>Ga0209163_1000048_pt1 | contig 310047 bp, 261 predicted proteins | sample MTBAKSrepl2MetaG_FD_187457 | JGI IMG/M metagenome (GOLD analysis project Ga0209163, IMG submission 187457) | Enrichment culture microbial communities om Arthur Kill intertidal strait, New Jersey, USA, that are MTBE-degrading - MTBE-AKS2 (Arthur... | ecosystem: Environmental > Aquatic > Marine...
AGATAACTAATGATGAGATAACTAATGATGAGATAACTAATGATGAGATAACTAATGATGAGATAACTAATGATGAGATAACTAATGATGAGATAACTAATGATGAGATAACTAATGATGAGATAACTAATGATGAGATAACAAATGATAAGATAACTAATGATAAGAGAATTAATGATGAGAAGAATTTGAAATTAATTACAGAATTCCAGTAATCTAAAAAAGAAAGAGCAAAGAGAAAATATCTCTTTGCTTCGGATCTTATGATCCTTTACGAATTTTGAGCTTATGTCAGTTTAGTCACAGGGTGGTTGTCCAGGTCAGCGATCTCGACGCCAAGTTCTTTTGCAGTTTCTCCAAGCATGATGTCGACCATTGCGACAGCAGGGAAAATCTGGTTGACGTTCTCGATAGGGCCGTAGAGCAGGAAGTCAGAACCTGCGATCTGGGCGACAAGGTTGGTACCTATGTCAGTAGGCATGTAGATTGCCTTTGGGTCAGGCTGGGTTTTCTTGAATTTCCGGAGCCAGTCCCATGCGGATGCCATGTTGTGGTATCCACCGCCGACAGGCAGGCCGAGCTTGCCTTTGATGGTCGGGATTGAGCGGATTGTTGCTCCTGATCCAGCACCGAGGGGCATTGCAGCAACGTCGATGAGGGGAATCTTAATTCCGCATTCCTTGGCGACCTGGAGCATACCCTTTGTCTGTCCTGAACCTCCTACCTCAAGGATGTCCATCTTTCCTTTTACGGTTGGGTCAGTTGCGTTGAAAGCCAGAACTATTGCGGCTTCCACATCGCTCTCTGCGAGCACGTCCATTTCAGCCTGTTCGATACTTGCGTTGATGGAGTTGTGGATTGCCCTGTTTGCAACTCCGATTTCAGTACAGTACCGGGCTGCTTCTGCACGCACTTCTCCGGCTGAGGAGTCGATCAGGAAGGGGGTCCTGTCATCGATCCCAACAAACCAGTCTATGTACTTCCTGATTGCTTCGGGGGTTTCACCCACGATCTGGTTTACATAGGGGTTTCCGGTGGCGTCGCTCATTGACACCTGGGTGTTCCACAGAGTTTCTGCAGCGGCTTTGTCAAAGAGACCCTTGTCCTCATCGGTCACGATCTTGTGCCTTGCATAGAACATGGTACTGACTAACACGGTTGGGTATTCGCCCGGCTGTCCGCCGAACTTAACTCCACCTACTTCGTAAACTTCCTGTTTCCTGTCAAACTTGAACATTTTGATCCCTCATTATATTGTGAACATTGATGATACCGAGACATAGATCAGGAAGAGAAGCAGTCCTACAACTGCACCGTACAGAATGCCGATGTCTCTTCCTACTTTCTTTCCGATTCTCTGTGCAACTTCACTGTTGACAAACTCAACCTTTTCATCGATCTTTTCGAGCCTTTTCATTACTTCGTTAAACTCAGCTGGATCTACAAACGCTGTTGGTGCTTTTCCATCCATAGTTTCACCTCTCAAGCTTAGAGACCGGCCATTAACGGGAGTATAATCACCATCAGCAGTGAAAAGAGGAAGCCTGCTCCAAAGCCAATTATTCCGGTAGCCATTACCCCGGAATCCAGCTTCTGGTTCCTCGCAATCAGCTGTGCTCTGTACCGAATGCTCTCAACAGTGGCGTCAATCGCACCCATCTGAGGGTTGAGCACCATTGGCACTCCTTTTCCGTATTCTTCTGCCATTCTCATTACCTCCCGAGCAGTAATAACCCAAGCAGGGATATGGTTACGGTCAACCCGATCATGGCACCTTCAATCTTTCCTGCATGAACCCCTGAGTGGAACTTGTTCAAGTTTCCTATGTCAAGCATCCGGGCTTCAATGCCTTTCAGCCTGCTGCGGATGACTGCAATCTCACCGGAGACCGGCCTGACGACACCGCCCTCTTCTTCTTCTTCTCCCTCTTCGCTGATTACCACGACCATTGGTTCTGCATCAAAGGCACCAGGGTCCTTTGATACAAGTTCCCTTACCTTGGCTGTGATTGCACCCATGTCTTCTGTGTCCAGCAAGTTTACGGTCTGGACCTGCTGCTGGAAGCGGGCAATTACCTCATCGTTCAGGTTTTCGACATAAGGGATAGCACCTATCGCACCTACAATTCTGTGATCTTTTACACCATTTTCATGGATAGCGAGCATTGCCTGTCCTGTAACGTGCCCTTTGACTTCAGCTCCTGTTACGACCAGGAACCTGATATTGGGGTTTGCAATTATGTCGGCAACGACCTTCTCTATACCCAGATTTTCGGTTTTACAGGACCCTGTAATTGCTGCTCCAGCATCGAGTATGGGTTTTCCGGGGAGGTGCGATGCGCAGGTAATTACTGCAACACAGCTCTTTACATCGCCTACTTCATACTCTCCTTTCAGGATTGGCCATCCTGGTGCGGGTTCTCTTTTGTTTACCATTTTACATACCTCCCTCGATCAGTCTCTGTATGAATATGATCAGGGCAAGCAGCCCGCTGAAGGCAAGACCTACAACGATCCCATAGAAAGCGTTCCCATAAACTCCTGCCATATAGGAGGTGTTCTCACGGCCGGGCCATGAGTTAAGGAGCGGTTTACTGGGCGAAAGTGAGTTCAGCAGATCATCTGCAATTGCGTCCAGTTTGTCCATTCTCTCAAAAACGGGGTCCATGGAATAGAGTATGGAGTCAGCCCTTTCTTCTGCCACAACTGCAGTGTCAGGGTCCATGACCAGATGTACTTCGGGAGCTATGCGAATCATGCTCATTGTAACTCCTCCGCACTTGGCAACAGCCCGGTTCCAACAACCGCGTGTGCATCTCTCTTAATGTATCCATAGTACTTCATAAAGGCCCAGGCCCAGATAATAAGCCCTACGGCAATGTTTAATCCGGCTGCCATCAGTCCTTCATGGAGTGAAGAAGCAAAACCTGTAATTACCAGTGCGATGGCTCCTTTTTCAATAGCTACAGACAGAGTCCTGTCCTGCTTCTCGTCAGGGCCGAGATTTGCATTGAAGGGGTGAAGGATTCCCATACCGCCTATGATAAAAATCAGTGCAATGTATCCATTGGCAACTACGTTTTGAACGACAGCAGCGTAATCAAAGGATCCGGCAATGACGACGCTTAATCCGATAATCGCCAGGGTTCCCGCACCTGCAATTTCAACCATGGCTTGTTCCATAATGGGGATGCCCATTCCTATTACCTTGTTTGCAAGGACACCGATAATGGCACCTATAATTGCGGCTGCTATAAAGGACACTATGGGCCCTGCAATGCCTCCTACGGAAAGGCCGAAGAGGGCAGCGACAATACCCATACCGAGGGCGATCATACCGATAGACGGAACTCCTGTACCAAGCCCATAGCTTGCAACACGGCGAACCGCGTCAGCACCCCAGAATATGGCGCAGATTGCTCCAAGGCCTCCGAAGAAGGAAAACGCTGGAGGCATAAAGTGACCCAGGTAAATCCCTGCAAGGCCGCCGATTGCACCTATAGCCATTACTGTTTGTGGAGGGTACCCGCCTTTGGCTCCTCCTCCTGCTCCACCTGCAGACATTTTAGATCACTCCAAGTTGTGAAATTGCGATTACTGCCACGATGGCACAGAATATCGTTGCTACAAAGGAAGATATTACCGCTTTTGGCCATTTCTTCCACTTCGGGTCGTGGAACCCTTCGATTGTACCTCCGATGTTATAGGAGGGAATCACAGCGTTCACGAAGAAGATGCCTATTGCGAACATTGCAGCAATTCCTACAAGTTCATTCCCTGTAACCGAAGAGCTCGCGCTCGCAGCGAGGCCTGCAGTAACGCCTACTTCTATAAGAGAGTAGTATACGAGGGCTCCGCCGATTCCACCAAGTAAGCCGCCAATAACACCACTGACAAAAGAGACTGTTGGAAGTCCGTGCCCTTCAGTACCCTGGGACACGTACAGGTCCTGTCTGTATTTTGTAATGGGGTCGACTTTTACCTTTGCTGAGGAAGGCACACAGCCCACACCATAAACGTAGACCCAGGTTCCGACAATCATGGTTACAGCAATCATGATCATTGCCCCTACTGCACCTGAGGCAAGAATTAGGGGAAGATCCTTTGTTACGTTCATCATGAATCCTGCACTGACAAGCCCTGTCAGACCTGCTCCGGCTGCCAGCTGCACAGTACCTGTACCGATACCAGTTGCCTGAGCCATAGCTGCAGGTGCACCGCCCACAGGCACGAAGTGGACACTCCAGGAAATAAGGACGCCACCAATTACAATGAATATCATCCATGTGATGTTTGCCATCAGAGCGTCAATCATGCTGAAGCCTCCTCTGATTTGTCTTCCTTGTAGGGTCCGAAAGCATTACGGGCTTCGACTTCAATCTTCCAGTTCCAGATAATTAAGATAAGGACAATGACAACACCTGCAACAACAGAGAGCCAGCCTCTGGTAATGCTTACTGCAGGATCAAAAACGGTTGTTACCCAGCTACCAAGGAATACAGTCATACCAAAAGCAATACCCGTAACAGGGCCTCCGAACTTGGCACAGAACCAGGAGTTATCATACCCGTCTCTGAGCCCGGATTCTGCATATCTGACAATGTTTCCCGAGTTTGAAGCGTTGAGCCCGGAACCGAACTCGAACTGCTGGAATTCGCGCTCTGCACCATAGTGGACGTCACCTGTTGATGAGCCGATTGCACCTACTGTGATACCCCAGATAAAGGCCAGCATGGTTAGCGGGAAGGGGTGCCCGAGTACGACGGTCATCAGATAAGACACCACAAGGACACAGAAAGTCGTTATGAACGCGTATCCCATAATTACCGGGGTGTGGCTTCTGATCATATCCAGATATACTGGCTGCTTGAAACGCCTCTGGCTTGCACATCTGCCCATTGTAGCGGTTACGGCAAAGGTGCCGTGGACACATGCTGCAATAAGGGAGCCTAAGACCAGTGCAAAGAGCGGAGATAAAGTAAATTCACTTATTAATACTGTAGCTACGGCTGCACCGACCGAGCACATCAATGCATTTGAGGGTGGTTCCCCTGATACCGCTTTGTTATATATTCTGTGCGGAAACATCATTTGGGGAGCTAACTGGACCTGTGAGTTCGGGTTACTCTGGGATCCGACATCGGATTCTAGGTCTTCTGAGGCACCTGCAATGGTTGCAGCTACGCCAATAAGTGCCAGCACTCCCATGCCTATGAGTGGTTCCATTCATTTTCCTCCTTTATAGTTATTAACATGTTAATAAGCTGGATTCAAAAACGTCAAACATTTTTTTAAAATCGTCTGCCACATCATTGCAAAGAAAAATGATGATGACGAGCGTTAAAATTTGGATTAGAGAGGATCATTCATAAACCTTTCGAAATAAGGATGCTTTTAAAATATTATTATATATTTATACAATATACAATCAATTTTATAAGATGTGTGATACTGGTTAAAATAAACAAAATCCTATATATATAAAAGAAAATAAATTATACTTCTTTCAGTATCATATAAAGATTCCGATTCTTACTAATGAATTTTTTTATTTATTTTTAAAAATATATTAACCATTTTTATAATAATAAGTTTTCCTGATGTGGTTTTTATATTTCTAAATTTTATATAATGTAAATCCCCGTAATTCCCTTCATTTCTTCAGGGACAAAAAGGGCATTTTTCCCACTTCTGAAATTTCAATTATTTTTTTATTGTTCCTCTGTTCTTTGAGAGTATATTTTCTATGATTTAACTATATATTTGGTCCGGAACTATCTATAAATTCTTTTTGGGAGTAGGTCTGATAACAATTTATTATATATAAATATGTTGGCTATTTCCCGGTTTTTATATTACTCTAAAGCCTTCTGCCCCGGGTTAAATGTAAATCTGATCTTTATTCCCTTCGGGGTTCGGTCATATTTTATAAATTTGTACAGTTTTTGGTGTCCTGATTTTTCCGGGCATCGCAAAAGAACTTTATATCTGGGCTCCTTGCTTAATGCGTGATTTTCGGAGCATCATCCTTTGCTGGTTCCCTGCAGGAATTGAAGGAAAACGTAGGGTCTGTAGAATTATATGTCCCTAAACTGGGAATTTACAATGGTTCGGTACTTGAAAAAAAAGAGCTTGAACGTATCCTTGACGAAATGTCAGCATACTGTTTTGCAGGCACTGTTCACGCCCCTTATTCCGCAGCAGATCCCAGGTATCCTGCAGCTCTGCAGGTGGATACTGCAAAAATGGGAAACAGAGAGTTTACTCTCCTTGAAGAGTCCATGACTATTGCAAACAGGATAGGAGCCCATGTAGTGGTGCTGCACCCTGGCAGGATAGGACCTGATAGAGATAAATCCTTTACTTCAATGGTCAACAACCTCAGCTTTCTTGCTTCTCGGGCTGAAGACTATGGAGTTATGCTGGGACTGGAGAATAAGGAAGGGACTGACCCCTCGAACTTTTGCTGTGAAGCTGAGGAACTTTCCAGAACCATTGAAATTGTGAACTCCGACCATCTGAAAGCTACCTTTGATATAGGGCACGCAAACCTCACCTGTGGGGGTGACTCTGAAAAACTCAGGACTTTTGTCCGGACCCTGCAGAAACATATTATTCACATTCACCTGCATGACAATAGCGGGCAGTGGACTGAAAAATATGATGGGGACGAACATATGGCCCCGGGAAAAGGATGCGTTGACTATTCGGTCCTTAAACTGCTTTCCGGCTACAGGGGCGTCTATAATCTGGAAGTTTTTTCCCTGGAGGATGTCCAGCTTGGAAAACAGATCATTGAGAAAGCTCTATATTAAAATTAAACCTCAGAATTAGAATTAACTTCATAATTAGAATTAGCTTCAGAGTTGGAGTTAAACTTCAGAATTGGAATTAACTTCATAATTAGAATTATATCTAAAAAAAAGAAATTTATGGCCGGGTCCTTTTGGGAACCTCAGCCTTTTTCAATACCTCACCTTTTAATTATCTTTTTTAGTAGAAGTCCAGATTAACCCCTTTCTGGCCAAGCACTTTTTTCAGCTCTTCATAAGCTGTAAAAAGCTCTTTTCTCTGCCTCCCAACGGTTTCAAGTTTTGGTTCGGCTTTGAGCCAGATATCTCTCTCTTCGCTTCCTCTTGTAACCGTGACGCAGGCGAGCATGTCTCCGTGAGTGAGCCTGTATACGGAATCCAGCCCTGTTGGGGTGACCCATGCCGGAGAGCTGCTTTTCAGCTTTTCTACAAGTTCGTGCCAGCTGAGAGTCCCTGATGCCCTGAGGTTGAGCTGGAGGTGGGTGCGTTCTCCTGCAACTTTCTCATCAACGTTTTTGAGGAAAGCGCTGTATGAGGGGTCCTTCTCATTGATCTCGCGTGTCTCGTAGCGGGCAAGTTCTTCGGCCTCCTCTTCGAAGAAGGGTGCAAGGTTAACTCTGCTTGAGGGCTTTGTCATAAGGGAGACTCCGAAGAAGGCAATGGCACTCAGCCCCATTCCCACGATTACCCCGTGGCTCATCAGTGCCGGATGGACTGTTTCAAGGTAGTAAGGTGCCATAGGTGGGGTCTTTATAAGGTCCAGCGCTACAAGGGCTACCTGAACAACAAATCCTACCAGCATCCCTGCAAAAGCTCCTTCTTTTGTAGCTCTTTTCCAGTACAGGCCTCCCATGAGAGGGAAGAAGTAGGAAGCACTTGCAATAAAGGTTGCAATATGAATTGCATCGATAATATTGGGGATAACAAAGGAGCCTGCGGTTGCAGCAAGTACAATAATAAGCACGCTGATCCTGTTTACAACAAGCATCTCCTTCATTGTAGCATCGGGCTTTATGTACCTCTGGAAAATATCCCTTGAAATACAGGAAGCTCCGGAAGTTGCAAAAGTGTCGGCACATGACATGGAAGCTGCTGCAAGCCCTATTGCGCTGAGGGCTATTATCAGGGGGGCTGAGGCGAAACGTTCACTGACAAAGGCAAGAAGCGCAGGTTCTGCCAGAGCCATACCGGCAGGGAAGCCCATGCCTGCGATGTCGGGGTAAATGTTGTTGAGGGCTATTGCAATTACAGCACATGCTGCGAAAACTACAGTGATCATAAGGGACCCTATGATCATTCCAAGCCGGGCTGATTTTGCATCCCTTGCAGCCCATACCTTCTGCCAGGGGTCCTGTTCCGTAACCCATCCCGGGATGATTGCAAACACAAAGATAAGGACCATGGGAATGCCGATTGAAAAGGGATTCCACCATACATCAGGTACGTTTCCGAAAAGCTCTGAGCTGCTTATTGCAGGAGTATTAAAGCCTCCGTCAGCTACTGCTCCTACTGCAGCAAAAGCCATTGCTATTGTGAATATGGAGAGGAAAGCAAACTGGACGACATCGGTCCAGACTACCGCCGAAAGCCCTCCCAGGGTTACATAAAGGGAGACCGCAATTGCAACGATGGCTGCAGCATAAAGAGGGTCAAGGCCGTAGAAGACCTGAAGCACCAGGGAGAGCCCTGTAACATCTGCTACTGCAAAAAGAATCATCACTACAGTAATGATCAGGGCAATAGGCCATCGGACTGCGCTGCCATAGCGCTGTTCCAGAAGTTCGGGTTGTGTGATTGCAGGCAGGTTTTTGATTTTTCCCACAAGCAGCGCAATGATAAGGAGGGCGAGGATGTTCGGGGCAACAAAAGCCCATACTGAACCTATTCCCTGCAGCATGTAATACCCGATAACCGCAAGAATTCCTCCGGCTGTCAGCCAGGAGGCTGCAGCTGAAAATCCGAGGGCCGAGGGCCCGATCCTGCGTCCCGCAAGCCAGAAGTCAGTAACAGATTTCTGTCTTTTATTAAAGTACCAGCCAATAGCCACAAGCCCGGCTATGTAGACCGCAAGCAACGCCAAGAAGATATTATAACCATCCATAAGGACACCTTTAAAAAGATAACAATGTATGGGGGGATTTCTATTTTATAGAAATTATCCTGAAGTTTCACTAACCTTTCAGGAATTTTTATGTATTATATATTCTCATATTATTAATCTACGTATTATATATTCTCATATTATTTATCCATGAATAGTAAAATTTACTTCAATTCTACTATTTATTTATTCCTCAGATGCTTATGGACTCTTTTTTGTTAATTAATGCAAGTTAACTTGGTTTTCATTCATTTTAACTTCTCGTTTTTTGATTCCAGATTTTTGATTTCATTATTTCTTTTCTGTGAACCGAATTTTCACCTGGAAAACGCTTTTTAAGCTTCTGATCACTTTTTCTTTCCTATCCAGATTTCTTTGATGTGAAAACTCGGCATTTTTACTCAAAAGGTTTATATCTGTTATGTTAAAGACCACCTAAATATGAGAGGTAAAATCGGAGTTTTAAAGGTAATCGCTGTTCTCTTAATCCTGATTGCTATATTTGCCAGCCTTGGCTGTGTTGATAACCGGTCCGAGCCCGGGAATACCTCTGCAGGTGAAGGGGAAGTCCTTACTGTTTTCCATGCGGGGAGTCTGAGTGTGCCTTTTGAGGAACTTGAAGCCGAGTTCGAAGCCCAGCACCCTGGTGTCGATGTTCAGCGGGAAGCTGCAGGGAGTGCGCAGAGTGTAAGAAAGATCACCGAACTTGGAAAGCAGGCTGATGTTCTTGCATCTGCAGACTATGCCCTGATCCCGTCCTTGATGATACCTGAGTATGCTGACTGGTACGCCGCTTTTGCAAGGAATCAGATGATACTTGCTTACACGAATGAAAGTAAGTACAGTGACGAGATCAATACGGACAACTGGTATGAAATCCTCAGGCGTCCTGATGTTCGCTATGGATTTTCCAACCCTAACGATGACCCTGCAGGCTACAGGTCGCAAATGGTAACCCAGTTAGCTGAGTCTTATTATAATGACGACATGATCTATGATGACCTGATGCTGGATAATACGGGTATGACTCTTACTACGGAGGAAAACGGAACAGTCCTTATACATGTTCCTGCATCCGAAGAAATTTCTCCGAATACCAGTAAAATTATGCTCAGAAGCATGGAAGTTGAACTTTCTTCTGCCCTTGAGACCGGGGAAATAGATTATCTCTATATTTACCGGAGTGTAGCTGAACAGCACGGCTTTGAATACGTGGAACTTCCACCTGAAATTGACCTGAGCTCTCTCGAATATGCTGACGATTATTCAAAGGTCCAGGTCGAAATGGCAAACGGAGAAGTAGTTACAGGATCTCCTATCGTGTACGGTGTAACTATCCCCCTAAATGCTAAAAATCCTGAACTTGCTACCGAGTTTGTAAAACTACTCCTCGATAAGCCTGGTCAGCAGATTTTCATTGAGAATGGACAGCCTCCGATTGTCCCTGCCATTGCCGAAGGAAAGGATTCGATGCCTGAAGAATTGCAGGCTCTTGTGGAATAAAAGATAAAATATTCTCCTGGTCCGGAAAGCTGTTTCAAACACCCGCTGGTAAGGTGGACATCAGATCGCAAGGATTCGGGGAATCACTTAAAAACAAAAACGGCAGTAAAAGGGTATTAGAATGAAAGCCACAACCCGAAAAATCCGTAGAATTGAGCCTATGACTTTCGTCTTTTCCCTTATATTGCTTGTTCTTTTTATTTTTATTTTCCTTACTCTTTCAAACATGATCTTCGGGCAATTGTTGGGGGATTTTTCAGGTCTGGTTAAGGCCGCGGGAAACCGTTCAGTAATGGGTGCGATTTTCCTCTCTTTATATGCGGGTTTTCTTGCAACCCTTTTAGCTCTCCTCCTTGGAGCCCCGACAGGTTACATTCTTGCAAGGTTCGATTTTCCAGGAAAAAGGCTGGTTGAGAGCATAATTGATGTGCCTGTTGTAGTCCCGCATACGGTTGCAGGAATTGCCCTTCTTACGGTTTTCGGGTCAAGGGGACTTATTGGCGGCCCCCTTGAAGCCTATATCCAGTTCCGCGATGCTCTTCCGGGAATTGTAGTAGCAATGCTTTTCGTGTCCCTGCCTTATCTGGCAAATTCTGCAAGGGAAGGCTTCAAAAGTGTAGACCCGAGACTTGAAAATGCAGCCCGTTCTCTGGGAGCTCCTCTCTGGAAAGCATTTTTCTTTGTAACTCTCCCGCTTTCGGCAAGGCATCTCTTAATAGGTGCAGTCATGACCTGGGCAAGGGCTATAAGTGAGTTTGGGGCAGTTGTGATTATCGCCTACTACCCTATGATAGGGCCCACTCTTATCTATGACCGTTTTCTCTCTTACGGGCTTTCGGCGTCCAGACCTATAGCCGTACTGCTTATACTGGTCACGCTTTCGATATTTCTTGTAATAAGAGTCATTTCCGCAGGCTGGAGTATATATGATAGAGATTGAGTCCCTTTCCCGGAAATGGAAAAATTTTGCCCTGGATGAGCTTAGCCTTAAAGTTGAATCAGGGGAATATTTTGTGATTCTTGGGCCTACAGGGGCCGGAAAAACCCTGCTCCTCGAACTGATCGCAGGTTTTCATGTCCCTGATTCCGGAAGGGTCCTGGTTGATGGAAAAGAAGTAACAAACCTGCCTCCGGAAAAGCACAACCTTGCTTTTGTTTACCAGAATTATTCGCTTTTTCCTCACATGAGCGTGAAAAAGAATATCGAGTTCGGAATGCGTATGAAAAAAATAAGAGATCCGAAAAGGGTTCTGGATACTGCCCGGGACCTGAAAATCACCCATCTTCTTGACCGCAACCCCCTGACACTTTCAGGAGGAGAACAGCAAAGAGTTGCCCTTGCAAGAGCCCTTGTAACTGACCCGAAAATTCTCCTCCTGGACGAGCCCCTTAGTGCGCTTGATCCCCGTACGCAGGAAAATGCCAGGGAACTGCTTTCGTTTCTCCATAAAAAGAATAAACTGACTGTACTGCATATTACTCATGACCAGACCGAAGCCCGCATAATGGCTGACAGGATTGCAGTCATAATGGATGGAAAGCTTATGCAGGTGGGAACTCCTGAAGAGATCTTCGAAAAACCGGTTGAAGGCCAGGTGGCCAGTTTCGTAGGGTTTGAGAATGTGCTGAAAGGCAGGGTTGTCTCTGCCGATCAGGGGTTTCTACGGATCAAAACCGGGGAAGTAGTGATCGATGCTTCAGGGGACATGGAGGCAGGAGACCAGGTATATGCTTTCCTGAGGCCCGAAAACATAGCTTTAAGTAAAACCTCCACGCAATCCAGCATCAGAAACTCTCTGCAGGGCAGGGTTACGGAAATCTGGGTGCTTGGAGCTCTTGTGCGGGTGAAAGTCGACTGCGGGGTCCCCCTGAACGTCCTCATAACCCGGCAGTCGGCAGAAGAGATGGAAATCTCTCCGGGTATCCAGGTCTATGCCCAGTTCAAGGCAAGTTCTGTCCATGTGCTCCGTTGATGAAAAGGTGAAGGTCTGTGAAAGCGAAAACAAAGCTCTGGTTTACTGAAGATGGAAAAACGGTTATGGGTGCTGGCAGAGCCGAGTTGCTGAAAACAATTGATGAAGAACGATCCCTTCGGAAAGCCTGCCAGAAACTCGGAATCTCGTACAAGCACGCCTGGATGATGCTTAAAAAAATGAATGAAGCTCTCGGCGAGCCGGCGGTAATTACTATTCGCGGGGGGAAGGATCAGGGTACCTTCCTGACTGACCTCGGGAGAAAACTGCTGGTCGAATATGATACTAATAAAAAACTGATTAATGAAGCCGTAGAAGATGAAACCTCCTGGGAAAACGTGGGTTTCAAACTTTCAGCCCGAAATAAGCTTCCCGGAAGGGTACTTGAAGTCGAGAAAAGCGGGCTTGTATCCAAGATTACCATTCAACTGGAACCTTCAGTCCTTACCTCCGTAGTTACGGAAGAGGCAGTGGAAAAGCTGGATGTAAAGCCAGGAGACCGGATTTATGCGGTTATAAAATCCACTGAGGTAATGGTCGCAAAAGCTGTCGGAGAAAAAGGACAGATAAAAACCGAGTCCGCAGATTCTGAAGAATAATCGCTCTGGATGAAAATTATTCTCTTAAAATCCTTTGAATTTAAAAGCTCATTCAATTTCTGGATTCAGAGTAAATTTATCAAGGATTCATAGTCTATTCGTGTTTCTCTCAGGTTAAATTTCAAAAAAAAGATTCTCTGAGAACGAATTGTTGAAAAAATGTTTTCCCTATTGTAAAAATCAATTGCTCCATTCCGGCTTGAGTTAACTCTCAAACCGGATGGCAACTGATCGAGTTCTATATCGGTTCTCGATTGAGTTTTGTATCAATTTTCTTTTGACCCTTTCATTTCGCTTTCACTTTAAACCTGTTTCTTTTTTCTTAACATGATGAAACAGGCTCCGAGAGCCATTGCAACTCCTGTCCCCAGTCCATATCCTGGAAGATTCTGTTTAGCGGGAAGGACCTGGGTATTGATTTTGACGGTATCCGAGGTCTGGTCATGCCCGTCGGTGTCTTCATACATAATCTCGCTATTGAGGGAGTAAGGCTTTGCAGTTGCTGTATCATCTACATCCATTTCAAAAACAGCAACAGCGCTTTTTCCCGGGTTCAAAGTTCCTAGATAAGCCTGGTCATCGGTGGTACTGAAGGGGTCAGCTGCACTGACTCTTACAGTCGCATCTTTTGCAGGTTCTTCTCCTGTGTTTTTGTATACGACGTAAAGCATCCCGCTTTCGCCAGGATAAAGGTCACCTGTTACATTTGTGGCTTCAAAGTAAGGTTCTTTTTTGACTTTTATCTCGATAGTCTGAGCCTGAGTCTTGTTTTCGTACCAGATGCCTACTTCCTTATTTGTCACAAGGCCTGTAGTGCTATCAAATTCATCCCCTCCTACCTGAACATTGTTCTGGTACTGGTATGAAAGTTCAAGAGTCAGGGGATAGGTGCCTGCAGAAGCATTTTTGTTAATCTCGATAGTAAACTTTGTGGGACTTGAGCTTTGTTTTCCCTGCTTGAGTGTGCCTGCTTGCTGGGGGCCTGATTTGACTTTAATATACGGGTCGTCGGATTTAAGGGTTGCAAGAATACCCACTGCTGTTACAGCCTGAGCTTCATACTGCATCTCTGACTGCTGGAGCATCTCATCCGCATAATCTCCAATATCAATTTCATTTTCAGACTTAAAGCCGGTAATTTCGCCCTTATTCATCATCTCTATATTAAGGGTTACAGTATCTCCTCTGGAATACTCATTGTCTCCAATGAGTGTTGCATTAATGTCAGGCCCTCCGTATACTGTATAGTAGTTTTCACTAATGTCGAAATTTTCTGGTAGAGCTGCCTGCGCTGGTAAGATTGCCCAGCAAAGGATCAGAAGGGTCGTGACAGCAATAAAAAATCCATTTTTATTCATTTTCATCACCTGATTCTTTCTCATTATTCTGGTTTCTTTTCCGGTGTGTATTTCCGATCTGGTAAAGGGCGATAAGGATAATCAGTATGATTGCTATGCCTGTTGTACTGAATTTCTTCTCTGTGGCTTCAAGGGGGACATTTACTTTCATGTTTTCTGAAAAGGAAGTTTCCCCATCTTCATCAACATATTTTATTTCGCTGTTAATGCCGTAGTTTTTCACAACGGCTTTCTGGTCTGCCGAAATCTCGAATCTGGCAGTCTTTTCCTCCCCGGGCCCTATATCCCCCAGCCTTACTATAGGTTTCTCAGTGCTCAGGGGACTCATTACAATTATTCGGGCTAAGGCGTCTTTTGCTATGCCTTCTCTGGTGTTTTTATAAGTAACTTCAATAACTTTACTCTCTCCCTGCACCAGGCTGCCGGATACATTGGTTACTTCTAATTTAGGTTCGCTTTTTACGGAAACAGGTATTCTGAGAATTTCTGTTTTCCTTTTATACTCTCTTGTGTAATCCACATCTGTAAGCCCCAGATTTATTACATCCGCAGTTACAGTTCGGACGTTTGCCTGATATTCATAATTTACAGGCAGGAGGAGTTCATAATTTCCTGCAGGTGTATCGCTATCGATTTTTATCGTGTAGCTGAGGGTTGACGTATGTCCTGTTTCAAGTTCTTCCACACTCTGGACATTGGTCGTGGACTCAATTTCAACGTATTCCGTTTCCGATTGAAGGGTTGCTTCGATGTCTTTTGCTGTTGTGCATTCTTTTTCTTCTTCCAGCTCTTTTAGTGCAATCGTTTCCTCAACGGAATCGTTTATTTTTTTCTGGTTTACGTTCAGCCTCTGAAAACCATATATTACTCCACGATTTGCGATTTTTACCTTCAGATCTGCAGTTTCTCCCCTGATGAACTCGGGGTCTCCTGTGACTGATACCTGCATGACCGGTTCCCCGTAACTCCTGTAATAGTCTACGGTGTACCCATAGTCCGGAATGAGGAAGTTTGTTTCGTCATCGTCATCGTCTCCGAGGGCTGGAAGTGCAGTCACTGATACTAATAATAGAATTAACGCAAACGTAGTAAATTTTTTAATCATTTTTTGCCTTAATTTTTTTATGGGCACTCGTATCATATCTCGGCCCCCTGAATTTGTTTTTTTATCTCTGTTTCTTTTTCTGCCGTCCTGTTTCCTTTTCTCCTATCCCTCCAGGTATCAAGGGTGATGATAAGCGGCGGGAAGACCACAAAGGTTGCCAGGAGAGCCAGCAAGACATCGATAACCGTAACCATGCCGAAGTCGGCTATCATGGGGAAAGGAGAAGCCAGCAGGGCCATAAACCCGAATACGGTAGTTGCTCCTGAAGCAACGATTGCACTTCCTATTTTGGAACTGGCCATATGGATTGCTTCCATAGGACTTTCCCCTTTATCCTTTTCTTCAAAGTAACGTTCCATCATGAGGACGGCATATTCGGACCCCACCCCTAAGATCAAAGCTCCCAGAGTTGCTGTTAGAGGAGTGTAGCTGATGTTAAGGTAGCTCATGACCCCTCCTGACCAGCCGATAACTATAACCATTGGGATTACAGGGACCAGAGCTTTCACCCAGTCTCTGTAAACAATATAAAGCCCTGCGAGCACGAGGACAAGGCCAAGGAAAGTCATTGCTACTCTTCCACTGGTAAGAGCAGTAATAACCTCTATAAAGACAACCGAGCTTCCGGTAATCGTGGCCGTGGTACCCGGGGGAGCTGGCATCCACTGCAGATCCTGCTTAACGATGTTTGTAAGTTCTTTAATACCTGTTACCTTGATGTCTGAAACTGCATTCCCTATATTGAAATTCAGGAGAAGCATGTTTTTTCCGTACATGTAATGGTTCTTCTGCGCCTCAGGGATTTCGGAATAGATATCCTCTATCTCCTGGCGGGTGTCAGGAATCACGCCTCCATTCCTTTCTTTTACGAGAGGTACGATACTCGAGGCGCTGTAAATGTGGCTACTGGTTGCCACTTCATGTTCGGAAAACTTGTCGATCCATTTCAGGACATCAGGGCTGGCTGTATCCTCAACCTTTATTATAAGGTTTAATTCGTCGCTTCCACCCATTATATCCCCCATGTGTTTGAGATCCACAAGGGAAGGCATATCCTGGGGTACAAATTCTTGAACGTCAGTCTGGATAGGTACGGACTGATCGAGGTAGAGGCCGCCAAAGCAGAGTAAGCATGCTATTCCCAGTACGATAACATCGTATTTGATAGTCAGGTCCGTGGTTTTCTGGAGGGCATTTCCTATTAAGTGGCTGCTTCCTCCCTCTACGTCGGGCTTTTTCTTCTTTCCCGAATCTGCAGGTTTTATCTTATTTGCTACCTTCCTCAAAGGGTTTTTATCTGAATATTTATCAAATATTGAAATTGTTGCAACACCTACGAATATGGAGGAGAGGTAACACATCGTAATGCCTATCAGGAGCAGTTTTCCAAAGTCCTGGATCATTGGCACAGAAGACGTGAATAGGGAGAAAAAGCCAAGGGCTGTCATTGTTAGAGCGATGAGGACTGCAGGACCCGTGTGCTTTACGGTTTCTATAACTGCTCTTGTTTTGTTCCCTTTTTCCTGCAGTTCTTCTTCAAGTCTGTTATGGAACTGGATGGCATAGTCGATTCCGACGCCTATGAGGATCGGGAATGCAGACATTGAAACCATGGACATGGGAATCCCGACATAACCCATAGCTCCGAAGGTGTAAACAATGCCGAGAAGAACTACTGGCAGAGGGAGAAGGCACCAGCGGACATGTCTGAACACGAGGAGCAGTACAATAACCATGAAAATAGCTGAAAGCCCTAAAAGTACACCCATACTGGAATTCATCTCATAGTTCATGGAGATTTGGAATGCCGGGTCACCTGTAACGATAATATTGTAAGAAGGTGGAAACTCCGCAAACGGGACTGCATCTTCAGTAGCAGTAAGGATATCTTGCTGAGTTTTGTCATTGGCCGAACCGGCCATGACTACGGAAATCAGCATATGGGTATTGTCAGGGATAATCTGGTTGAAAATAGCAGGATTTCCGTCTATAATAGCTTCTATTTCTTCATCGGTTTCGGGAAGTTCATACCTCCCTGTTGTCTTGTAGTTGACAGTTTTGATAAGGGAGGCAGGGCTTGTAGTTTCAATCACTCCATCCGTTGCCTCCAGCTGATGTTCTAATCTGTCCACAGCCTTCATCAGGTCAGCATTCCTCACCTCGTTGCCCTCTACCATTACAACAATAGATTGTGTCTGAAAAATATTCTGATAAAGGTGATCGAAGTTCTGGTAGAGAGGGGAATCTTTTCCTACAAAGGTCTCTGTTCCTGATTTCATCTCAATTAGCTGTGCTCCCTGCATTGATATGATTATGAACAGGAAAGCTATCATGAGTACGGAAAAACGGTTATTCTGAATCAAAAACCCCAGTTTTTCAAAAGATTTTTTAATAGTTGATTCCTCTCATATTTTTTAGTATGAAATGCGATTTAGGGACCTTGATTTACATATTCAACCTGCCGGCTTTCCCTTTGGGCTGGAGGCTCCCCGTTCAAGACTTATTAATCTATATTTTTCCTTTTTATACTGTGTGAATAGTTGTCTAATGTCTTAACTCTGTGTGATATTAATATGTAGAAAAGATTTAAATCTATTGTTACTTTAGGGGTAACAAATGTTTTCACAAATTAATCCTCAGTTAATTCGCAATCTGGAGAGGCTAGGGCTAACTGAAAACGAGGCAAAAGCCTATGTTGGGGTTGTCAGTTTGAGAGAGGCTACAGCCCGGGAAGTTCATGAACTTACGAATGTGCCGAGAGCCAAGATATACGAAGTCCTCAAAGTGCTGGTAAAGAAGGGTTATCTGGAAGTCCGCCAGGGCTCTCCAACCTATTTCCGTGCAGTTGACCCCAAGCAGGTAATAGGCAAGATAAAAGACGAATTCATCAACTGTGCAATTGAGACACTTGATCAGCTTAATGAACTGAGTTATGAACTCCCTAAAACTTCTCCGGTCTGGTGTATACAGAGTGAGTGGGGAATTAAAAACAGGATCCGTGAAATTCTCAGCGGGGTCAAGGAAGAGTTGATCGTTTTCTCCTCCGGTCCGGAGTTCTTCCAGGAATTTGAGGTTGACCTTAAAAAATTGGAAAAAACCTGCCGTTTAACCCTTATTGTGAATGACCTGGAAAGGTTCAAATCCCTGCCTTTTGAGTTTAGAGTGACCACAAAAGAGTTTGCTGACTTCATAAGTAATATTGTAATTGATGGGGTTCAGTATGATGAACAATTCTTTATGATTGCGGACGGAAAGGAATCAATAGGTGTTCACAGTGCAGGAAACACAAGGGAAGCAGTCGTAATTAAGCTTCCAGTTGTTTGTTACATGCAGAAGATGATCTATGACAGAGTGCTGGAGCCGAGTTTCATTAAAAAGGATCTTCCTTAAAAAGGAGCTAAGCTCTGTCTGAGAATCTTAACAGATTGCATCTCCTTAAGAAGTTCTACTTTCGGATACTATTATTCGGATACTATTAATCTGATATTCGGATACTATTAATATGATCTGAAAATAGAGTTCTTTAACAGGGTTCTTTTCACAGGTGTGGGGAACAAGTTCGGCAGGTGTATAATATGAATAGTGTAAAAATTGAAGGCATTAGTATTCAATGGTTCGGAAATTCCGGTTTTCTGCTTGAAGGGGATGGCAAAAAAATCTACATCGACCCCTATCAGATCGGTGCAGAGCCGGCTTTTGATGACAGGGCGGATATTCTTCTCATTACTCATGAGCACTTTGACCATTGCAGCCCTGAGGATATACGGAAAGTCCGGAGGTCGGACACAACCACCTTGATCCCTGAGAGCTGTTCCCTTGAGTTCAGAGGCGATGCCAGAAGAGTTGCCGAAGGGGATGTCCTTGCTGACGGGCTTGAGATCAAAGGGGTTCGGATTGAGGTGGTTCCGGCCTATAACCTTGATAAACCCTATCACCCCCGAGGACCTGGAGTGGGGTATATCGTAGAACTTGCGGGACTGAGGATCTACCATGCAGGAGATTCTGATTTTATCCCTGAAATGGAAACTATCAGGGCTGATATAGCTCTTCTACCTATTGGTGGCACATATACTATGGACGAAGAGGAAGCCGCCAGGGCAGCTGTAACTATTTCTCCGAAGGCTGTCATTCCCATGCACTACGGTTCAGACGAAATTGACGGAGACCCCGAAAAGTTTAAAGCCCTTGTAAACAGCAAGAACCCGGATATTAATGTAATTATCCTTGACTACCAATCTTGACCACCAATCTTGACTACCAATCTTGACTACCAATCTTGACTACTGATTTTTGCTTCTTGAGAAAAGGGCTGAAACAGGATTTTCAGACTATAATAACCCGGAGACATGTCTACCAATGCCTAAAGTAGCCAGAAAACAGCAGAAAAACCTTATTCAGAATGTAGCAGTCCAGCGCATGCAGAGGCTTTTTGAGCTTGCAAAAGCTGAGTTTCCAGAAAACCCTGAGCGCAGCAGGCGTTATGTGCAGCTCATACGAAATATTTCCATGCGAAACAGGATGAGCATTCCACGGGAGATCAAAAGCAGAATCTGCAAACACTGCTATGCTTTCCTGGTGCCCGGGAGCAACGCCCGTTACAGGTTGAAAGAAGGGTATCTTGTCATATCCTGCGAGCAATGCGGAAAAGAAATGAGATATCCTTATAAAAAGTTAAAGTAAAGACTATGGGCTGCTTCCCATCTTCGTGGATCAAATAAGCAGCGCGGTCAACACTTCTTTTACAACGTAGGTAGCAACGAGGATCACTACCACAACCATGAGGTATGCAAAAACGTTTCTGTAAACTACATCCTTCTCTGATCCCGCTTTCATCCCAAGGGCACCGGGACAGTTTGCACAGGAGGCAGCTCCGCACCCGCATCCGAGGTTTATTTCTTTGTATGGGCTCTGGGTAATGTTTTTGGAACTACCTGATCCGTTATTAATGACAGGTAGTATTTTTTTGTTATTTTCAGACATATCTGCAGGTTTTGTTTTCAAATGATATAAACGTTCTTTTTAGTTCTCAGCATTATTATTCATGTTTTTGCAGGTACTTCCTGCCCTCTCTTTTTTCTTATTTCCAGTGCAATCTGCTTTGCAATAACGGACTTTGGCCCCTTATCGTCCACGAGCACTCTCCCGCTGACCTCCCACCAGGATTTGGGATAGGCTTTTTCAGGCTCCACTTCAGGGTTCAGGCCCAGCTGCTTTGCAGCTTCTTTAATCTCATTCAGGTGCGGCTCCTTTACGGCATTTTTTCGAGAGATTATCCTTCCACTGCTTCTGGATCTGGTCTGGTCGATGTATGCAGGCCAGATTACAAGTTTTCCCTTATCTTTCATCATCATGCTATCTTCGTTCTAAATTGCTTTCATCAAATTTAAAACTGCCCGGCAGCTTCTTAAGTTCCGAAGGTTCTTTTTTCAATGTAAATATCAATGTAAAGGTTCCGGGTGTTCTCATGATCCGATAACCTGTAACTATTTATCTTCCCCGAACAATTTCTGCACGGTGTATTATATGATTCCGGCGTTTTCAATTGACGAAAAAGTCAGAGCTTACATCAGGAAGAGCGGGCAGGACTTCAGGCTTTCCACCTCTCCGGATGGCCCTGTACTTCTTCCGCTTGAGGAGTCCCCTTCCAAATCCTCTGATATGAAAATCCTTGTTGGAAGTAATGTTCTTTACGTTTCCAAACTTCAGGCAAAATATATCAAAAAAATTGACTGGCCCATGGTGGAAAGGTACCTGAGTGCTTCATTGAGTTCTTCAAGGGAATCAGAAACCTGAGCTTTTTTTACACAATAAGTTTTTACTTTCCTGCCAGCTAAACCGGAGCTATTTTGTGTTTTTCTTCTGGAAGGTTATCCGTTTTGTTTATTAAGAAGAGAGAGCATAGGATAAAGGCTGACCTGTTACAGATCCTGCAAGCTTCTCTCTGTATAGGAGGAAATTCCATTAAGAGGATTAAGAGTGAAGTCCCTGCAGGCTGAAAAGAGATCGCTTCAAGCCCAAGGGAGAATTCTTCCGTGAAAATGAGAACAAAAAGTATATTTCTGCTCCTTGCCCTGCTGGTGGTCTTCATGTCGGGCTGTATTGATCAGAAAAAGGAGATCGTTCTGGACGAGCCCGGCAATATCTCTAATTACGAATTTGAGGTATTCCTGGATGATTGGGATAATAATATTCCGGCAAATACCACCACATATTATATTCTGGAAGACAAAACCGAGGTACAGGTCGTCAACATTGTCATAAATAGCAGCAAGCTTGAAATTTTCCCGCCTGATTCCCTTGGCGGCGGGTCCAATGAAGAACCGATTCGAAATTTCGTACTTCTGGTGGAGCCTGCAAACGAAACTGTAGCAAGTTCAAGGACTTTTATGAGGCTTGCAAACAGCAGCAACGTTTCGGACCTCAATTATACCCTCACACAGGAAATTGCCCGGAACATGAAAGTAATAAACCTTGAATTTGAAGAACCTGTTACGGGCTTTATTGCATATACCCTTGATATCCCGGGAACTCAGAGTTTTACCTTTATGAAACCTGACTCCGAGTTCATCAGAGTGGTTCTTCCGGTAGGGTTTGTCACAGGGAACAGAGTATTCGGGATAGCAAGGCCCGAACCTTATGATGTAAGCTTCGATGAGGAAGGAAGGCAGACTCTTCTGTGGATCTCCTCTAAGATGGGACAACGGGAAGAGGCTATTCAGGTTAAATACTATGCTGAATCTGCACCCATCTATTTCTTCGCCGCAATTGTAGCCCTTCTCTTTGGGGTTGGACTGGTGCTTTCGCGTTATTCGCGAAGCAAAAAAGAACTGGAAAGTGTTCGGGAGATCTTCGAACTCGAAAAGGAATATGAGGCTAAAGGACGTCGGAAAAAGAAATAATCCAGGGCAAATATTCTCCTTATTTTTTGCTAACATGCCTTTCTCAAAAACAGTCTATTTTTCGTCAAATACCAACTTATTTATTCAAGTTCGACATATTATACTAATGTGAAGGAGTGGGGAAGTCTCCGGCATAGAAATTTGTATTTTCTAAAATCTTCACCCGAAGGTCTCTCTCCTGTTGTCGGCTCCCTTCTCCTTCTACTGATAGTTTTTGTGCTCGTGGGCGCAATTGCCAGCAGCATTAATCTTTCCGGCTGCAGGACAAATTTTCAGTATCCTATGGCAAGACTAACTCTTGAATCCTGTGAAGGGGGGATTTACGGCGCTGGATCAACTGAGACAGTCAGGTTTGAAGAAAATCAGATTATCCTTATGCATGAGGGAGGAGATCCCCTTCCACTGGACTCTGTCTCGATAAGGATTTACGGATATGGGAAATCCTATCAGGGTATTCCGGGGCATGGGGGAAGTCCTCTCAGTGGGGAACTCTCCGTCTTCTACAGGGACCTGGGTTCCGGAGGGAAAAACTCCACCTGCTATGTTGTCCACAACAGGGCTACGCTTGAAGACGGCTTATGGGATGTCGGAGAAAGGCTTGTGCTCTGCGGGCAGGACAGTGCGGTAGGGGCCGTAGAATCCAGCGTAAAAGTAGGCGTGGACGGAGACTATAATACTTCTGACAACTACGGTTTCAAAGCCGGTACCGAAATAACTCTGAAGGTTATTGATAGTAAAGGCAGAAATGTCATTGCTGAACGAAAGGCTTTTGTCAAGCTCGCCGATTGATCAATCAAAAACTGTGTCCGGTAATTAAATGATAAATGTAAAAATGATAAATCCAAATACTCTTTTATTTCCCGTTTAGTTGTCGGGCATCCTGGTAATAAGATTGAGTTTCCGTTGAGTTCAGCCCGGTAGCAAAAAATGCTTTCCGGAAATTCAGGTAATAATCATCGTATTTCTTGCGTTCATGCGCATCACTGAAAACTGCCTGCTTGGAATGCGGATAGGACTCGCAAATCCACTGCCCCATCTGTCTGTTAAAGTCCTGGTCTCCGGTACCGGACCAGACCAGAACTTCACCTGTATAGTTTGATCGATTCAGGCTGAAATGTGGGGTGGAGATCATACCCTCAGCATTGGCCTTCAAAAAGTCGGCAATCACAATCCCGGTCCATTCATACATCAAATTTACTTCCTGAGAAGAGGCTGGATTATACTCACGCAGATCCGCACCGACCAGCTCATAGATCCGCACCTTCACTTCCACCTCAGAGGGAATGCCGATTATGAAGTGAACCAGAGGGAAGTTATAGGCTGGATTAATCCAGTTCTTAAAATACAGGTATTTATCTCTGAACGTAGCTTCTTCAGTCTGGCTTTTAGCAATCCTGGTCTGTGATTCTATATCCCCCTTCAGACCGAGTTTGAACATGGCATAGGCAAGAGAGAGTTTTGTTTCATTCCGGGATAAGGCAAAGTAGAGGTTTGCAGCTTCGGGATTTGACTCATATAAGTTACTGGCAAAAGTAACGTTATGCTGCCGGGCCAGGTCTGGGGCTCCACCGGATTCGATTAATGCGCGGGAAACGTGGGAACCGTATTTGTCCAGATATTGCTGCACCAGAAACCCTCCGCCTGATCCTCCGTAGAGCATTATTTTTCCGTCCGGGGGCAAAAGTCCCCTTTTTTGCATATCCTGCCGTACAGCTTCGATATCTTCGATTTGCTGGGCCGAACCATATAACTCCAAAGCCAGCTCATAGTTAACTGAGCTGTCTTTGTTGTAAACTTCCGGAAATAGCGTTGGACTTACGCCGCGGTTGCCTATCAGTACATACGAAAGGCCTCCCAGGTTGTTTTCAAAATACTCGAAATCCCCTGAAGAATTTATCATCCCAACTGCCTCCTGCTGGTTGTCAAACAGCCAGAAAACCACGTTTTCGCCCGGTTTGAAATTAGGGCTCAGGATGTAGAAGTCCGTGAAGTTTCCCCTGTAGGGGTCATTATGGTCAATGGGAAGTTGCAAATAGTGGTGATGGCTGTCAGGCGGCATTTCCGGGTAATAACTGCCGGGAGTAAGCCGTGTAGTGGGGATAGTCGTGAATTCCCTGTATTCGTACCATCCGTATATCAGGCCTGCCGCAAGGAAGGCCAGGGCCAGAAATTTGAAAAGCTTAACATTCTTTATTTCACGGCTTAACATGCAGGTCTTCCTGAGTCATTTTTTGCTATCCGGGGGGGCTCATCTATTATTTCTTTTCCAGGTAACCATTGCGAGGCATTGGCAGCCTCAGCTTTGTTCTGGTCAGTTCCATTCGGCTCATGTAAGGATAATTGGGCGGAAATTATGCTTGTTTCTGATAGAGATGCTGTATCTGGATTTGAAAATAAGAATACGCTTTCTTTTTCAGGTCTGTTTTTGGGTTAAATTTCATATCTACTCTTTAAGGGACATTTTTTTTCTGATCCAGCTATTTAATCATCTTTAATATTAGCGTTTTTGAAATAAATTTCCCCTAAAAAGCTTCATTGATATTATTCGGGGTTTCTTTCCTTAAATAGGACTCTTCTGACGGGGATGAGAAATCAATAACATTAATAATCACCTGTTGAATTAAGACGTTTGGTCATAATGTCGAAGGTTTTTGATTTTATGCACCACACGTGCAATTGATACTTAATTTAATTTCTTATCCTGAACCTCAAAATTTACTTCTTTGAATTCTTTGCTCATTTTTCCCTGTTCAAATATAAGGCATTTAAGGGCTCTGATAAGGGTTAATTATGTTATTTGAAATTAGATCATGAATTAAATGTATTATAAAGCTTATTTTATAAATTCAATCAGCTAAATCTCTCTGTTTTTATAAGTATGCTTTTATTTTACCCGGATAATTTCAGGAATGTCAACCGGCGGATAGTCGGCAAGATAACTTAGAGCAAAGCAGGACTTGTGCTTTTGAGTTGGGGAAACGACAGCATAAGGCTCCAGAAAGTCGAAATACTCCAGAAAGTCGAAATTCGTAATATTCGAAATAGTAGTATTTGTGACAGAATTGTCTGTGCTTTCTTTTTGACATCATGTGCATAAGTCCTGAGATAAAAAACACTCTAAATTGGATCACCGAATATGACAAAAATTAGGGGGTTAGTACATATGGGTAAACTAACATTTGACAGGCTAAAAAAGATCATGTGTATGTTTACACTGGTCTTTTTTGTAATGTCATTAACAGCTGCATCAGTAAGCGCAGAGTCAAATGATGCCAACAAATGGAACCAGGAGAATAAAAAATGGGAGGAAGAGAAGAAGACCTGGGATAAGGATAAGAAGAAGTGGGAAGAAGAGAAAAAGAAGTGGGATCAGAAGAAAAAAGGCAATGATTATAAGAAAAAGGGCAATGATTACAGGTTATATAATATCTGGTTTAATAACTATTGCAAGTGGCTCAGCAAATACAACAAATGGGAAGTCAATCACAGAAAATGGGAAGCAAATTATAATAAATGGAGAAACAAACATTGAGGATTGATGTGGAAAACCGTGATAATTGACTGTAAAATACGCTGGCGAACTGCTATGAAATAAACTGAAAAACCCGGATGTAAAATAAACCGAATTCCTACAGGATTTACGCACCTGGGGAACAAAGATGAAGCACGAAGATCTGTCATATGAGATCTGCATAGACGGGATCTGCGTAGATGAGCTCTATCATAGATGAGATTTGCATAGACGAGAGCTGCGTAGATGAAGATCTATCATAGATGAGATTTGCATAGACGAGAGCTGCGTAGATGAAGATCTATCATAGATGAGATTTGCATAGACGAGAGCTGCGTAGATGAAGGTCTATAGATGAAGATCTATCATAGACAAGAGCTGTATAGTGCGATCCAGACTCTTGACATTTCATGCAACTTTATCTCCGGTTCAGGTGCGTAAGCCCTATTTAAATAGAACTTCTTTTGTTAAGCCCAGCTTTTTCATTTTTTCTACTTTTTTCTACTTTTTTCTCCAATTTATTTTTCTCCGCAGATTAAATGATATTCGTAGTTGTAGGCTATCCGTTTTCGGAACGGCATCTTCTTTTTCTGGATTTCCCTCACGTCTTTCAGGTCAAGATCCTTTACATTTTTTAAACCTGCCTCTTTAAAGTATTCGAGAGTCTTTTCCGGTGGGACTCCGTGACGGTTGGGGAGTTCATTATTGATCTCTCTGGAATAGTGTCCTTTTCTGGGGTTCCTTCTCTCGGCAAGCAAAGTGCAGAAATCGCTGACAAACCTCCTTGCCTTCGTTTCAAGGGTTCCGTCATTCCAGACCCCGTCAACAACAATAAGCACACCTCCTTTCTTAAGCATTTTTTTCCAGTTCCTGACGGCGGTATCGGGGTGCGGAAGGGTCCAGAGCAGGTGGCGGTTGACAACAACGTCGAATGTATTCGGCTCAAAAGGAGGGTTTTCAGCATCCCCTTTTTTGAAGACGCTGTCAAATCCTTTCTTAGATGCTTTTTCCCTGGCTTTTGCAAGCATTTTTTCCGAAAGGTCAAGGCCTGTAACATGGTGTCCCATTTCCGCAAACAACAGCCCGATTTCACATGTCCCGCAGCCTACGTCCAGCACCTTTAGCCTGCCCGGGGGGAGCAGGCTTTTAAAAACACGTTTCCAGGCTTCCCTTTCGATTTCACTCTGAATTCCATGCCCCTGCTGGCTGTCGTAGGTCTCGGATGAGACATCCCATATACGAGCAATATTTTGTTTGATCTGGTTTTCCTGAATGGTCATGTTTTAATGCCTCTGTTCATGTTTTCAATTGAGGTAATAGTCCCGTTTTCCAGGTAGGCGATCCTGTGGCAGACTTTCCTTAACACTTCAAGGTCATGGGAGATCAGCAGGTATGAAACCCCTGTTTCTCTCTGGAGTTTTTGCATAAGGCGCAGGATCTGGGCTTGGACTGAGACGTCAAGCATGGAGGTGGGTTCGTCCGCGACTATAAAATCCGGGGATAAAGCCATGATCCTGGCGAGCACTATCCTCTGGATCTCTCCTCCGCTGAGGTGGCCCGGATAGCGGGCAAGGTGTTCCGGACGGAGGCCTGTAAGTTCTGCCAGTTCTTCTCCTCGCTTCAGGAGAGCATCCTGCTTAAGCCCGGAATGAAGTTTCAGGGGTTCGATAAGGTTTTCAAAGGCTTTCATGCGGGGGTCAAGGGAAGTTTCAGGGTGCTGGAAAATCATCTGGATTTTAGGGCGCAGTTTCCGAAACTCTTTTTTGCCCATGCCCAGGATATCCACCCCCTGGACCAGGATTTCTCCTCCTGTGGGTTTTTCAAGCCCTACAATACATCTGCCAATAGTGGTTTTTCCGGACCCGCTTTTTCCGAAAAGTCCCAGGGTTTCTCCGCGGGCTACTGAGAAACTGACGTTTCTGAACACCTCAGAGGTCCCGAACCTCATTGTCAGTTCTTTTACTGCAAGGGCCGGAAGTGGCACCTGATCAAGCCTCCCCTGTGGTTTCTTATTTCAGGATGCTTTCTGGAACATTCAGCCCCCGAGTACCTGCACCTTTCATGGAAAAAACAGCCCTCCGGAAGCTTTATCCTGCTCGGGCTCTGTCCGCTCAGAGGGACAAGCCCGTTTCTGGGCTGAGCCCGGACAAGCCCTTTTGTATATGGGTGAAGGGGTGTGCCGAGGACTTTTGAAGCCCCGTCCAGCTCCACAATCTCTCCCGCATACATCACGGCTATGCGGTCGCAGACCTCAAGAGCCAGGTCGAGGTCATGGGTGATCAGGAGCATTGTCTTCCCGTATTCTTTTTTGATTTTAGTGAAAAGCTCCACCGCTCCTTCCTTTGCCTCAGGGTCCAGTCCCTTTGTGGGTTCGTCCGCAATCAGGAGCTCGGGCTCAAAGGAAAGGGACATACAGGCAATCAACCGCTGTCTCATGCCTCCGGACAGCTGGTGAGGATAAAGGCTACAAAGCTTTTCGGGGTCTCTCAAAAAGAGCTGTTTCATGAGCTTCAGGGCTTTTTTCATCCCTTCCTTTTTTTCATCCCTGTTTCCCTCAAACACTTCCTCCACCTGAACTCCGTTTTTCAGGACAGGGTTAAGGGCACCTGCCGGGTTCTGGGGCATGAGCGAGATGCGTTTTCCCCGGATTTTCCGGAGTTCGGAAGGTTTAAGGGAAAAAAGGTCCTGACCCTGAAAAAAGATGGTTCCTGAAACCTTTGCATTTGCCGGAAGAAGCCTGAGCAGGGCAAGTCCTATCACGGATTTTCCTGACCCGCTTTCTCCTATAATCCCGAAGGTCTCCCCTTCCCTTACATCAAAAGAGACTCTGGAGACGGCTTTTACGCTGTCTCCCCCCGCAGGAAACTCTATGGAGAGGTCTCTTATTTCAAGCAGGCTCAATAGATTTCCCCTCCGTCATGGTTCGGGTCAAGGAGATCCCTCATGCCGTCTCCCAGGATGCTGAAGATGACCACGATGAAGGTTATGGCAAGCCCCGGAAAGATCGTCTGGTAGGGAGCTGTCCTCATGAACTCCTTTCCTGCGGAAAGCATTGCTCCCCATTCCGGAACGTTCGCAGGCAGCCCCACTCCAAGGAAACTCAGGGTGGCAATCGAGAGGATTACGTGCCCGAAGTCAATTGTGGCAAGCACGAGGAGAGGGGCAATGGAATTGGGCACTATATGTTTGCGGATTATATGGAGGTCTCCGGCTCCGCTTGTTACGGCGGAAAGGACAAACTCCTGTTTTTTGATGGAAAGGACCTGCCCCCGCATCATTCTTGCATACTTTGCCCAGTGGACAATCGAGAGGGCAAGCATCAGGTTGAAAACCCCGCTCCCGAGCACTCCCATAATGGTGAGGGCAAAGATAACCCCTGGAAAAGAGAGGAATATATCTATAACCCTTGAGACGCTTTCGTCCACAGCCCCCCCATAATAGCCTGCTGCACAGCCAACAGCCGTTCCCAGAAACAGAGAAATCAGCACCACTCCTGAGGCAATGGAAAGAGAAGTCTGTGCCCCTATCAGAATTCTGCTGAGCAGGTCCCTGCCAAGGTAATCGGTACCCAGAAGGTGCTCTCCTGATGGATTCAGGTTCTTGTTCTTCAGGTCTATTGCGTTGGGGTCGTAAGGAGAAATCAGGGGAGCAAAAAGGGCTAGACCGGCAAAAAGCAAAAGGGCTGCCAGCGCAAAAAGCATATCTTTTCTTTGGAAAACTCTTTTTGCAAATTCACTTCCGTAAGCTTCCGGCAGCAAAAAGCTTTTTTTTCTTAATCTATCAGCAAATGCGTTATCCATAGTATCAGCCGTACCTTATCCGTGGGTCCAGATGCGTATAGAGCATATCCACAAGGAAATGCACAAGGAGGAACATCGTAACAATCGCAAGCACACAGCCCTGGACCATGGGCAGGTCCCTGGCCGAGATCGAGTCCACGAGCAGGCTTCCTATCCCCGGCCAGGCAAAGATCTTTTCAATCACAACCGCTCCTCCAAGAAGGCTTCCCATCTGAAACCCGATCACAGTGATAACGGGAAGCATGGCATTTTTAAGGGCGTGCCGGCTTATGATCCTCCATACGGGGAGCCCTTTGGCTTTTGCAAACCTGATGTATTCCTGTCCCAGGGTTTCAAGCATGCTTGTCCTTGTAACCCTCATAACCGCAGCAACGGAATGGAGGGAAAGGGCTGCTGCGGGCAAAAGCAGGTTTTCCAGGCTCCCGTAACCTGACACAGGGACAAGTTTCAGCTTCAGGGAAAATATCAGGATAAGAATCAGGGCCACCCAGAAACCGGGCATCGAAACTCCGAAAAGCGTTGCAACCCTGAGGATGTGGTCCGAAATCCGGTTTTCCCGGAGGGCAGAATAAATTCCCAGGCCCACTCCCACAAGCACTGAAAGGATCATACTTGCCCCTGCAAGCTGGATCGTCGCAGGCAGCCTCAAAGCCAGGAGGTAAAGGACCGGTTTCTTAAAGACATAGGAAGTCCCGATATCCCCTCTCAATACGGCTTCTTTTACCCACCTGAAGAACTGCAGGTAAAGGGGGTCATCAAGGTTGTACCGGCTTGAGATCTGGCTAATCTGTTCTTCGGTTACACTCTCCTCCAGTCCCACGAAAGTATGCTTGATGATCAGCTCAGCCGTGCCCCCGGGAATAACATTCATCAGGAAAAAAGTCAGGGCACAGGCTGCAAAAAGCGTAAGTGTCATGAAACCTGCCCTTTTCAAGAAATATTTCATGCTTCCTCCTCATGAGAACAGAGAGCAAAACCCCCGGTTCTTTCCGTTTTACTTTGAGTGGAAGGAAACTCTGGGTACGAGCCCGGAACCCGCACCCTTCAGAGCCTCCTTTCCTTTTACTTCTCGAGATACATTTCTGCGTTTATGCGGTAGTCGTGGGCTGTCGGGTCGAAAACATAGCCCTTTACATAGTCTTTCTTCACGATTGCGCAGCCGTAGTAAGCCACAATGATCATGGGCTGTTCGTCATACACGATAGCCTCGACTTCATTGAACTTCTTGTAGCGTTCTTCCAGGTCCGTTATTTTTCTGGCTTCCGTTATCAGGGCGTCTACTTCCGGACTGGAATAGCCCGGTCCGTTGTCAGGCCCGGCTGTCATGTACCAGTTCGTAAGAATATATTCGGGGTCCGGGACCATAGCAATGTTGTAGGCTGCAAGGTAAAGGTCCCAGTTGCCTTTTTCCTTTCTGTCATCGATTGACCCCATCTCCATTACTTCGGTCTCTACATCTATGCCTGCCTCCTTCAACTGGGCAGCCATAGCTTCGGCCATCGGAGGAAGCCCCGGTCTTGCGGAATAGGTCATCAGGTTGAGCTTGAGGGGTTCTCCGTCTTTATCCCTTATCCCGTCCCCGTCAGTGTCCACCCAGCCTGCGGCTGTCAGGAGTTCATCGGCTTTTTCAAGGTCCCTGGTGTAGGGGCTCAGGCTCTGATTTGCCCAGACCATTGTGGGAAGGAAGGGGCCTGCAGCGGCTTCTCCTACATTGTAGAGTACATGTTCCACGATTTCGGCCCTGTCAATGGCATAGGACATAGCCTGTCTGACTCTGACATCTTCAAGAGGCTCATGTTTCAGGTTTACGTCGAGTTTGTAAACCCTGGGAGTCTTGTACTTCTCCACGGTAATGCCGTCTATAGCGTCAATCCGGTCCGTTTCGCTGTAGGGCACATCAACGGTAAAGTCAACTTCCCCGTTTTCGATTGCCATTGCTCTTGTGTTCGGGTCAGGTATCCCTTTAAGGATCATCTTCTCAAGCCCTACTTCTCCTCCCCACCAGTTTTCGTTCTTGACGACCGTGAGGACTCTGGTCTGCTCGTCAAAGGATTCGAACTTATACGGGCCCGTCCCTACGGGTTTTACGAACTCTCCGGCTTCGTTAAAAGAAGAAGGGCTTATTACGGCAGTATCGGGGTAGTGGAGAATTCCGGGCAGTATAGGATTGATTTCCGTGGTTTTTATTTTGAGGGTATGGTTGTCAACGACTTCCATGGAATCTATCTTGAGCATGGAAGCGACCCTCGGGTTTGCTTCAATGACGTTTTCCAGGGTGAATTTGACTTCATTTGCAGTCATCGGGCTCCCGTCATGGAAAGTAACATTCTCTCTTAGCCTGAACTCCCAGGTATTTTCATCGAGCTGTTCCCAGGAACTTGCAAGCCCGGGCTTCAGGGAGAAATCTTCATTTGCGCCAACGAGAGTCTCGGTCACTGCAGCTTTCTCGCAGATCAGCGTTCCACCGTCTCCACTAATAGTATCGATCGAGTCTATTTCCCACATCTCTCCAAGTATAAGGGTATTCGATTCGGAGTCACCTTCTGCCTGGGAGGCTACCTCCGATCCGGAAGCTACTTCCAGCCCGGAAACCGCTTCCTTTGCGTCGCTTTCTTCCGTACTGCTGCACCCGGAAGTCATCAGGACGGCGCAGGTCAGCAGGATAATTAACAATATAAGCAGGGGGGAATTTTTGTTCTTCATTTCGGAATCTCCACTGTTTTTGATGATTTTTATTTCCGGCCGCAGATGAGATAGTACTGATAATTGCGTACAACCCGTTCACCTAACGGCATGTTCTCTTTCTGGGCCTGCAAGACCTCTTTCAGGTCAAAAGTCCGGACTTCCTCAAAACCCGAAGCTGCCAGGTATTCCTTTACTTTTTCAAGCGGAGCCCCTCCGGCGTGCGGGAGCCGGGCTTTGAGCTCCTCGGGATATCCGGCATGTCCTTTTCGGGGGTCTTTTCTTTCAAGAAGCAGGGTCAAAAGGGCGCCTACGTTTTTACGGGTCCTGTCTCCCAGGGTTCCTCTGTCCCATACTCCGTCGATGATCACAACCTTCCCATTTTTTCGGAGCACCCGACCCCAGTTCTCCACAGCCTTTTTCGGGTCCGGAAGGGTCCAGAGCAGATGACGGCTGAATACAATATCAAAAGAAGAGGTCTCGAAAGGAGGGTTTTCTGCATCTCCCTCCCTGAAAGTTATGTCAGCCCTGCAGGCTTCAGCCTTTGATTCTGCGGTTTTTAGCATCTTTCCGGAAATATCAATTCCCGTAACTCTGTGCCCCATCTCCGCAAAGAGCAAGCTTAATTCTCCTGTCCCGCAGCCGACATCAAGGATTTTCAAGCCCTTTTCCGGAAAAACCTCCCGAAAAGCACGTTTCCAGGCATCTCTTTCTTTTTTACTCTGGATCCCGTGCCCGACATGAGTATCAAATGTCTCGGATGCGAGGTCCCATTTATGGGCTACCATTTCTTTGATCTGGATTTCTGAAGAAGACATCAACCAGTACTTGCCTATCTTATAATTAATAATTTTCTATTTTGTAATACTAATTATAATTAAAATTAATTTTTGTATTATTTAATTGTAGCTTCATAATTCAGGTAGCTACTAAACGATTAATAATGTCCTCTAAGATCTTACTGATTTTAAGGAAATTACTGATTCCCGGGGGGGTCTTACAGAGGTGTGAAGGCCTTACTTGCAGGCCTTATCCAAAAATAGAATTCTTTCTCTCTCATACCGGGTTAAGATTCCGGATAGCCATTATTGAGGCCATTAGATCCGCTGGTTTGTATGATACTTTGTTTTTTCCAGTGCAGCTGGTTTGCTTTTTCAATTGACCGGAGTATGTCGGCCCCGGTCGGGTCTGAGGGGCAGGCCCGAAAAAACCTGATGATTTCAATCCGTTGCTCCGGAATGACTCCCATGTGCCGGTTTCCCGCTGAGAAACTACTTTTTAGGAATCGAATTTGTACTATCCTGTTCTTTGAGGGAAAATCTTTTCTCAATCGATAATTTTATAAAATACTTGTTTATATATTTTGAGCGCAAGAATCCTGTCTTCCGTTTTTATAGATATGTCAAGCTCTACATATCTGGAAGCTGCAGAGTCCTGGCCGGGTTTCTTTCCGATTCGCCGGCCAATTAAGAGGGTTTCTATCCCTCGGGGGAGTTCAATCCCTTAAACTGGAGTTTCATTCATCTGAATCGTCTAAATCCGAGAAATTTCTGTCCAGAAGAAGTCAACTATAAGTACGGTGTATCCTTCTGTGTTATGTTGGAATTTACATAATACCTTCCAGATAACATGGCTATCTGGTACTGACTCTATCTTGACTTCAATATCTCTGTCGTTATGTTTACTTAAACATAACGGTTTAAACCTGTGGCGGTGTATACATTGCATAAAAATTCAGATTCAGAGAAAGCCAATATGGAAGCAATTCTAAAGCAGGTAAAGGATCCTGAACTGCTTTCGCAGATTGAAAAGGTAGTCCCCTTTCACGGCTTCCTGACCTCAGGGGCATTAATCGGCATCCAGATGCTCAATATTGCAAAAAGGGAGCTCGATGTCCGGAACGGGGAACGCATATACGTGACCTGCGAAACGAAAAGCTGTATGCCTGATCCTTTCCAGATCCTTGCCGGAGCTACCATCGGAAACAACGGGTTGAAGATCAATAACCTGGGAAAGATGGCGGTTACGGTAAACAAACAGGCTCCTGAAGGGGTGCACAGCATACAGGGTATCCGGATCATCCTCGACTCTGAGAAGACAAAGGACTATCCCAAACTCCACGCCTGGTACCTGAACACTGAAAAGCTTCCCCATGAAGAGGTCGTGCCCATCCTTCTGGCTGCAGGAGAAAAGGTGTATTCCTGGAAACCTGTGGAGCTTGAAGTCCCGGCCAGGAAGAAAAAGCGGATACAGTGCTGTAACAAGTGCGGTGAAATGTTCATTCAACACGATAATGAGCTGCTGTGCGGCGGATGCACAGAATAACGCTGAGAGGTAAGCAAAATGCAAGATGATATGCGATTGTCTGTCTTTTCCGAAAAAAAAGACAGGCAGCTGGTCTATAAGCCTGAAGTATGCATTGGCTGCGGGACCTGCGTACAGGCATGCCCCAAAGGTACCCTGGCTGTGGGGGCCGTGGGAGCTGTAGCAAGAGGGCTCCTGGATGCTGATTTCCTGGAAATGAAAGAAAGCGAAAACTGCATCGTCTGCGGAATTTGTGCGAGAGTCTGCCCCACAGGTGCTCTTGAGTTGAGGCAGGACGGAAAAACCCTCAACGACAAATCCTATCTTTTCGAGGCCATGAAACCAACAACAGTAAACGAGAACTGCGTTCACTGTGGGCTTTGCGAGGATATCTGTCCCAGAGGCTGTATCGAGGTAACCCGGGAGATTTCAGGGGATGGAAGCCTGAAGCTGGTCGGAAAGACCCTCATTGATACGGAGTGCTGCATCCATTGCGGCTGGTGTGCCGCAGTCTGCCCGGTGAGTGCTATTTCTGTGGAAAAACCCTTTGAAGGACGCTGGACACGGGATGAAAATGTCTGTCAGACCTGCCATACATGTGTGGAAGTCTGTCCTGCAAATGCTATTTTCAATAAAAAGGCTAAACCCGGAGAAAGAGTCGAAAAGATCAGTCACCGGCCGGACGCCTGCATTTACTGCGGGGCCTGTGCTGTTTCCTGTCCTGTGGATGCCATTGATGTCAGAAAAACCGCAATTCTGCCGGATGTGGAGAAAAAGGGTCCCCTCGAAAAAAAGCTGCTTGAAGCCCCTGTTCCGGAAGCTCTGCTCCGCACCCGTCTGGAAACGGATGAAGCCGCATGCCTGGGCTGCGGGAACTGTGTGATTGTCTGTCCGGTAAACGCTCTAGATAGCCGTGAACTTGCCTCCGGATACCTTAACGATATGGACGAAAAAGCTCTCCTTGAGGTTAAGAACGGAAGAATTTCGGTCGTAAACCAGGACCGCTGCGGAGCAGACGGAGCCTGCGCCCTTATCTGCCCTGTTAATGCTATCTGGCTTGTGAAAAAAGAGGTGGAATAAATGGCAGGAACAATTGCAATCAAGAACGGATACGTCTTTGACCCCCTCAACGAAATAAACGGGGAGAGAATGGACATCTTCGTCAGAGACGGAAAAGTCGTAAAAGAGCTTTCTGCAGCCGAAATGAAAGAGGCAAAGGTTATCGATGCCTCGGGCATGACCGTTATGCCCGGAGGGGTTGACTCCCACTCCCACGTTGCAGGTGCAAAGGTTAACGCAGGCAGGATGATGCGCCCTGAAGACCATTATAAAGCTAATCTTCAGAAGACTCCTCTCACCCATGCCGGTTCTGGTTATACTGTCCCCTCTGTCTACAAACAGGGGTACGATTACGCAGCAATGGGCTATACAACTGTTTTTGAAGCTGCGGTTCCTCCTCTTGAAGCCCGCCACACCCATGAAGAGATGCGTGCAACTCCACTCCTTGACATGGGCGGGTACCTGGTGCTCGGAAACAACTTCTTCCTGATGCGCTATCTCCGGGACGGGGACATGGAAAAGGCAGCTGCATATGTTGCCTGGATGATGAAGACCCATAAGACCTACGGGATCAAATGCGTCAACCCTGCAGGTGTCGAAAACTGGGCCTGGGGTAAAAACGTAAGTACTCTTGATGAAACTAACATCCATTTCGAGATTACCCCAAGAGAAGTCATTAAGGGGCTTACCGAGATCAACGAAACCCTCGGCATGCCAATGCCAGTCCACCTGCACGCAAACAACCTGGGACACCCCGGTTGCTATACGATTACCAAGGATTCCCTCAAAATCCCTGATGGGGTAAAGACAAAGCAGAACATGGATGTGGAATGGGCAGAAACCAAAATGGACCCTTCAAGGGACCGTTCCGTATACCTCACCCATCTGATGTTTAACAGTTTTGCAGGCACAACCTGGGCAGACTGCGAATCCGGAGTAAAAGATATTGCAGACTACATCAACAACAGGGACCATGTGGTAATCGACAGTGGATGCACTCCCTTCGGAGAAGCAACGGTTATGACCGGAGACGGACCTGCCATTCACGACCTTTACACCCTTACAGGAAACAAGTGGTCGAACACTGACGTTGAGATGGAGTGCGGTTCAGGTGTCCTTCCCTTTACCTATCTCAAGTCCAACCCGGTGCACAGCCTGCAGTGGGCAATGGGGCTTGAATGTCTCCTGCTTATCAATGACCCCTGGAAGACCATCATGACCACGGACAGTCCCAACGGCGGACCGTTTACTAAATATCCTGAGGTTATGACCTGGCTCATGTCCGAGGCTTTCAGGAAGCAGACCTTCAGTGAATGCCACAAGTGGGCAAACGACAGGAGTGCGCTCGGAGGCGTAAACAGGGAACTTTCCCTCTATGACCTTGCGATCCTTACAAGGGCCAACCCTGCCAAAACAATCGGCATGGTCCACAGAAAAGGCTCTCTCGGTGTGGGGGCAGACGGGGATGTTACAGTCTACAACATAAACCCGCAGCAGCTTGATTCTAACAATTACGAAACTCTCCTCCAGACCTTCAGAAAGGCAGAATACACCGTGAAGGATGGCGAAATCGTGGTTGTTAAAGGAGATGTAGTTTCCCTGCCTGAGAAACGGACTTACTATTCCGAAGTACATGTAGAAAACGAGCGGGAAAAGGAGATGCTCGTCGACGTTAAGGAGTGGTTCAGGTACTACACCCTGGGCTTCGCCAACTACCCGACTCCTGAAAAATACCTGGAAAATCCGACTCCCATACAAGTTAACGGTGAGAGGTGAAGTGATGACAGAGGGAGTACTTATTCATAAAAAAACCGATACTGGCAAAATTGCCGGAGAAATGGAAGAAGTAACGCTTATTCCTAAAGGAAAAATCGACATTAAGCTGGAAGCAGACGTGATCACTCCTGACTCCTTTGCAGGCAAAAGTGCAGGAGAAATAGGGACGCTTTCCGTCTGGCAGGGTCCAAAGACCTATCCACTTTCCGATTTCTTTGAAGTGATAGGCAATGGCGGCAGTTCTGCAGCTGAGACCCTGATCCGCATAAAAGGCGATGCAATGAGGGTCAAAAGAATCGGAGAAGGCATGAGTGCAGGCAAAATTGAAATTGAGGGCTCTGCAGGCATGCACGTCGGGACCGGGATGAAAGGAGGCGAGATCGTCGTTTACGGAGATGTTGATTCCTGGGCCGGTATGGAAATGCTTGGCGGGCTCCTGCACATTAAGGGCAATGCCGGAGACCATGTGGGCTGTGCTTACAGAGGCAAGTGGCACGGCATGAAAGGTGGGCGCATAGTTATCGAAGGCTCGGCGCGGCATAATCTCGGAGGCGGCATGGACGGCGGTGAAATTCTGGTGGACGGCAATGTTGAAGGCTTCTGCGGGATTCGCCAGAACGGCGGGCTCATTGTTGTAAAAGGCGGAGCTCTCCGCGGAGTAGGCGCAGAAATGGCAGGCGGGACCATAGTTGTCGGGGGCAAAATACAGCGCTTCGCTCCGGGTTTCGAATTTGTGTCCATGGAAAATAAGGTCACTTCGGGTGAGGTTGAGTTAATAGGCGAATTCAAGAAGTTCACAGGGGACTATGCGATCAGCAAGAGGGCAAAAGGAGCTCTCTATGTGTCTGCAGACGCAAACCCGGAACTCTGAGGTGAGATGCATGGAAGTAATACTCATTACCGGAAGTACGATTGATGAAGGCAGGCTTGCCAAAGGCGGGGACAAGTTCACGGACGAGTACACTATAGAGTGTGCATCCTGCTGGATTTCTCCTGCGGATTTCGTCTTGCTCTGCTCCCCTGATAAGGTGAAAGTAACAAGCAGGAACGGGAAACATTCGATTGTCGTTTATGCGAAATGTACGGATTCGGTCCAGCCAGGGCAGGTGTTCATGCCGAGGGCTATCTGGTCGAATGTTGTCATTGACCCTGATACCCTTTCTACGGGCTCCCCTCTCTATAAGGGCGCACCTGTAAATGTTGAGCCCTCGGGAGAAGAGGTTCTTAGCGCCGAAGATGTAGTGATGAAAGTTTATATCGGAGGGCAGCGAGCATGATTTACAAAAACATAATCTGTCCTGTTTGCGGGGCAGCCTGCGATGATATCCAGGTTGAGTTCGGGGACGGGAAGATTGAGGCCAGAAATGCATGTAAAATGGGGAATGCCAAGTTCAAGGAGGTCGTAAGTTCCCACAGGATCAGGCAGCCCCTTATAAAGGCTGGCGGAAAACTGACCCCCGCAGCCTGGGACGAAGCTCTTGAAAGAGCAGCCGATATCCTTGTTTCGGCAAAGCGCCCCCTGCTCTTCATGGGCAGTGAGACCTCCTGCGAAGCCCATGAAATCGGGCTCAAGATCGGGGAATACCTGGGAGCACTTGTTGACTCAAACGCAACCATCTGCCACGGCCCGACAGCAATGGGAATTCAGGAATCCGGAAAAGTCGGTGCAACCGAAGGGCAGAAGAAAAACAGAGGAGACCTCATAGTCTACTGGGGAACCAACCCTCTCGAATCAATGCCCAGGCAGATGTCCAGGTACGGGGTTTTCCCGAGAGGTTACTGGACCAAACGCGGGCGTTTTGACCGTACAGTTATCACTGTGGACCCGAGAAAAACTCCGACTGCCGTAGCTTCCGACCTGCACGTGCAGCTCAAACCCAGCTCGGACTACGAACTGATAAGTGCTCTCCTCACCCTGCTCCACGGGAAAACTCCCCACCCTTCGGTAGAAGAGATCACAGGAGTACCCATCCCGGTCATGGAAGAGATGCTCGATATGATGAAGAACTGCAACTTCGGGGCCATCTCAGTGGGACTTGGCCTTTCCTCATCCCTCGGAAAGCACAGGAACGCCGAAATTGCCATGAACCTGGTAAAGGAGCTGAACAACTATGCCAAGTTCACCCTCGGAGCTCTTAGAGGCCACTGCAACGTGGCAGGCTTTAACCAGGTCGCTTCTTATATGTACGGCTACCCCTTCGGGCTTGATTTCATGCGCGGACACCCGCGTTACAACCCCGGGGAATATACAACAGTGGACGTGCTGAGGGAAAAAGATGTGGATGCAGCCTTTGTGATGTGCGCTGACCTTGTCTGCCACATCCCTGCGGATTGTGCAGCCTACCTTGCCGAAATCCCCATGGTCTGCCTGGACATCGCTCCCTGCCCGAGCACAGCCGCTTCGGATGTTGTGCTTCCCGGAGTCATTGACGCCATGGAATGTGACGGGACCTTCTACAGGCTCGATGACGTGCCCGTGCATTTCGAGCCCTTCACGAGTTCGCCCTTTGAATACACAAAGAGCAACGAAGATACCCTGAAGCAGCTCTTTGAGAAGATTAAGGCAAGAAAGTAAGTTCGTCTGTTTTCACGGATTCTCAGTTAAAGGATAGTGCAAAACAAACAGATGACGTGAGAGTGATTAAAGCTCTCACCTTTTTTATCTTTTCAGTTTCCTGTGGACACAATGCCAAAATCTGGTGACGAATGTAGAATTAAAAATCCCTGGATTTCGAAAATGGTCACAATCCTTTGAATGTGACCTATTGGCTGATGCCGGAGGATCTCGAATATTGAGTTTGATTGAAGCATGTATTCTTCCTGGAAATTCAGGTTTTTGATCCAAAAATGCAAAACTCACTTGATTTTGAAACTGAGTCATTTCTACAGATCCTGATTAATATTGTTTAGTAAGATCCTGGCTTTGTACAAATCCCCCAAATTCCGATAAATTTTCCACAGAAAACCTTCTCTATCTTTCCCCACTTCCTCTTTCCATTACCTTATGTCTATTTTTTCCTTCAATATCAGGTGACTATCATAACTGCGGCCGTAGTTGAAGTTTAAGGAATTCTTTAATATGTGCGGGTACATCTATTACTTGCTAGAATTGGCTGAATCAAACAGTTAACAAAGCATTGAACAAGGAGTATGTGAAAATGTCACAGGAAAATAAAAACGATAAATCTTATTACGTTATCATTGCGCTATCAGTTGTTCTGGTGCTGATGTCAGCAACGATATACGCCATTTCACAGAGTGGGTCCGAAAAGGATACGGAAAATACTATTTCCATGAGTGGGTATGCTGAACAGAAAGTTGTCCCTGACACGGCAACATTGAGAATAGGTGTTGTAGTTCAGTCTGCAACTGCAAAGGAAGCATCCGATGAAAATGCAGCCCTTATGAGCGCTGTAATAGCAGAACTCAAAGCAATGGGATTGCAGGACAAGGAAATACAGACATCCTATGTTTCCGTGTATCCGGTATACAACTATGATAATGCACAAACAATCACAGGTTACTCTGCATCCAACAGTGTGCAGATCACAACCACTAAGCTTGACAACCTGAGTGAGATCATTGACAGGTCCACAGCCGCCGGAGCCAATGAGATTGGAAGCATTTCCTTCTCAGTATCCGATGACATGCAAAAGCAGCTTCGTGAAGACCTGATGAATGAAGCAGTAGCTGATGCATCATCAAAAGCGACTACGCTTGCTAAGAGCCTGGGGGTTGAGATAACTGGCGTGCAGACTTCATCTGTAAGCGAAAACAGCGGTTCCAGAGTATATTACGAATACGATATGGCAACAGCAGAAAAGGGCTCAGGAGCAGTCTCCACTCCTATTCAGCCAGGCGAGTCTACAGTTTCAATGTCAGTACAGGTCACGTACTACATTGAATAAGACATCCTTATAATTCAAAATTGGGATAAGCGGTTTGAACACTGAAGTGTACAAATGATCAGGAGTTGCAGATGACGAATGTTGTTTGCAACTTCTCAGATCAATTTTTGGCAGAGCCGCAGCCAAACCAGGCAGAAAAAGTGTTCTTTAAAGATTCTCTTTTAAGCATGTAACTGTAAAAATACAAAAATTTAAAAAGTATTTTATGCTATTCCAATGTCTCATATAAGGAAATTATGCAGTTGAGCTCTGATTCCAGCAGCATAAAATGCCAGGTTATCTAGCCACATTGCTTTGAACAAACTTGCAAGTGAGTGGTTTTGAGATTAAGTGTTAAGACTTATCCAGATAAACTAAAGGGGAAACTATGTGAAAATTAGTATGAAATCAATTGTAAGCATACTGATTATATCAGTTCTGTTTATTGGGGATGGATTGGCGGTATCATCTGATTTAAGCGAAGACAACTTTACTGATTCCGGATATGATGAAGATCACTCATCTCCAGATTCTGGTTCTAAGGTTCTTGACGAGATTAAAAAAGATCCACAGTTCATAGCTAGCAGGGGGTCATTTTCTGAGGTATCAGAAAATTACGAAACAACGGATTTCTTTTCAAATCCAGTTTGTAAATGTTGGGATAATGTGACAGAAAAAGATCAATTTTTTACTGAATTTGACGATCCTGTGATTGGTTTTAGTTATGCAGGTGCGGGCTATATTATAGTGGAATTGGAGTCTGATTCTTCAGAAAAAGTGAATGAGGCAACAATTGATGAAATCTATCAGGTAATAGATGACTACTGTGAACAGGAAGGTATAAGTGAAGTACCTGTGGTCTTCATGTGGTCACACCTGGAAGAAGACCTCCCATTACCTGATTATGGTCCTCAGGTTTTTGAAGAAGCTAAGAAGAAGCCATTGTGTGTAGCTACTCGGGGAACAATGCCTGTAATTACAGACGCCAGTGAAAAAGCGGAATGGATAGATTCACTTGTTACTTGTAGTCGGTCGCTTGGTAACCCTTACAGTACTAATACGGGAATTGACCCGTATTTTGTCGAGTTCGGTGGCCCTGTGAACAGTTTTGGAACCAACATCAATGGATATTTACTGGTAGGTTTCCAGGGATACAGTTCCGAAAAAGTAAATGAATCGTTAATTGATGAAATATATCAGATAATAGACAAAAGCTGTGAGCAGGAAGGCATAAGTGACGTACCAGTCGTTTTTGAGTTTATAGGATACATAACAGAAGATCTAGCAGAGGTTGACGGCCCGTATATGGATGAAAGTGATGATACTAACTTATCAGGTAATGAAGAAGGGATTGCCGGTAACGAGACCGCCAACCAGATGCCTGGCTTCACTTCAGTAATGGTCATTTTGGGGCTTTTATCGTTATTGATCGTTAAGCATTCATAACGTTATCCTTTTCCCCACAGTACTGGTGTAGCGGTGCAGCTTTTTCAGTCGAGTTGTGGCTCGACGATGCGCTGTCCGTTTCGCTTCTCTCAAGCGGACTTCTTTTCTTCTTTTAATTCACTTCTTCTGAACGCAACTTTCTCCCCGCAATACTGATGCAGCTTTTTTGTTCCTCCTGCTTCACTCACCACCGTAAGCATTGTCCAGGGGTCAATAATTCGGGTTCCCATTACTGCTGTAATTCCTCTTTTGAAGAAGGGTTCCGGGTAGAGAGGGGCGCTTGGGCCTAGCAGGATTACTTCTCTTGCGGTTCCCCTGAGGGAGAGGAGTTCATCAAAGGTCCGGTTGGCGAGAGTACTTGCACTGAGGATGATCACATCCGATGTGGGGAGGATTTCTCTGGCCTTTTCCGAAGGGAGGGTCCTGGTTTGAGGAGATTCGATTTCACGTTTTTCGAGGACTGTGAGTTTCCCGGTTATTTTAAGGATTTTCGGGACGAGAGGTCCGAAATAGCCTACCATTGCAACCCTGTCCCCTGGCTTTATAAGGTCCAGGATGTCCAGGTAGGAGCGCTGGAAGTGTTTGGGTTCCAGGTCCCGTAGCATGTGGGAAAGCGCATTTGCGGTTGCAATCCCTACTGAGGCTTCAAGAGGGTTTTCCGACAGGGCAAGTTCGAGCACCTTATCTGCAGTTTTCCCTTTCAGGGTTTCTGTAAAACCCAGGGCAGGGCAGCAGGAAAACTCGTAAAGGGGGGTGCAGGCAACACCACCGTAGTTTTCGGAAATCAGGACTCCGATATAGGCGAGCCCTATCCTTACATCCTTTACTTCGATTTCTTCAAGGGCAGGGCCCAGGTCTTTTTTAAGCGCAGTTACGAGGGCGGACAGGATTCCAGTTTCTTCTTCTCCTTCCTCTTTCCTTCTTTCCATTTCTGTCCTTTCTCCCTCCTTTTTTTCCTTGTTTTCCTCTTTTTTCGGGAGGTTTGCCCTTCCGAGATATTTTATTTCCGGCATGCTGCTACCTGCTTATTCTCTTTTTCTCATATCCTTTCGATCTTCGTTGTAAAGTCAAGGGGACTTGCGTAATAGGGGGCGCTTATGACGATAATATCAACAAGAGGGGCGTATTCAGGAATCCTTTTTGCCTCGATTCCTCCCACTGCAAGTTCGAGTTTGGGATTGAGTTTCTTAAGTTCGGGCCCGAGTTCCTGCAGCTCCCCGGGGGTAAGGTGGTCAAGGAGCATTATATCTGCCATCTCGACATATTTGAATGCTTCTTCCCTTGTCCGGGGCTCGATTTCTATCTTCTTCATAGCTCTGGGCCTTCCCAGTTCTCCTACGGCTTCCAGGTGGTTCTGGCTGATCTGGATGGAATCGCTGAGGGAGTTTCGGTGGATATCTCCTCCGCCTGCCCGGACGGCTTTCATCTCAAATATCCGGGATCCTGGATGGGTCTTTCGGCTTGTTGCAATAATAAGGTCCGGGTTTGCTTTTCGGCCTGCACTTACCATAGAGGCTGTTTTCGTGGCAATCGCGCACATGAGGGTGAGGAAGGTCTGGGAGACTCTCCAGAACCTGAACAGGAGTTTGAGGTCTCCTTCGGCTTCGAAAATTGCATCTCCTGGCTTGAAAGTCATGCCATCTTTAAGGTAATTCCGGATTTTCAGGCCTTTTCTTTCATAATACTCCGCCAGCTCCCCGGCGCAGGCACAGGTCCCGTTTTCTCTTGAAATAATCCTCATTTCTCCCCTGCCTTCAAGTCTGAGCAGTTCTGCGCTTTCATCCTGATAGGGGCAATCCTCGTAAAAATAAAGGTCAAAAAGATCTATCATGCTTTGCCTCAACATTTTTTATTTCATGTTTCTATTTTTTTCCCTGACGTTTTTCTTGACGTTTTTGAAATTTTGCTTGACTTTTCCTTGCTGCTGGCTTTTCGTATCTATTTCTTTGTTCCTGATCCGTGTTAACTTCATTTCTGATTTCGTTAACCCTACTTCCTATCCGTATTCACTTTGACTGCTGTTTACTTCATCCCTGATCGGGTTCACCTTATTATCCTGGCATTTGAAGCTTTGAACACAACATACATTTCCCTGCCCGGTTCGAGTCCGAGCATTTCACATGAAGTCGGCGTAATCACGGCTTTAATTTCTGCAGTCCCCGTCTTCACCTCGACCACGACAAGGTGCTCCTTTTTGAAAATTCCTGAAACTTTTCCCCTCAAGGTGTTCCGGGCCGAACTTTCCACAGCCTCTCTGGCAAGAATTATCTCTTCCGGGCGGATGGAGACCGTGACATCTTCTCCGGGCTCGGCGGGGTCTGCGGAATAGATCTCCAGGCCGTCGGCTTCAATCACTGCGAGTTTTCCTTCGAGAGCCTTTACCGTTCCTTTCAGCACGTTGGTGCCAAGAAACTCGGCCACGAAATCGGGAGATGGCCGCCTGAAGACAGACTCCGGGTCTCCTGCCTGCATAACTTCCCCTTTTCTTATGACGACCACCCGGTTTGCCAGGGCCCAGACGTCTTCGAAATCATGGGTCACGTGCAGGACAGTGGTGCTGTAATCCGCAATTGCCTTTTTCAGCATCTCCCTGAGTTTTTCCCTTGTCCTTGCATCAAGGGCGCTGAAGGGCTCGTCCAGAAGGAGCAGCTTTGGCCTGGCAACCAGGCTTCTCGCAAGGGAAGCCCTTTGTTTTTCTCCCCCGCTCAGGGTGTCCGGTTTCCTGTGCAGAAGTTCTTTTATCCCGAGGACTCCGGCAATCTGCGTTACCTCCATTTCGATCTGCTTTTTGTCCCTGAGCTTTTTTTTCAGGGCATAAGCGATATTTTCAAAAATATCCATGTGGGGAAAGAGCATGTTGTCCTGGTACACTATGCTGATCTGCCTTTTGTCGGGGGAAAAGAAGGTTATGTCCCTGCCTTCAAGGAAAACGTTTCCTTTCCGGGGCCCGTAAAACCCTATGATTGTTTCAAGCAGGAGAGACTTCCCGCTGCCGGAGGGGCCTATCAGGGCTACATAGTCCCCCTTTTCGGCCTTCAGGTCTATGCCTTTGAGTTCGAAGCTCCCCACATCAAGGCAGATATCCCTGACTTCCAGGAAACTCACAGCCTTCCCCCTTCAAACCTTTCAAAGCTGAGGATTGCAAGAAAAGCAATTCCCATGAGCAAAATCCCGCTTGTAACCGCCATTTCCAGGTTTCCGTAGGAGATGTTCAGGTAGAGAGTCACGGGCAGGACTTCGGTGTGCATGTAAGAGCCTCCTGCAAGCACGAGCACGGCCCCGAAAGCTCCTATGCAGCGGGCAAAGGTAATTACGCTCGAAGCAAAGAGCCCGCTTCTGGCCATCGGAAGGGTTACGTGCCTGAAAGTCTCGAACTCCCCGTACCCGAAGCTCCTTGAGACCTGTTCGTACCGCGGGTTGATGTCTTCGAAGGTGGAGTAGATAACCCTTACAGCATAAGGAAAGGCAACAAAAAACTGGGCAACCACTATCCCGAGCTTTGTGAAGGTCACCTTTATCCCTGCCGCTTCAAGGTAAGGCCCGAGAAAACCGTGCCCGAAGAGGAGCAGAAGGGCTAGGCCCATTACCAGTTCGGGAAATGCCATCGGAAGCCCGAGTACTGCCTTTATGAGGCTTTTTCCCGGAAATGAAAAGCGGGAAAGGGCATAGGCTGTAGGGATCGAACAGCACATGACCGAAAAGGTCGAAGCAAATGAGGTCAGCATGGAAAGTTTCATGGAATAGAACATCTCTTCCGAAAGCAGGGCTGAGAGGATTTCCGAGGGTTTAAGGACGAAGAGCAGGACCCCTATGGATAAAAAAAGAAGCAAAGTAAAGAAGAAGGCAATGCCTATGGTGAGGTTTCTGAACCAGGAGCGGCTCATTCCTTGGGGTTTTAAGATGTCTGGAGATTTAATGACTTCCGGGTGTTTTAAGATCTCCAGAGACTTTAAGACATCTGGAGATTTTAAGAATCGCATGGCTCAAAGCCCCATTTTTCCCAGACCTCTTCTGCTTCTTCTCCAGCAATGTAAGTGTTGAATGCTTCTGCCAGTTCAGGGTCTTCGGTGTATACGGAAACCGCTGTGGGGATGGTCTTTATTTTATTCTGTTCTTCGGGAATCTGAATAATTTCGAGTTTTCCGCTGGCTTCACTCCAGCTTGCCATGTCTTCCCAGATAATTGTCGCATCCGCTTCTCCCGATACAATGTAGATGAGCAGCTGGTTTACGGTCGCAGTTTTGACAATTGTGTTATTCTCAACTTCGGGAAGGATCCCTGCCTTTGTACAGATTGCTTCCGAGACTCTGCCTATCGCAGGGCCGTTAGGGTCTCCGAAAGCCAGTTTTACTCCGGGGTTTGCCAGGTCTTCGAGCTTGCTTATATTTGCCGGGTTTTCCCCGGGTACTGCAATTACCGGGACGTGCAGGGTCAGGTTTGTTACGCTTTCATTGAAAACATAATTCTTTTCCATAGCCTGTCCGGTGTAGAAGTAATCCCCGGGGATGAAAACATCACATTCTTTTGAGGTCAGGATTCCGAAGATTTCGGCACTTCCTCCGTAACGGACCTCGATATCCGCTCCGGTCTCGTTTTCAAAATTTCCGATCAATTCGTTCATGGGCTTTATCAGTCCGGCGCCGGAGCAAACCGTGATCTGCCTACCGGAAAATTCTTTTTCTTGGGCTTCCGAAACAGGTGTAGATACTCCTTTCTCAGTACAGCCGGAGCCAGCCAGGGCAATTGCCAGTACCATGATAATTATGAATGCGCAGACTTTTTTCATTCAAAAACCTCTTCAGGTGGAAATTCGATGATATGTCTGAACATACATAACGATTAATAAAGGTTTTTATAAAAACGGCATGTATAAATATAATTAAAAAGTATTTTTACGTTTTGTCTGCCTCCCAGTCCTGATATCTCAAAAAAATAAAAAAAGGCGTTTTCTTTTCTATTTAAAGGTCGAGTATTCTGTGTCTATATCTCTCGAGTTCTTCGGCTCCTCTTTCCTTTGTCATACTACTGGCTTCATAGACTACGAAAGAGGGCAACACCTCCATTCCCATAAACTCAAAGATGCAGTGAGTTATGGATTCGAGATGTTTATGGACATCTCCGTGTGCCCCACCTTCGGAATACGTCTCTTTCGGGGAACCGGTAGTAAAGGCGAGAATTGCCGATTTTCCTTTGAAGAGCCCGGTGTCATAGGCACTGTTAGTTATCGGATTAAAGCCAAACCCCGGAGCTAGGACCCGATCAATCCAGCCTTTCATGATCGCGGGCATGGATGTGAAGTAGATAGGAAACTGGAAGATCAGGAGGTCTGCCCATTTTACTTTCTCCATCTCAGCCAGTATGTCGGGGGCAAAAGCCCCGGTTTTTGTTGCTTGAATCGCCTCGAAGAACGGCTTGAAAATGTCCGGCTTTTTCCGGTCCGTGAAGTCCTTCTCAGTGAGCACGGGATTGAAGTTCATTGCGTAAAGATCTGACAGTTTTACTTCGTGCCCTTTTTCCTTCAGGGCAGCAAGAGCGGTTTCTTTCAGGGCAGCGTTAAAGGATTTCGGTTCCTGGTGTGCGTAAATGTACAAAACTTTCATTTTATTCCCCCTTATTCTAGCTATGGAATTCGTTTCCCGGAATAAAAAAGTAAGGCTGCCTCTTCCGTTGAGTTATGCATTTATTTTCTTCAGCAGCCAGGCCATGTTCTTACCCAGCACCTGCATGGTCCGGATGCCCTCTTCGTCTTTTTCGACGTCCCCTTCGGCAAGCCCTATCCCTATGTTCCAGTAACTGGACCCCGGGATTATCATCTGGGAAATCGTGAAGAAATGGTTGATAGAATCGAAGACATGGACCGCCCCGGCTCTCCTTACCGCAACAACAGCTGCTCCCACTTTGTACCTGAACATTTCGTTATTGGCTTTGGCAACAAACCCTGCCCTGTCTATAAGGGCTTTAAGCTCAGGTGTCAGGTCTGCGAAATATGTAGGCGAAGCAAGGATTATGCCGTCGGCTTCAAGCATTTTTTCGATACATTCATTGACGATGTCTTTGTCAATTACACACTTTTTGTCTTTGTTTTCATAGCATTTTGCACAGGCTGTACAGCCGTGGACGCTTTTTCCCCCAATCTGCACCATTTCGGTTTCTATCCCTTCCTTTTCAAGCTCGGCAAGGACGTGTTTTATGAGAGTGGCTGTATTGCCTTCTTTCCGCGGGCTTCCGTTAAATGCGACGACTTTCATTGTCTGTATCCCCAATTATTTCCTGCTCATTCTGTCTCAGTTACATCATCTTCAGTTTCATTGTCTTCAGTTTCATCTTCTCAGCTGATTTGTCCTTTTCAGGCTTTTCTTTTTCAGCTGGTTTATTCTTTTCAGGCTTTTCTTTTTCAGCTATTAATCCTTTTCAGGTTTCTCTTCTTCAGCTGGTCAATCCTCTTCGGTTCCTTTTTTAGCCATCAGGCTTTTCCCCGTTTTCCAGGCTGCTCCTGCATAGTCCCCGACGGTCCAGTAGCTGTTATCCGGCATGGTAAGGAGCAGGGGTTCCATCTTTTTTATGTCGGGCTTTCCCTGCGTCATGTACTGTTCTTCCGAATAAGCTGCAATAATCTCTCCCACAAAAAAGTGGTGTGTAGGGAGCTCCAGGATTTCTGCAAGCCTGCACTCAAGGTTCAGAGTACACTCCCTGATCATGGGAGCGGTTTCAAGTTCCCCGTAGAATACTTCAAACAGACCTGACTTGTCAACCTTTTTCCCGGAAACAATCCCACAGTAATCGGTTTTTTCAACCATCTCAGAATAAGGGAAATTCACGCTGAAAGTTCTGTTTTCCATTATACCTTCCGGTGTGTAATGGGATTTGTTGACTCCGACTCCAAGCATTGGAGGGTTTCCATTCACCCGGCTGACCCAGCCCAGGGCCATGAAATTGGCTTTTCCCTTCACGTTTGTCCCGAGGAGGGTAACAGGCATCGGATAGACGAATACGTTGTTATTGATCTTGATTTTCTCTGCCATGGTTCCTTTCCCCCAACCTATTTTATGTATTCATGCCTTATATCGGGTTTGATGGGGTTTCTTCAAAAAAATGCATGGAGCAGACCCCGTAGAATGAAAAAGATAAGAATGAAAAAGGTAAATCACAGCTTTTTTCTGTATACACTAATTTCAGTCTCTCTCTCAAGAAATCCTGAAAGCAAAGGAAATATTTCTGTAAAATGATTGGATTTTAAGTGTTCGTCAAGGCTGCTTTCATCTTTCCATTCTTCTAACATCGTCAGGATTCCCGAATTCTCCAGTTCCTGATACACCCCGTATTCTATGCAGCCTTCTTCTTTTAGTGTTTCTTCCACAAGTTTTTTACACAAATCCATGAATTCCTGAATTTTTTCAGGTTTGACCTGGTTCTTTGCAACAACCCTTATCGTCAATAAAATCACCAGCCTGTACAGAGTCTTGATTCTGTCAGTATTACAGCTTCATTCTTTCTTCTGGCCGTACCTGTTGTGGTAAACTTTTTCTTCCCTGTAACGGTCCTGCAGTACTGGTTTCTGGGCAGGGTAGCCGATAGGCACTAGCCCGAGAGGAAATACATGTTCAGGCAGCCCAAAAGCTTTCCGGAAACCCTCTATCCTGTCTTTCACGGGGTAAATCCCTGTCCAGACTGCCCCAAGCCCTGCATCATGAGCTGCAAGCAGAAGGTTCTGAGTGGCTGCCGAACAGTCCTGTACCCAGTACCCGGGGGCTTTTTCCTGGGTCGTATCCCCGCAGACCAGGATTGCAAGAGGAGCTTCCCTGCACATGCCGGCATAGGGGCTGTATGTGGGAATTTCATCGAGGATTTCCCGGTCATCGATAACAATAAAGATCCAGGGCTGGGCATTAACTGCGGACGGAGCACTCATTGCAGCTCTCAGCAGTTCGGTAACAAGCTCCCTCGGAACTGGCCTGTCAGTGTATTTTCTAATGCTTCGGCGAGTGTGGATTGCTTCAAGAGTTTCCATATTCTGCCTCCTTATCCATTTCTAAAAGAGCTCTGAAAGAACTCTAAAAGAGCAGGGCGAGGATAAGCTTTCTTGTCTCTCTGATCTCTCTTCAGTTTTCTCTCGCCCTGTTTTACTGCCTTTACCCGTTTTATTTTTCCTTTATTTCCTCTATATTCTTTATTTGAACAGGTTTAAGCCTGTGTTTTTCGCTTTTTCCATAAGTCCGGAATCGCCCTTTACTTCTCCGGGGGCGTGATATCCGACTCCTACTATCGTATCCTTTACTTCCATGCCCATGAAGTTTGAGATCTGCCCTGCGAACTCCTCAAAGACCCCTTTGAAAGCTGCAGCGTCAGGGGCTCCCTGAGTTCCTATGATTACAGCCTTTTTCCCGGCCGGGACGCGGGAGGAGAAGTCTGCGTTTATGAGGGAATAGCAGCGGTCAAGGAAAAGCCGCATCTGGCCTGTAAACTGGCCGAAGTAAATCGGGGAGCCAAAGACAACGCCATCAGCTGCTAACAGTTCATCGAAAAGCTCCACAAGGTCGTCTTCAAGCTTGCATTTGTCATTGGCTTTGCAGTAGTTGCAGCCCTGGCAGCCTTTGTAGTCCATCTCATTAAGGAAGAAGTTCCGGGTCTCAGCTCCAGCTTCGGCTGCGCCGTCGAGAACCTGCTGGACGAGGATATTTGTGTTTCCATTCTTTCGGGGACTTCCAACAATACCTATAACTTTCATTTTTTTCACACCTTTCAATGCTTTTTTAATTACATTTATCTGTCAGATCTGTAAATAACTATATAAATTACTTCTATAAGTGATTTCCAGAAACGATTTGTAAATTCTTTTTGCATCACGTAATCTACGCGTGCTGCTATTTAATTTGCAACTACTATACTTATATACCATACATACAATCCGGATACTTAGTAACAAAAAGGATAGAATGAGAGTTTATGGTTAGTGAGAGAAACAACAAAAAACACTATCAGTGCCCTGTGGAAGCTACCCTTGACGTCATAGGGGGCAAATGGAAACCCCTTATCCTCTGGCAATTGAGAGGAGAGAAGCTGCGTTTTTCAGGACTGCAGCAGAATATGCAGGGGATTTCTCCCAAAATGCTTACAAAACAGCTCAGGGAACTTGAAGAAGACGGGCTTGTCCTCAGGGAGGTTTATCCCGAGATCCCACCCCGGGTTGAATACTCTCTCACCGAATTTGGAAAAACAGTACTTCCGGTTCTGGAAGCGCTCTGTGAATGGGGAAACGGCTACCTCGGCAGGGAGTGCATTCTTGGTAAAAATGAAGGTGTGAAAACCATTGAAAGGTTTTCGCAGTAACTTTTTCGCAGTAATAACCGTTTCTCAACAGTTATTTTTTAACAGTTGTTCAATCCCCGCGAACAGGTAAGTTCCCTGCAAGCAGTTCATTTTTCATAGTTTCTCCTTTTTCAGCAAGCAGTTTGAATTCCCGGATAACCATGAACAGGGTTACAGTAAAAGCCAGGGTATCTGCGAGCGGGAAGGCTGCCCATACCCCAGAAAGTTCGAGATATTTCGGGAGTATGAGCACCAGGGGGATCAGGAAAAGCACCTGCCTGCACATGGATAAAAACAGGGAGGGTCTTGCTTTGCCAAGTGCCTGATAAAGAGCTCCTCCCACAACCTGAAAACCTACAAGGGGAGTTGCAAGCACCACGATTCTTACGGCATTTTTTCCTTCAACTATCAGCTGGTGGTCTCCGCTGAAAATGCCGAAAAGCTGCTCCGGGAACAGGTAGAGTACCAGGAAACCTGCAATGGACATGCCTGTGGTGATAACGATGGCAAGCTTTACCGATTCCCTCACACGCTCAAAGTTTTTTGCTCCGTAGTTGAAGCCCACAATCGGCTGCAGACCCTGGATAATTCCGAACATGGGCATGAAGGTAAACATCAGGAGCCTGTTAATGATCCCGAAAACGGCAATGGCTATGTCTCCTCCGTAGAAGGCAAGGAGGTTGTTCAGGATTATTACCATGAAGCTGCTTGACACGTTGCGTGCAAAGGGAGATGCTCCTATTGCCAGGACTTCTTTTATGATTTTGCTGTCCGGCTTGAGGTCAGCAGGGTGGAACTTGATTGTGCTTTTTCCGCTCAGGAAGTAGTGGGCAATGTAAAGCACTCCTATTAACTGGGCCAGAACCGTTGCGATGGCAGCTCCCCTTATCCCCATCCCGAAACCAAAAATAAAGAGGGGGTCAAGTATTATGTTGAGCCCTCCGGACATCATCATGGAATTCATGGCAACCTTTGCATTTCCCTCGGAACGGGCAACGGAATTTGTCACCATTGCAAGGGAAAAAAAGACTGTCCCGTAAAGGATTACTTCCAGGTATTCGAGGGAGTAGGGGAGGATAGTATCCGTAGCCCCAAATATTTTCAGGAGGGGGACTATGAAGTAAATCCCGGCTCCCGTGATCAGGAGGCTTGAAAGGATGGACAGGAATATCAGGTTTGAAAAGGTTTTCTCGGCTTTTTTCATCTCCTTCTCTCCCATGCGGCGGGAGATTATGGATGCGCCTCCTATCCCTATGGCAAGGCTTACAGCCATCCCTATCATCTGGATCGGGAAGGCTACGGCAATTCCTCCGATAGCCTGGATACTGTCTGCTCCATAGGCATGACCTACAAATATCGTATCCACAAGGTTATAGAAGGCCTGCACCAGCATTCCTACAATTGCCGGCACTGAAAGTTTAAAGAGAAGTTTACTTATTTTCTCGTTTGCAAGCATCTGGCTTCTTTCGTCCACCTGAAAATTCCTCGAACTTTTCCATATATTCTTTTTTTATATTGGGTTATGAATACCCTCAAAATCACCTATATCATATAAGGTTTATCTAAATGTTTATCGGCAACAGGTCGATATCCGGGGAAAATCGGGATTAAAACCTCAGAAGAACATCCGGAAAATACATTCATCTGCCAGTATAATGAGAAACCCACACCCAACAGGTAAAAATAATCCCATTCAGCAGGTAGGAATAATACCACTCAACAGGTACATAAGTCTTCCACCCATACGCCTGCATTAAGTTGAGGCTCTACTTTTATCTGGATGTAAAACGTATGGGGTTCAGAACATTGTAATATTTCTTTAGTTTGGTCCGTAGAGCCCGGATTTATACCGGGTAGAAGGACTAAAGAAGGCCCAAAGAAGGTTCGAAGAAGCCCGATGAAGGCCCCCGGATCTGGGAATTTTAAATCTCGAAGACAAAAAACAGGGTTAAGCGCATGGAACAGAAGAACGGATACATGAGGTACTTTACAAAACAAAGCTGCTACCCTAACCAGGCAGAAGCCATGGAGAAGATTCACTCTGCTCTCCTGCATGAGAAAATCGTACTTTTTGAAGGGGCTTGCGGGACAGGCAAGACCCTGAGTTCCCTTGCTCCTGCCCTTCATGTGGGCAAGAAGCTCAACAAGGTCGTAATCATAGTAACAAATGTCCACCAGCAGATGGTCCAGTTCATCCATGAAGCCAGGGATATCAACAGGGACAACAGCATAAAAACAATCGTTTTCAAGGGCAAGACCTCCATGTGTCCCGACAACCTCGACTACGAGGAGTGCAGGCTGAAAGGGGAAAACACCTACGACCTCCTTGAGTTTGAGCGTGAGGTCTCTTCAAAGGAAAAAGAAATCAAGGACGCCTACGAAAAATACAAACGGACAAAAGACCCTGCCCTTTACGCCCTCCGGAGCGAGCTTGAAAAAGAACTCGAGGAAGCCCGAAAAAAGGCTCAGTCCCTGAGGAGTCACTCCTGCTCAAAGCTTTATGAGGTCCTCAGGTTCGAAGGAAACGAGTTTTCTTCCTGGCTCTTTTCGGACGTCAGGAGCCCCGAGGAAATTATGGAATATGCGGAAGACCGGGGCATGTGCGGGTATGAGCTGCTTAAAAAGGAACTCAAAAACACGGAACTCCTGATCTGCAATTTCCACCATGTACTCAGTGCTGACATCTTCATGACCCTCCTCAAATGGCTTGAGAAAGATCCTGAAGACATCATTCTTATCTTTGACGAAGCCCACAACATTGAAGCTTCGGCCCGGTCCCATTCTTCCATAATGCTCTCCGAGCTGACCATTGAAAAAGCCCTTTCCGAGGTCGGGGAAATTCCCGAACCTGACAACTCTCCCTTATTCGGGGGCAGCTCAGGCCCGGGGTCCGGGATTCCTCTTGACCAGGACTATGCCTCCCGGCTCTATGCAAAAAGGCTCTTTTCCTGTTTGCTGACCTCGATCAGGGATACCTATGACTCAAAGCTGAAGTTCGGGGAGAGGAACAGGCTTGGGAAGCACTGGCAGGACATCCAGATCAGTGACCCTTATGAGCGCCTCGACATCCTGAAAGCTCGCTTTTTGCGGGATGCCCGGAAAGAAGGGTTTGCAGATGAAGAAAAGGTGCTGACCCGGCTGCGGGAAATCGGGGAGTTCGGAGGCAGGCTGGAAGAGATCTATGCCGAAAACTACAAAAAAGGGCTGCTTTCCGTGCCCAAGCGTTCCCAGATCCGGTATGTTGCGGATTTTCTTTCTTCCTATCTTGTGCTTTCGGACAGGCAGAACTATTACCCGATCCTGAACATGCGCAGGGACTTCAAAAGTGACAGGGTAGTCGGAAGGCTTGAACTTTTCACCTGTATCCCCAAGAACGTGACCCAGCCTTTGCTTGACTCCGTTTATTCGGCAGTACTGATGTCGGCTACCCTCCGGCCTTTCGAGATGGTCAAATCCACTCTGGGCATTACCCGGGAAGTGGAAGAAATCACCTACGGGACAACTTTTCCACAGGAAAGAAGGCTCACTCTTGCGGTTTCGGTCCCTCCCCTCTTTGCAAAAAACAGGGACAGCCCCGAAACCCTGGAAAGTTTGAAAGAAGCGCTTCTTGCTGCCACGGCTGCATCTCCAGGGAATGTGATCATTTATTTCCAGAGCTATGCGGAAGCCCTCCGCTATACAAAACTCCTTGAGCCCGAGCTTTCGATCCCTATTTTTCTTGATGAGATCGGGGTCTCAGCCCAGGAAGTCAGGCAGAAGTTTTTCAAAACAGGGGAGCAGGGAGGAAAGGCCGTGCTCATAACCTATCTCTGGGGAACCCTGAGCGAAGGCGTTGATTTCCGAGACTCCCGGGGCAGGACCGTGATCGTTGTGGGTGTGGGATACCCGGCTCTGAATGACCGGATAAAAGCTGTAGAGTCGGCATATGATACGGTTTTCGGCTGCGGAGAAGGCTGGGAGTTCGCAGTTCAGGTGCCGACTATCAGGAAAGTCAGGCAGGCAATGGGAAGGGTTGTCCGCTCCCCGGGAGATTTCGGGGTAAGGATCCTTCTTGATGCCCGCTACCAGGGCTCCCAGATGCGTAAGCTGGGCAAATTTTCGGTTTTCGGCTACTTCCCGCCCGAGGAAAGTAAGGAGTTTCTCGATGTAGCTCCGAGGGACGTGGGAAGCCTTGTAGAAGAGTTTTTTGCAAATATAGTGCCCTATTACCCTGAAAATAAAGAAAATGAGATAAAAAGGACTGAAAAAGAAGGGCAGGAATCTCCGGCTTCACGCCGGCTGGAGTTCGGGAGCCTTGCAGAAAAGCTCTGAAAGGTAATCTCCTTTCCTTCAGCTTTGCCAGTTAAACTGACTTTTAAGAAACAGGATAAAAAGCTGTAATAATTGAATCTGTAAAAATGGGAAAGGTATAGAAAAACAAGATGAAGGGGTAAGCCCCTCATCAATCGTTTTTCTGCATCAAAACCGACCCTGGCTTTGATTTTCTTTCTTTTGTATTCTTTTAGCTTTTTTACTTTCGTTTATACAGGAAAACTGCAAGCATGCAGGCTATTCCGTAGATTATTTCAAATCCAGGCGCGCCTGTACTTCCCTCCTGTTCAGAGTTCTGTTCTGCTTCCTGCTCCGTACCTTTCACAGCTTCTCCGTCAATGGACCGAGTTTCCTGTTCAAGGTCTATTGTTGCATTTTCTCCAGACGTGCCTTTTGACGTTCCTGTTATTGCAAAGAAAGAGAATCCCGGAACCTCGGCTGTGAAGTACAGGAATTCATCATCTTCTCCTGAAAGGTTGACTGGCAGCTGCGTCCAGACTTTGTCCTCATACCTGTTCAGGGTGATGGAAGCCTGGTCTATACTGTTATTCTGCATCCAGGACTTTTCAACCTTGAAACAGAGAACAGGGTTTTCTATATTCTTTGAGCTTGCAATTTCGCCATTTCCGACCCAGACATTAAAGGATTTGTAGACCTCACCTGCAGGCAGTTCGGAAACAAGTGCGGACTTATTTTTCAACTGCTCAGCAATAGTTGTGGTTTTTCCCAGAGTCTTCTTTGCGTCAAAGCCTACATACGCAACACAGGTTGCATTCTTTGTGAAGTCAAACTTTACAGCTTTTCCGTTTGTGATGAAGACCTGTGAAAGCTCCTTTACTTCAACATTCTTTGCAGGCTCAGGAGAACCTCCGCCACCGCCACCACCGCTGCTGTGGCTGCTTCCTCCACTGCTCTCTTTCCTCACCCTTATTTCGAGAGATTTTGAAACCGTGCCGTTTTCATTGGTTGCAAACAGGTTTACGGTATAGGTCCCCGGAGATGTGTACACATAACCTATGGTACTGGAGCTTACGTCAACCACTCCGTCATTGTCAAAATCCCAGCCCGTCTCGGTTGCTTTTTGAGAGAGGTCTGTAAAGAGGACCGCAAGGGGGGCATACCCGCTCGTAACATTCGCACTGAAGTCTGCAACAGGAAGCCCGTCATCCTCTTCCGGCTCCAGCACCTCTATTCCGAGGGTTTTTGAAGCCGTACCGTTTGCATTGCTTACCGTCAGGTTGACGGTATAGTCTCCCGGGACTTCATACACATGAACCGGACTCCTGTCGGTGGAATCAGGTTGACCGTTGTTGTCAAAGTCCCAGCTCCACGAAACTGCATTCTGGGAAAGGTCGGTAAACTGGACTGCAAGAGGGGCAGGGCCCTGAGTGGCGTTGGTGCCGAAATCTGCAACAGGAAGTACCAGTTCAGGGGTTTGAAGGACAGTTATCGAACCTGTTTTTGAAGTTCCCCCGTTTGCATTGCTTGCTGTAAGAGTTACCGTGTAAGCTCCTGCTGAGGAGTAAATGTGTATAGGGTTCTGGTCTGTTGAAGCGCTTCCGTCTCCGAAATCCCAGCTCCAGGCTGTTGGAGAGCCCGTACTCTTATCGGTAAATGAAACTTCCAGGGGTGCGTTTCCTGAGGCAACATCGCTGGTAAAGTCCGCAACAGGAACAACCGGTTCAGCGGGTTGGAGAACCGTTATCGTCCCCTCTTTTGAAGCTGCCCCGTCTGCATTGCTTACTGTGAGCGTTACCGTGTAAGTTCCTGCTGAGGTGTATGTGTGTACGGGGTTCTTGTCTGTTGAATCTGTTCCGTCTCCGAAATCCCAGTTCCATGCAGTGGGATTTCCTGTGCTTTTGTCAGTAAATGTAACTGTCAGCGGGGCGTTCCCTGAACTAACATCGCTGCCGAAGTCCGCAACAGGGGGTACAGGCTCAGGTGAGTTAGACGGGTATACAAGAGGCAGGTAATCTACGTATGAGCTGCCCGGCAGAGTGTATGTGGAGTCGGAAATTCCATCTCCATCCTTATCTACTGCTGTGTCGGAGAAACCTGTTCCGTCCGGTTTTCCCCAGTAGTTCCCTCCGATATAAGAACCGCCAATGATATTTGTGGCCAGGGTTTTTGTAGTATTATAGGAATTTCCTGACCCGCTTTTAACGGATATCTCGGTGTTGTTGAAGTAGTTATTATAAATCTTGTTTCGGTCACAGAGGCTACAACTATAGTACCCTAAAACGCTGTTCGACCTGACAGTATTGCCTGAAAAGGTATTATCGTCAGAGTTGCCAATATAGAGGCCGCGCTCGGAATTGGTAATCTCATTTCCGGAAATGGTATTGCCACTGGAGCTCCCGAGCACAATTCCATACACATAATTGTTTATTACTAGGTTATTCGAGACAGTGCACCCTCTGGAACTTACAAGATAAATTCCCTGCGAGTCGAGTGTGAGCATGTTATTCTCAACTACACAATTATTGCATCCCGAAAGGCAGATCCCTGAGGTGCCGGACGCGGTTGCTCTGGAAGCTTTAATGCCGCTAATTTTGACATTGTCTGCATCCACGAAGATTGCATCGTCTGTCGAGTCATTAGCCATAATCAGTGTATTGTCAGGGTTTCCGGACTCTGACCGGATAGTGATGCCATCTGTATATATTTTGACATTTTCGGTATAGGTCCCGGCTTTAATGGTTATTACGTCCCCTGAACTTGCAGTGTTTACGGCAGCCTGTATCGAAGTTCCTGGCTGGACTATAATTTCAGCCGCGGCTCCGATACCTGAAATTAATATTAAAATGAGAAAAGTAATTAGCAAAACAGTTAATTTATTCTTAATTTCTAACTCCTCCGTCCATTCAAGAAATTGGGGGTAAAATCTGTATTACGGATAAAATTTCATCTGTTAACAGTGACTCGAAAATTTCTAAGAGTTAATCTGTGTATATAGTTGATTCATAATTCTTTAACAAGTACATTTTTTATAAACAGACTTATTTCTTTATATTAAGGACTTTAATTTAATTGGAAAGCATGTACACAGATATAAATATACTGATTTAGATTAATACTTTTAAATAGATATAAAATATGTCATATGAGGTTGAAGTCCGGAGCCGTCCGAACAAAAGACTGAAAAAACATAAATGAGGATAATAGGCTCGCCTGAACTTGAAAATGTCAAAAAAAGGATGAAGGGGGAATCCTTCATCAATCATTTCTCTGTATCAAAACCTGCAATGGGCTTTTGATCCACTTTCATTTCTTTTGTATTCTTAACTTTTCTACTTTCTTTTATACAGAAAAATGGCGGACAGGCAGATTATCCCATACACTATTTCAAATCCTGGAGCCTTTGTGTCTTCTCCCTGCACAGCGCTCTGTTCCCCTTCTTCTCCCATATTTTTCATATCTTCATCTGCGAAGCGAGTTTCCTGTTCCGGCCCCGATTCTGTTGTATTTTCTTTGGATAGCCCTTTTGCTGTTCCTGTTATCGCAAAGGAAGAGAAGCCAGGGACCTCGGCTGTGAAGTACAGGAATTCATCGTCTTCTCCTGAAAGGTTGGCTGGGAGCTGTTCCCATTCTTTATCGCTATACCTGTTCAGGGTAATGGAAAGCGGGTCTATCTTTTTATCCTGTACCCAGGCCTTTGCAACTTTGAAACCGATTACCGGGTTTTCGATGTTCTTTGAAGTTGCAAACCCGCTGTTTCCAACCCACACATTAATGGACTTATAGACCTCCCCTTCAGGCAGTTCGGAAACGAGTGCGGATTTGCCTTTTAACTGCTCAACAATCGTTGTGGTTTTTCCGGCGGTCTTTTTTGAGTCGAAACTCACATACATAACACAGGTTGCATTCTTTGCAAAATCAAACTTTATGGCCTTTCCATTTGTGATGTAAGCCTGAGAAAGTTCCTTTGTTTCAACGTTTCTTGCAGGCTCAGGAGAACCGCCTCCTCCACCACCACTGCTCCCACCGCTACTCTTCCTCTCAACATCTATAGTTGCAGTTTTCGAAACAGTACCTTTTGCATTGCTTACTGTTAGATTAACTGTATAAGTCCCTCTGGAAGTGTAAGTATAAACGAAGCTTGCCTCGTTAGAGTCTTCGACTCCGTCATTGTTTACATCCCAGCTCCTTGAGGTTGCATTCTGTGAAAGGTCAGTAAAGAGAACAGTAAGGGGGTAATAGCCGCTGGTTTTATTTACTGTAAACTCTACTACGGGCAGATTGTTATTTTCATTTTCAGTTTCATTTTCTTCGTTTTCTTCTTCCTCTGGTTCCAGCACAGTTATAACAGCAGTTTCTGAATCAGTGCCATTCAAGTTGCTTACCGTCAGGTTAACGGTGTAGGTTCCTTTAAGGAAATAAGAATGCACCGGATTTTGCTCGGTTGAAGTATTTCCGTCTCCAAAGTTCCAGCTTCTGGAGGTTGCGTTTTGTGAAAGGTCGGTAAAGAGGACAGAAAGAGGGACATTCCCGCTGGTCTTATTTGCCTTGAAATTTGCTTCAGGGAGGACAGGTTCAGGTTCCGTCCCGGGAGTTACAAGAGGCAGGTAGTCAATGTTTACCTCATTCATATAGTATGGTTCCTCTGCTATGCCGTCTCCATCGGTATCAAAATGAGTCTGGGAAAAACCATCTCCTGCAGGTGTTGCCCAGTAATTCCCGCCAATATACGGGCCTCCAATAATATTCTTTCCAGATGTTTTTGTAGTATTCCAGTACTGTATATCCACATATTGTACGTTCATAGTATTGTTAAAATTGTTATTATACATCCCAACGCCATAGGAATCTATTATATCGATCCCGACTCCACAGTTTGAAATTCTGTTCCCACTTATTACATTAATACTACTTGAATAAACGAAGATTCCGTCGCCACAATCAAAAATATCATTATTAATGATCGGACCTGCTGCTCCCGCCCAGTCAGTGGAAACTAAAATGCCTGTGTAAAAATTAGAAATTTTATTATTCTGAATAGTACAGGAAGGAGAAGAATCGGCAATGCCATAGTGACCTGCACTGTCCGTACCAATTATATTGAAACTCTTAATTGTGATATTATTTGCATTCAAATTAAAAGCGTTCTCCGTAGCTCTGATTACAGCATTATATGGACTGCTTGATACAAGAACCAGGTCTGGTACTGTAATGGTAATGTTCCCCGAATAAGTTCCTGGCAGGACAATTATCTTATCTCCGGAACTTGAATTGTCCACAGCAGCCTGTATTGTCGTATAATCTGCGGACCCGTCATCGCCCACATAAATTGTTGCAGCTGATGCACTGCCTCCTGCAGACAGATAAAGTACAAAAATTACTGCAAATAAAAGAATACTATTTCTTTTTGCTTGCCACACAATAAACCCCTCAAAATATATTTTTGCGTTTCTTTTAATTAATATTACAAGTTCTCGCTTCCGGTTCCTGTCATATGTTCCAATCTGGTAGCGGTGTTGCTTTTATAGTATATAAACAAAGTCCGGAGCCAGAATTTTTGGTTTTTAAAATGTATTACTTTTAGAGAATTAGTACTGTTATATAATATTAACTAAATAGTCTCATATTATTTCAATAAGTATTTCCATTTTTTCTTATGGTGTATGTTTCTCAATGAAAAGGTCTCAATACAAAGCGCCATACATTTTCGAAAATAATCTCAAGCAGTCAGGATATCTGGTTTAAATCAGGGGAGAAGAACTGGAGGAGAAAATATACCTGAAAAGACAGACTGAGGAGAAAATATACCTGAAAAGACAGACTGAGGAGAAAATATACCTGAAAAGACAGACTGAGGAGAAAATATACCCGGAAAGACAGGCCGGAAGAGAAAAAACATAGACTCCGAGGGTTCCGAAAAAACTACAATTCTTACTCAAAAAATTGCATTTTGATCAGGAGCTACACCCGGAACTGTAAATACAGGGGAACTGTGAAGTACAGGATTACTCAAATATAATGAAGTTGATATTTACAAAAACTATATCAGAAATATCTCAAAGATGGACAACATTTATTATTCATATAGACAAATGATACCGTACAAATCGGGGGATAAAAAAGATGGGCGTAGAAGAGACCATTAAAGAAATTGCAGGTGAACTTGAAAGAATTGCAACTACGAAAACTGTTGTAGGAGATCCTATTACAGCTGCCGGGAAAACAATCATTCCTGTTTCCAAACTCACAATGGGTTTCGGGGGCGCAGGCGGGGAAGGCAAGAAGGAGACCGAATCCGGGTACGGAGGAGGCGGGGGCGCAGGTGCGAAGATCGAACCTGTTGCTTTTATTATGCTCTCCGAAGATGATGCGAAAATCTTCCGGATCTCTGAGAAAAGCGATGTAGGGTCAATCCTCAGTTCCCTTCAGGAGGTCGTGCCTGACATTCTGGAGAAAATCAAAGGCGTTACCGGCAAACATAAAAAAGAAGAAGGCCCGGAAGTCGGCAAAACGGAAATTAAAGAGCATGTGGAACCCGAAGAGAAAGGGGGCTGTTTCCAGTAAATCCCTCCGGGTTAAACCTTTTTAAGGGATTTCCCAGGAACCAGAACTAACGGTCAGGGTCTTCAGGATAGATAGTCAGAGCTATCTTTTTCCCTCAACTTGTTTAGCATGCTTGTCATCTATCTCTTTCTTCTGGTTTTTCTGCTTGTTTTATTCATACTTTTTACAGCGATAGTTCTCACTTTCAAGCTCAAGGTTTTGAAAGTGGAAGAAAAGAAAGAACTGGGAGGCATATTTACTATAAAATGGTTGCTTTTTTCCTATACCTTTTCAATCAAAGAGCCTGAGGAGGAAAAATCCCTTTCTGAAGTGCCAGAGCCGGAAGAAGCTGAAAAGAAAAAAGAAATATTAGTGGAAACCGAGACTCCGCAGGACAAAAAAAGATCTGGGCAGGCTGAAAGCAAAAAAGAAGACCTTCTAAAGGCAGAACTCAGGATGCAGATGGAAAAAGACAGGGAGCCTGGAGAAACGAAACCTGAAGAGGGACCATTAATTTTTGAGGGCAAAGAGAAAACAGGGATTAAAGAACAGGTTGAGGGCAAAGAGAAAATTACGATTGAAGAACGGGCTGAAGGCAAAGAAAAAATTGAAATTAAAGAAAAAGCCGAGATTGAAGAAAAAATCACGCTTAAAGAAAAAACTGAAGGCAAAGAGAAAAGAGGAATATTTGCCCGGATAAGAAGGAAAAAAAGAGCTGTTCCGGAAGCTGAGGTTGAGGCAAAGAAAGGGATGAGCACCAGAGAAAAACTCCACTGGGGCCTGGAAGCTTACAAAGCCCTTCGAAAACCTCTGTTCCGCCTGTTTTCCGACACATTTAATGCAATAAAAATCAAAAACCTGAAGGCTGACCTTACTTTCGGGCTTTCCGATCCCGCAGATACGGGAATGCTTTGCGGGTTTATACATGCCCTTCTGGGAACGGTTTACAGCCGCTGCCGGAACTGCAGCTTTTCCGTATGTCCTGTTTTTATGGAGACACTGCTGGATTTCCGGGGGAGTGCGGAGATCCGTATAAAAATATATTCGCTGATTTTCCCATTCATTAAATTTATATTTAACTGGAAAACTTTATCTTTCACTTATTCGATTGTTAAGGAAAAACTTCGGGGTAGTTCGAAGATAAACTCCTAAGCTTTATGAATAAGCAATGAGGATACAGATGAACATGATTAATGTAGTGTCTCCATCCAGACTGCATCTTACCCTTATCGATCTTAATGCAGAGATCGGCAGGGTCGATGGAGGGGTAGGGATTACTCTCGAGTCACCCGGCCTGGAAATTTCGGCAGCTGAAGCGGATGCTGTCGAAGTTGTGGGGGATTCTCTTCTCGCAGGCAGGATGCTAAAAGCAGCAAAAGCTCTGCTTCCGGAAGGGAAAGGCATCAGGATTCATATTAAGAAGGACCTCCCCGACCATGTAGGGCTTGGCTCCGGGACCCAGGCTGCACTTTCGGCAGCAGCAGCCGTAAATGAGATTTACGGGCTTGGAAAAAGTGTTCGGGAACTCGCAGTTGCCGTAGGTCGAGGCGGGACTTCCGGAATAGGGGTTGCTGCTTTTGAAAATGGAGGTTTTATCCTGGATGGTGGGCACAGGTTCAGGGATAAAGGAGCATTTTCTCCGTCGGCAGCCAGTCATATGCCTCCGGGTCCTGTGCTTTTCAGGAGAGACTTCCCTGACTGGCAGATCGTCCTTGCAATTCCCAATACCAAAGGAGTCCATGACGCCGAAGAAGTCGATATTTTCAAAAAAGTCTGTCCCATCCCTCTCAGGGAAGTCCAGGAAATATCTCATGTGATTCTCATGCAGATGCTCCCTGCGATAATCGAAGAGGACCTGGAAAGTTTCGGCAGGGCAATCAATCATTTCCAGACTGTGGGCTTTAAAAAGCGGGAAGTAGAGCTTCAGCCAGAAACCGTACTCAAGGCCATGAAATATATGCAGGACAACGGAGCCAGCGGTTCAGGAGTCAGTTCTTTCGGGCCTGTAGTCTACGGGATTGTCGGGAGTCCGGGCGAAGGCAAAAAACTCCAGAAAGAAGTCCAGCGTATGCTTGACGAATCCCTTGGCGGAGAAGTACTGCTTACAAAGGCAAAGAACCGGGGTGCGGACATCTTCGGAGGCTCCGATTGAAAATCAACACCTGGTTTGGAGGCATCGAGGTCGGCAGTAGCGGAGAAATCCTTGCCTCCGATCCTTTTCCAAAAGACGTAAGAGAGCTTGCGCTCCGTTCCCTCTCTTTAAGGGGCAGCAGGGAGAATCTTCCTCCCGAATGTTTTGATCTGAAAGCTGCAGCTCTTGAGTGCGGGTTTGTAGCTTCCCTCTCGGAGTATTATTCCCTTTTACATGAAGTCACGCTGGAAGCCGCAAAACTCCAGGTATCAGAGGCTCTTACCCCTGACCAGCGCATAGTCCAGGCAGTAGAAGCCCTGGATGACATCAACGAAACCACCAACTCCCTTTCGGAAAGGCTTTTTGAGTGGTACGGGGGCTATTTCCCCGAAAGCGGGCTCAATGGAGAGGCTCTTGCACTTTTTATCGTAAAATATGGTTCCCGGGAAAATGTTCCTCCTGATGATCCTCTTTACTTAAAAGCCAGGGACTCCATGGGGGCAAAACTCGAAGCTGCAGATGAAGCGCTTCTTAAGGGTTTTGCAGAGAGCGTATGCGGTCTCTATTCCCGGCGGAAGCAGATCGAAGCTTACATCGAGAGCAGTATGGAAGCCCTTGCTCCCAACCTGACCATGATTGCGGGCCCCATGCTTGGAGCCAGGCTCATAAGCATTGCAGGCAGCCTTGAAAAACTCGCTTCTTTCCCTTCGAGTACCATTCAGGTAATAGGCGCCAGTAAAGCCCTCTTCAAACACCTGCGTGCCCGGGCCCCGTCCCCGAAGCACGGGGTAATCTACAGCCACCCCCTTATCAATACCTCTCCCTGGTGGGTGCGGGGAAAAGTTGCAAGAGCCCTTGCAGCAAAACTTTCCCTTGCTGCAAGAATTGACTTTTATTCTGCAGAAAAAAACCCTTCCCTTGCAGGGGAACTGGAAGAAAAAGTCCGGAAGATCAGGGCTGCAAACCCGAAGCCTCCCCAGAAGCGGCAGGAAGGCGGGGCAAAACCAAAAAAGAAGAGGAGGAAGTAAATGCCCGATATAAGGCTGCTTTCCGAAGGGATTTTCGAGATTACGAAGGATAAAAAGCAGCTTGCTACCCTGAACCTTGACCCCGGAAAAGTGGTTTACGGAGAAAAACTGATCTCTATTGAAGGGACTGAATACCGGACATGGGACCCCCGCAGGAGTAAGCTTGGAGCCATGGTGCTCAAAAAGTTCAACGTCCCTCTGAGAAAAGACTCAAAGGTTCTCTATCTGGGGGCGGCTTCCGGGACAACGGTCAGCCACGTCTCCGATATCGTCTCCGAAGGGGCAGTTTATGCTGTTGAATTTGCCCCGAGAAGTATGCGTGACTTCATAGGGCTTGCTTCCAGGCGCAAAAACATTTTTCCTATTCTTGCTGACGCGGGAAAGCCGGACAGTTACGCCCATATTGTTGAACCCGTAGACCTTATCTTTCAGGATGTTGCCCAGCCCAACCAGGCAGAAATCGCTGCAAGAAACGCGGCACGCTTTTTGAATAAAGGCGGATATCTCCTGCTCTCTATCAAGGCCCGCAGCATCGACACTGCGGCAAGCCCGAAGGAGATCTTCAAGGAAGAAGTAAAAAAGCTTGAGCAGGCGTTCGAACCCAGATTCGAAATCCTTGCTGCCAGGGACCTTATGCCCTACCATGAAGACCACCTTGGAGTCCTGGCAAAGTTAAGGAGTGAACCTCTACAAGGAGTGAACCTCTACAAGGAGTGAACCTCTATAATGAGCGAACCTCCTGGGAAAATATTATAGTAAAAACAGCTCTGGGAAGGGCTGCTTTATCTTCTTATATTTACAAACAGCCTTTTTTTCGTGACCGGAATTAGCTTCTTCCATTCAACGATGGCATCCTCGTAAAACTCATATTCGTCTACAGTTTTATCCGAGAATTTGCCGTCCACTTCATAGACATAAAAGCCCTCTTCCCCGTCCGTAGAGACAACCTTTATCCTGTCCCCCATTTTCCTTACCTCTACAGCGGTTACGCTTTTCAGGGCTTCAAGCAAACTCGTCCCCTCTTCCACCTCAAGCTCCCTGTTTTCTGCGAAATGGTCCAGGAAAGAATAGACATTGTTCAGCTTTATGCCTATCATATGAGTATTTCCGAACTTTTTCCTTTCTATAAGTTTGGCTTTTTCCAGGACTTTCACGTGTTTTGCAGCAACGGGCACGGAAATCCCTATTTCCCTTGCAAGCCCTGATATATGTTTATCCCCTTCACTCAGGCTTTCAAGAATCGAGAGGCGTGTGTCGCTTGAGATCGCTTTGAAGAGGTTTTCTCCGCCACCGTTCATTCCTTAATCCCTCTGATACTTACTACCATGATTACTCTCTATTTTACCTCCAGTACTTATAATTATTGCCCAATCCAAAACAAGTAAATCAGATTATAATCTCTCCTAATTGCTTTTTTCCTTCAGTCTTATAACAAATTTACTTTAATTTCTCTTCTCCATCTCCTTTTGTTCAAAAATATTCAATGGTTAACAGAGTGAATTCCCACATAATTTTTGTTAAATTCTGACTCTCATTTGCTATTCCTTCTCCCCTGGCATTTTTTTAAGGCAAATTATATATTAATGTACTCATATGCCTGTTTCCTCACTTTTACTTTTTTTTCTCTGTAATTCCTGTCGCTGAGAGCCGGGAATTTTACCTTTATTTTCTAAAAAACGTCATCAATTGAACTTATTATCCGAAAGACTAACGATCATTACCCAAAAACCAGTTTTTATTTAATTCTACTATAGATGCTCAGAAGGTGTTTATGGACTCTTCGACATTGACTGTTATCGGTATTTTGATAGGTATTCTTATCTTCGGGATTAAAACTGGATTAGGCTGTGGATTTTCAAACATCACTACACGCGAGATTCTTACAATTGCGGGAAGTTACTTTTTTCTTGCCCTTTTATTCGGAAGTGTTGCTGACCATCTGAGCCTGGATGCCTTTGAGCGTCTTTCTGCAATGGGCATGGGGTTCCACGTTCTTGTCTCTTTGCTCCTTATAGGGGCTGGCATCTACACCCAGAAAAAGTGGAATTCCGGAAAGGATGTTTCCAGACACACTTTCCTGGCTATATCCATGCCCTGCCCTGTCTGCCTGGGGGCTCTTGCGGTATCCTGTATGCTGCTTTCGGAAAGCCTCAACTTTTCCGGAATAAAAATAGGGCTTCTTGTAGGAATTGCTTTTTTTACTGCAGTAGTAGCTTCTTCTTTTCTTTTCAGGTTTGGGAAGACCCGGCTGGGAAAAACCCCCGAAACTATGGGAAGCGCCATGATGCTTCTCGGAATTTATTATCTTCTGGGGGCTCTGCTAATCCCTGCATATATGAAAACAAAACAGATGAACCTGGCTCCTATGCAAACGGGAGAAACGGGCATTCTTCCTCTCCTGGCCTTCGGGGTTTTAGTCCTTGCAGGTTTTTTCCTTGGCCGTGTGAGGTATAGTCAATGAGCAGCATGGATCTGTTATCCCGGACGATATACGTATTTTCCTCGGCTTTGTTGTATCCGGTAATGATACTTCTGACTCTCCTGGTCTTTCTTTCACTTATTCAGTTAGGAGAATTCCTCTCCGAATATTCAAAAAGGGCCAAGGATCGGAACGACCTGGAAGTTAGTTGCAATAAAATTCGGCACAGTCTTCTGAATTCGGCTTTTTCGGAAGCATCAGGGGCTCTTGAAAATATAAAACAAAATTACCTGGTCACGTCCTTTGCAAGAGAGGCTGCAAAATACCTCAATGAGCGGAACTTTCCTGCAATCGAGAAACTCTCTGAGGAATACGAGATAAAAATGGCAAAGCGCCTTGAAAACACAAAAATCAGTTCAACGGTTGCTCCCATGCTCGGGCTTATGGGGACCCTGATCCCTCTCGGGCCTGCCCTGATAGGGCTTTCACAGGGAGACCTCGAAACTCTTGCACAGAACCTGATGATTGCCTTTGCAACTACCGTTGTAGGGCTCTTTTCCGCCGGAATAGCCTATGTGCTTACCCAGGTCAGGAGGCGCTGGTACTGGGAGGACATGTCGGATATCGATTACATTCTGGATATTATCGAGGAGAAAAGCGGAAATTGACCGCTTTTTTAAACGGAGGAATATTATGCGAAAATCCAGGCGGTACAGACGGACCGGGCTTTTAAATGACCCTGATGAGCAAAACCCCATGACAGGGGTTGCCAACCTCTTTGACGTAGCAATGGTCTTTTCCGTGGCGCTGCTCGTAGCCCTGGTGATGTCTTACCATCTCCCCGAACTTCTGAGCTCGAACGAGGATATTACAATTGTAAAAAATCCCGGAGCAGAGGACATGAAGATAATCATCAAGGACCAGGGAAAACCCATAGAAGTCCTGAACATGACCGACAATATCGGGGGAGGCACAGGCGAAGCTCTGGGAACGGCTTATAAGCTGGCTGATGGCAGGGTGATTTACGTGCCTGAAGATTCTGAGGGGAATGAGACTTCCACTTCAGGTGGTACATCTACTTCAACCGGTACGTCCGCTTCAGATTAATTTTTTTCAAGAATTTGCGCAAGTTTGATTGTTTTATCTAAATATTTCTTTAGTTGCCCCTTTAATTCAACCCTTCAGTTCCACCCTACAAATTATAAATTATCAAAACCCCTGCTGCCATTTTTTTGAAGAACTGATGGCGGCATTTCGCGAGTTGTATCTATGTTTAAAAAGAAAGGAAAACCTGGAAACGATATAATTTATGTGCTGATCCTGTTTTTATTATTTTCAGCACCCGTATCGGCAGAAGATGACAAGATAAATATTACCTATATTTCACTTTCACAGAGCGATGCACTGGAGCTTGCCAGTCAGACCAACCCGTACAGCGGATCCATAAGCTACACCTGGATCCCTGCATTTAATTCCAGCACCTCTGGGGCAAGCGATGAGCTGCTTGCTGCGGGTGAGAGCGGATTTTTCGAGACTCAGGACGTAATTCTCTGTGATATGTTCTGGGAACCTGTATATACCCCCATGAACGATTACTTCAAAGCAGCTTCTGACAACGGAACTGTATTCCTGGCTATTCGCTCATCAGATACACCTTCTTATTTTGCTTATGATACAAATGGTTCTATTGATGACCCCATTTGCAATTACTACAACAACATGAGCACTGAGGGAGAAGGGCTCAAGAACGCAGAAAACCTGCTGGTCTACCTTGCAACAGAATACGGAGGACTCTCAGAGACCAGTATTGATTCGAACAATACTGATAATGACTCCGGGAACGAGTCTTTGGTGAATACTACTTCTCCCACTGCTTCTCTCACCACTACCAGCACTACTGATTCCAGCAGCACGAATATGAACATAGGCAATAAATTCCTGTTTATTCTGGGCACGGAATTCAATGACCCTGCCCTGAGTAATGCTGCATTAAATCCCGATATTTCATCGAAACTGGATATAACTCTTTTCACAAAGAACGATTCGGTTCCTGAAGGCTTTGATTTCTCTGAGTATTCGGTGATCTTTGTCGAGTCTCAGGAAGAATCCGTATTTGAAGGCTGGGAGACAGGCATAGCTTCTGCCGAAGCAAATGGTTCCATGGTCATAGGCTACAACCTCTCGTCCAATTTCACCCTCTCGAATGTTGACCTGTATTCTGATAACTACACGGAAATTGAAAGATACTGGGTGCAGGGCGGCGAAACAAACATGGAAAACATGCTCAAAGTAATGGGGCAGAAGTTTTCGGGTTTATGGGAAACTGAGACCTTTACACCCGCAATAGTTCAGGAAAAGGTTAATGTGACTTACATCATTAACTCCGATGTTGAAATCTCTTTCATGAAGGATGTACTTGCCGAAAGAGCTGTGATTACAGACAGGTTCAATGTCAAAGTTATGACCTGCACAGAGGCCATTAACAGTGGAATTGATGTATCGGAAGATGATGTCATCATACTTTACATGGTCGGATCTGCCGAAATGGCTGAGCTGAAGGACAGGCTTCTTGCAGCAAAAAGCAACGGTGCCCAAATAGGGATGTTCGGGTCCCTGTCGGACGTGTACGGAGTAACAACATTCGACATGGAAGTATCTCCATATGATGCATTAAAAGAATATCGCACAAACAGCGGATACGAGAATATGGAGAACTGGATCAGGTGTGCTGGTGCGATGCTTGAGGATGTCTATATAGAATACGCTCCTGCACAGGAACCTGATGTTCCGAAGAACGGTATATACCATCCCGATGCCTTCCCACGTATCTTTGAGAACAGTACGGAATACCTTGAATGGTATGCCGACCACGGATACAATTCCTCTGCCCTCACAATAGGCATTATCAGCAATGATTTCGGCCAGACGGCAATCTCCTTCACGGCTGAGGATGCACTCATCAGGGAACTCGAGTCAAGAGGGTGCAATGTCATTCACACGACAGACGATGTTTGCGCCGGAGATCCGGATATTTTCACCAGGGATGGAGAAGTGCTGGTTGATGCTATCATTTCAATGAAAGGCTTCTACCTCAACTATAATGACCACGAGAAAGCAGTAGAATACCTGCAGGAAACGTACAATGTCCCTGTATTAAAAGCGATCACTGATTATTATCAATCTCCCGAAGAATACCTTGAAAATGTAGAGGGGCTTAGTTCCAGTTCTATACCTTCCCAGGTCACACAACCGGAAATAGACGGACTAACCGATTACATATGGATAGCAGGACGGACTCAAAACGATGAAGGAACATATTACTATGAACCTCTCACTTGCCAGGTCGAATGGATATGTGACAGGGCCATTTCCTGGGCAGAACTTGGAAAAACGGATAATTCTGATAAAAAAATCACTATCATTTACTACAATCATGAAGGCGGTAAGAATAACATCGGTGCCAGCTACCTTGATATAAGTTCAAGCTTCACTCTCCTGCTAGAGGAAATGCAGGCGGCCGGCTATAATCTTGGAAATAACAGCATTCCAAATGGCAGCGAATTTATCGACCTGTTCATAACAAGCAGAAATGTAGGGGCATGGGCGCCTGGAGAACTTGAGGAAGTCGTAGAGTCGGGCTATGTAACTCTGCTCCCTGTAGAGGAATACCTCGAATGGTACAACACGCTGCCTGAAAGTGTCCGCGCAGAAGTTGAGGAAACATGGGGAGAAGCGCCCGGAGACGTCATGACCTATGAGAACAAAAGCGGGAAATATTTTGTAATACCTACAATAAAGCTTGGCAACATCAATTTCATCCCCCAGCCAACGAGGGCGATACTTTCCGATGAATCGCTCATATACCATAATTCCTCCATACCTCCGACACACCAGTACCTTGCAACTTACTTCTGGATCAACAACATCTACGATGCAGACGCCATTATTCACTTCGGTACCCACGGTACACAGGAATGGTTACCAGGCAGTGAAGTAGGCCTGTGGAGATATGACTATCCGTCTATCATGGTAAACGAAACGCCGGTTGTTTATCCATATATCATGGATAATGTCGGAGAAGGTACGCAGGCAAAACGCCGTGGGAATGCCGTCATCATAGACCACCTGACGCCGCCAATTGTTGAAGCCGGCCTCTATGGTGACCTTGCTACAATGCAGGAGAAGACTGGCAACTATCTTGATGCAAAAGCAGACAATGATACCGGAATGATGGCACTCTACCGTAACAGTACGATAGAGCTGTATGAAAACCTCACCCTCGGAGAAGACCTGGGAGTTTCAACCGCGGAATTGTCTGCCATGACAGATGACGAGTTTGAGAACTTCCTGGAGAGCGTGTTGGGAGAGTACCTTGATGAACTGAAATCAGAACTCATACCTTACGGCCTTCATGTATTTGGTGTTGCACCGGAAGACAATAAACTTGTCTGCATGGTCAAATCCATGCTTGGTGATGACTTCACAGACCATATCTATACTGTATTGTCCGAAGATGAAGAAGAGCGGGAAAGCAAAGCTAACTCAGATGCCTTTTTACTTCTGAACGCTACTTTGCTCAACGGGACAAACGTGTCAGAAGCCCAGCTTGAAATTCTCGGCCTGACCGATGATACCATCACATCGGACCTTGAACTGGCAACAGTGTATGCCAATAATCTGGCTCTGACAACCCGCGAGATTGACCAGACCCTGAGAGCCCTTAATGCGGAATACATTGAACCGGGAACCGGAAACGATCCCATACGTAATCCTGATGCTTTACCCACAGGAAAGAACTTCTACAGCTTTGATCAGAGGACCATCCCGGATGAAGAGACTGAAGCCATGGGGCGCACAGTTATCAAAACATGGCTTGACTCCTATTATGCAGAAAATGGCACCTATCCCAACAAGGTGGCTTTTGTTCTCTGGTCTGTTGAAACCATGCGTAATGAGGGATTAATGGAAGCCCAGATTTATGAGCTTCTGGGAGTCAAACCAGTAAGGAGCTCCGGCAGACTCACCGGAGAGTTCAATGTGACCCCTATAGAAGAACTGGGCCACCCCAGGATCGATGTGCTGCTCATACCCTCAGGACTTTACCGTGACACATTCCCGTTCCAGCTTGAGCTGATGGACAATGCAGTGCGTGCGGTTGCAGACCTTAATGAGACAAATGAAACGAACTACGTCAGGATGAATTCATTGAAAATAGAGAGTGCGATGCTGGAAAGCGGATACAATGAAAGCGTTGCACATTATATTTCAAGGTCCAGGATCTTCTCCGAAGCCACGGGCACCTACGGTACCGGAGTTGTGGAAGCCGTGGAGGCAAGTGACACATGGGAAAACACATCCGAGATTGCCGACCTGTTCATTTCCAGGATGTCAAATATTTATGGAGCGGATGTTTGGGGAGTCAATTATGAGGATGTATTCAAGCTCAACCTGGCGGACGTAAATGCAGCTATTCACAGTGATACCTCTAACCTCTATGGCCTCATGGACAACGATGATTACTACCAGTATCTCGGCGGACTCGGGCTTGCCGTAAAAACTGTGAGTGGTGTGGCTCCTTCACTGTTTATTGCAGACTTTACAAGTGTGGACAATCCCGAGATAATCACTCTTGGAGAAGCCTTCAGTAAAGAGCTGGCAGCCAGGTACCTTAACCCGGAATGGCTTAACGGGATGATGGAATATGATTATGCCGGCGCCAGGGAAATGATGAAAGCCGTTGAGTATATGTGGGGCTGGGAGGCGACTACCCCTGACCTGGTAACGGATTCGGACTGGAAAAAAATATATGAGACCCTGATACTGGATTCCCAGAACGTTGGTGTGGATGAGTTCCTTCAGGAAAATGCATACCAGTACCAGTCCATAACAGCGAGGATGATCGAAACTATAAGAAAAGGCTCCTGGGATGCTTCGGATGAAGTGCTGCAGAACCTGGTAGCCGAATACGTAGAATCTGTGGCTGAAAATGGTGTTACCTGCTGCCACCATACCTGTGGGAATTCCCTTCTTAACGACTATGTTCAGGGTATAATGTCAATTCCGGGGGTTGTTGATGAGGAAACAGCAGAAAAATATAAGGAACTGATGGAGGAAGCTACGCAAGCTTCTCAGTCTTCCAGTGAGAGCAGCAGCCACAGCGGCAAGGGACACCAGACAAGTGTTGCCGAAAAACTCAACCAGACCTCGAGCACCGGGGAATCGGTCAGCAACCAGACTGTTCAGGACTCAGATGCAGGTTATGGTGTGGATTCTCCGGAATCCGCCCCGGAAGTCCGGCAAGCCGCAGATTCCAATTATGTTGAAGGGTATGAAATGCAGAAAGAATCTGTCGAAGAACCCGAAAGCGGAGGCCTGTCTTTCTCTGGCGCTGACATCCTGGGAACCCTCTTTGTGGTGATAGCAGCAGGTGGAATTTATCTGGGATTCAGGAAAAAGAAGTTTTAAATCTCCGGTGAAAATACGGCGCAATATAACCGCCGTATTTTTTTCTTTTTCCTGGCTTTGAGTCCGAATTTTCCAGATATTCAGCTAATTTTTGTCTTTTTTTGAATTAAAGAACCTATTTTCATCATTAATTTTAGTAAAAAAGTTATAAAATCCCTTTTTTACCCTGAAAGCTAATAATTATGACTCAAAAACCGTGTTTTATGTATTTTATCCCCTAATGCTCCGAATGTTGAATCTATTAAACAGAGTCGGCTGCTCATTTGTTTGAGGAAGTTCCGGGTTTGAATTTAAAGTCGGAATCGAGAGCTTCCAATCTTACTTTAAAATCTTGACGGCTGTTTCGGTGTAAGTTTCGATATTAGAATAATTTGAAATTAGAATTATATTGTGGGCCCAACATCCTGGTTATTTTTTTCTTCCGGCTGCTCCAGGGTTCATGATATCTTGTCTGGGGATAAGATGCATATGGCACGAAGTAGGTTACTGGTTTTGTGTGCAGTGGTTCTTTTACTGCTAGCACATAATGTATTGGCTGTTGATGAAATTACGAGTGATACGAATTACACAAATACAAACTCTAGCAGTGAGTATTCTCTTGAGAATACTACTGATTCCACGACTTATTCTAACAGTACAAACGCGGATTTGGGTAATGCATTCCTGTTTATTCTGGGCACGGAATTCAATGAGCCTGCCCTTGGTAATACTGCATTAAATTCCGGCATTTCATCGGAATTGAATATAACTATTTTCACAAAAAACGATGCTGTTCCTGATGGGTTTGATTTTTCTAAATATTCGATGATCTTTATTGAATCTCAGGACGAATCCCTGGTAGAAGGCTGGGAGACAGGCATAGCTTCTGCCGAAGCAAACGGTTCGATGGTTATAGGCTATAACCTATCCTCAAACATCACTCTCCCCAATGTTGACCTGTATTCTTCCGAATATGCAGACATCGAAAGGTACTGGGTGCAGGGCGGCGAAACAAACATGGAAAACATGCTTAAATTAATGGGCCAGAAGTTCTCCGGTGCATGGGTAGGAGAAAGCCTCTCAGAACCTGAAATTCTACAGCCTAAAACCAATATCACTTACATTACCAACTCACACACCAACATCTATTATCTGGGGAATGTCCTCTCGGAGAGGAGCATTATCACCGATCTGTTTAATGTCAATGTGATCAACGGAATGAACGGGACAAATATTGCTGAAAGCCTATCCGGTCTCCCCCCGCAGGATGTTATCATACTGTACATGATTGGCTACAACGATTTGCCGGAGTTCAAAGACATACTTCTCAGTGCCAAGGCAAATGGTACTCAGATAGGACTTGTTGCGACCAGCGATGTTTATGGGCTTGCTACTGTAAACATGGATAACCTGCCGTACAGCCCGATCAAGAGCTACATCTACAGAGATGGGTATACCAATATGGAGAATTTTGTCCGCTCAATTGGATCGGTATTTGAAAATATATACATAGAATATGCCCCTGCTGCAGCTCCTTTGATACCTGATCACGGGATCTACCACCCGGATGCTTACCCAAGGATCTTTGCAAACAGTACCGAGTATCTCGAATGGTATGCGGATAACGGTTATAATGCCTCTGCGCCCACCATAGGCATAATCATAACCAATACGATTCCAAAAGAGCGCATATACCTCTCTACGGAGGATGCCATAATCAGGAACCTTGAATCCAAAGGTTACAACGTTATCAGTTCGACCTACAAGGTCGTTGCAGATGATGGGGATTATTTCATCGATAACGGGACAGTACTTGTGGACTGCATAATCTCCTTGAAAGGATTCGCACTGAATTATGGAAACCAGGAGCAGGGTATTGAATCTCTGAAAAAGTACAATGTCCCGGTACTTAAAGCCGTCCAGGACGCATCCCAGTCTCCTGACCAGTTCGATGAGAGTGAACGCGGACTGGGACTTATTATGGTCCCTTCTTCGGTGATCCAGCCTGAGATCGATGGATGTATAGATTATATCTGGGTATCAGGCTATGTTCAGGACCCGGAGACAGAGCAATATTACTATTCACCACACCCGGATCAGGTTGATTGGCTGTGCAACAGGGCTATTTCCTGGGCAGAGCTTGGAAGAACCGATAATGCTGATAAGAAGGTCAGTATCATATACTGGAACCATGAAGGAGGCAAAAACGATATCGGTGCAAGTTATCTTGACATCGGGTCCAGTTTCAAGTTACTGCTTGAACAGATGCATGCAGAAGGTTATGATGTAGGCAATGGGACTATCCCCAATGGGAGTGAGTTCATGGACCTGTTCATCACCAGCAGGAATGTTGGCGCATGGGCTCCGGGAGAACTTGAGAAAGTCGTTGATTCCGGTATGGTCACCCTCCTGCCGACAGATGAGTATCTTGAGTGGTATAATACCCTGCCTGAAAGTGTGCGTAAGGGGGTTGAAGATACATGGGGTGAAGCGCCCGGCGATATAATGGTTTATGAGAACAGTAGCGGGAAATATTTCGTGATCCCAACGGTGCAGCTTGGGAATGTCAATTTCATCCCTCAGCCATCCAAAGCTGGACTTTCCGATGACACTCTGATATACCATAACACCTCGATCCCGCCCACGCACCAGTATCTTGCAACCTATTTCTGGATAAACAGGGTGTATGATGCCGATGCAATTATTCACTTCGGTACGCACGGTTCTCAGGAATGGCTTGCAGGAAAGGAGCTCGGTATTTCCAGATACGACTATCCGGCTCTGATGGTAGATGACACTCCTGTTATTTACCCGTATATAATGGATAATGTGGGAGAAGGCACTCAGGCCAAACGCCGCGGGAATGCCGTGATCATAGACCACCTTACACCACCTATAGTAGCTGCCGGTATCTACGGTGACCTTGCCGCAATTGACGAAAAGATCGGCAACTATCAGACATCTGCAAGTGAAAATGACACTGCCATGATGGGACTCTATCGCAACAGTACTATCGAGCTTTACACAAATCTTTCACTGGAAAATGACCTTGGAGTAACCCCTGATGAACTTCGATCAATGTCAGAGGACGATTTTGGAGATTTCATAAGCAACATTGTCCATGAGTACCTGGATACCCTGCAGTCCACACTGATGCCCTACGGAGTTCATACCTTTGGAGTTGCACCGGAAGATGAGAAGCTGGTGTGTATGGTCAAATCAATGCTTCGCGGTGATTTCATAGACCATATCTATAATGTCATTCCCAGGGACGGCGGCACTGAGGACGACCGGGAAGATCAGGCTGATTCCCTCGCAATGGACCTTTTGAACGCCACATTGCTCAACGGGACAAACGTATCCGCTGCTCAGTTCGAGGTTCTTGGCCTGACTAATGATACCATTACAGAAGATCTTAATCTGGGAATGGAATATGCTGACAAACTGAGCCAGTCAACACGTGAGATAAACCAGACCCTGCGGGCACTTGATGCAGAGTACATCGAACCCGGCCCAGGGAACGATCCCATACGTAATCCGGAAGCCTTGCCAACTGGCAGGAACTTTTACAGCTTTGACCAGAGAAAGTTCCCTGATGAGGAAACAACTGCGATGGGTGCAGTACTTGCGGATCAGCTGGTAGAGGATTATTACAACAGCCATAATGGCACATATCCGATAAAAGTCTCGTATACTCTCTGGGCTATGGAAACAATGCGCCATAATGGGCTTATGGAAGCCCAGATTTACTCTTTGCTTGGTGTAAGGCCTGTAAGGAACAATGGAGTACTTACAGGGTTTACTGTTATCCCGCTCGAAGAAATGAATCATCCCAGGATTGATGTACTCATCCAGTCTTCCGGAATGTACAGGGATACTTTCCCCTACCAGCTTGCTCTGATTGACACAGCCATTCGAACAGTTGCAGAGCTTAATGAGACTAACGAGACTAACTATGTTCGGTGGAACTCTCTGAAGATGGAGGATGAACTTCTTACCAATGGTTACAATGAAAGCACTGCAAAGTATCTATCAAAATGCAGGATATTCAGTGAGGCGGTGGGGGATTATGGAAACGGGATGCCTGATGCAATAGCTGCAAGTGATACCTGGGAAAATGAAACAAAACTTGCTGACCTCTTTATCTCAAAAACCTCTTACATATATGGGCAGGATCTCAGTGGCAATGGTCTCTGGGGCGATAATTATGAAGACCTGCTTACAATGAACCTTCTGGATATAGATGCAGCTGTACATAGCGACTCTACAAACCTGTTCGGTATCATTGACGGTGATGACTATTACGGCTATCTGGGAGGTATCGGGCTTACAGTGAGAGCACTGACAGGAGAAACTCCTGAAATGTACATCGCCAGTCTGGAAAATGTGGATAGTCTCCAGATCATCTCATTGAAAGAGGCTTTGAGGACAGAGTTGCGTGCACGTTACTACAATCCAAAATGGATCACAGGTATGATGGAAGCAGATTATGCAGGTGCACGGCAGATGATGAAATTCACGGAATATCTCTGGGGCTGGGATGTCACAAACCCGGATCTGATCACAGACTCTGACTGGAATGAGATATATGACATCTACGTCAACGACAAATATGATCTTGGTCTGGACGAGTTCCTGAAAACGGATAATCCCTATCAGTATCAGTCAATAACTGCAAGGATGCTTGAGACTGCAAGAAAAGGCTACTGGGATGCTTCAGATGAAGTCATCCAGAATCTGGTGAAAGAATATGCGGAATCCGTAGTTAAAGATGGTGTCACCTGCTGCCACCACACCTGTGGGAATTCCCTGCTTGACGAATACATCCAGGGTGTAATGTCAGTTCCAGGTGTTGTTGATGAGGAAACAGCAGAAAAATATAAGGAATTGATGCAGGAGGCAACGGAGTCTTCTCAGCAGTCCGGTGAGAGCAGCAGCCACAGCGGCAAGGGACACCAGACAAGTGTTGCCGAAAAGCTCAACCAGACTTCTATAAGCACCGAAGAAACTGCCAGCAACCAGACCGTTCAGGATTTAGATGCAGGTTATGGTGTTGATTCTCCGGAACCTGCCCCGGAGGTCCGGCAAGCTGCAGATCCCAATTACGTGGAGGGTTATGAGATGCAGAAAGAAGACTCTGCAAAGGAAGAAGAAAGTGGAGGGATGTCCTTTTCGGGTGCTGACATTCTGGGAACCCTTTTCGTGGTGATAGCAGCAGGTGGAATTTATCTGGGATTCAGGAAAAAGAAGTTTTAAATCTCCAGTGAAATACGGCGCAATATAACCGCCGTATTTTTTTTAGAACAAGGCAAATTAATTCTTCATCTGCGCATATCTGCGGAATATAGATCCCTTAATCTTTTTTCCTACGTATTTTAAATCCTATCCCGCATATTTTCTTTATTGGGGAAACGGCATGGGAGATGTAACAACTGCTTTTTTTCTCACAACATTTGCAGGAATTTCCACCGGGCTTGGCAGTCTTATAGCCTTTTTAGTTCCCAATCTGAGGTTTACCTGGCTGTCCGTGCTACTTGGTTTTGCGGCGGGGGCTATGATTTATATCTCATTCGTGGAACTACTTGCTGAGTCTGTTGGTGCGGTGGGATTTTTCCAGGCAAACGCTGCTTTTTTCCTGGGAATTTTCGGGATGGGGCTTCTGGACCGTATGGTTGGGCACATCCATATGGATACCCTTCCTGATGGGAACACTTTGCCCATAAGTGAAAACCGCAATCTTCGGAAAGCAGGCATGTTAACGGCATTGGGGATTGCCATGCACAATTTTCCCGAAGGGATGGCAGTTCTGTTTTCATCCCTCAGTTCACCTTACCTGGGGTTTTCGGTTGCAGTAGCCATAGCAATCCATAACATTCCTGAAGGGGTTGCAGTTTCGGTCCCTATCTACTATGCCAGTGGTAACCGAAAAAAAGCCTTTGCTTATTCTTTCTTTGCCGGGCTCACCGAACCTCTGGGAGCGGGGATCGGATATTTTCTTCTTTTCCGTTTCCTGACTCCGGAAGTTCTTTTCCTCATGCTCGCTGCAGTTGGCGGGGTTATGGTCTTTATCTGTTTTGATGAATTGCTGCCAATTGCCATAAGGTATGGAGACGAGCATCTGGCTTTCCTGGGCGTTTTTTCAGGAATGCTTGTGGTTGCTTTGAGCCTCTATCTTATGCATTGAGATTTTTATGCATTGAAATTTTTTGATCCCCGCGCTTGAGTGTAAGAATAACCATTCCCTCAACAGAGAGGAGGTTACTAAAGAATTGAATATGATCTCTTAATTTGATTTAACTACGTTATCTTCGACCTTTTTACCTTAACAGCTAATAATTGTAAGCCAAAAACCGCTTTTTATGTATTTTATTCCCTAATGCTCCGAATGTTGAAGATATAATACAGAATCGGCTGCTTATTAGTTTTTGGAGATTCCGGGGTTGATTTATCTGTTAGAATCGAGAGCTTTCAATTTCATTTCAAAAACTTGACGGCTGTTTTCCTGTAAGTTTCTAAAAGTAGTAAACTTTCACTCAAAACTCGACTAGTAGGCCAGGCATCCTGTTTATTTTCCTTTTGGGGTGCCCCAGGGTTCATGATATATTGTCTGGGGATAATATGCGTACGGCGAAAAGCAGGTTATTGGTTTTATGTGCGGTGGTTCTTTTACTGCTTGCACAGAATGTATCGGCTGATGAAAATCAGGTAAATATCACTTTTATATGTTATGACGGAAACGCTTTGAATGCAGCAGAGCAGTCCAATCCGTATAATGCAAGTATAAATGTTACGTACATTTCGGGTTATTCGGATTTTTCCAATGTAACCTTTGAAAATCAGGATGTAATATTTACCTATATGTTATGGTCTCAGTACCAGTATATCGGGGACGACCTTGAAAGGGCTCATGAAAACGGCACCGCTCTCATAGATATCACCTCTATGGTGGACCCGACATACATCAACACCTCAAGTTACGACCTGATTCTTCCCGGGACCCAGCCTTATAATTCCACTGAAGAAAAGTACTTCTACAGCATGGGTCCAAAAGGAATTTTGCTGAAAAACACTGAAAATTTCCTTATATATCTGGCAAAAACTTACGGGGATAAACCTGAGCTTACGGACAGCTGGGTTTACGATGATCCCATAGAATTCCCCGAAGCTGCGCTCTATCATCCGGATGCCAGTTCCTCTTCGAATGAGTTGGAGCCTGACTGGTTTGAAAATACAACTGATTACCTTGAATGGTACTCTAACTCAACTGTAGATGAGCCTCACCATGTTTACGATAAGAGCAAACCCACCATAGGGATCTGGTTCCATGCTTCCGATTATACGGCTGGCAACCTTGAAGTCGTAGACTACCTGATCCGGGATCTTGAAAGCAAGGGTTGCAACGTAATTGCAGGTTTTGAAACTTTTAATGATATTCATAATTTTTACTTTGATGAAAATGGAGAACCTCTGGTCCAGTGCGTAATTTCTCTCAAGAGTTTCCGGTTAAATTACCAGGATCCTGATAAAGGGATAGAAGAACTGGAAGACCTTGATGTCCCGGTCTTGAGAGGTATGGTGGTTTCAAATCCTGCCGATTCTTCAGATACGGCTGACAGCAACAGGGGTATTCCCAACAGCGAAGTTGTGTACAAGACCCTGCTTCCGAGCATTGACGGAATTTTTGAGTATGTTGTAATAGGGCTTGATAATTACGATTCCGAAACCGGAGAAAGCAATTATGAACCCCTGCCTGACCAGGTCGACTGGATGGCAAATCGGGCGATAAACTGGGCGGAACTGAAGTTGAAGGATACTCAGGACAAGAAAGTCGCCGTAATATACTACAACTACCCCTCCGGAAAAGACAACATCGGGGCAAGTTACCTTAACGTGACTCAAAGCATGCTGGACCTTCTCAATGCGATGAACGAAAGCGGGTATGAAGTTTCCGGAATTCCGGATAACAGCAGCGAGCTTCTGGAAATGATGCAGGCACAGGGGATTAATGCCGGGTCCTGGGCTCCGGGCGTCATGAACGAAATGGTCGAAAACAGGACGGAATGGGGACTGCACCTCATACCTGTGGAGACCTATAAAGAGTGGTTTGAGTCGGAAATTCCTGAAGACCTGAGGTCTCAGGTAATACAGGAGTGGGGCGAGCCCTGGGCTGAAGACCTTCCTCAGAATAAGAGCCTTATGATCTATGAGAACGAAACCGGAAAATATATTGTCATGCCGGCAGTGCGTTTCGGAGATGTCTGGCTCATGCCCCAGCCTGCAAGGGGTTTCCTGCAAAATGACGACACCCTCTACCACAGCAGCCTTGTACCTCCCCCGCACCAGTACATAGCTTTCTATCTCTGGCTGAACCATGAATGGCAGCCTGACGCACTTATTCATATGGGAACTCACGGTACGCATGAGTGGCTTCCGGGCTCTACCTACGGTATGAACAGGACTTCTGACTGGTCTCCCCTGCTCCTGCAGGACATCCCGAATATCTACCCCTATATAGTTGCCAATGTGGGAGAAGGACTGACTGCCGAGTACAGGGGCAATGCCCTGATTATCGACCACCTCACTCCTACCCTTGAGCGCAGCGGGCTTTATGGAGACCTGCTCAACCTTTCACTCAGTGTGGAGCAGTATTATGATCCTGCAATTTCCACACAGACAAAGGCAGGCTACCAGAAAGCCATAGTTGACCAGATAATTGAACTCAATCTGGATGTTGACCTGGGAATCGAGAATGTGACCGAGCTTCAGGGCTATGACGAAGAGGAGTTTACGGCTTTCGTAAAGAATGTCCTGCATGAGTATCTGGAAGATGTTGGGGGAGAAAACATTCCTTACGGAATGCATGTCCTTGGCCAGGTGCCCTCAACAAACCTGACAGATCCTGAGAAAGACGAGCTCTCTGCAATGGTAAGGTCCATGCTCGGAGGAGATTTCAAGGATAATGTTACAACAGCCTTCTATCCTGAGTCTGTTTACCCTCTCGGGATCCCATCAAATGATACGAATGTTGACAGGCTTGTCTGGGAGGTGGTGACCAATAATACGGATGTTACCGCGGCTCAGCTTGACGTTTACGGGTCAAGTGACAGTTCGGTTACCCTTGACCTTGAACGCGGGCTGGAGTACAGGGGTCGGCTTCTCGACTGCGATGTGGAGATTGACAGAGTTCTTTCGGCCTTAAACGGAGGCTTTATCCCTCCCGGGCCGGGTACGGACCCTGTTATGAACCCTGATGCAGTACCAACGGGACGGAATTTCTACGGGATCAACTCAAAGCTCTACCCTTCAAAGGCAACCTGGGAGCTCGGGAAATCCCTTGCAATCCAGCTGCTTGAGGACTATCACGCTAAGTATGGGGAATATCCGGAAAAGGTTTCGTTCTCAAGGTTCGGGGTAGAATTTATCCGCGACCACGGGACCCTGGAAGCCGAAGTGCTCTACCTGCTCGGGGTGCAGCCTGTCTGGGACGAGTACGGTTACGTAACCGGGGTTGAGGCTATCCCTGAAGAAGAGCTGCTGCCGAACTATGATACTTCAAAGCCAGGGAGGCCGCGTATAGATATCGTCTATACTACCGCAGGCATGAGGGACGCTTTCCCGGATAAGATCAAAATGGTAGATCAAGCCGTAAAACTTGCAAGTTCGCTTCCTTCCGTAAACTATCCCAACTACGTTAACCAGAGTTCGCTTGCAATCTACGATGCCCTGCTTGAGGCAGGATATGACAGTGAGACCGCAGCCAAGCTCTCCACAATGCGCTGCTTTGCGGTAATGGACGGGACTTATGAAATAGGGGTCTCAAACGCTATCAGTGCGAGTGGGAGCTGGGACGATGAAGAGACAATTGCAAACGTGTATCTGGATAAGATGGGATATGCTTACGGAGAAGATTTCTGGGGCATAAAATGCAGAGAACTCCTTGAAGGGAACCTTAAAAACGTAGAAGCCTCCGTACATTCGGATTCTTCAAACCTTTACGATACCCTTGACAACGATGACTTTTTCCAGTATTTCGGAGGTCTTAACCTGGCAACGAGGTATGTAAGGGGAGACGGCAGAACTCCGGAAATGTACGTTTCGGACACCAGAGACCCCGAAAATGCTCAGATGGTTGGAATGAAGGAGTACCTGAGCAAGAACCTGAGGTCCAGGTATTTCAATGAGAAGTGGATTGAAGGGATGCAGGGCGCCGGGTATTCGGGCGGAAGGATGATGTCCGAGTTTGTGAACAACCTTTTCGGCTGGGAAGTCAGCGACCCTGACCTTGTGGACGATACGGTCTGGGAGCACGTATACGAGACATATGTCAATGACCCCTCCATGAAAGATTGGTTCAGGCAGAATAACCCTGATGCTTACCAGTCCATAACTGCCAGGATGCTCGAAGCTGTCAGGCACGGTTACTGGACGCCATCGGAGGAGATTATCGAGAGCCTTGCAACAGCATATGAAGAATCCGTGGCTGAAAACGGAGCTACATGCTGCCACCATACCTGCGGAAATCCCCTGCTTGACAAATTCGTCAGCGGGATTGCCTCTGTTCCCGGCTACTCCGAACAACTGGAAGCAGCAACCCAGGCCAAAACTCAGGAGACCATAGAAGAGACTCAGAGCAGTAGCAGCAGTCACAGCAGCCACAGTACTGGAAATGCTACCGTAGTCTCAAAAGAAAGTAAGTTAAGTAACCAGACTACTCAGGATTCTGAAGCCGGATATGGCATGGATTCTCCAGAATCTTCTTCTCCTGAGAAATCCGCAGATTCCAATTATGTGGAAGGCTACGAGATGCAGAGGGACCCTGTTGAAGAAGAAAGTGGAGGCATGTCCTTCTCGGGGTCCGATATAGTCGGAGTTCTCTTTGTGGTGGTAGCAGTTGGTGGAATTTACCTGGGAATGCGGAAAAAGAAAATGTAAAAGGAGATGTAAAATTTGTATTGAAGGGGAGTACTTTTCATCTGTGCTCTTCTTTTTCCCTTTTATTTAAAAAGACTCTGGGCATGGCCCTTGATCCAGTCTGCTAATTTTTTCCGGTTTTAATGGGCAATATTCATTCAGTTCTTTGTATTTTTTATTTTCTGTACTTTTTGTTTTTTTGTTTTTTGTTTTTTGTACTTCTTTGTTATCTTCACGGCTAATAATTATTACCAAAAATCTCAGTTTTTTATGTCAGTAAAGTAAAATTGCGTTCAAATGTTCTGGCATTGTATATATTTTGAGGTGAACAGTCTATGGTTTATTAAGGCTACAGATCTCCAAAACACCTTTCAATTATTTACATTTAAACGGTGTTTGCATTCCATAATTAAGTAAAGTTTACTTTAGTTATTTGTTTGCTGTGTACTTCGTTTTTTCCTGCTAGTCTGATTTGCCATGTCTGCTGGTGGGAATTTAAAGCTGAACCTTCAGAGTTACTGCAAACGGCGAACAGAATCAGGATTAAGATATGAGCTTTCAACATGCCAAACTTAATCATCTTCTGGAGTAGGGATTATGAAAGAATGGATAAATAATGAAATAGACCCTTTGAATAAAATAAAAGCTTCCGGATTAGCAATTTTAATCCTTTTAATGCTGTTTTCTGCAACCCCGGCGGCTTGCAGTACGGACATTCAGTACGAACTTGTTGCCAACACTACCAGTGATGCTGAAGGCAATTACGTGCTTTCCGGGATTCCGGACGGAAACTATACGCTTGTAGCTCTCTACAACGAGGACAAATGGCGCCGTGCTGACGAACAGATCCAGGTCCGGGGCACGGATCTTTCGGTGAATCTTGATACCTCGAGCAGGGATATCGATGCAAACGAATCCCAGGCGCTTCTTGACCTTAAGGGCAGCGGGGTTGACCTTACAGGCAGTGCTGTAATCAGCGGGCTCACCCGCCAGAAACAGATGAACGCCGACCCTGTGTCTCTGGGCTTTACAGATGTTCTTTTGTTGAGGGAAGCGGTAAAAGAAACTCAGGTTGTCTCCAGTCCCGGCCAGCACCTGGATATTGCCGTTGTGACCGGGTACCGGAGCCATGAACTTCCCCTCAAGAACCTGATGGAAGACCTTAACAATAACAGTAGCTTGAACCTCACTTTCAGTTATTTTATGGCGGACTACGTGATGGAAAATGACGTCGACCTGAGCGGGATGGACGTTATCTACATCAACATGTTAAGCCCCTCAACTGCCCAGAAGCTCACACCCACGGTGGACGGTGCTATTACTAACGGATGTGTGGTTATTGATGACGACACCCTGCTAAACGAGAGTATTCCTCTTCCTGAAGACCAGGTAGAGAGCTTCAGGGAAAAACTGAACAATTACTGGCTTAACGGGGCTTACGACCAGAGCAACCTGAAAAACCTTGTATTCTGCATCTCCAGCGACTGCTGCGGCAGGACTGACCTCCTGTATGAGGACCCGCACACGCTTCCCGAAAGGGCGATCTATCATACGAACATGACAGGGTATTTCACCGATTCTCTGGATGACTATCTTGCCTGGTACTCAAACAGAAGCGACGGCGGGCATGTCTACGACCCGGCAAAGCCCACAGTTGCAATTACCATGTACCAGAGCTATTTCCCCTTCCAGATTGAGCCCATTGATGCGTTGATATCGGAACTGGAAGCCAGGGACTATAATGTTATTGCCACTTACGGGTCTGATGATCTTTCCTCTGGAGACTTTTTCAAGCAGGGGGACGAAGTCCTTGTGGATGCCATCATCTCGTTTACGTACTTTGGCAACAAGTTTGATGCCGAAGAACTTGATGTGCCCGTAATCAACGGCATCGTTGACAATTACATGAACAGGACCGAGTATGAAGCCAGCAGCAGGCCGCTTCCTGCAGATAAGATGATGAAACTCGATTTGCAGGAACTCTGGGGGGTTATTGACCCGGTAATAATGGCTGCAACGGAAGTAGACCCCGAGACTGAGACCGAGATGTCAGTTTCCATAGACTATCAGGTGGACTGGCTCATTGACCGTGTCGAAAGCTGGGTCACGCTCGGGGAAATTCCCGAATCCGAGAAAAAAGTTGCTATAATTTATTATAACCATGGAGGGGGAAAGGACAACATAGGGGCTTCCTATCTTGATGTCGTTCCCAGCCTGTCCGGCCTGCTTGACGCTATGGCTGCCGAAGGATACGCCCTGAACGAAAGTCAGGCCCCGAACGAGACCGAACTCCTTAACCTGATGCTGACCCAGGGCATAAACATAGGGACCTGGGCTCCCGGAGAACTCGAGAAGATGGTTGATACGGGCAAAGTCGTTCTCCTCCCTGAAAGCACATATGAGGAATGGTTTTCGGAGCTCCCCGAAGAGAGGCAGCAGGAGGTCATTGGCCAGTGGGGACCGGCTCCAGGGAAGATCATGGTCTGGGAAAACGAGAGTGGAAAATACCTTGTAATCCCCAGAATTGAGGTTGGGGAAAATGTGCTTCTGGCTCCTCAGCCTTCGAGAGGCTGGCTTGATGACAACGAGGCCCTTTACCACGATTCGGAACTGCCTCCCCATCACCAGTACATTGCGTTTTACCTCTGGCTCCAGCACTCCGAAGAGGAAGGTGGGTTTGGCAGTGATTCCCTTGTGCATTTCGGCAGGCACGGGACTCAGGAATGGCTTCCCGGAAAAGAATTCGGGCTTTCTCGGTACGACTGGCCTTCCCTGATGCTCGGGGATCTGCCTGTGATTTATCCTTACGTTATGGACGGGCTTGGAGAAGGCAATGAGGCGAAACGCAGAGGTGGAGCAGTTATAGTCGATCACCTTGTACCTCCGATTGTTTCCGCAGGAAGCTATGGGGACTATGCAAACCTGAGCGAAGCGATCCTTAACTATGAACAGGCAGAGGCAGATGCCTCCCTTAAAGCGGCTCACAGGTCTGAAGTTTTAAACCTGACTCTGTCCCTTTCCCTGAGCAATGAGTTCAACATGACCGAAGCGGAAAACAATGAAACTTACTTTGATACCGTTTTCTTAGAAGGTCTTGAGGAACTGCTGGATGAGTATAAGAGCCAGTCCATGCCTTACGGGCTGCACATCCTGGGCACAAGCCCGAAAGGGGAACAGCTTGTGGGTATGGTAAATTCGATGCTAGGCACTGACTTTGCCGATTCTGTAAACGCATTCAACGAAACCGAAGGTGCTCAGCTCTATCTGCTGGACCTGTTCCTGAACTTGGGAGTCAATTCCACGGAGGCTCAGATAGAGGTCCTCGGGACAGAGAATGAAACCGTCGGGACCTTCCTTTCCAGTGCGGAAGAATATGCTGCAAACCTGGCTCTCGGAGAAGAGGAAATTCGGCAGGTTCTAAACGCGCTGGACGGCAGGTTCATTCCCGGAAATCAGGGGGGTGACCCTGTCAGAAACCCGGAGGCTCTGCCTTCCGGAAGAAACTTCTACGCTTTTGACCAGCGGATAGTGCCAACAGAAGCTGCCTGGGCGCTCGGGCAGGAGATGGCTGACCAGGTGCTTGAAGCCTATATTGCGGAGCACGGGGCCTACCCGAAAAAGGTTGCTTACATCCTCTGGGCCGGGGAGACCACAAGGCATGAAGGAGTCATGGAGGCAGAGATCCTCTACCTGCTCGGGGTCAAGCCTGTGTGGAAAAGCGGCAGGGTAGTTGATGTGGAAGCTATCCCTATGGACACTCTGGGCAGGCCCAGAATTGATGTCGTGATCCAGATCTCAGGCCTTTACAGGGACATGTACCCTGACAAGGTGCGCCTGCTGGACAAAGCGGTAAAACTGGCTTATGCCCAGGAAGACTCTCCCAACTATGTCCGGGAAAATGCTGACGCCCTGAAAACCTCTTTGATGAGTGAAGGCTCCCTTAATGAAAGCGAAGCTCTGGACCTGGCCCTGCTCAGGATTTTCGGGGCTGCGGACGGGGACTATGGCACGGGGCTCCCCAATGCGATCGCTGCAAGTGATACCTGGGAGAGTAAGGATGCGCTTGCAGAACTTTATCTCAGCAAGATGTGCAATGCCTATGGAGAAGACGTCTGGGGTGAAAACCTGAGGGAGCTTTTCGAAAAGAACCTTGAGGGAGTCGAAGCCACGGTGCACAGCCGGAGCACAAACCTTTACGGGACTCTGGACAATGACGATTTCTTCCAGTACCTGGGAGGGCTGAATCTCGCAATCAGCTCCGTTTCGGGAGGGAAGTACCCGGATTCCTTTATCACGAACATGCTGACCGGAGGGGACGAAAAGGTCGAAACCCTGGAGGAGTTCCTTACAAGGGAAACTTATTCCCGTTATTTCAACCCGAAATGGATCGAAGGCATGCAGGGTAACGGCTATGCAGGAGCCAGGGAAATGGCGGATTTCATTGAGAACCTCTGGGGCTGGGAAGCCACAAACCCGGACCTGATCAGTGATGATGTGTGGAACCAGGTGTATCGGACTTACATGGCAGACCGGGAACTCAGCGACTGGATCAAGCAGAACAACCCCTATGCATACCAGTCCATGACAGCCCGGATGCTTGAGACGGCCCGTAAGGGCAACTGGGATGCTTCGGATGAGGTTCTCGAAAGCCTGGCTGCGGATTACGCAGAGTCCGTGGTTGAAGACGGGGTCACCTGCTGTCACCACACCTGCGGGAATTCTCTCCTTAACAGCTACGTATCGGGTCTGGTCTCTGTTCCCGGTTTTGCCGAGGCAATCGAAGTGGCTACGCAGGAATCCCTTGAGCAGGAAGAACCTGAAAAGCACAGCAGCAAAGGTCACCAGACAAGTGTTGCCGAAAAACTCAACCAGACTGCCAGGTCAAGCCCCGAGGAGTCTGCCAGCAATCAGACTGTCCAGAATTCCGATGCCGGGTATGGCGTTGATTCTCCGGAACCTGCCCCGGAGGTCCGAAAAGCTGCAGATTCCAATTACGTGGAGGGTTATGAGATGCAGAAAGAGGCTGTTGAAAATGAGGATGCGGGAGGCATGTCCTTCTCGGGTGCGGATATCCTGGGGACCCTCTTTGTGGTTGTTGCAGCCGGCGGAATTTACCTGGGTATGAGGAAGAAAAAATTTTAATTATATAAAAAATTTTGAATTCTTAAAAACAGCTCTGCTTTCTGGAAAAGGGGAAATCCCTTCTCCTTTCTATTTTATACAGGGCAGGCCTTTTCCAGTTCTCTATTTTATTCCTGAATGCCTGGTTTTTGTTCCTGAACACCTGATTTTTCTGCCTTTAATACCTTTTTCAGTCCTTGCTTTCTTCGCCTTTTTCTTCGAGTTTTTTTATGTAGGGTTTAATATCCAGCACAGGGGTCCCGTTGATGGCATCAAGGCCTTTTACGTAGAGCACGTTGCCTTCTACTTTTAAGAGTTCTACAATGGTCAGCCCTATCCCGTTAGGTCGGAACGGGCTTCTGCTCGCAAAAATCCCGGACATCTCTCCGTCATAATGGCGGCGGTGGATCAGTTTATACCCCTTTGATTTGCTGAAGTAAAAGAGGATATACAGTTTTTCAAGCTCTTCTACCCTGTAAAGCCCGTCTACCAGGTCTTTATTTATGATAATTTTTGATATCTTCTCGTAGATCTCTTCGTTATGTCCGGGCTCAAGGTAGTCATTCTCAACATAGCCTATGGGGGTAAATTCGACTTTTTCGGGAATTGGCTCTGTATTTTCATTCATCTTTTGCCTCAAAACAGGAGATGCAGACTATTTCTCCGTTTTTCACCCTTCCCAGGGGCTCCATAAAGCCTTCTCCGCACCTGCTGCATATCAGGGTAGGATAGATTATGGCTTTTTCCGGAGGCTCGATTTCCACTTCACTCACACGGAAAAGTTTCTCTTCTGGCATTTCCAGCACTCTCTGGCTTTTTGCTTCGTGGGAAGCCCGAAACTCTTTTGCCTCTTCGGGGCTTGCAGTGCCTGCCCTCAGTTTTGCAAAGAGCGCCGTGTGTTTTTCGTCCTGCGGGAGAGCATCCGGTTTCAGGGAAATTCGGAGGGCTTTTTTATCCCCTCTCTTGAAAAATGTATATACATGCTTCCCGTGTTCTTTAAAGATGAGATTCCCTTTCCCGCAGGTGCAACCGTTGATTGCCTGAATCGCATCCACTGCGCATGACCTGTTTTCCACGACTGCAACCAGTTCTTCGTCCTTGCTCCTGTCTTTGAAACGGTCGGCAGCCAGCATGGCCACTCTGTACCCTATTGAAAGGCCCGGACAGACATGTCCGTGGAACTTTACAGCAGTATCAAAATCAGCGTTATTGAATTCCAGTTTTTCAGCTCCTACTTTAATTCCTTTTTCTGATCTCTCTGATTAATTTAATCGACCAGTTTCATATTCCCTGACTATTATTTATAAATTCTGTATTTCGTTGATGTTACAAAAAAAGTATGAAGTATTAATCGCAGGTCAATCCCCTTATTGTTTTTTAACAGCTGCAAAGATGTGATGCACTCCTTTTTTCTGTGCTCTTTTTCTTTATGTATCTCAGCATCAGAAGAAACGGATTTTTCCTCTCCCTTTTTATTTCTCTTCTCCTATTTATCTCAAGTGTACCGTCCTCGAATTTGCCCACATCGATATGATTGATATTTATAGTTATTCCCGCAAATAATTACACTTAAAATTGAAAAGACCTATTCCAGACAGTCTAGATCATTATATTTTGAATTCGTTTTAGATAATAAGTGTAAACATTTGCGTCTGAGACTATAGTAAAAGAAATAATAAGTGCTTAATAAAAAAATAACACTGTTTGAGATAAATTAAGCTGGCTTGAGAAATATTTTTCATTTAGTAAAAAAGAGCCCAGACTTTACGTTATTTCATAATTAGGATAATAGGGACCGTAATTTTTCCCTTATATAGGTCCCTACCGATGATCCAACCCCGTCGGACTGAGAGTAAACCCCTTCTCAATCTCTATTATTTTTTTACGGTTTCTAATTATATAACATAAACGACATGAAAAATTGTTTACTCATCAAAAAATTGAGGGACTTATTTTTTTATATCACTTTGAAATATTTATTTATATCAAATTTTTTATTGCCATTAAAACTTTCAACACAATTGAAAAAGATCAACATTTTTTCTTTTTCTTTCCTCCTGAAAATTTATTTCAGGATTTGAAAATTCACAATTAGAGTTTTTTGAACTAAAAAATTCAAGTCTGAGTTTTTAGCTAACGATTTTTCTCAATCAGAAGCTTCCATTTTCATAGCTCTTCCAACCTGCAAAACTTATGGAATTTATTTTATCAAGTTGTACTGTTTTTTAAAAAAGTTAAATGCTCGACTAGTCTGAATTACTCAGTTTTTTATGGATTTGAATTCCTAAAAAATATTGGTGTTAGAATTGGGAGCCGTTTGCCACCTCTGATTCGGCTCCCAATTGTGTGATTCAACCCCTACGATTAAGAGAAAAACCCCTTAACTCTTAATCGTCAACTTCTTCTTTATGTTATTGAGGTATATAACCTATACGACCTTAAAATTTGCTTCTCATTAAATTATTTAGCCGCCTTAAAATCAAGTTCATTTGACGTGAATATTCGATTTTACATCCTCAATTTTTCTGATTTTTTACTATGCAAAATTTCTTTAGATTTATACTTTTCTGCAGGGTGTCTGAAATTAAATTTTCTTTTATAGACACATGGTAATTTTTAATTAATTGATAATGTTTTTTTGGGAAAAAAAGGTGAAAAATACGAAAGATACTTATCAAGTGCTTACGTATATCTCAAAAACATGGACAGCCAGCTTCTTGAATTAATTTTCCTCTCTGAGAAAAGAAAGGATATTCTTTTATTCTTGAGGGAGGGGCCAAAAACCACTGGAGAAATAAAAAAACATCTGAATGCCAGTGCTGTAGCTGTGCTTCCTCAGCTAAAAAAATTGAGGGAAGATTCTCTGGTATTCAAGGCAGAAGATGTTTACATCCTGTCTCCTCTTGGCATAGCGGTAGCCGGGAGAATGCAGGCAATGGTTAGTTTATTAAATGTTTTTGGCAAAGACTATGAGTACTGGGCAAAACATGCAGTTGAGTGCATCCCACTTCCTTTAAGAAACAGGATTGGAGATCTGGAAAACTGTACATTTTCCGAACCTCCTGACAGGACCCACCTCTTTGAACCTCACAGGGAATTTATGGAAAAACTTGCAATATCAAGACGGATACGGGGTATTGCCTCTATTTTTCACCCTCTTTACCCGTATCTTTTTCTCTCTTTCGCAGCAAAAGGAGCAGATATCTCTCTTCTTGTCACCCGTGCGGTTTACGGGAGAATTACAGAGGAATACCAGACTGAATTAAGTAAATTTCTAAAGTTGCCGAATTCAAGTTTCTATGTCTGTGACGAAAAAATAGATCTTTCTCATGTTGTTACTGACAGGTTCCTTTCTCTAACCCTTCCTTTTTCAGACGGCACGTTCGACCATAAACAGGATGTCCTGTGTTTCGATCCCGCCGGCCTTCAGTGGGGAGAAGACCTTTTTGCTTACTACAGGGACAGGTCCGAAGAAATAACCGGGGTTTGAATTAGAGTAATCCGGGGTTAAATCTCCGGATGCTGCCGGAAGATAGCTATAAATCGGACTCTATCTATCCTTTATATTATGGAAAAAGTTCAGGAAACCGCAGAAAAGATCCGGACGATGGAAATCCGGGGCGCAGGCAGAATTGCAAAAGCGGCTGCCGAAGCCATCAGGGATTATGCTGCAGGGCTGGAAGCAGCTTCAATGGAGGAGTTTGCAGCCAGCATTCAGGAAGTTTCGAGTTTTCTTATCAGTACCCGCCCAACAGCTGTTTCCCTTCCAAACGCCGTAAAACTTGCTTCAAGGTATTCTTCGGGAAATGTGGAAGAAGCAAGACAGGAAATCATCACAAATGCAAACCTTTTTATTGAAAGAGCAGACCGCGCACTTGAAAAAATCGGAAAAATAGGGTCAAGAAGAATTCAGGACGGAGACGTTATTATGACCCACTGCAACTCTCACGCTGCTCTTTCCATAATCACCACAGCTTTTGAAGCCGGAAAGGATATTTCGGTAATCGCTACCGAAAGCCGCCCGCGGCGTCAGGGCTTATTGACGATCCGGCACCTTAACGGCTTTAACATCCCAACAACCCTGATCGTGGACTCTGCCGTGCGTTACTACATGAAAGACGTGGACAAAGTCATCGTTGGAGCGGACGCAATTGCAGCCAACGGGGCTCTTGTAAACAAGATAGGAACTTCTCAGCTCGCTCTTGCTGCCCATGAAGCCAGAAAAAGTTTTATGGTAGCCGCCGAGACCTTCAAGTTCAGCCCGAGCACCATTGTGGGAAACCCGATAGAAATCGAAGAAAGGGCTTCAGACGAAGTAGTCGCCCCTTCCGTTCTTGCAGATCTCCCTCACGTGCAGGTAAGAAATCCGGCTTTTGACTTTACCCCCGCAGAATACATCGATATGATCGTAACCGATATCGGAATCATCCCGCCTGCGATGGCATATACCGTAATAAAAGAGCATCTGGGATGGGAAATTGGAGAGATTTGAAGGGTAAAAATAATTGTTAAAGGGTTCTCACTTATTTATTTCTCTTTAATCTTTGATCATCCCGTCCGTAATCCTGAGCACCCTTGAACACTCCTTTGCAACCTCCGGGTCATGAGTAACCACGAGAATTGTCTGCCCCTTTTCGCTCAACTCCTTGAATGTACGGACAATGGAATCGCGGGTTTTACTGTCCACCTCTCCGGTTGGTTCGTCCGCAAGAATCAGGGCAGGCCTGTTTGCAAGGGCTCTGGCAATCGAAACCCGCTGCTGCTCTCCCCCGGACAGCTCTGTGGGTTTATGATTGAGGCGGTCTCCCAGGCCAAGGTCTTCAAGCAGGGCTTTTGCTCTTTCCTTCCTCTCTTTTTTTGGTACCCTGGAAAAGCGCATTGCAAGTTCCACATTTTCAAGGGCTGAAAGGGTAGGTATCAGGTTGTAGTGCTGGAAAATAAAACCGATTTTCTCTCTTCTCACGCCTGGGAGCAGCTTTTCGGGCACTGAAGTAAGGTCTGTTCCGTCAAGGATAATTTTCCCGTCAGTGGCTTTTTCAAGTGTGCCGATCAGAGCAAGAAGAGTTGATTTCCCTGAGCCCGAAGGTCCCATTATGGCAAGGAGCTCTCCTTTTCTTACGGTTATGCAGGCACAGCGAAGAGCATGGACAGGAATTTTGCCCTGCATATAAGTCTTGGAGAGGTTTTCAATCTGCATGATAACTTTCTGTCCTTCGTTATGTCCATCAGTTCCGGATTTTTCTGCCGACATCAGGCCCTCCATTTTTTCTTCAGGCATGCTTCAAAGCCTCCATGTGATCAGTTTCAGAACTATACCGGAGGTTAGCGAATTTGTGTATTCCAACTATAATATTTAATGTTTAATGCCTTTTCCTTCTTTTACTCCTTTTATTCTTAATTTTTTTAACTCTTTAAGATCGGTATTGGGTGTAAAATCACGATCCTTCCCTGAAAACAGCATATGAAATCTCAGTGTCATCCCTATAGTGATTTATTCGAAAAAATTAGTCAAAAAAGAGAGTATTTTATACTCGGACGCGAATTCATATTATCAATTTTTTTGAAGAATTATACAGTCATCTTCCAAAGGGATGTCTTTAATGCCAGAGCATCAGCAAACTCAGCAATCCACAGAATCAAAAACTACTTCTCAAAGGCAAGCAACTCCCAGAATCCAGACTCCTGTCTCAAATCCTTTTTCTATTATCCAGCGTGCCAGAATCAATCCAAAATCCCTTACCCCGGCTGACATTTTACAACTCCAGAGAACTATCGGAAACAGGGCAGTTGGCAGATTGATCTCTGATATCAGAAGTTCTTCCACGGCTCAAAAGGCACCAGTCCAGCGGCAGGAGATTCCTGAGGAAGAAGAACCTCTTCAGGGTAAGATGATTGAAACCATCCAGCGCCAGGAAATTCCAGAGGAGGAAGAACCTCTTCAAGGTAAGTTTGAAAACAAACCTGAAATCTGTCCTTCTTGTTTCGTAGCTCCTATAGTGCAGAGGCAGGAGATACCAGAAGAAGAGGAACCTCTTCAAGGAAAAATGATAGGAATCATCCAGCGTCAGGAAATCCCTGAGGAAGAAGAGCCACTTCAGACAAAAAGAGAGAACAATACCGGGATACCTGATAACCTTAAGACTGGTGTGGAGAGTTTATCTGGAATTGATATGAGCGATGTGAGAGTGCATTATAGTTCAGAGAAACCTGCTGAAGTAGGGGCTTTGGCTTATACTCAGGGGACAGATATTAATGTAGCTCCGGGGCAGGAGAGGCATTTGCCGCATGAGGCGTGGCATGTAGTGCAGCAGGCTCAGGGGAGGGTAAGGCCGACGATACAGTTGAAAGGCGGGGTTTCGGTCAACGATGACGAGGGGCTGGAGCATGAAGCTGATGTGATGGGGACAAAAGCCATTCAGATGCGAAGCTCAGAAAAAAGTGCGTGTGAATTTCCTATCCACCACACCACTGATATGGTGTCTCTCTGGTCACTTCAAACCTTTTCAAGATCGGCCCCACCTTCCGGAACTGTGGTGCAGTGTGTGGGCGGGCTCAAGTTTGGGATGGAGGTGACAGGCGATACAAAAAATGTAGATGTGCAGGGGGGCCTCGAAAAACTCCGTATCATCCAGGCAGAATACAAGGCTGCGGTAAAAACCGACAAACAACGCGCAAGCGCCGTTTTCGAACAACAAGAAAGGGCAGCTGGTGAAACAAGGGATACAGAAGAAGGAAGGCGAGCAGCTATCGAGAGGCAGAGGGTCTACACTGTTGCACTTACTACGGCTGAGATGACACCGGAAGGCTTGCTGACTAGGCTTAGAGATGGGCTTACTAATAGAGACGACGTAATTTTGTACAAGGACACAGAGATCGCGCAGATCAGGAGAGGTGCTGAGGCTTATGTTTTGGACCGGGGAGCCAGTCAGATGGCAGGTTCTGCGATTTTTAAACGGCGTACGCTGGATGGCCCCAGCACTAAAGAATATGTAGATGTGTACGGACATAAACTGCGGAGATTTGCGTACCGTGGCATTACGCCACCAGAAAGAGCGGCATATCGAGCAGGTCACGTGCTGAGGCCTATGAGTAGAGGACATGAGGCACAAGGTCTCATGGGCTACAATTTTGATCCGGCTACCGGTGAGCCTGGGGAAAGGAAGCATGATACAGATCCAGCATCATCGAAAATCACAGACCTCGAGTGGCTTAACCAAAAGGCTGGTACAAAACTGGATACAGTCCCCACAGATCCGCAATTGCTCTCGTTTCTACAAACCCGCAAAGGTGTGGGAAAGCTACTTTCTGCCACTTCTACAGATAAACCGATAACTTCCAATCATGGCAAAGCCTTTACGGGTTTTGGACAAATTAAAATTGATCTCGCGAAGGTACCGGCTGCTGCTATCTTGCACCATTACAAGCAACGCCAATTCGATTCAAGATATCTCCTCGCGGCGGTGGGAAGACGGGGTTCACATTCTGGAGCACTTGAATGGGAAACAACCAGAGCCAATGAAACGGTCACACGCAACCGCGAAATTGTGCTACGAGAGATACCTGCTGCCGCTGTTGCTGAGTTGGTGGATACACCCGAAAGGATCGCTTATGAGACTGAGTTCAAACGTTTGTATGAACCTGCATTCACTAGGGGTTACACTGATGCTATTAGAGATGCAGAATTAAACCTAGGGGATGCTGTGCCTCCCGCACCTCCTACTTTTCCATGGAATGAAAGCCATTTCACAGCAGATCAAGCCAAAAAAGATTTTAATGAGATTGTTGCCATGCAGAACGGAAGGGACGCAGCTGTCAGCAGGATTGATTTTGGCAGAGCTTATTTATATGCATACAGACAAGCCTGGATCCACAGTTATGAAAATGCTGCTTGGGATTCGCCCTATGTAACAAGCCTCCCGATTGACCAATATAGTTCCCTTCAGATTGCCGTCCCAGAAGTTTCTTACCCTAATCCTATTCCTCCAGGGGTTGACCAAGCGAGGGGTATTACTCAAGGGGGATTGGACGGCGATGCAGCCGGTGCGGCAAAAGGTGCAACTTATACAGAATGAAGTTGTTGTTTTTGTTTTTTCTACAGGTCTGGGGGTGTATTCACTTTTTTCAATGAGAGGGGTGAGGTTTTTTCGGAATGGTTCGTGAAGGGCCTTGTGATTCATAATTTTCCTCACACGCTTACTGTTTTTCCTTGACGGCTGATCGTTGGATAAGACTTTGCTTCATTTCGAAGCTTGCTGGCTTAATTTTTTCAGTGGTGTCCCAAAATTTTAAAACATAGTGACATACTGATAGTAAAGAAAATCCTTGCCTTTTTCGTGCAAGGTGCTCCTCTTTCGCCTGTTTCACACCGACTAATGCGCAAATTCCATCTCAAAGCCCTGCCCCCCTCATCCACTGGCCTATTACCATTGCGTCTCCTGCGTGGTAAACAGTGAGTTTGTCCTCGACCACCTAGGAGAAGGAGGACTTTTCCCGCTCATGCGTTTTTTTCCAGCTTTTCTGGAGTCTTAAGCCATTTTTCTTTAATTCCGATTTCATGCATGCTTTAAAGCCTCCATAGGACTCATCTTCGAAGCCCTGTAAGCCGGATAAAGCCCTGAAAGTGCACCTATTAACAGGGCAAAAAGCATTGCAATAATAAGAAGCCTCGGGGTTATAAGGAAAAGGACGATCCTTGTTGTTTCAAGCCAGGCATTCATGATCTCAACAGCCCCTACACCAACTAAAATTCCAAGGATTCCACCCAAAAGGCCCATGAGTGAAGCTTCTCCAAGCGTCAGGAGCAGGATATCCCGGGTTTCTGCACCTATGGCTTTCAAAATTCCAAATTCTCTTGTTCTTTCGGCAACGGACATCAGCATCGTATTCATCACGCAAAGCCCGCCTATGATAGCTGCAAGGAGCCCTGAGCTGATCGTTATTACGCTGAAAATCATGAAGGACTGCCTGGCCTGTACCTCAAGTTCTCCCGGAGATAGGGTGCTTGTGCCTTTTACGCTTAACTCGATTCTCTTGGAGAGCATCTCGGCATCCACTCTCTCGTCAGGTACGGCAAAGATGTAGGACACCGAATCGCCCACATTATACAGGTCCTGGGCAGTCTCAAGGGGAATGATCACGGCATTATCAAAGATAGAACCGGTATAATCAAGGATCCCGACAACGGTAAAATATTTATCATGGATTTCAAATTTGCTGCCTACCTGAAGTCCATATTCTCTTTTGATGTTGTTTCCGACGACCACGCTGTAGGAATCTCCCGGATTGAGGAAGCGGCCTGCTTTCAGCTCCACCGGGTTAAGGGCAACGCTGGACTTTTCGGGAGGAACGCCGAGGATTTGCTTTCCGGTCATGCCCATCTTGTCCTCATCAAAGGTGGTCATCAGAAGCCCGTAGGCGTCTTTTACCCCGGCTACGCGAAGCACATCGCTTACCTTATCGTCCGTGAGCCCTCCTCCAAAGACCCCGCTTTCAGCAAAAACCCGGATCTTGTCGCTGGTTACACTCATAGAACGCTCAAAAGTCTGGTGGAAATTCTCAGACATGGCGCCCATAACTATAACTGCAAAAATCCCGAGGGCTATCCCGCAGATTGTCAGTGCGCTCCGGACTTTCCTGTTCGTTATGTTTCGGATGATCAGGTCAAACATAATAATCCCGCATAAGGATGCGTTTTAAGCTGCCAACGTAAGCTGTTGTTTAGAGTTTATCGAGATGCCTAGCACGCTTCTTTTTTCCCTCTCTTTTTTCTCCCCAGCAAAATTGCAAAACACAGGAAAATTCCAAACGCTGCCTTAATGCCGAAGGCTGGAGACTCCTCCGAAGGGGTTATTTCGGCTACTGGTTCAAATACCCGCAGAACCGTTTCGTGGCTGTCAAGGACTTCGCCTCCCAGGTTTAGCACATATATTTTCACATTATAGTCGCCCCTGGGGGCTCCCTGCCAGATAATTCCCACGGTGTCTTCTTTTCCTGCGGTCAGGATATCGGCAGTTTCTTCAAAGACCTGCACATCCCCTTTTTCAGGAGTCAGCACGACCCTGATGATCCCGTCAAAGGGCACCTGGGATTTTCCTACGACCGTAACGCTTGCTCCGTATTCGTCCACATCGATGTCCGTATCGAGGATTTCCACTTTTTCTTCGGCTCTGAAGTCCGAGGTATAGGCTGTAGTAATGTCAGGGGAATGGGAATGTACCTTCAGGATGGCTGTGTAATTTTTGCCTTTTTCGAGCAGGAAGGGCCATGTCATTGCTTTATAATATGCGTCCGTTACAGGGATGTTTTCCATCTTCTCGGAGTATATTATGTCCGTGCCGGAAAGGAGTTTAAGGTCCAGGTCTACAATGCCGGGTTCAGGCATCTGGACAAATCCGAGATTTGCGGAGCTCATAAGGGTTATCAGAACGGAAGCTTTTTCGGAGTCCGCAGAGAAATCAACAATTTTAAGGGTTGAGAGGTACTGGTTTCGGTAAGAAAAGGAAAGTTTCCGGGATTCAAGAGTTTTGCTTCCGTCTTTTACAAAAAGCTGTGCTGTATAGGAGTCCCTGTCTTTTCCAAAGTCCTCTTCAAGCCCCCAGAAAAGGACTTTCGTAATCTCCTGCCCCGCATCTACGGAGCTGAGGTGGAAAGTTTCCGATTTCAGAATTTCTTTTCCCGAACTCAGGGTAAATACAAGAGAAACGTTTTCAAGGGGCTCTTCAAACCTGACCGTTGCATCGCTCAGGTCATGGTCTGAAAAAAAATCAATAATAAGGGTATTTTCTGCTCCGACAGTTGTCCCGTTCGCTGCTGCTGAAACAGGCCCTGCCTGGACACAGAAGAATATCAGGAGTGCGATTAAAGAAAATAAACGGAAAGTAGAATCTCTCTTTTTTAAACAGTTCTTTTTTCCTGGCAGAATCAAGCCCGGTTCCTCCTTTTTCCAAAAACTGCCGGGAACCAGATTCGGGAACCTATCTGGCTCTCTGCAATATGAATGTATGTAGGAACCTCTATGTTTAAGTTTTGATGTATTTGAATCTGGTTTTTTTATATATTTGAGTTCGATTTGATTCTCCTCAAGAGGGCTCAAAAACCCTGGCTGCAAGCTTTTTATTTTCTTGCTGTAATCCAGGTCCCGCAGGAGACCGGAGATTTCTTGGCTGCCTCTCCACCCAGAATTTCTCCAAGCAGGGCAGGGTCCCGGGCGTCCATAACAAGGGCATCGAGCTTGCAGCGTTCGATGATCTTTGCGGCTACGGGGTCTACAGGGGATTTGGAGCCTGCCTTCATCTCGATTGCCATGACGATGCTGATGAGCTTTTCAGGAGAGATCGTGTCGTATTTGACTGCACTCGGGTCGCAGTTCGGGTCTGAGGAATAAACTCCGTCAATTGAGGTTGCAATTGTCAGGAGGTCTGCCCGCAGATATTCTGCAAGGATTGCAGCTACGGCGTCCGTTGTCTGGCCGGGAGTGACCCCTCCCATTACCACGATTTTTCCCGAGTTCATGGCCTTTGAGGCTTCAAGATAGTTTGAAGGGATCTCAGGGTATCCGTCGGTTCCGAGGGCTGCAATAAGCAGTCTTGCGTTCAGGCGAGTGATTTCGATGCCTATGTAGTCGCAGGTTACTTCATCTGCTCCCATAGCTCGTGCAGCACCGATATAGTTCCGTGCCGCTTCCCCCCCGCCAGTTACTACAAGCAGTGTATGTTTTTTGGATATGTCGCGCAGGACATTTGCATATTTTAAAAAACGATCCGAATCAAGGTTTTTTGCGAGAATTGAACCGCCTAATGAGAGTACTATGAGCATGATGATCTCTACACATTAACAGCACGGATTTTTAAATGTATCGCTGGTATTTTTCCCATAAGTTCCCAAAAATCTCCTGTGGACTACAATACCTGGCAAGAGTTAAGTAAAATCACCATTAAGTATTTATAATAACATAATATTACAACATAACTGACTAATCAGTCATTTGCAGAGATAATACATGAAAGAACAAATCAAAGACAAAAGAACAGCAATTATGGAAACCGCCCTGAAACTCTTCACTGAAAGAGGTTTCCATGGAACCTCCACTGCTCAGATCTCAAAAGACGCAGGTGTAGCCACAGGCACCCTTTTCAATTACTTTCCTACAAAGGAAGACCTTATAAACAGCCTGTATTTTGAGGTTAAAGGAGACTTAAGCCAGGCTATGGGAAAAGATATCGAGGTTGAGAGTACCTTTCAGGATAAATTAAGAAAAATATGGTCAAACTTAGTCAAATGGGGAGTAGGCAATCAGGATGAATTCCTTTTTGTCGGTCAGTTCTGTTCATCCCCCTATATCACAAAGTTTACGCGTGATGAAGTGATGAAAGAGTATGTGTTCCTCCATAAGCTTGTGGATGAAGGAATAAAAACGGGAGAGATCAGAGATTTTTCCGCGGAGCTGACCATTGCAATGTTTTATCAGGGCAGCAGGGCGGTAGTGAACTTTATCCTTGATTCAGATTCATCTCTGGATGAAAATAAGGTTTTGGAGGATGGATTCCAGATTATCTGGAGGGGTCTGGCTAAAAAGTAATTTTTTTCACCTCTGCTTGAGTGATCGGTCACTCACTCATCCTATTAAGGAATCCGCTATCTAAAAAATAAACCGGAAATCAAAGGCATCTCCTTTCCGTCGTACCATGATAACTCCTCAGTGTATACAGTAAGGGTCGTCCTGCCCTATTCTGGATGGTCTTGCAGCCGGGGCAGAGACGTAAAAAATGCGCAGAATGAGGTATCCAGGTGGCTGCGCAAAATTGGAATTATAAAAGTGAAAACATGAACAAGCTTAAAAAAATGATATTATATTTACTCAGTTTTTTGCTTCTATTGGGCGTTATTATTATATTGTTTATAAACATAGACCCGGCTTTCGGTGGGAATCCAACGAAAGAACAAAAAGAAATGTATCAACATTTTGATAATTATGTTGATGGGAAATTTATTAATGAGGATCCTGCAGAGTTGGATATAAATTCCTCAGACGCTTCATCAACGAATGAGGATTCTGCTTCAGAGGCCAAAGACCGCAATCCGACCGGTCCAATTCCTGTTTCTGCCATTGACTGGAACAAAATTAAAAGTGAAAATGATAGTTTGACCTGGTTTGGACACTCTGCTTTTCTGCTCAGCATTGATAATAAAAAGTTATTGATAGACCCTATGCTGAGTCCTATTGCCTCGCCGGTTTCATTTGTGGGAATTAAAAGATATAACTATAGTGAAGATATTATGCTGCATCTTATTGATGAAATGCCGCCTATTGATGCAGTTTTTATTACACACGACCATTATGACCACCTGGATTATCAATCTATTGTAAAACTAAACAGCAAAGTATCACATTTCTTTGTTCCTCTTGGGGTTGGCGCTCATCTGGTTCGATGGGGTATTCCAGATGAAAAAATTACGGAACTCAATTGGTGGGAAGAAACGGAATATCAGGGCTTAACCGTTGCTTTGACACCAGCCAGACATTTCTCCGGAAGAGATCCATTTAATATCGATACTACCCTGTGGGGTGGATGGGTCATTCTGGGAAATAACACTCGATTATATACTAGTGGAGACACCGGATATGACACCCATTTTAAGGAAATTGGAAAGGAATACGGACCCTTTGATATCACCTTGATCGAAGGTGCCCAATATGATCCGAGCTGGTCGGATATTCATATGGTACCGGAACAATCTGTCCAGGCCAATTTAGATGTAAATGGTAAAACCATGATGTTGATGCATTGGGGAGCATTTACATTAGCTAATCATGGTTGGAATGAACCAATAGAAAGAGCACTAAAAGAGGCAAAAATAAGAGAAGTAAACATAATTGCCCCGAAAATTGGCGAAACTGTTCTATTAGATTCAGACCTGTACATGCCTTCAACTGCATGGTGGGACTTTTAAAAGGGCTTTATCTATGGAGATGGTACCTGGAATGTGGAGATATCAGAGGAAGCAGAGTAATGAAGCCGGGATATGAATTCGAAAAGCGGTTTGATCGAAGGATAAGATACGATGAGCAGAGCAGAATCATGCGAACCGAGAACTGGAGAATTATCTGGAGAGGTCTAACTAAAATCTAATTTTTTCACTCATCTCATGAGTGATTAGTCAATCAAAGCAAATATATATAAGGAATTCTATCTAGTACTGACTGTTCAGTCAGTCAATGATAATCCTATCTGATACAATTCAATATTTAAGGAGAACTAAAAATGCTGTACAGACAAATGCCAAAGAACGGAGACGAGCTTTCGATACTTGGATTCGGATGCATGCGCCTTGCCGCTAAAGAAGACGGTAGTATCGATGAAGAAAGAGCCACCAGGCAGGTACGTCATGCAATTGACCGGGGAGTGAACTATGTTGATACGGCCTGGCCATACCACATGGGTGCAAGCGAGCCATTCCTGGGTCGTGCCCTTGCTGACGGATACCGCGAAAAGGTCAAAGTTGCAACAAAACTTCCTTCATGGCTCATAGAGAAACGTGAGGACATGGATAAGTATCTGAATGCCCAGCTGGAAAAACTGAACACCGATCATATCGACTATTATCTCATACATGCTCTTGTTGGTGACCTGTGGGACAATGTTGAAAAATTAGGTGTGGCTGATTTCCTTGACAGGGCTAAAGCTGACGGTCGCATCATCAATGCAGGTTTTTCTTTCCATGGAGCGTCAGAAGATTTCAACCGGATAGTGGATGCTTATGAATGGGACTTTTGCCAGATCCAGTACAACTTCCTGGACGAAAAGAACCAGGCAGGTACCAGGGGTCTGGAATATGCAGCTTCAAAAGGTCTTGGCGTTGTAATTATGGAGCCTCTTCGCGGAGGGAATCTTACAAAGAACGTGCCTCAAGCAGTGAAAGATATCTGGGACGAAGCCCCGGTAAAGAGGTCACCTGTAGAATGGGCTCTTCGCTGGGTATGGAACCACCCGGAAGTTACGGTTGTCCTCTCCGGCATGAATGAAGAGGGACATATTGAAGAAAATCTTAGGGTCGCAGGTGAAGCCCACCCTGGTTCACTCACAGAAACCGAACTACAGCTGGTAAAAAGAGTTGAGAACAAGTACCGTGAATTAATGAAAGTTGGATGTACCGGCTGCCAGTATTGTATGCCCTGTCCGGCAGGTGTTAATATTCCCCTCTGTTTCGAGGAGTATAACAATCTGTCTCTGGTTGATAATCCAGACACTGCACGGTTCATGTATGCTGCAAGGCTTGGCGGTGCTGTCGCTCTCGGGGAACCCGAGTTTGCATCCCTGTGCGTTCAGTGCGGACAGTGCCTTGAAAAATGTCCCCAGCACATTGATATACCAACGATACTCGAATCCGTTGTAGAAGAACTTGAAGGGTCCGACTTTGAGCAGAGAGTTGCCATGGCAAGGGAGATGTTCAAGTAGACCGAAAAGTGAGAAACTCGGAGTCTTGAAAAGACAAAATGAAGATATTGTTTAAGCCAACTTTATTGAAAGATTAAACAATATCTCATTTTCCGCTTTTGATCTTCATTCAGTTAACTATATTCGTTCAGCTTTAGAATTTTAATTTTTTTACCTCAAATTACAAAGCAGTAACCCAAATAATTATAAATCAAACCTGTATGAGTTAGCACGAAACTCTAAAAAGCCTTCAAACTAATAATTGCCTAGTAGCACGGTGTTTAAGCTGTTTATCGCTAAAGCATTCAATTCTTCTTGGTGAAGGGTGGTACATGGATCTTACTGATATACTAAAGTCTGTCAAAGAAGGAAAAACCGATCTTGAAACTGCGGAACAGCAGGTCCGCGGTCTGGGTTTTGTTTCCTATTCGCATATAGCTAAAGTGGATACCCACAGGAAAAACAGGACTGGTGTAGTCGAAGCTATTCTTGCTGACTGCAAGGAGCCTGAAGATGTTGTCGAGATTGCCAGGGTTATGGTAGAAAAAAGTAAAAGAGCCCTGGTTACCCGCGTCTCTGCCACACATCTGGAAGCCTTAATGAGGGCTTTTGGCTCAGATAAACTTGAATGGAACAGCCGTGCACGCACAGTGGTTATTCATGACGGCACTCCTGCTCCACGCACAGGAGGGGTTGTTGGCGTCATATCCGCAGGCACGGCCGATATCCCTGCTGCAGAAGAAGCCAGGGTTGTTGCTTCCGAAATGGGCTGTGAAACCGTTGCGGTGTACGACGTTGGGGTTGCCGGAATCCACAGGCTGATCCCAGAACTCCAGAAACTCAAGCTCCGGAACCCTAGTGCAATCGTTGTTGCCGCCGGAAGGGAAGGGACGCTCCCAACCATAGTCTCAGGGCTTGTTGACGTGCCTGTTATAGGGCTTCCCGTATCCACCGGTTACGGCGCAGGCGGCGGAGGAAAAGCAGCCCTTCTGTCAATGCTTCAGTCCTGCTCGACCCTTGCAGTGGTAAATATCGATGCGGGATTCGTTGCAGGGGCTTATGCAGCCAGGATCGCCAATATGATTGCCGCTGCCGGAAAAAAGGATAATCCCGAAGAAGCTAAACAGGAAGAAGAACCGGGAGAAGAACAGGACTGAAGCATAACTGTGGATAATTTAGCAGGATTCAGGGAGAAATTTTCATGAAAACACTGGTCTTTAATCCCTTTTCAGGGGCAGCCGGGGATATGATTCTGGCGTGCGCTCTCGACCTCGGAGCAGACAGGCAAGCGGTAAAGGAACTGGTTGAAGCTTCAGCGCCCGTATCCATGGATATCAGGGAAGTGGTGAAAAAGGGAATAAAAGCCCTTGATGTCCGCATAAACGTGCCCGAAAAAGAGCATGTCCGGACATACCCTGAAATCGTGGACCTTGTAAAGGCTGCAAAATTGCCTCATAAGGTGGAAGCAAGTGCTTTTGACATTTTTTTGAAAATGGCCGAAGCCGAGGCTGCAGTCCACGGGCAGCCTGACCTTGAAAAACTTCATTTCCATGAAGTGGGGCAGAGCGATGCCCTTGCCGATGTCATAGGCTCTTCTGCAGCCCTCCATTCGCTTAATTGTGATTCGATCTACTGCACTCCTATCAGCGTGGGCAGCGGGACAATAGAATGTGCCCACGGGACCCTTCCGGTGCCGGCTCCTGCAACCCTTGAGATCCTCAGGAGAGGGAAGCTCTATTTCAGGGGAGGGGGTGCGAATAAGGAACTGCTGACTCCTACAGGGGCTGCTATTCTCTCACATTTTGCAAAGCCTGTTGAGACTTTCCCTCAGGGGAAGGCAGTAGCCATCGGATATGGGGCCGGAGATGCCGACCTTCCCGGGCCTAATGTGCTCCAGGGAGTGCTTCTTGAACCGGACTCCCACCTGATTCCGGATATAATTGAGGTGCTTGAGACCAATGCTGACGATGTTAGCGGGGAAGTTCTGGGCAACCTTTTTGAGGAACTGCTCTCAATGGGGGCAAGGGATGTTGCGATTATTCCCGCAACCATGAAAAAAGGAAGGCCCGCTCATATTATCAAGGTCATTGCAAAGCCCGAAGACAGCGCAAAACTCGCCCGGAAAATCATTGTTGAAACAGGGTCTCTTGGAGTCAGGGTTATGCCTGCACGCCACAGGCTCATGGCTGCCCGCAACATTGAGAGGATAAAACTAGAACTCGAAGGCCAGGAGTTTGAAACCGCGGTCAAGGTTGCCAGGGACTCGGAAGGAGTTCTGCTCAATATCTCTGCGGAGTTCGAGGACTGCAAAAAGATTGCAAAAGCCAGTGGGATTCCTGTTCGAGAGGTCATGCGCAGGGCAGAAGAGATTGCAAGAAAACTCTTTTCCTGAGACTGTGAAATTACCAGGAAAGCTTCCGGAAAAGAAGAAAGGTTTGGAATAAGAAGACCGATTTAGAATAAAAACATATTTTGAATAAGAAGTAGAATAAGAGATTTTGAAGAAAAGTAAAAGTCCAGACATTCGGGCATTTTACTTCTCATTCTTATTCTTTGCGATTTTTACTGGTTTTCACGGTTCTAACCGTGGTTTTACGCATCCAATCCTGCTGTTTATTGTAGTCGAAGGGTTTGTTTTGATTCAGAGCTTGCCCATCGAATGCAGGAGTTCTGCGTTCAGGACACTTGCGCCTGCAGCTCCGCGGATTGTATTGTGCCCCATTGCGATGTAGCGGATTCCTTCTCTGATCCTGCCCACCGAAACACTCATGCCTTTTCCCATGTTGCGGTCAAGGCGTGGCTGGGGCCTGTCGACTTCGTCCCGTACTATCAGGGCTTTTTTCGGTTCTGAGGGGAGTTTCCCAAGTCCGGGGTCAAATTTCAGGAAGGCTTCCCTTACTTCTTCAGGCGTGGGTTTGTCTCTCATGCCTGCCCAGATAGCTTCCGTGTGCCCGTCGACTACAGGCACCCTGTTACAGGAAGCACTGACCTTTACGTCCGCAGGCACGACTTCGGAGCCGTTAAATTCCCCGAGGAGCTTTAAGGTTTCAGTCTCCATCTTCTTTTCTTCGCTTCCTATGTAGGGGATTACGTTATCATAAATTGCCATTGCTGCAACTCCGGAAAAACCCGCTCCGGAAATCGCTTGCATCGTGGCTACCTGAACGGTTTCGAGTCCGAACTGCATGAGGGGCTTTAAGGTAATTGTCATGACAATTGTGGAGCAGTTAGGGTTAGTAATAATGTATCCGTCCCAGCCCCGTGTGTCCTGCTGGACCTCAAGGAGTCCCAGGTGTTCGGGGTTTACTTCGGGAATCACCAGGGGGATGTCTTTTTCCATCCTGTAGGAAGATGCATTGCTTGCAACTGCAAACCCGGCTTTTGCAAACTCGGGTTCCACTGTAAGGGCAAGGTCTGCAGGAAGAGCCGAAAAGACCACGTCCGCATCAACGGCTTTCGGGTCTACAGGAACAACCTCTATGTTTTCGACACTTTCCGGCATGGCTGTATCCAGCCTCCATCCTGCCGCTTCTCGATACGTTTTGCCAGCGCTTCTTTCGGACGCTGCAAGGGCTGTAATCTCAAACCATGGGTGGTTTGCAAGTGCTTCTACAAATCGCTGCCCTACAGCGCCAGTGGCGCCTAAAATACCCGCTTTAACTGCTGCCATCTAAAAAGCTACCTCCGGAGAGATAAGAAATGATTTGATAAAGGAGAAAAAGAAAAGAATGGAATAAAAAGTTATTCCATCTCGATCTCTGTTTTTTACTCTTGTACTTTAATTGCCTGGTTCGGGCATGCTTCTTCACATGCACCGCACTCTACACATTCATCCTGGTCAACAACGGCAATTCCCTTTTCTTCATCGAGGGTGATTGCTTCAGAGGGACATTCATCGACACAGGTTCCACATCCAGAACATTCATCTGCGTTAACTAATGCTGGCATATTTTTTCACACTCCTATTTGTTTGCTCGATATGTACCAGGAAATTATATCGGGGCGTTTTTGAAACTTCCATAGAATATCGAAAAATTGGTCATAACGCCATTACTCAGATAACCATAAAAACTTATCGCTTTTTAGCAAAAAGCAATTTTCAGGAATCGAAAGGAGCTAAGGCTCACGCTTCCAAAATTTATGGTTTTGAAAGTACGTAAAAATAATAAAAAATATGAGAAAATATGTTTTTTAACATACGGAATCATGCATTGCAATTCCGGAATCCGTAAGCCGGTACATCCCGTCTTCGAATTTGAGGAATCCTTCTTTGAGCAGGAAATCCATATGGAACTTATAGAAGAAATCGGTTAACCCTGACGCTTCCTTCAGCTGTTCTTCAGTTTTTCCAAAGATACCAACTATCCTGAGAAGTTTCCTTCTTGCAGGGTTTACGGAAACCTTTTCCATCATCATATGTTCCAGCTTGACAGCTTCGCCTTCGGTAGTTTCTCCCTTCGAGGCGAAATAAGCATCAAGTTCGTCAATTTCATCGTGCATATTGAAACTCCAATTCTTATTCTTTAATTTCTCAGTTTGTTCCAGTTTTTGATATTGAATAGTTACTTTTATTTTCTTTTAATCGAAACCGGATTTCTTAATATATCCGGAATTAATACGAAACTTTCTTTCTCATGAGCCCGTCTATTTTCGTAAGCGTGCCATGGTGCAGTTCCTTTTTTTCAAAAGAGGTGTTCGATTCCTTCAGCTTTGCTTCAAGTGTGCTTTCCACTATTCCTCTGAGCCTGTCTTTCGGAACTTTTGTAATTGCGGAAAGCAGCCTGAGTTCGAGCTTTTCATTTTTGCGAGGAATAAATTCCACCTGTGGAGTCTCTTCTGAGGAAGTCACACTGCCCTTTACCATGGATTCCGGGAGTTTCAGGGAAAGTTTGACATGCCCTATAAAGTCAGGGTTCATTTCCTTTACCCTGTCCCTTATGGTTTGAAGGCTCTCTTCGATAAGGAGCCTGCCTTTTTCAGGGCCAAGGCTGCAGGCCTTGAGGGTATAGAGCACCGAGTGAGCCGAGACTTCCGAAATTTCAATGGAATTTTGCTTTTCCTGAGGAGTTTTCGCAGTCCCGGGAACTGCAAGATGGGCGAGCAGGTTTTCGAACTGTTCATCTCCCAGTTTTGCCGAAAACTTCAGGATTTTGGCTTCAGGGTTCAGTTCGGTAAGCATCTGTTCTGTTGCCAGGACTATTTCCGCAGGGGCTATGTCTACCTTGTTTATCCCGAGGATTTCGGCTTCTTTTACCTGGGTCTCAATAAACCTGGGGATTTCTTTTGCTTCGGTGCCGAAACGCCCGGGGTCTACTATGGTCACAACCGGGGCAAAGGACAGTTCGGAGAGGCCCATCATTTCGATTTCTTCCCTTATCTGCCCTGGAAAAGCAATTCCAGTAGGTTCGATAATCACAATCTCGGGCCTGAACTCTTCTTCAAGGGTCTGAAGAGTGTACTGCATACTGATTTTGAGGGTGCAGCAGATGCAGCCGCTTGTCAATTCTTCAGTTTTGATTTCCGGGCTTTTGAGGGTCTCCCCGTCAAGCCCTATTTCTCCGATTTCATTTACGATAATAGCAGTCCGTTTTCCGGCATCGCTTAACTGCCTGCTGATTTTCTGAATTGCGGTTGTTTTCCCGCTTCCGAGAAAACCTCCTATGATCATGACTTTCATGTTTTCTCTGTCCTTTTTTATCCTGAAAAAAGATTCTGCATAGAAAGATTCTGTGTAAGAAGATTTTATTTAGGGCTGACAAATATAATATATTTACTCATATATATAAAATGGGTAACGCCTTCTATCCGGATGGCCATTTCATGGATCTTTCCTTAAAGAATTTTTCCCTTCTCCGGGCAGCTGTTTGATCGACTTGCCGTAGTTGCTGTATCAGGGAGCTATTCCATTTTTCCAGATTCTGAAAAGAGAACCCTGAACAGATATCTTTCTTGAAACAGATAAAAACAGGTAAATATTCAGAATGAACCTGAGCTAATTTCTATGCAGGCTGCAAACTTTTCACAGTCTGGGAAGTACCTGCAGCCCGAGTTCGGTCAGCCTGTAAACCCCTTTTTCGTCCTGAAAAAGAAAATCGGCACTTATCAGAATTTCAGTATGGAACTTTAAGGCAGCTTCATCAAGGCCCGTTTCTTTAAGAAGCTCTTCTTTCCTTTTCCCGAGAAAGCAAACCGCTCGCATTATATCCCTGCGGATCTGGCTGGATGCTGCATAGTAAGTTTTTTCACATTTTTCCTGCATCAGTTCTTTTTCGGTTTTTACCTGTGAGTCCAGAAAAAGGTCAATTTCATCTATTTCTTCCGTCATTAATGCCCTCCTGCGCCGTAAGAAGTGTCCTTTGAAATTCCGGAGGGCAAATATATAATTATTTTGATTTTGTTTTACCGGTTTAAGGATACGGAATCTTTTAAAGGCGATCCGTATGATAGGTCGGGGCAATAGTAATAGTTTCTTTCCAGGATGCTTTCATTTTTTCATTTCACTGTACGCAGGCAGGTTCAAGCGTCGCTCAGGGTTTGGGAAAAAAATCACAAAAATAGTATTTACATTAATTTGGAAATAATATCTTTGAAAAAGATGTCTCTGGAAGCAATATCTCTTTTAAGAATATTTCTTGAAACAACGTCAACAATTTCAGAAAAGACCCAAAAATTATTCGCTGTTGTACAAATTTCCTAAAAATAGTTTTGCGTTCCCATCCAAAAACCTGGAAGTTCCGAACGGCCTTAAGAGATGCCTTTTTTGTCTGGGAAGAGATATTGAGGTACTGGACTCACGGGTTGCGAGTTTTCATTTATTTCTTCTTTATCCCTTTACTTGCGGAGTGGATCTTGTACTAGTGTGGGGTGTTGAAGGGATGAGAACGCAAGTTATACTATGCACTTCATGTATATAACACTTTTGTAAATTTATGTAACACATAATGTTATTTTATCTCTAAATCATTATTACATTAATCTAACTTTATCTCTCTGATCTAATCTTATAGAACCTTTATATCCCTGCCAAATGTCCGGAGAAATCAGGATCAAATGCTCTCTTTATCCTCTGATTTGCATAGGAGTTTAAGGATATTCGGACATCAATCCGGCGTTTTCTTTCCTGCAAATAAGGCTTTGAAAATGTATTATAAAAATCGGTTTATGATGCAAATTCCCGGCAGGTAAAGGTATAGATTATCCGTTTTTTGGGGAGGCAGAAGATCTATTAATATAGATTTCTGGGAACCCATTATGGAATAAGGCTCAGAATACGGTACAAAATAAGTACGAATAAGCTCCGGAATTTCCTGAAAAAACAGAATATGCTGGAAAAATCCAGCAGAATTACAGGGTTCTTATTTTGATTTTATTGTCCCTGAGAATATTCCATTACATTGCCTTCTTCATCAACGATTTTCATTTTGCCGTCTTTCATGCTCATCTCGGATATTATTTCTCCTGAAGCGTCATAAGCAGTCCAGAAATAGGTTGCTCCATCTTCGGACCATAAATATTCGATTCTGGAGAAATCTTCATCTTCGACGTTAGTCTCATAAACGGCTTTGCACATCTGGACTCCATCAATAGTTTCGGTCCCTGTGATCTTCATCGTGACTTCTTCTCCTGTCTGGGGGTTCGTTGACTTCCAGGAAGAACCTACAGCACACCAGTTGCTGGTGTCTCCGGTGGAGACCATTTCCACTTCAACTTCTTCTCCTGCATCCTCTGCAGGAGTCCTTTCTTCGTTTGCGTCTTCAACCGATTCGATCCGGATATCATAAATTAATCTCCAACGAAAAGAGTCTCCCTTATTTCGAAGCTGGCTCCAGACTGTTTAAATTATATTTCCAGAATAATTTTATATACTATCTTGTGAAGATGAAAAACAGGCCGGAAATACAGGAACAAATAGTTATTTGAGGAACATCGAATGCAAAGCACGCAAATTACGCCGGAAATAAAAGCTTTTCTTATCTCAATAGGTTCCGTTTCTGTAGACCCTTCGCTTATTCCAAGGGCGCGAGGTTCTACTGCAGGTCCTGGGGCAGGTACCAGCTCTGTTTTTTTCAGGTCCGGGAAAAGACGAGTCCGGCTCAGTGTGAATAAGGACTCTCCGCTTTCCATCGTAGCCGCAGGAGAGGACGGAACAGTTGCTCTTTTACACGAAGGAAAAGAACTTCTCAGGGGTAAACTTGAGCCTGCCCCTGCCCACTGTCCTGAGCAGGCTTTCATCACGCTCTGCGAGAGGTGCATCTTTGACTGCAAATACTGCCCAGTGCCCAAACTTCAGGGGCATGTCAAGAGCGAAGAGGAAGTCCTGAGCATAGTGGACGAGGTAATGAAGGCAGGAACCCTCAAAGTCATCTCTCTTACTTCCGGAGTCGAGACCTCAGTCGAAGGGGAAGTTGAGCGTGTACTCCAGCTGCTTCCCGCTCTCAAAAAATACAATGTTCCCATAGGAGTTTCGGTATATCCTACCGAAGGCTGTTCCCGCAAATTCTATGATGCCGGAGTTGCCGAAGTCAAATACAATGTTGAAACCATGGATAGAGAGATTTTCCGGAAAGTCTGTGGCGACCTTTCCCTTGACTACATTCTGGACAGGCTTAAAGAAGCTGTAGAAATTTTCGGAAAAAACAGGGTCTTCAGCAACTTTATTCTCGGGCTTGGGGAGAGTGACGCTGCTGTCCGGGAAGGAGTCGAGACCCTTGCAAAGATAGGAGTAATTCCCGTCCTGCGCCCTGTAAACCCTCATCCACTCAGGTCAGGAGACTGCTTTACCGAACGCCCGTCCCCTGAACGCCTGCTAAAGCTTGCGAAAATGGAGGCTGAAATCCTGAAGAAATACGGGCTTGATCCCGGGCTTGCGATGACGATGTGCCTGAAATGCACGGGTTGTGACCTTGTGCCCTTTGTAGACTTCTGATTCAGGCATAAGTCTTGATTCAGGTATGATTTCATAGAACCCATTTCTGGTCCGGAGCGGCAATCCTCTCTAAGTTCCGGACCCTGGCTTTTTAGTTTTTTACTGCTTTGAGTGCGGTCTCTTATCTTTTTACATGTTTTCAAAATCTTTTTTGGAGCTCTTCAATTTTTTTCTCTCCCCTTGCAGGGACCCCATGGTTTCCACTGGAAATATTTGCAGCTTAACTTTTTTTACGATCTTTATTTTCTATAGTTCTATTTCTTTTGATCTTCTTCCTATATATTTCTCAATTTTTTCTATTATTTTTGTTTTCAGAGTGGAAGCTTTATTTGCCTCACTCTGCTATTGTTTCAGGCTATCATGAGTTTTTATATACATCTATACTATCCAGGAGGCTCCCGATTTACACAAATTCTCTTTCATCTGCCTTTTTCTTTAGTTTACCCGGATGTTATTCGTTTAACTCCTCGAAAGACACCAGCCTCATATTTTGCCCTTCAGGTAGTAATTTCCAAACCCCCTTATTTCCACTGGAATCTACAGGTAAACAAATACTCTTTTCCCGGTGTATACAATAACAGGGCCCTGATCTGGTAAACTTTCAATAGACGGAAAGCCAATCTTGAAAAAAAGTTCGTATTGTTAAAAGCCTTACATATATCTATTTGGATTGAAGTTCCTGAGAGGGTCGATACAATCCCTGACATGTCTCCTGCAGGAGTTTCGAAGATGCCTCTGACACTTCCCGGGTGCATCATCCAAAAACTGTAATTCTGCAGAACAAACAACGAAAAAGGATTAGGAAACGACTTCTTCGGTTAAGAACACCGGAGTGAGTTGAGCTAAAACTTAAAATCCCGGTTAAGTATTCTTTGTTTTTTCCAAAGCCGAGTTGAATTTCTGAAGTCAGCTCCTCACTTTTGTTCGTTAATTATCTGAAGGAGAATTCTTCCTGAAAAATAGCTGCTCCTTCATTTCTGATGGAAGGAGTAACGAGAAATTTCCTGAAAGTTAATTTCCCGCTCCGTCATATCTGAAATTCAGATTTCAAGCAAGTTCATTAGAAATTCAGATTTCAATTAAGTTCAATTCAGATTTCGATTAAGTTCAATTCAGATTTTAATTAAGTTAATTCAGATTTTAATTAAGTTAATTCAGATTTTAATTAAGTTAATTCAGATTTTAATTAAGTTCATTACTTTTTAAGCTATTAATTGATTCCTTCTCTTATTAACCTTAAATATTCAGGTTTCAGGCATTACTGCCCAGTTTTATGACTTCTTCTGCGGTCATGCCTTCGTGGACGATTTTTGCAATTCTCTGCACAAGGCCAGTGGGGTCTTCTGCCTGGAATACGTTCCTTCCTATTGCGACACCACGCCCGCCTGCTTCAAGGGAACCTTCGATCATTTCCAGCAGTTCCTTTTCCGAGCCCATCTTGGGCCCGCCTGCAATAATCACAGGTACGGGGCATCCCTCAACAACTTCTTTGAAGGTTTCGGGGCTTCCGGTGTAGTTTGTCTTGACGATATCTGCCCCAAGCTCAGCTCCGATTCTGGCTGCATGTTTTACTACATCCACGTCGTATTCGGAACGGACCTTTTTCCCGCGCGGATACATCATCGCAAGGAGGGGGATTCCCCATTCATCGCATTTTCCTGCAACATAGCCGAGCCCCTGCAGCATTTCAAATTCGTCTTCAGCTCCTATGTTAATATGGACAGAGACGGCGTCAGCTCCGACTTTTATGGCTTCTTCCACAGTCGTTACAAGAACTTTATGGTTAGGGTCAAGAGCAAGGGAGGTTGAAGCTGAGAGGTGGATTATAAGGCCCACATCGTGCCCGTATCCTCTGTGCCCGTGTTTGGCAAGCCCCATATGCCCGAGTACGGCATTGGCTCCACCTTCGGCAACCTTATTTACAGCGTCCTGAAGGTTTGTAAGCCCTTTAATGGGACCAGCACCGACTCCATGGTCCATGGGAATGATAATGGCATTACCTGTATTTCTGTTGAAAATACGCTCCATCCTTACGGATTTCCCTATAGTACTCATAGGCTGTGATATACAAATCAGATGATATATACTTTATCTACATATTTTCAACAGATCCTTCCCCCCCCTGACTTCAAAACATTGTCCATTTTTCCAGAAGTTCATCCCGAAAGTCATTTTGTATTTTCGTTCTGGTAGACTCCGGAATAGCCTTCTTCGACTTCGCTGTTAAGGGTATAGAAAAGGAGCTGCATGATCCTTGCGTTTTTCTTTAGCCTGAAGCCTGCTGAGTTGTAAACTACAAGCATGGACTCGCTGCGTCCCCTGTACCCGGCGTCCCATACCGCGGTTTCAAGGGTTGCCCCACAACGAATGAGGCTTGATCTCGGTTTTGCAATCGCAGCCAGGTTCATGGGAATATTTACGATTTCATTGAATATTACTTTATAAATCCCTTCGGGGAGGTGAATCCAGCCGTCGCTCCCGAACTCAAGAGGCTTTGCATCGGGAACTTTTCTTTCAGAGTTGTCAAAGTCGACAGCTCCGACACCCTCTATTGTTTTTATCTCTTTCAGGGTCAGCTCAAGCCCGTTTGGCTGTATCTGGGTTTCGATATCAACTGCATTTTCAAGCAAGGGGGGGTTTGCCTGTATAAGTTTTCTCAGTTCATTGCTGGATAGGAGAGTCATTGGAAACTGTATTCGTAAAGATTCTTTATTACTGTTTCGGACTTTCTCTTCTCTCTCACTTAATTTTTATATTAATTAGTATTATTATTTTAATTATTATTCTGTACAAGTATTTATGAAAAGGTTTATTGTTTTTGGGTTAATAAGTAGGTAAAATACATAGTATCTGTTATATGGTCTTGATGATGTCTTGATTATATCTTGATGATGTCTGGATAGTATTCTTTATCGTGTTTGATATAAGGGCTAAAAGAGGCTGCTAAAAATGAAAAAGAGACTGCTCACGTATGGGATTGTTTCTGTTTTTTTCCTGGTTTTGATAACAGGCTTTGCCATGGCTACAGCGAATGATCTATGGGCTCTATCTACAGTAAATAATACTGGAGCCTGTTCCCAGGAGATTGTAATTACTGAAAATTCCGGAAAAAATCTAATAGGCTATCAGGTTCCTATAAACCTGGATTCTTCTAACTTTAATTTCTCACAGGCAAATGCAGATGGCTCTGACCTCCGTTTCTTTTCCGGAGGACGAAATCTCAGTTACTGGATTGAAACCTGGGACCCGGATGCTGAACAGGCTCTTATCTGGGTCAGGGTTCCCTCTCTGCCTGCGAACAGGAGCACAACGCTTCTTATGAAGTGTGGAAATCCGTCGTCTAAGGCAGTTAGTGACGGAGAAAAAACGTTCGAATTTTTCGATGGTTTTGAGGGAAATAAACTACAGGGGCTTGTCTGGAACGCTGAAAGTGCAGGCGGAGGTCTTGTTGAAGTCGAAAATGGCATATGCAAAGTGTCAGCCCCCAAAGTCCATGCTTATGATTCCTCTCTGATCTACAGCAAAGCCAGTTTTGACATAAATTCCATGTTTGTGGTCAAGAGGATGAAGGTTACTACAGGAACGGATGAGAGAGGCCCTCTGCTGAGACAGGGTTTCATAGATCAGATTAGCAGCAAGAAAAACGAAATCCAGCACGAGACCGAGTTTGCCAATGAGACCCGTGTGCGCTGGGAGACTGCTTACCGGAAGGAAAGGGATTACTCTTTTGATCTTACCAATGTCCGCGTGCCCGAAAGGGAATGGTACACCTCGGGAATTGCCTGGTACGAAAAAAACGATAATCGTAGCATTGCCTGGTTTAAGAACGGGGTTCGGGATACAAAGATGGACTATACTTCAAATGAGTATGTTACGAACATCCCTATGCATGTTTATCTTTATGCAGCTTCTTACTCCGATGCTTCGAAGAACACCGGCTATATGGCTGTAGACTATGCTTTTGTCCGCAAATTCGTAGACCCTGAACCAACTGTCACATTCGCTTCTGCCCAGGTCGAAGCTGAAACACCGGCAGAAACTATCGCTTCCGAACCTGATTCTATTTCCGACTCTGTAAGTTCCAACGAAACGGAGACTCCTGTTTCTGAGGCTTCAGTTCCTGACGAATCCTCTGAAATACCGGCACAGATGGAGGAAAACCAGAGTGCAAACACGACTAATGCCCCGGAACCCCTGTTCCCCAGGTACAGTGTCAGTGTTTCCGGCATTAAGCTATCTTCCCCCTACAGTTCCGATTTCTCTGTACTTTCAAAAGATTTTGACTCCTCACGAATCGATACCATCTTCCTGAGCATGAACGGGGAAGATGTCTGGCAGTACGAGCGCTTTGTAAAAATGGCTCGCGAGGAAGGAATGACAGTGCATGCAGTGCTTTTTGAAGAGCTCAACTGCACGGAAGAAGGAGCCATGAACAGCTCCCTGGCTTCCCTTGATGCCATCCTTGACTATAACGAAAAGTCGCTTGCACCCTTTGATGGGATCAACATCTACATGAAAACGTCTAATGATTCTGAAGAGGGCTGTATAGATTATGTAACCCTTTTTGAGGCTGCCGGGGAGAAAGCCGGAGAAAAAGTGTCCATTTCAGCAAGTCTCCCTCCCGGTTATGATGCATCAAAAGTTGAAGAAATCGCTCCTCTGGTAGACTTCTTTGTCGTCAGGGCTTATGACCGTGAGAAGAAAGGCCTTACCTCCGAATCGGATATTGTTGATGCCGTTGCACTCGAGATGGGGGAAATCAGAGGTGTGAACTCAAAAGGAATAATTGAAGTTTCCGTAGAAGAAGGCTTTGAAGATAAGTATTCAATACAGAACCTTTTTGCTACCCTTGCGGGATATTATGCTAACGATCCGGCTTTTATGGGAGTTTCAATTTCCAGTTATGATACCTACAAAGCTCTGCCTGTGAAGGCCGAACCTGAAGAAGAGAAATCAGTGCTGCCCGGATTCGAAATGCTCTCTGTTTTGCTTGCAGGGCTTGGAGCATTTGCTCTCCTTAAGGCGAGGAAAAATTGAACAAAATCGAGAAAATAAATGATTAATTCAGAAAACAGATCAAAAGGAAGAATAAAAGGTGAAAAAAGAGTAAAAGGGGATTTTTCCTTTTTTGATTGTTTTTTTCCCTTTCCTTCCTTTTTAGCCGTTTTTCCTTTGTTCCTTTTTAGCCGTTTTTCCTTTGTTCCTTTTTAGCTATTTTTTCCTTTTTCTTCTTTTAGCTATTTTTTCTTCCCTTTTTTCTTTTTATCCATTTTTGTCATGTTTCTGTTTTGTATTGCTTTATTTCTCTTTTCTCATCGTCCCTATTTTTTTCATTTACATTGCTGCGCGGAGTTCATTATCGTTTTACAGCTGGAACCTGTGTATAGAGTGCTAAACAGTGTCCTAAATGTCCGGATTCAATTTCGACTGAGGGGGGCATGCAGGCTAAGCATGTTTTTATTATTAATTAATTATTATTTTTCAATATACTGCTATTTATAATATCTAATTATATTATATTCCAACAACTCTTGCCCTATTACATTTCTGGGCAGGAAATATTTTCAAACCAGATATCTGTGAGTCTTGTCGGAGGTAAATCCTGCCTGAACAAAAGGGGGCAAAAAACCTGTAAACAAAAACCCTTTCTGACGAAGAACCTGCAGAGCATGCAGCTGGAGTCTGTATGAAGAAGGGGTCAAATCTGGATAGTGGTTTGAGCTTTACATTAACTAAAATGGAGTTGGGGGAAGTAGTTTGATTAAGTACCGAAAATTCGGAGTGCTTATTTTAAGCCTGATGATATCGTCTGTGTTTGCAGTGTTAAGTGTGCCTGCCTTATCCGAAGAAAATGATTCGATTGGAGATGTGCCTGCCCTGCCGCTCATCCTGCGCGGCGGGTTAAATGTAGATGGAGAACCTGTCTCTGAGGGCTCTGAGATTCTGGCATATTATGAAGGAGAGCTAATTGCGAAAAGTACCGTAGGAGAAGCGGGTAAATACAGCCTGAACCTGAATCTCACTCCTGAAAACTATACCGATATTGGGAAGGTGGAACTCTATGTCTATGAAGACAATTCCAGTTTTAAGATCCCTGTATCTGAAATTGAAGCTATAAACAAAACTCCGGGATCTATCTCTGAAATTGATCTCGAAGGTTCCGTTTCCTCTGCTGACACGAATCAGAGTTCAAGCAGTACGGATTCAAGCAGCAGCGGCGATTCAGAAGGAGACGTCAAAATTGTGAAAAAAGATTCTGAATCATCTAAGAACTCCACAGAAGAGGATTCTTCAGAAGAGAATTCCACAGAAGAAGGCGATTCTCAAAAAGCCAGTTCCGCAGAAGGAGTGAATGAAGGTTCTGTTGACATACCCGAGCCTGTTTCTCAAGCAGGTGAGGAGGGAAGCGAAGGTGCTGAAAAATCAGGTTATTCAACATTCTTTACGGGGTTGCTTTTTATTACGGCGCTTCTTGGAGCGTTCTATGTGATTAAAAAGTAATTAAAAAATAATCGTGATAACAGCCCAAACAAGCAGAATTTCCTCTCTTTCTCTTTTTTATTCTTTTATTCTGGGCTTTCTATACAAACTCGCTTATTTTTTTTAAACAAGAGAAACTTTTTTATCCTGACCGGTCGTTTATACCTTTGCTCAAAAATGTTTGATATATTGTTTAAAATTTGATGGGGGTTCTAACATTAAAGTTCTCGGATTGGTGGGTAGTCCTAAAATCGATGGTAATACATCAAGACTTGTGCATGCAGTTCTTGAGGGAGCTGCAGAAAAGGGGGCAGAAACCGTAATCTATAACCTTGCTTCTCTTGACATCAAAGGCTGCGATGCCTGCGGCAGGTGCCAGGAGACCGGCTGCTGTGTTATAGACGACGACATGCAGGAGCTTTACAGGGAAATTCAGGAAGCTGACGCTGTTGTACTCGGTTCTCCCGTATATATGTGGCAGATGACAGCCCAGACCAAACTCCTTATCGACCGCATGACTGCTTTCTTAAGGCCTAATTTTTCAAGCCGGCTTGAACATAAAAAACTGATTCTTGTCTTTACCCAGGGAATTTCGGATATAGATGCCTTTAAACCTTATTTCGAATATACAGCAGGTCTCCTCTACTATCTGGGTTTTGATGTTCTTGATACGGTTATTGCTGCAGGTACGGATAAGCTTGAAGTTGCCTTCAGGCCCCAGTTGCTGGAAAAATCCCGGGACCTCGGAAAATTGATCTCGGGTTCACAGCTTCGGGGCCATGAATACCGAAGAGCCGAATCAAGCCTGACGCCGTCTCTCTGAATAATCCTGTTTCCCTTTTTTCCGCCTTTTCATTTTTTAAGTTTATTTTCCTTTTTCAGACCTCAAGAAATTCTTCAGGATACTCCACAACCCCGCCGGCACCTTCAAGAGCTCCTTCCTTTAACTCGATCACCATGAACGCTTCAGCCGGCGCGCCGAAAGGATCTTTTATTCCCCACTTTCCGGTCGGCTCAAACCCGAACTTCGGGTAATACTCAGGATGCCCGAGGACTATGACAGAATCGTATCCGAGCTGCAGGCAAGCTTTTGGCCCTTCTCTTATCAGTTCGCCTCCAATGCCTTGTTTCTGGAACTAAGTTAAGAGTCTCTATCCCATATTTCATGCGGATACCCGAAGTCTTTTGGTTTCATACATGCAACCTTGATCATCCATATATGAGATCCGCCTGTAATTGTTCCTGGTCTTCCACCTCCTGTTTTTATCCTTCACATTTCGCAAATTTTATCTAAGCCTTGTGTATTTCGTTATCAGAAAGATAATGAAGTCCGCCCTGGCTATTAAGTCTAAACTGCCCTGTGCTGATGACTTCTACCTAATTGATGAGGTGTGCTTTTGTAACGGTTCTAATTTGAATACAATATTTTGAGATGGTATGATGAAAAATAAATGTAATTATTTGAGAGTTTGTATTTTATTGGGACTATTTGTTTTTTTGTCGTCAAATATATGCATGGCGCAAGAGGATAACAGTGCCCTGGATAAAATTCAGGAACGGGGCACACTCATATGGGGAGCGGACGCAGAGGGTGGGGCACCGTATATTTTCCCGGACCCGGAAAATCCTGAAGAATACATCGGTTTTGAAGTGGATCTTGCAAATGCAATAGCCAACAAATTAGGCGTAACGGCAGTCCATAAACAAAATGGTTGGGATGGTTTAGTTCCTGCACTGGAACGCGGGGATTTCGATATCGCAATGAACGGTATTGAGATTACGGATGAGCGTAAAGATACGATCTTATTTTCCCGCCCATATTATATTTATACTGAACAGCTTGTCGTTAGAAAAGATGACAATAGTATTAAAGGTATTAATGACCTGAAGGGTAAAAAAGTCGGGACGCTTTCCGGAACTGTAGCCCAGGACATACTTGAGAATTTAGACGGGGTAGATGTAAGGATATATCCGACCCAGGTCGAACCTTATACAGATCTAGCCTTTGGAAGGATCGATGCGGTACTTTTGGATCTGCCTATTGCTGCATTTTACGGAAAACCGAACCCTGAACTCAAATACGCGGGAGACCCTGTGGGCGAGGGGTTGTATGGAATTGCTATACGCCAGGAAGATGAAGAATTAAAAGCCAAAATTGATGAAATCCTTGCCGAGCTTCTTAGATCGGGAGAACTTAAACAGATATATGAGAAATGGGGTTTGTGGAACGAAGCGCAGGATAAACTATATGAACAAATGAAGGAGGAAACCGGTTACACTAACGCTAACCTCGAAAAAAGCCAGCAGGCACCGATCTCTACTAATATAATCATGGTGCAAGAGAATAACAGTGCCCTGGATAAAATTCAGGAACGGGGCACACTCATATGGGGAGCGGACGCAGAGGGTGGGGCGCCATATATTTTCCCGGACCCGGAAAATCCTGAAGAATACATCGGTTTTGAAGTGGATCTTGCAAATGCAATAGCTAACAAATTAGGCGTAACGGCAGTACATAAACAGAATGGTTGGGATGGTTTAGTTCCTGCACTGGAACGCGGGGATTTCGATATCGCAATGAACGGTATTGAGATTACGGATGAGCGTAAAGAGACGATCTTATTTTCCCGCCCATATTATATTTATACTGAACAGCTGGTCGTTAGAAAAGATGACAATAGTATTAAAGGTATTAATGACCTGAAGGGTAAAAAAGTCGGGACGCTTTCCGGAACTGTAGCCCAGGACATACTTGAGAATTTAGACGGGGTAGATGTAAGGATATATCCGACCCAGGTCGAACCTTATACAGATCTAGCCTTTGGAAGGATCGATGCGGTACTTTTGGATCTGCCTATTGCTGCATTTTACGGAAAACCGAACCCTGAACTCAAATACGCGGGAGACCCTGTGGGCGAGGGGTTGTATGGAATTGCTATACGCCAGGAAGATGAAGAATTAAAAGCCAAAATTGATGAAATCCTTGCCGAGCTTCTTAGATCGGGAGAACTTAAACAGATATATGAGAAATGGGGTTTGTGGAACGAAGCACAGGATAAATTATATGAAGAAATGCAGGGGGAAAACGGTTACACTAACGCTAACCTCGAAAAAAGCCAGCAGGCACCGATCTCTACTTTTTTCCCGGCACTATTAAAAGGAGCAGCGCTAACAATTGTTATTTCAGTTGTTTCAATGACACTGGCAGTTACACTCGGTTTATTCATTAGCTTGATACGTTTATATGGGCGGGCGCCATTTACCTCTTTAGCAACCGCCTATATTGAAATTTACCGCGGGACACCTCTTTTAATACAGCTTTACCTTCTTTATTACGGCTTGCCGAATATCGGTATTTCACTGAGCCCCTGGTTAGCAGCGTTTATAGGTTTGGGAATGAATTACGCAGCGTATGAAGCGGAAATTTACAGGGCAGGGATTTCAGCCATCCCGAAAGGCCAGATGGAAGCTGCGTTATCTCTTGGAATGTCACGAAAACTCGCAATCAAACGGATAATTTTGCCTCAAGCACTGAGGATCTCTTTGCCGGGTATCACAAACGATTTTATCGCGCTTTTTAAAGACTCTTCGTTAGTTTCGATCATCGCTATGGTGGAGCTTACTAAAACATATAATATACTCGCCTCTTCGACTTTGAGGTATTTTGAACTGGGATTAATTACCGCACTCTTATACTTTGGAATGAGCTACCCATTGTCGCTCTTAGCGAGAAGGCTGGAAAACAGGTTAAAAGGAAAAAAAGGAGTGATTTGATTTGTCAAATCCAGAGCTTACCATGATAACAGTAAAAGGTCTGCACAAATCTTATAATGACCATCATCTTTTTAAAGGCATCAGCCTTGATGTGAAAAAAGGTGAGGTAGTCGCTATTATCGGTCCTTCGGGAAGCGGGAAAAGTACTTTTTTAAGGTGTATAAACGGCCTTGAAAATTTCCAGAAAGGCGAGGTTATTGTAGATGGTATTAGATTGCATTCAATTAACAGATCAAATCCTTCAAAGGAGGATATGGAGGTTATCCGCAAAATAAGACTTAAAGTTGGAATGGTTTTTCAGCAGTTTAATCTATTTCCTCATATGACTGTTCTTGAAAATATTATTGAAGCTCCTGTAAAGGTTTTAGGTATCGACCGCAATATTGCCATTGAAAACGCGTTAACTCTTTTGCGCCGTATAAATCTTGAAAATAAAGCAGACAGCCTTCCGGAAGACTTATCGGGAGGAGAGCAACAGCGCGTTGCTATTGTTCGCTCGCTTGCGATGAAACCTGAAGTTATGCTTTTTGACGAACCAACCTCTTCGCTTGACCCTGAAATGGTAGGTGAGGTTCTTTATGTAATCAAAGATCTGGTGGGTGGAGGAATGACAACCTTAATCGTTACACACCTGATGCAATTCGCACGTGAAGTTGCTGATCGGGTCGTTGTTCTTGATAAGGGTGATATTATTGAAACAGGCCTACCGGATGAAATTTTTATTAATCCAAAGAATGAAAGGACGAAGTCCTTTTTAAGCAGAATAATTGATAAACAATGATAGCGTACCGAAAGTTCTGTAAAATATGGTTGACTCTGTATCCTTTTTCTTTCACCACAAAAAAACAGGATGTAGAGTCAATGGTTAATATCATCTCATTTATAAAGGATTATCTTATCGATCAGGAAGATGGAATTCGTCAGCTAATTACCTGGTTTTTAAACCTTGTAATGGAGGAGGAAGCCCTCCTCTGGCTGGTGCAAAACGTTATGAGAGGACTGATTCTCGCAAAGCCAGTAGAACCGGTTACAAGTCCCGTACTCTTCAAACAAAACATGGAGAACTTGAATTATTAAAGCCTCAATTCCGTGAGTTTCCCTTTGAAACTCAGGTATTTGAGAGGTATTCCAGAGTTGAAAAGGCCATTTTAACTGCTGTAAGTGAGTCTTACCTTCAAGGAGTTTCCACCCGAAGGATGAAAAAGATTATGACTGCTTTAGGAGTAGGTGAAATCCCAGCCTCTTCTGTTTCCAGGATTACCAAAGATCTGGATGTAAAGGTTTGCTATCCTATATACTTCCCCCGAAAAAGATGAAAAACGGAGCCCCCACTCATGATCCCTCTTTTCAGTGCAGGAAAAATAGCTCTTGGGAGCATTAAAAGTGCAAAGATGCGTTCAACCCTTACCGTGCTTGGAATCGTTATCGGAGTTGCAGCTGTAATTGCTAATGTGTCCCTTGGGGCAAGCTTCAACCAGCATTTTACGAATGAGGTCTCGAACCTCGGCTCAAATTTCATTTATATTCAGGGGATGCAGCCCAAGCTCTTTTACGATAACCAGTTGAATATAGTTGAAAATACGCCGGGGGTGTCCGGGGTTTCGCCTTTGAAGTCCCAGACTGCTGAAGTCACGTACATGTCCGAGACAAAAAATATCATGGTAAGCGGGGTAGGGGGAGATTATGATAAGGTTGCAAGCACCCAGCTCGGGGAAGGCAGTTTTATCAATGACAATGACGGGTATGTTGCAATTGTCGGGCATGACATTGCAAACGAGAAGTTCGGCAGGAACCTTTCGGTCCGGAACTCCATAGATATTACCTTCAGGATAGGGGAAGACGAGAAAATCACAAAAACCTTCAAGGTCAAGGGAATTATCCAGAACCCGGAAAACACCATGGTCCAGGCTTACAATGATAACGAAGCTGTCCTGATCCCCATTGATGTCATGAACGAGATTCTTGGTGAAAAGGACTATGGTGGGGTTTTTGCAATGGCTGAAGACCCGGCAGCTATTCAGGAGACCTCGGATGAGGTGGACAGACGCCTTGCCCGGAGCTTCGGGATTTCCGAAAGGGAGCTTGACGACAAAGATTCCCGGCCCTACATGCTCGTTAACCAGGCCGAGATTTTAGAGCAGACTGATATGATGGCAGCAGCCCTCAGTTCTTTCCTGACAGCAGTTGCCCTGATCTCCCTCCTGGTAGGGTCCATAGGGATCATGAACATCATGCTCGTAAGCGTTACCGAAAGGACAAGGGAGATCGGAGTGCTCAAATCTCTCGGCTTTACGGGCTTTGACATCCTTTTCCTTTTCATGGTCGAGTCAATCCTGCTCGGAGTCTTCGGGGGCATTCTCGGAGGGGCTGTCGGAATTGCAGGCGCATACAGCGTGGAAAGCCTCCTCAATCTGCCCGTGGTCTTTCCTTTAAGCCTGATAGTTGCCGGGTTTATCGTTGCAGTTGCTGTCGGTTTTGTCTCCGGCGTCTATCCCGCAAGAAAAGCTGCAAAAATGAAGCCTGTGGACTCACTCAGATATGAATAATATATCCTGAACCCCAGATTTCCCGAACTCAGGATTCCCGAAATGGCCTCTTCTTATTGAAAAAAGAGCTTGAAAACTATCAGGGCCAGAATAAAAAGTCCAAGCCCTATCTGAATAAGGACTTTCCCTCGTTCAAAAGGATCTTTTCTGGCTTTCACTGCTCCATAACTCAGCTGCCCCAGGCCAGGTCCGGTCGGGAATACAAGGGGCCAGAGGTAAACCCAGCTTGCAAAGTCTCCGGTTCCGTACTGGTAGAGGAGGATCAGGCCAAACATGTTAAGAGTCCAGCCGAAAGAAGCAATCCACTCTCCAATACCTCTCTCGGTTTCCAGAGAGGTAGCAAAGAGATACATTCCTGAGACTATGAGATAAAAGGGAAGAGTAAACTTTCCCAGGTGGATCTGCATGGAAACCACCAGGGCAAACACAACCGTAAGAAGAAAGAATACAAGGGCAGCTACTATTATGCTGTGGTTTTTTCTTTTCCCCCGGTTTTCCTCCATAACCCCTCCGATTCAAGAGTTTCTTTTCCCTTAATTTAATTCGGTTATCCGGTTCGGTTGAATATGTATGTACTATTCTTTATACTTCTCCGGCATATAATACTCTAATAAGCTCTAGTAGTACACAATGTTCTTCCTTCAGGCGAAGCCAGGACTTTTCCCTGACCCGAAGGATGATAATCTTTTCCGGCATAATTGAGTTATGTGCATAAAGGGGGTTTGTAACTGGCACAGAACAAAATCGAGAAGTCCGAAGAGGAGTGGAAAAAGGTTCTTACTCCTGAACAATATCACGTTTTGAGGCAGAAAGGCACGGAAAGGCCCTTTACCGGCAACCTGTACTATAACAAAGAAAAAGGGGTCTATACCTGTGCTGCCTGCGGGCAGGAACTTTTTTCATCCGATACCAAATTCGAATCCGGAACCGGTTGGCCAAGTTTCTCTGATGTTATTTCCAGTGATAAAGTCAGACTTAAGGAAGATAACAGTTATTTCATGAACAGGGTCGAAGTAGTCTGTTCCCGCTGCGGAAGCCATCTCGGGCATGTTTTTGAAGACGGGCCTTCGCCAACCGGAAAACGTTACTGCATCAATTCCGTTTCTCTCGGTTTCAAGAAGGAAGAAGCAGGAAAGGAAGAGCAGTAATAGAAAAAGTAATAGATGAAGCAGGAATGGAAGAGAAGTAATAGAAAAAGTAATAGATGAAGCAGGAATGGAAGAGAAGTAATAGAAAAAGTAATAGATGAAGCAGGAATGGAAGAGAAGTAATAGAAAAAGTAAGAGAAGAAATTGAGTAAAAATCGAAAGTATACCCCTAAACTGGATTTTCAGTTCAGCTTTAGATCAGGCAAAAGGAGGTCCTGGTAAGTTTGAATCTGACGAAAAGGCAGACTGAAATTGGTGGATTTTTAGTTTTTCTGTTCCTTTACCTTGTTTTTTTCAACCTTCTATTCAGTTTTGAAGGTCCAGGGTACCCGATTTACGCTCCCGGAACTCTTATCTTTGCTTTCCTCGGGTACTGGCTGGGAGGCTATCTTTACGATAAATACCTGGGACGAAAATCCGGATGAAAAAAGAGACAGGAAATGCCCTGCAAACAAACCTGGGAGTCAAATTCAAGATTTTGTTATAGTTTCTTCAGATCCGGATGTGCGTATTCCGATAGGTCTATCTCGATACGTCTATCCTGATACGTCTATCTTAATATGTTTATCCCGGTTGTCTATATAGAAACTTTGACAAGCTCGGATTTCTCACAAAATTTATTAAGAAGCATAACAATCTACTGCACAGATGTTAAAAGCAATCATTTTTGATGTGGATGGGGTTCTTGTTGACTCCATGCGTTTTCAGGCCGAGGCTTGGGTTAAGACTTTCAAGGAAGTGGGTGTCGCCGTCAGCAGGGAAGATATTTACGAGCTTGAGGGTTCAAATAATTTAGGGTTGATCAAACTGGTCTTTGAGAAGGCAGGAAAAGAACCCGAACCCTGGCACTATGAGCAATTGCCTGTAAAAAAACGTGAAGTTCTCGAGTTTGACCGCATAAAACCCTTTGAAGGCATGCCTTCCTGTCTCAATCAATTAAAACGGCATTTCAGGCTTGCAATGGTTTCGGGGTCGAACTTTGATATCGTCAGTACATTTGCAAATTCCTTTTTTCCGGACTGCTTCGAGATCATTATTACCGGGGGCGACCTGGTGCACGGAAAACCCTGTCCTGACCCCTACCTTAAGGCGCTTGAGAAACTCGATCTGGCAAAGAATGAGTGCATTGTAGTTGAAAATGCCCCTCTTGGAATCACTGCCGCCAAAAGAGCCGGGCTTTATTGTGTTGCGGTTGCAAGTATGCTTGCCCCTGAAAAGGTGAAGCATGCAGACCTTGTGTTCGAAAACCATGCTGCTCTGCTTGACTACCTGAAAAGCCTCATTCCCGGGGAGTCTCACACCTGAGGAGTCTCATCACGAATGGGGTTCTTCTTTTCTGAAAAGCCTGTCTTTATTTCCTGTTAATCATCTTTTTCAGGAAGATTTTCAGGAAACTTTTTTTCCAGCCTCTTTTTCCAGCAGTTCCCTGATCGCTTTTGGCCCGTCCAGCTCCCCTGAAAGACGCTGCAGTCTCTCGACTTTGTTTCTATACGCCTCCTCTTCAAGGACTTCCCTTATACATTCGAGAATGACCTCCGGTGGGGTGGAGTAACTGAGTATTCTTCCATAGCCTTCCTCCTCCACCACTGCAGCATTACTCTCCTGTTCGCTGTGCCCCTCGTCCGGGAATGAGAGGACGGGGACCCCGAAGCTCAAAGCCTCCATGATTGTGCTGTGCCCACCGGGAGCTATTACGGCATCCGAACTTTTGATATAAGGATAAGTATCTTCAACAAACCTGAGAATCTGAACGTTTTTCGGGATTTCCCCGAGCTTTGAGGGGTCAAGGGAAGGGCCTGAAATGAGCGTATAGTTAATTCCGGGGTCAAGCGTGGCAGTTGTGAGCACTTTCCTGAATATCGGCTCCCTGTACCCGAAGCCTCCTATCAGGGAAACGACATGAGGTTTTTCCAGAGGGATGCTGTCTATATCTTCATACTTCTCTCTCACAAGAGGGCCGCTGTAGAACAGTTTTTCCCGGAGTTTGGGAGCAAAATTCAGATTTTTTCTGCAGACGGTATAGGGCAGGGGATAGTCAGGAATAATTATTTTATCGGTTTTTTCAAAGACTTCTTTGTAGAACTTCTTTGTCAGCTTCCCAATTATCCGAATAGGAACTCCCCTGTTCTTGAAAAACTCTTCCATATTCGACTGGTTGATAATCAGATATACAGGAAGCTTAAGGGCCATAGCGGCAAGAGCCCCCAGGTAATAGCTGTCCGAAACCACAACGTCCGGTTTGAAGTCTCTGAGCAGCTTGAGAATCTTTGGGCCTCCGAGGAGCTGGGCGCTTTTGAGGGTTGCTTCTATCGACCCTGTTAAATCAAGACCCCCAGCCTTTCCAACCAGTTTTATTTCCGAAGGGATTTCCTGAGCCGTATACCCTGTCTTTTCGATCAGGTCCTTTGAATAGCCGTAAGCCCCGAATTTAATCTCATGCCCTGCAGCAAGCAGTTCTTTTCCCAGCGCAAGGCAGCGGCTGGTGTGTCCAAGCCCTTCCCCGCATATAAAAATCATTATTTTCATCCTTTATCCCTCTTTTTTCAGGATGTGTTTATTTCTATTTGCTTTTTCTCCCTGACCTCAAGTTTCTTCCTTTGAGTTTTCTTCTCCCTCAGGTCTGCCTTCTATTTTTTCTTCAAGAAACTTCCTGACAGCTGCGGGTCCGTCCAGCACTTCGGCAAGTTCCATTAACTTTCGGGTTTTTTTACTGTAACTCTCATCTTCCAGGACTTCCCGGATGCAGGCAAGGATAACCTCGGGGCGCGTCAGGTAACTCATCCGCTTTCCGTATCCTGCCTCTTCGAGCACGGTGGCATTATTCTCCTGCTCCGTATGTTTTTCGTCCGGAAAGGACAGCACGGGAAGCCCGAAGGCAAGGCTTTCCATGATAGTTCCATGCCCACCGGCAGTAATTACCAGGTCCGAGCCCCTGTAGTAAGGAAAGGGGTTGTCCGTAAAACCCGTAAACTCCACGTTGTCAGGGATTTCAGGAAACTGTTCGGGGGCTATCCCCGGGCCTGTGATAAAAGTATAGTGGATGTCAGGGTCGAGTTTTGCAGCCTCAAGAACTTTCCGAAATATAGCTGCCCTGTACCCGAAGGCTCCGATTGTTGAAAGGACATTCGGGTGCCTGAAGGGTTTTGCCTCGACTTCCCTGTACCTGCTCCGGATGAGGGGGCCGCTGAAAAATATGTTTTCATTGATATTTCTTGAAATGGTGAAATTCCTTCGATTTACGGAGTAAGGAAGCGGGTAATCAGGGACTATTATGCCGTCAACGCTGCTGAATATGTGATTGTAAAACCTTCGGACAAGCTTTCCTGCCGCTCCTACAAGAGGTCCCTTTTTCTGGAAAAATTCTTCCATATTGAACTGGTGCCCTACGAAATAAACAGGGACTTTCTTTGACCTTGCCGCAAGGATGCCTGAGTAGTACCCGTCCGAAAGGACAACATCGGGGTTCAGGGCTTCAATCAGCTTAAGGAGCTGCCTGAACCCGGCAGGGGAGAGATTACTCAGGGTTTCTCTGACGGACTTTCCGATGTCAAAGGTCCCGGTCTCACCTATCAGCCTGATTTCCGGCCGGATCTCCCATGCCGAATAGCCTGTTTTTTTCACCAGTTCCTTTGAGTAACCATAAGCTCCGAAGTTCACCTCGTGCCCAGCAGCCAGAAATTCTTTCCCCAGCGCAAGGCAGCGGCTTGTGTGCCCGAGCCCTTCCCCGCATATGAACAGCAAGATTTTCATATCCCTGTCACTCTTCTGCCGTAAGCTATAATAACAAATATCTTTCTGGAGTTAAACCCTTGCCTCCAGAGTTGTAATAACTTCAAAAATAATAGCTTCAAAAAAGATCTGTATGAATAAAAAATTAAAAAGAAGAGATTTGAGGCAAAATTCATTTAAATGGAAGTAACATGGGAGGGAGATTTTTATTATCTCCTGACTGATGGCATGTTTTTTGGTCTGTTCGTATGCTTTTTGATCTGTTCGTATATTTCGGATGTTTTTTTTGATCCCAGGTTACTAGTTAGTAGATACTCTTTTCCTGTATATATTCTTTTTCTTTTTTCTATGTAATAATCATTTAAGTATGGTTATTATTCTTAGAAAACTATACTTTTTATTTTTCCCTCCTTCTATTTCTGGAGATCTCAGGTCAGAATCTGAAGATCTCAGGTCAGAAATATTTGCCTTAAAATAGGTTTTTTTACAAAAATAAGGTTTTATATGCTTTAAATTTCTTCTAAAGTTTTTTATTTGTCAGATTCATGCAAAACAAAAAAATACTGTCCTCAGGGTCTATACTTCTCTTCTTTTCCTCTTTCTTCTTTCAGCTTTATCCTTCTTTTCTTCCTTTTTTCCTTCTCAGTTACTCTTCCCTTTTTTAGCTCTCTTATATTTATTTCCTTGGAGGATCAATTTATTTTCAAATAATATATGTATTAATTAAACAAAACATATTTTTTAGCGAAATATATTTATATTCTCCTCCTCTTCTTTTAACTGAATAAGAATTTCTTGAATATTTCGCACCGAAAGAATATCCGAATAAAATGGTCGTGCGTGTTTATGCGAGAAAAACCCGGAAATAATTCCAGAACAACGGTAAGCTCTGAGCTTGCAGAAACTCTGCTTCAGGAGGGATGGAAAAAGGTGGATCTGCACGTGCACTCCTCCTGTTCCTACGATGTCCCTCCCGCAAGGGCAATGCACCCTGCGGTTCTTTTTGAAAAAGCAAGGGCTAAGGGGCTTGATTATGTGACTTTTACCGACCATGATACTGTCGAAGCATATGACCTGCTTGGCTGGGACAGGGATGGGCTGGTCCCTGGGGTTGAGGTTTCAATCAAAGACTCTGAAAATATAGGGCATACGCTCCACGTTAATGTTTTTGAACTCGATTACGAAGAGTTCGAAGAACTTGAGGCGATTGCAAACCAGGAACATGACTTCAAAAGTTTTATTCGCTACCTCAGGACTCACGACCTTCCGCACATCTATAATCACCCCTTCTGGTTTGCCATAGGGGACCGGCCAAACCTCCGGGCTGTGCCAGAACTCATAAAGCAGTTCCCTGTCGTCGAATACAATATACAGGACTTAACGGAAAAAAACCTGATAACGGCTGCTCTTGCCCGGAAATATGGGAAAGGGCTTGCTGCCACTACGGACAGCCATACAGGAGGCATGGGGGCCGTCTATACGCTTGCAAAAGGCGATTCTTTCAGAGAATATTTTGATAACATCAAAAACGGCAGGTCCTATATGGTAGTCGAAGGAGGAGCCCGGCGGCACCTCACAAAAGAACTGGATGCCTGGGTCGAACTGGTCTTTTCCATGGACCGGAATGCAGGGGGAGAAGTGGGTTTTACCACAAATGTGAGGACTTTTGACAGGCTGATAGGTTTTTTTGCAAACGGGAGGATAAGGGAGTTTCCCAGAATTAACGGGCTGGCAATGAGGTTTTTCCAGAACTTTTCCCGCTCGGGACTTCCTGCCTATATGTACATGAGAGCTGAAAAGCAGCTGGTTTCCAGGATAGAAAAAGTGGTTAATCTGACGGCATGAAAAAAGTGAGGATAAAAGTGCAGTACGTGAAGTTAAAGAAAAAAAGAAAAAGAGAACTGGGGGCTTAGAAGCCGTAGTTCTCTGGAAGGAAGACTTTAACTTCGCTCTTGTACTTTGTAAGGCAGTCGTCCATGAACTTGTCCATGTCATCGGTGAGGGAGTCCAGGGATGCCTTTGCGTCTGCGAGTGCCTTGGTTTCGAACCTGGAGAGCTCGAGCTTGCCTGCAGCGCCTTCGCTGACGATGTCACAGCATGCGATTGCAGCGTTCTTTGCTCTGAGGTAGATGTTGTCTCCGTCCTTAACAATTGCCTGGCCGACCTTGTATGCGTTGTCGTATGCAAGCACGTAGGACTGGGGGTCTCTGTACCTGTCGGAGAGCATGAAAAGGTCTCTGAGAACTTTTTCGTTCTTGGTTTCAAGAGCGGTGTTCATGAGAGCGCAGTCGTATGCGAGGGACTCGGACCAGCACTGAACAGTGGTACCACCGAATTCACCGTGGTATTCGACAGACTCGTTGGACCAGCAGTCACAGCACTGCATAATGAGGTTGCCCATTACGTCAGAGTGAGCGCAGGTGGAAGTCTTACCTTCCTGGGTCATCGGCTTGCCTGTGATGGCTTTGATGATGATGTTTTCGTATCCGCAGTCCTTACCTGGGCCCATTGCGCCGCATTCGTATGCAACGAGGGACCTGGGGGCGGAAATTGCCCTTGCGAGGATTGCGAGGGTGTGGGCAAGGTTCTTGTCAAGCAGACCGCCTGCGATGAACATTGCGGTGTTTGCCTGGGCGCAGTCGGTGTCACCAGCTGCGACAGTGCCGGTCTTCTGTGCAATTGCTGCAATGTCGGACCAGATCATTTCCATGTCCATGGAACCGAGGCAGCCGATTGCGTAGAGCATACCGGGGATGTCGTTTCTGAGAACTGCGTGGTCGAATACTTCCTTACCACCCATTGATTCAACGGAAAGCAGGTCAGCACCGGACTTTGCGCACTGTTCGAATGCTTCGAGGAAAACGGAGTACTTGTCGCCTCTGAGCTGGAGGAAGTCCCTGTTCTCACGGATGTCACCAATGGTGTGGCGGAGGGCGCACTTTATGCCGTATTCATCGTGGTATTCTTCCATGATGGTTTTCTGGGCGTGTGCGACTTCTGCTCCCCAGGAGGGGTTGTTGGACATCTGCTGAACGTGTTCAGTTTCGAGGATAACTGCAGGGAAACCAACCTGGACCATTCTGGCCATAATGTCGGTGGTGATCCTCTCGTATTCTTTTACGAGTTTTTCCTTGGATGCACCGGCTTCAGGTCTGGGTGCATAGTTAACTTCAGGAATTGTGTAGCCAGCACCGATCTCAAGGCCAAGGCCTGCTTTTACGGGGTGCTTGGATACGCCGAAGCTCATTTCGTCTGCGCTTGCATATGCCATTGAAGTGTATCTTTTTGCTGCCATCTCATTCACCTCAGTGCTTGTGGAATTTGTTTCTTAATGCTGCGATATCTTTGGTACCTGCAATGATTGCGTCAGCAATCTTGGGGGCATCGGCTGCTTCTTCACCGTACACACCAAGTGCATACTGGGACACGAAGTCCTGGTTAACTGCTCCGCCACCGCATGCGAATGGGATCTGAATGCCCTTTTCGAGGAGTTTGTCGTTAACTTCCTTGAATGCATACATGGTGGTGGTCATGAGTGCAGTACCTGTGACCATGAGGGGCTTGTTTGCAACAACTGCATTGACAACTTCGTCCACAGGGACGTCCCTTCCGAGGTCAACTACATCGTAGCCGTTTGCTCTGAGGAGAGCGGTAACGATGTTCTTACCGATGTCGTGAACGTCACCTTCTGCGACGTGGCAGACAACAGTTCCCTTTGTTACAGGGGCAGTTTCAGAGTTTTCCTTACAGTATTCGATACCGTTGAGCATGGCGTCAGCGGACATCATGACGTTGGGGAGGAAAATTACACCTTCATCGTAGAGTTTGGTGACAACGCCCATACCGACCATGAGGGCATCGTCGATGAGTGCGATTGGGTCCTTGCCTGCATCCATTGCAGCCTGGAGACCCTCGACCACGTCGTCTTCTTCTCCTTCGAAGATGGCTTTTGCGATCGGGTAAATAAGTTCGTCCTTAGGATAGAGCTCTTCTGCGGCGTCTTCAGGCGTCATTGCCTTTTCCAGAGCCACATTGTATCTGGTTAATACCTTTTTCAGACTTGCCTCTGTAAAGTCCAACATATTTCTAAACCTCCATTTAGATCAAACAAAAAGTCCTTACCATTCCGGCTCTGCAGTTCCCGGATGTATAAGGCCTGGAATGCTCCGGTTTTGCCTTTGTAAAGTCTTTTTCTTCCTGTGGTAGTACCCTGAGAAGCATCTGAAGTTTATCTGTTTTTGAGGGTCTAAATTTCAGATCTCTGCAGTACAATACCGGTGAAAGAATTTCTTTCTCCTGTTACCGGAACTTTTCCTTTTTTTATTGTATCTCATGCCTGCATGCCGACATGTGTTTACAGCATAATTAGGGGAAATCATCACATATACCATAACCGACGGAAATTTTTTCCTGATTTTTACAGGTCAACACGGGGTCTGAAATTTTGAGGTCACGGAGGGGCTTATTTGCCTCAAATTTTTTTAGCCTGCATTTTTTGAGAAAAGCACTCTGAATTTTTGAGGCAAATTCGAGAAATCTTACTTGATATTTTTTGAGGGCCTTTCTTTTTCAACATTTATACTTTTTTTGAACAATGTCATTATTCAGATAAAGCGGGTAAAAAATTTCAATGTTCAAATTTGCTCTTTCATTGGACATATAAAAAATATATCGTAAGTAAAAACGTTGTTATCTTTTTGAGTTCAGTCGGTTGATCTCGTTTTTGCTTCTATTTTGCATCTCTTTTTAACTATTGCAATTAGTTTAAATAGATTTCATCGCGTTTTAAATTATTCATCCAAACTCTTTTATATAAATCCATATATCGGTTATCCCCAGTATATGGCGCAAACTCTTCCTCCTATTAAGGCCGTACATGGCCCGAGTGTAACTCAAATTTTTATTCGCCACCACGCGAACATTTCCTTGCCGCATAATGCAGATTATCCTATATTTAACGAAAAAAGAGATAGGAGTGGTTTGAATGCAACCTGAGTTAATAGATGTAGTATTTCGTTCCCAGAAAAGAAGAGACCTCCTCTTACTCCTGGGAGAGGAACCCCGTACAATGGAAGATATTAAAGTCCTGCTTGACGTTTCTCCCACGGCTATCTTGCCCCAGATCAAGAGGCTTACGGACAGTAATCTTGTTATTCAAAAAAATGGCAGCTACGAATTGACAGATATGGGAGAGCAGGTCTTCAAAAAAGTCAGGTCTCTTGTTGATGTCCTTACCCTTGTTGAAAAAGATAACTACTGGATCGAACACGACCTGGGAGGAATCCCCCAGTACCTTCTTGACAGGATAGGGGACATAAAAGACTGCAATCTGGTCAAAGCCGATCCCAGCCAGATTTTCGAGCCCAGTACCGAGCTTCTGGAATTCTTTTCTTCTTCCCGCTACCTTATGGTGTTTTCATCCTTCTACAGGCCTGAGTTCCTGCCCCTCTATTCAAAGCTCGGAAGGCTTGAGTCGGAGGTCTCCCTTATTTTCACGGAATCGGTACTTGAGAAGTTCCTGTATAACTACGAAAAGAAAATCAGAAGATTTGCCGCTATGGATAACACCGAACTTTGCGTCTGTAAGGATGGTGTGAAAATTGCCGAACTTATCGTCTCGGATCGCGGGATGATGATCTCTCTCTTTGACAGCCAGGGCAGGTTCTATCACGAGTATATGTACTGTTCCGAACCTCAGGCTATTTCCTGGGCAAGAGAGCTCTTTGATTTCTATAAATCAAGGGCATTAAGGGTCGATGGCGAGAAGAGCCTTGACAGTTTTATATGCCCATCCGAAAGCGGAGCTTTTTCGGAATCTCTGCTCTTAAGCCTCCACTGATATTATGCCGCTATATCAACAGGCTTAATACAGGTTTGAGGCTTTGCCCCTAAATCAGCAAGGGAATCGAGATTATCCGGAGTAACTGGAGTTCTTCAAGTGCTGGAAATTATCCCGGACAGCTGGAATATTCCTGTTCAAACCTCAGTAACTCAGGATAATCTTAATAAACACCTTATTTAATCTAAAACTCCTATCCTGAGGGAGGCTGAACCGAATGAGTATGGAACTGCAGTTAATAGATACTATTTTCTTTTCGGACAAACGAAAAAATTTGCTTCTATTCCTGAAGAACGGGCCAAAAACGATTGAAGAGATCAAGACTGAGCTTGAAGTCAGTTCCAGCCCTATTATGGCTCAAATCCGTATCCTTCTCAAAGACGGGCTGCTGGTGCAGAAAGGGGACAGTTACGAACTTTCTGTAAAAGGAAAACTTATAGTCCCCAAAATGGAGCCTCTCCTCTCCACATTCCGGGTCTTTGATGAAAACCACGATTACTGGGCAAGGCAGAACCTCCTCACCCTTCCCTCCCACCTGCTTGACCGGATCGGGGAGCTCGGCAGGTGTATGGAGCTTGTGCCTGACAGGACCCATATTTTTGATTACCCTCCTGAAATAATGGACCCCCTCTACAGGTCAAAAACAGTCATGGAAGTCTCTTCTTTTTTCCGTCCGGGATATCCGGGCCTCTACCTTGACCTTGCGAATAAAGGTATTGAAGTTTCTCTTGTTCTCGAAAAACCCATCTACACGAAACTTGTCTCCGATTACAGGCCGGAAGTCGAAGAGTTCCTGAACATGGAAAATACGCAGATCTTTGTCTGTGAAAATAAAATAGAACTTGCTTCCAGCCTCGTTACGGACCGCTTTATCTCGATGTCCATGATCTCCAAGGACGGAAGGTACTATAACCATGAAATGGTGAGCTTTGAAAAAAGCGCCATCGAATGGGGGCAGGAACTTTACAACTATTACAGGGACATGGCTGAGCAGGTCACGCAGGTTTGAGCAGGATATAAAAGAGCAGGCTATAAAGTGGGCAGGCTATAAAATTTATTTTTTTCTTTCCCTAAAATTAAAGTAGCCTTAAACCCAAGCTTTCTCTAACCATGATAAAGCGAGGTCTATCTCCGGTCCTTGACGAAAACACCGAGATCCTTATTCTGGGGTCCCTCCCGAGTGATGAGTCCATCCGTAAGCAGCAGTACTACGGAAACCCGGGTAATGATTTCTGGAGACTGGTCGGACGCGCGATTGGAGAAAACCTTCAGGAAATGGCTTATGAAAAAAGGCTTGAAACCCTGAAGCGAAACCGAATAGGTCTCTGGGACGTGTTTAAAGCTGGAAGCCGGGAAGGAAGCCAGGACTCAAAGATCGGGGAAGAAGAAATAAATGATTTTTCAGGCCTGAAAGAAATGGTCCCGGAGCTCACGCTAATCTGTTTCAACGGCAGGAAAGCCGGAGAATATGAATCTCTCCTGAGAGGAATGGGGTATGAAACAAAGGTCTTACCCTCTTCAAGCGGGGCAAACCGGAGATTTTCAAAAAATAGGGAATCTGAGTGGGAGGCTGTTTTCAGGCATTAAAATCCCGAATTCCCTTACGCCCACTCTTTTTTGATAGGTATTTTGAACCCTCGGGTTTAGTCAAGAAAGCAAGTTTGAATCTGTATATGTTTAAATCCGTATATTTCTGATTTCCGGGTTATTCTTACTTTTGGTTATTCAGTCTTTATAGCACCTACGGGACAGGCTTCTTCACAGGCTCCGCAGTCTACACATTCGTCTTCGTCTACAACCGCGCAACCTGCATCCTCGTCGATAATGATTGCTTCTACAGGACACTCTTCCACACAGGTTCCGCAGCCTGTACATTCTTCTTTGTTGACTTTAGCTGGCATTAGTTTTCAACTCCTCATTTCGTTTTTCTGTTTTGTTCTGTTAGGATCGGTATTTTGAAAGTAAGTAAGGTCAGAGCCTGGGTAAATCCCGGCTCCATTTTTATTTATCTCTTTTTATATATAAAAATTTACTCCTTCTCTTTTCCATCTCATTTTGCTTTTTTATCCCTGCTCACTCTCCGATGATCCTGTCTGCTCCAAGCCTGTCCAGAATCTCAAGCAGTCTCTTTTTGCGTTTGTTTACGTCCTTTATCTCCGAGATGTAGGCTTCCCAGGCTTCCTTTTTCCCGCTGGCTTCGAGTGTTTCCTTTATTTTCCGGAGGTACGGGGACGCTTCTTCGTATGAGCTTACTTTTGTTTCGGAAATCAGCTTTTCTGCAAGTTTTTTCCAGATCTCAAGCGCGATATCCGGATATTTCTCTTTGACGGCGTTTGCAATTTTATTTTCAGAGATTGAACGCCAGTAGCTTTCGGCTTCTGCTCCACTTTTTTTAAGTTCCTTATACCAGTGAGCCACTTCTTCGGGGTCTTCTTCCAGGATTGCTATTCCTATTAAAAGGTCAAGGGCAGGAGTTTTTATCTTCTGTATGGAACCAGCTTCCAGAAGGCCTGTTTTTGGGAGAACGCCGGGAAGAATTGAAGTTTCTTCTTTACCTGAGATTTCTTCTTTACTTTTGACCTGGCCGGCTTTAGTCTGAACGGCTGGCAGCTCTCCCGTTTTCAGATATTTGAGGGCAGCCTCTCGGACTTCCTGCCAGACTCCCGCGTTTCTGGCGGCTTTTCGCATCCCGAGATAACTGGCCGTATAAGGGGCCCTGAAAAACTCTTCCGCTTCAAGGGCAGTTGCAAAAAGCCAGTCTCCTTCTTCTCCCCTGAGTTCAAGCAGGATCTGCCAGAGCTGGCTGGCATTCCCGGGCTGGTATTCTCCTGTTTCTTTGATTCCCCTGTAAATCCATTCTTCTGCTTTCTTTTTCTGTCCGGAGTCGAGCAGCACCCTGACCAGCCGGATATAGTTGCCTGTTTTTTCAGCTTCGCGTTCACAGGTCGGGATTATCTCTTCGGAAAGCCCGGCTTTTCCAAGAGCATCAATCAGCCTGTCAACGGCGTAATCCCTCTGCCAGGGCGGGCTGTAGAGGGGGTTTTCTTCCTCTTCGGCTTCCTGCAGCTTAACTTTCAGGGCTTCTGCAAAACGCTTCCATTCTTCAGGTGCAAAATCCCCTTCCCAGAAAGCGTGTTCATTAAGAATATTGTAGTTATCTTTCAGCTCGATTTCAAGCATATAGAGCATTTTCTCGGGGGCGGGGAGAGACGATTGGGACAGGGCTTCAAGCACCACGTCCATGCAGAAGGATATTTTAGTCCCTATTTCTCCTTCTTCGTCATATTCTGCTATTTTTTCGTACCTGTCCATCAGCTCTTTTCCGATATCAAGCAGTTCATCAGGGTGTCCCGCATCAAGCAGGCTTTCTAACCCTGCCTGCACATCCAAAAAATCCGGCACATCAATTTCATAATTTTCATAAGCAGTATACTCTGTTTCTTCCAGAAGCTCGTCAAGTTCGGAATAAACCTCCCCGATAATTTCTTCCACGTCTTCTGCTGCAAGACTCTGCCTGTCTCTAAGGTACCTGCCAAGCAGAGTATCTTTTTCTGCAAATGCCACCAGTATTTCGATCAGTTCCTTTTTTGTCAACTGCTCAAGGTACTCGCGGAGAGCCCGGACTGAGAGTCCTTCAACCTCGGTTTCAGCTTTGGTTTCAGCTTCGGTGTGTCCCTGCCTTGCTCTTACAACGAAAGGGTCTTCTTCGGAAGCAAGAGGAATTTCTTCTCCCTGTTCCGCGAGTTCGAGATATTCAAGTATTGCTGCAACTCCGTGTTTGCAGTCATGTCCTACGGGGCAGGTGCAGATTGAGCTCAATTTCCCATTTTCCAGGGAGATTTCCGTGAAATATTCTTTTGTTCCTTCCACCCGGGCTACGAGGCTGCCTGTCGGGGTTCGTTTAAGCTCTTTTACCCGCTCTTCTTCCTGATACTTTATCCCCTTTTCAGTAGCCTTCCCTCCTGCCCAGTCCTGCAGGTCGCTCCACCTGAGTTCTTTGAAGGGCTCGGCATCCTTACTTTCTGATGGCATAAACTATTATTTCGACATCGTCATATAAAAATAGGAATTACGGATTGTTTCTTATGTATGAATACGGCTTTATGTCCTGTCCCCTGACCTTCTTTTCAAGGAGCCCGTATACCGCAGGGCTCTGGATAACTTCTCCCCTGGCATTATAACGGGAACCGTGACAGGGGCAGTCCCAGGTTTTCTCAGCATCGTTCCAGGAGACAAAACAGCCCATGTGCCTGCAGGCCGGGTTGAGAGTGTATAGTACGCCCTGAGGGTCCCTGTATACTGCCACCTGCTCCTCTTCTCCTTTCTCAATAATAGTCCCCTGCCCCGGTCCGATTCCGGGTATATCTTCCATAGAAAACTGAGACTCCCGTCCGGACCTTGAAGGGTCGTATACTTCGGTCCAGGGGTTGTCCCTTCCGAGGATCGTATCCGTAAGAATCATTGCCGCAGCAGTGCCTGCAGTCATGCCCCATTTTTTAAAGCCGGTTGCCAGATACAGGTGTTCGCTGTCCGGGGTAAGCCTTCCGATAAGCGGAATGTTATCTTCGGGCATGACATCCTCAGTCAACCAGTGGTAGTCAATGGAACGTACTTTATAGATTGACCTTGCCCAGTCCTCAAGGTGCCTGTAGTGCTCATACGTGGGGTTCCCATGTCCGGTAGGGTGCCCGTCCCCGACTACCAGCACCATTTCTCCTCTTTCCGTAGGCTGCGAACGCAGAGATCTTGCAGGCTCTTCGGCGTTAATAAACATACCTTCGGGAAACGGTTCTTCTATGTATGCCCCGAGTGCATACGACATTGATTGGTGCAGCTTTTTGAACAGCTCTCCGGGCCTGTCCACTATAGGGAAATTCGTTGCCTGAATTACATTCTCGGCCATTACGTTTCCTCTATCCGTTTTTACAATAACTGGGCTTCCTCCTTCAATTCCGAGAGCCCGGGTTTTCTCATAGATGTGGCCGCTGCCGCCTTCGATTTCTTTTGCAAGGGCACAGAGGTATTTTCTGGGATGGAACTGCGCCTGATGGCTGAAATGGACTGAGCCGAAGGTTTTAAAAGGAAGCGGCAAATCCCCTTCGAATGATGCCGGAAGGCCCAGGCTCCGGGCTGCACGAACCTCATCCAGAATCTTTTGTGCGGAAGCCTCCGAACCTGCATAGACATAAGCGGGTTTGTAAGAAAAGTCGCAGTCGATATCCCATGAACGGACTATATACTCAATCTTATCGATTGCTGCCTGGTTGGAGTCAGCATATTGTTTCGCCTGCCCTCTTCCCACTTCCGAGATAAGGCGGTCATAGATAAGGTTGTGCTGGGAAGTGATTTTTGCAGTCGTATTTCCGGTAGTACCCCTGAGAATCCTGTCTGCTTCAATAACTGCAACGGACACTCCGGCTTCCTTTAAAAGAAAGGCTGAGGTAATTCCGGTTATTCCTCCCCCGATTATTGCCACATCAACCCGAATGTCTCCCGGAAGAGCAGGATAATTTGATTCCGGGGTGGTTGCCACCCAGTAAGATTCTGCTTTTCCAGGCAGAGTATACCCGGTTTCATTCCTATATGTCATTGCTATTCCCCCTTCCTTTACTTTTCAGAGTTATCCCATCCCTAAATTCATTTCCAGGAGCCCGATGAGCTTTTTCTTATAGAACTGCCTCTCAGATCGGTGGTATGACTATCAGGAGTCTATTCACGTTTCATGCAATTCCTTTGCTAAAGGGGTCCCCATATTATTCCCAAACGAATATTCTAAAATTATATAATTAATTATTATAAAAATTGATAGTAATATTAACTCAGGTATTAACTCAGGTATTAACTCAGGTATTAACTCAGGTATTAACTCAGGTATTAGTTTAAGCAGGATTAATCAAAAAAGAGGAATCTTAAGAGAATTTTTAGGTTATATACTTCCGGATACGTTTGTTCAAACCAGAATGTTTAAGGGAATCGAATTCTGCAGTTCCAAAATTTGCTATGGGGTGTCATATGAGATATTTAGTATTTTTGAGAGGAATACCGGGGTCCGGCAAATCAACTTTCGTTAGAGAAAACAGGCTTGAGCCCTATACCATTTCCTCGGATGAGGTCAGGCTTCTTATAAAACCTCCTGTACTCTCTGTTACCGGACAAATTGTTATCTCCCGGAAAATCAACCGCAGAGTCTGGGGGCTCATTTATTCGCTTATTAAAAGCCGTATGGCGGAGGGAGAATTCACGATCCTTGATGCGACCAATGCAGGAAATGCAGACATCGCAAAGTACAGGCAGCCCGTCAAAACTTACAGGTATAAGGCATTCTGTGTTGACTTTTCTGACGTGCCTCTCGAGCTTTCAAAGGAAAGGAACAGGAAGAGACCTGCATATGAAGTTGTACCGGAGGCGGTAGTTGAAGATCTGCACTCCATAATAAGCAGGCAGAGCGTGCCTTCCTTTGTTACTGTGATAAAGCCTCATGAATTCCATGAGAAACTGCAGTACGGAATTATTGATTTTTCCCGCTATAGAAAAATCCATCACATAGGAGATTTAAACGGCAGTTATACCGCCCTGACGAAATACCTGGCTTGCGGCCTGAAGGACAGCGACCTGTATATTTTCCTGGGAGATTACACCGGCAGCGGGACTGAAAATTCCAGGGTCATTAAATTCCTGGGCTCAGTAATGTATCGAGAGAATGTGGTCCTGCTCGAAGGAGACGGTGAAAAATGTCTTTGCAATCCGGAAGTGGGTGAAGGACAAACCCGCATCCCGGAGTTCACGGATACCGTACGCCCCCTGCCCTCATATTCCCCTGCAGAACGCAAGCATACGGGAGTCACAGGGAACGATGCTCTCGAACTATACAGAAAAACAGTACCGTGTGTTTATTATAAATTTCACAGCAAGCGTGTTCTCGTTACACATGGAGGGCTGAGCAACCTCCCTGAAAATCTGGTTTTTGTGGGGGCTGAGCAGATGATTAATGGCGTTGGAGAACCGGAAGATACAGCTCTGGTTGCCGAAAGTTTCAACAAAAACACCGGTGAGAGCACATATCAGATCCATGGACACAGGAACCCTGAAAATCTTCCGGTTGAAAACGGCAGGACATTTAATTTATGTGATGGAAGCCGGAACGGAAGGTTCCTTCGAGTTCTCACTCTCGATAATGAGGGGTTTGACTGGCAGCGGATTCGGAAAGAATATTAGTCGGGTAACAATCTCAGCGTCATTACCTTGTGAACTGAATATCTTTTTGGGGGAGGATATTGTTTTTGGATTGGATATTTTTTTGGGCAGGATATTGTTTTTGGGCTGGGCAGTGTTTTTATTTAATTTATTGAGTAAACCCGGTTCAGTTCAGGTAAATAGTTATAATGAACTCAGTATCATTATACAGGTATCTTATGAAAGATACACTAACACTTTCATCCGTTCTCGCAGGCAGATCGAGGTTCCTGAGCTTTCAGATGAGCTATTCGGAGCACGAAGGCAGTTCTTGACCCTTTCCTGCAAAGTGTATTTTCTTTAGCTGATTAGAAATAAGTATTATCAGTGCCCTTACTAAATCGTACTATCGATCTTTCTCGAGTCGTTTGTTTAAATTAATTTTCATTTGATGAAAAATGGGGACGGTTGCGGCTTGCAGAAATTTCTAAATATTCTTTGATAATAGGCTTCTATATCCATAGATATCAGGATTGAGCGGGTTGCCTGGATATTGAGGATCTTTATTTAGTATTGAATATGGTCACCGGGAGGGTTGGGCATAAAAATGAATAAGTACCGTCATGAGTATGCTAAAAAGGTAAATAAAGGTGCTATAGGCACCGAAGGCGCGCGTGAATTCTGCAGCCAGGCTTATGAAAACAGCAGATTCGAGAAGATACTGAATGAAAATTTTTATTATAATAGCATTCTCAATGTAATGGTAAACCCTGTTGCATGCACGGATAAGAACGGTCTGTACCTTTTCGCAAACAGGGCGTTTGAAAAAATTGTAGGTCTTCCCGCTAGAGAAATCATTGGACAAACCAGGCTTGAAGTGTGTAAAGATATTTACATGAAAGCTGAGGGAAGAATCGCTGCAAATGAGGGCTATTTCCAGCAATCTGTTAGTGAATGGGACCAGATTGATATGGAAATTCTCAGGTCTGGGGGTACCAGAACCCTTGAGCAGGAAATAGCATGTGCAGACGGAATTAGAAGGACTTTTCTTGTAAACTTTTCTGCTTTTACTAACGAGAAAGGGGAAATTCAGGGGCTGGTTACTGTCCTGCAGGATATCACAAAACGGAAGAAATCGGAAAGTGCACTTAGAGAAAGTGATGAAAAGTACAGAGTTGTCACAGAGCAGACAGGGCAGCTTGTTTATGACTTTGATCTGTTAACCGATAGAGGCAGCTGGGCTGGAGCAATAGAGAAAGTTACAGGGTATAGCAAAACAGAGTTCCAGAGCATGAACAGAGACCTCTGGGTTGAAAACATCCATCCTGCTGACAGGGAATCTGTAATGAAAGAATTTATAGAATCCCGGAAAACCGGAGAAAACTACCAGGTAGGGTTCAGGTACAGAAAAAAAGATGGAACATACGTCTATCTGGAAAATAACGGAACTTATCTTACAGATGGGTCCGGTAAGCCTGTCAGATCACTCGGCGCAATGAAAGATATTACTGAGAGGAAACTTGCCGAAGAGAAGATGCAGGAAAGTGAGGATAAATATCGTTCTTTTGTACAGAACCTTAAAGGAATTGCTTTCCAGTTTGACAGGGACTTTAAACTGGAATTCATGCACGGGGCTGTTGAGGAAATTACCGGATACAGCGAAGGAGAGCTGGTTTCTTCAAGGATGTGGCCAAAGTTGATTGAGCCTGAAGACCTGTGCACCTTTAGAAATGAAGAAAATAAAATAAGGGAGTGCCCTGGCTACTGTCAGGGAGAACTTGACTACAGGATCAGGTGCAGAAACGGGAAAATAAAATGGATGCATGAGATCTACCAGAAAGTCCCTGGCAAGAGCGGGAAGCCGGATGTTTATAATGGCATAATCTACGATATCACGAAGAGAAAAGAAACCGAGGAAACTCTGGCAAAGGTCGAGATGGCTCGAAAAAAAGAGGTCCACCACAGGATAAAAAACAACCTGCAGGTCATTTCATCTCTGCTTGACCTTCAGGCTGAAAGTCTGGAAGATGAACGGATAAAAGAGGTTCTCAGGGAAAGCCAGAACAGAATAATGTCTATTGCTCTTATTCATAGAGAACTTTACAGGGGCAGGGAAATGAATAATCTGAATTTCTCTACCTATATTCGCGAACTGGCTGAAAACCTTCTGGATACTTATAAAGTTGGAGATCCCAGGATCAATCTATGCATGGACCTCGAAGAAAACATCCTCTTTGATGTCGATACCGCAGTCCCTCTGGGCATTATAATTAATGAGATTTTTTCCAACTCTCTGAAGCACGCATTTCCGGATAGAAAATGCGGAGAGATTCTTCTAAGCCTTATAAGGAAAAAATCAGAAAAACCCGAGTGCAGTCCTTTGAATGAAAGAGAAAATCAAAGTTTCGAAGGAAAGACCGGTTTTATCCTTGCTGTTTCGGATAACGGGGTGGGTATTCCGGAAAATTTCAATATAAGGACAGCTGAAAGTCTCGGGCTTCAACTCATAAATGTCCTTATAGAACAGCTGGATGGCAGTGTCAGGCTTAACAGAAACGGCGGGACAGAATTTGTTATTGAGTTCGCTGCAGAAGACTGCGGCAAATAAAATTCTAAAAACACGAACCCGGGACTGAAGTCCGACAGCTTTAATTTTGCCTTTGCCTGATCTGTCTCTGCCTGATATCCCTGCCAGTTGTCCATAAGCTTGCTTCTTTAATGGTTTACTTCTTTAATGGTTTACTTCTTTAATGGTTTACTTCTTTAATGGTTTACTTCTTTAATGGTTTACTTCTTTAATGGTTTACTTCTTTAATGGTTTACTTCTTTAATGGTTTATTCCATCCAGTTTCATCTTGTTGCCACCGATTTTTATGACCCCTTCCACATTTCAGCCCCCAGGAAACACACGGAGCTTTTTTATCTCAGGAGGAATTCGATACATTTCGCTTATCCTGGGCATAAGATACACTCCCCTGTCTTGCTATACTTGCAGGTAACTACGTAACTTTTGTCCTTCCCTGGCTGAGAAGCCAGTGATATGCAGACTTTTTTGATTTTGAGATTGGTATTGATGTTGGGTTTCATCGCTGCCCGGAGATAGTAATCCCTATTTGTAAAAATATGGACTGATCAGGAAAGGAAAGGCTCTGCAGTAAAAATCATACCTTTGACTTTTAGCTCATTAAATAGAGCCTGAATACGATGTACATCATGAGTACAAGTACGCAGATCCCCAATACCTTTGATTCGGTATCGATTTGAAACATACTTAGAACATGCAGTCTTTGTATAAATATTTACTTAGTTTAACATGTGGAAAGTGATATTTATTTTTTGTTTTCGGCCTATATACTTAAATACTTATTTGAATTATAATTTAAGTTAATCTGTATATAATCAGGGACTAGATTGTTTATGGCTTTAGTAGATGCCGATTTAAAAATGGTGGAGAAAAAAAACTCCTGTAATAATTTTGTTGAGGATGTAGATTCAGCAGCAAAAGAAATAAGCTGGATGATAGATAATCTCCCAGTAACTATTTTTAGAGTTTCGAACGAATCTTCGTGGCCTATTCATTACATAAGTAAAAATGTGGAAAAGCTTACCGGCTATTCTACAGCGGATTTTCTTTCCCAAAGCTTATCCTGGTCGGATATTGTTTTTTCAGAGGATATTCCTGCAATCGATAAGGTTATAGAGAAGGCAATGAGAAACAACTCGCCTTATCAGGTTGAGTACAGGATCAAAAAATCCGATGGCAAGACAGTATTTATTCAGGAACAGGCCCGTCCGGTGAAAGATGCCTCGGGAAACACGGCTTATATTGAAGGGGTATTTCTGGACGTAACTCCGCAGATATTTCGGAGAGAAGAATCCCAGAGAGCCATCGTTAGCAGCATTCCGGCGCCATCTCTTGCACTTTACGTAGATGCTTCCGGAAAAATAAAGTACATCAATGATTACTTCCTGGAAGTCTGTAAGTTTAAAAGTGCGGATGACGCTGTCGGGAAAACTCCCTCCGAATTACTGGATACCAGTTCCAGAAGGACGATTGCCGAGAAAGTGATGGAAACCGGAGAAGGCGTTTATAATGTTGAGAAATCTTTTAAGTTCAAGGGCCTGGAAAGACCGCTGTTTACCGTACTCTCAGCCGTGCCGATAAGAGATGAGGCTAACATTATTGTTGGGAGCCTCACTGTCATAACCGATATGACTGAGATGAAAGACAGGGAAAAAGAGGTAGAGGACCTTTTAGATTACACCAGCAGCTGCCTCAAAGACCTTGGAGGGGGCATCAGAAGAATCAGTGAAGGAGACCTTGATGCCCATCTGGAGAAGCTCAAGAATGACGATTTTGGGCAGACCTTTGACGAGTTCAACAAGCTTGTCACTAACCTGAAAGCGGTTATCGAAAATATTCTGGCAGACATGCTCACAACCCTGGAAGAAGCCCGGCAGTCCGAAGAAGCTGTCAACCAGATGACCATGGGGATGCACCAGATTTCAACCGCTGCCGAACAGATCGCAACCGGCTCGGAGAACCTTTCCAGGCATGCGGGCACGGCAGCGTCAGATATCAAAGCCTCGGAGGAGATTTTCAAAAAGCTCAGTGAATCCTCCACCCGCTCTTCGAGCTATGCTTCCCAGGCAGGAAAGACAAGCGAAGAAGCCCAGGGCCTCAGTAATATGGCACTCGAAGAAGTGGAACAGCTTGTTGCGGAAATCTCCAAGCTTGGGGACATTGTTCACGCGCTCGATGACGCTGTAAATAATATCGGGGCAGTTACCGGGAAAATCAAATCCATTGCTGACCAGACCAACCTCCTTGCTCTGAATGCCGCGATTGAAGCCGCAAGGGCAGGGGAGTACGGCAGGGGCTTTGCCGTTGTTGCCGATGAGGTCCGAAAACTTGCTGCCGACTCAAGGAAAAGCACTGATGAGATCAACGAGATCGTTACCAGCGTCCAGAAAGAGACCAGGAAAGTTACCGAAGCGATTAACACCGCCGATGTCCAGGCCAAAGCCGGAAGCAAGAATATTAAACAGGCTTTGAATAAGAGCCACGAGATCGCAACTGCAGTTGCCACTATCGACTCCATGCTCGCCGAACTGGAAAAGTTTGCAGAAGAAGGCCTGGATAAGATTGAGAACATTGGAAAAAGCATCAGTGAAGCTGCATCCACCGCTGAAGAAAACGCCGCAAGCAGTGAACAAACCTCTGCCGCAATCGAGGAACAGACCGCTGCCATGCAGCAGGTAAGTACTGCGGTACAGGATGTCAGCGGGCTTGCCCAGAAAACCGTCGATACTCTCCTCGAAAACTTCAATGTGTCGGGGGAAGAGAAAAGCAGCCAGCCCTCTTCCGGAAAACCGCAAGGTTTCAACCGAAAAGGGAGCTTTAAGGCACGCTGAATTTTAAGACATGATGGATACTAAGGTACGCTGAATATTTAGTCCTGCAATCCCGGGATATGATATTTCGTCATCTTATCCTGGAAATTCTTTTTTTGAGCCTATCCGGATAATAATTTCCTGCTGGTAGGAAACCATTGAGTGGAATTTGTTGAAAGGAAACCATTGACGGGAAACCGTTGACGGGAAACCATTAAAGGGAAATCGTTAAAGGGAAACCGTTGACATGGAGCCCTGTTAATTGGAATATTTTCTCTTATGCAACAGTCAGATGCCTCATGTTTCTCATGATTCTCCTGAATCGAAGAGGGGTCAGGAAGGTTTAGAAGAAAATCTGCGCCCCGGGGCTCTCATGAAGATAAATATATAATTTCTTTCCTTTAAGAACCACGACTTTTAAGGGTTCTAATTAGTATTAATCTGAGCATTTAAGTTTTTTTGACGCTTATAAGTTTCTATAAAGCTTCTTTTTGAAATTAAATCGCTTTAAATCCTTTATTCCTGAAAGTATGTTTATATTTTAGCCCGCTTATCTCATGACTGTCAGCAGGTGAGTAGCCTGCAGGACAAACGGAACAAATGAAAAACAAGACAAATGGAACAAATGAATCACCAGAACAACCAGAATAAAATGAATAACTGAAAAACAAGACAAACGGAAAAACGGACCTAAAGGACATAAAATGGGCATAAAAAGGACCTAAAGGATCTAAAGGACATAAAACGGACATAAATCAGTAATGGAAGTATATTATGAAACTAAAAACAACAGTATTCAATTCAATTTACCGTGTTGCAGCGGTACTAATGGTGTTATGTATTCTCCCTTCAGGGGCTTTTGCATCGGAAAATTCTCCTGCATTTGCTCCTGTAGAGAACATAACAGAAGAAAATTATGCTGATGTTCAGGCAGAGGTCCTGGACTCTCTCAGCGAGCAAATTGCTGAGCTTCAAAGCTTCTATTCTAATGTAAGTGAAGCCTCCGATGCCTCCGAACTCCAGGAAGTTTTGTCCAGCCGCATGCCGGAAAACGGGGGCAGGCATGATGGAATGAAGATGGGACCCGGCGGAATGAACCAGGGCCCCTGTGGAATGCCCGGATTATTCGGTTTCGCCCAGGTTGAGAGCGTAACTGACGACAATTATACCGAAGTCCAGGCAGCAATGGTCGATTTCCTTGGAAATATGACTGATATGCTTAACAGTCAGCTGGATAACACGACTGATGGAAATATGACCGAGATGCTCAATGAACAAATAACCGGGCTTGAAACCCTCTCCAGCGAAATAAGTGCAGCCTCCAGTGCAGCAGAGCTTCAGGACGTTGTATTCACCTATGTACAGACCCAGGCTGTTGACTCACTTGAAATGGAAATAGAACACCTCGAAGAGATGGAAAATAACAGCGAGACAACCGATGACAACATGAGTGAGAACATCAGCAGCAGGATCACGGAACTTACTGCCCTGATAGAAGATATCAACGGCGCAGAGTCCCTTGAAGACCTTATGGAGGTCATGTCCTCTTCCCGGGGAATGCCCGGAATGGGAGTCGGTGGCCCGCAGCACGGTGGCTGCGACTGCCCCATGCCCCCCTTTGAAGCTCAGGACAGCGGCACTGATGACAGCACCGATGACAGTACTGACAGTACTGAGTAATCTGTGACAGATAACCTGTGACAGATAACCTGTAACGGATAAGCTGTTGACAGCAAGCTGTGACGGTAAACTCTGACAGGTTTGAACACTTAAGTTTGAACACTTGAGAATGAATTACAAGCTTAATGGACGAATAACAGGCTTAATGATGCACAAATCAGATTTGGTGATGAATATATGATAGAAAAACTCAAAGGGAGGCGATAAGGAGTCCTAAATGAGATCGGAAGCGAAAAGAGATGATGAAAAATCCAGATGATGAAAAACTCAAAAGGAGATGATAGGAAGTTGGAAAGGAGACGATATTGAATCTTCTTATCTTTTCAGACAACTGGAACTAAACACAGAACAAACATATCGAATAAATCCCTACACCAGATTATACCTAAATTGCATATCGCTTGATTAGTATCAAAATGTACCTCCTTTGCCCGGCTCGAAAGAACCGGGTGACCACATGAAAACTCGACGACCGTAGCAGTAAATTACAGAATTAACACTCTGATGAATGCAAAAAAACTTTCCCAATGAAAACCACTCCCAATTCATCATCTCTTTTCTCTTTCCTTTTGAGATTGTTTTTACCCCTCCGTTTTTATTTTTCCGGCACAATGGTCAGTTTTGTGTAATTTTTCACTATGCTCCTGCCTTCTTTTTCGTTAATGGTGAAATTAAAATTGCACAAGCGGAAGTAATATCTGGCTTTGAGGTAAGAGTTGCTTCGCTGAGGAAAGATTAAAAACAAAATTATAAATGATGAGTTGGAATATTATTAGCAGGTTGCGGCAATTAAATTCAAAGTGTAATGATTAAGGAAAAATTTTCGCATTCATTGTGAATCTCCAATTCTGGTTATAATGAGGAAGGGCCAGCCTAGACACTCTGGACCAGGGACAGAAGGATGAATGAATTGCGGGTGACAGCCGGATGAAAAGTTTGATGAAAAATCTGGTGAAAAACCAATAATCAAAAAAAAGAACTCAAAGAAACTTGCCTATCAAATCTTAAATAAGCTGTCTAATGATGCTGTTTTTCCCAGGCTGAAAGATTACCTTTCATCATCTTAACAGTTCTTTGAGGATATTTTCTTTTATCCAGAGAGGAGAACTTTTTATATTGTTGTATATTTCATTACAATCGGCATCTGTTAGTTCGTTCAACTGCTCTTTTTGCCATAAGAGTAAGTCTATGGTTCCATTTACTTTTATTCCAAGCCTGGAATTCAATTGCCCGGGGTTTTCATTAATGATGCAGTGATAACTGTCCCCTGATTGCTCTTTTTCTATGCCGGCACAGAGGACACTAATTTCTCCTTCATGCAGCCAGGGATAACGTTTCGAAATTCCGGATAAGCACCGTTCATCAATGTTATCTATAATCAAAAAATCTTTGAAAGAGTTAAATAAATTGAACGATTCAGGATTTTTCTCAAGCTCTTCATATACCTGTTTTGTAACTGCCAGGTCATACCCATGTTTTTTGCAGATCTCAAAAGCCTTTGGAAATTTAGCTTCATGAAGCAAGCAGATAATTGAGGAGAGATCAAATATTTTCACGTTTTTACTCCTCCTGTAAATCAAGAAGAGTTTCGATATTTATACCGGCAAGGAAAGCCGCTTTTTCCAGACTGACGACTCCTTTTTTGTAGATTGAAATCGAGTCTTTAACCCTTGTTCTCATAATTGCCCGATATTTGACTGATTCAATGGTAAAGTCCGGATGTGAGGCATAGATAAACAAAAGAATCTCGTCATCGGTGAGATTATCGATAAATTTCTTGAAGTCGGCAATTGCTTCTTTTTCTTCTGAAGAGAAGAGGTCTTGCTTCAGACCCAGCACCCTGATCCCTGAAGAAGTAATTTTGTAAGTATAACCCTCTTTTTTTTCAACAAGGCCCATTGATATCAGGTTATCCATGCTGGCTTCGGAAATTTCGCTGTATGGCCCCAGGAAATGAGGACCGAATTCTGCCCACTCATTCACTTTATCAATGTAATTCGATATCAGAAACATTTCTTTTTGAAAAGCAACCTTTCCTTTTACCGGCTTCTCATCGTTCATTTTCAATAATTCAAGTATAGTAACGCTTAAAGGAGAAAGGTCCTCTGCAATATTATCTGATGAAAACCTCAATCTGCTCCCCCCTTAACCTTTAATTCGCTGCTCGCTGCTATCTGGAATTGTGTTCTCTTTTTCAAAGAATATGTGACTATATTGTATAATATTTCTCATTAAAATTTTTGATTAAATCCCTGAAAGACACAAGTAGACAATTATCTAATCAACTGACATCTTAAAAGTACTCCAAACTTGATGAACGTTCGGAGAAGAGTACGAATACAGAATTTGATGAGGCACTGGAGATGTGATTTCCAGAAAAAGGCCGGGCGATGGTCAGGTTTTAACCATGCAAAATATCTTTCATTGTAACTACAATTAGGATTTAGGTTTTAAAGGATATTTAATGGAAAGGACGATGCTACAGTTGCTCCGCCTAAGAATATCACATATTGCTCATTGTGTGCCTTATTTCCTTAAAACACCTTTTTTATCTGTTTTCCTTCTAAATGAGGGACATATGAAAACTTTTTAGCCATATATGGGAACCATAAAACGTCGTTTAAAGAATGCAATAATTAGTGAAGCATTTGATGTATACACTGATCTATGGAGTATATGACTGATGATTTACAGGTAGACTTAACAAAAAAAAGAACCGTGTATATTACTCATGGTAATAACACCGACAGTATTTTATACAAGAAGTTACATATTATATATTGTTCACAAGGAACTAAGCTGTAAAATGAAGCAAATTCAGGACAGAGTAAAACCTGACCCGCAATAAACTTCATTAACGCGTAAGCTGTAAAATGGAGCAAATTCAGGACGGCTTGAAAACCGATCTCGAAATCTACTTCATTGACACGTAAGCTGTAAAATGGAGCAAATTCAGGACGGCTTGAAAACCGATCTCGAAATCTACTTCATTGGCGCGTAGCTATAAGGTGGAGCAAATTCAGGACGGCTTAAAAACCGATCCCGTAATCTACTTCATTTATGGCGTAAACTGCGAGATGAAGCAAATTCAGGACAGTCTGAAAGCTGATCCCGTAATATACTTCATTGAAGTGTAAGCTTAAAATGAAGCAAATTCAGGACAGAGTAAAACCTGACCCGCAATGAACTTCATTGAAGTGTAAGCTTAAAATGAAGCAAATTCAGGACGGCTTGAAAACCGATCTCGAAATCTACTTCATTGACACGTAAGCTTAAAATGAGGCAAATTCAGGACAGTCTGAAAGCTGATCCCGAACTATATTCATTGACGCGTAGCTATAAGGTGGAGCAAATTCAGGACGGCTTAAAAACCGATCCCGTAGTATCCTTCATTTATGGCGTAAACTGCGAGATGAAGCAAATTCAGGACAGTCTGAAAGCTGATCCCGTAATCTACTTCATTGACACGTAAGCTTAAAATGGAGCAAATTCAGGACGGCTTGAAAACCGATCTCGAAATCTACTTCATTGACGTGCAAGCTGTAAAATGAAGCAAATTCAGGACAGAGTAAAACCTGATCCCGTAATAACCCTTCATTATTGCAGGCCAAACCTTGTGAACCCTTTATTCACTCTTTTAATCAAAGTTAAAGCGTATATATCTCTTTTTCTCGTCTTTTACTGCTTCTCTCATCTTTTCGTTCCGGGATATTTTCCTCAGTACCCGGAATTTAATCGCCTTTCCAGTTCGTCTACTCTGCTTTACTCTGCTTTATTGTTCAGTCCCACCGCAACTGTGCACAAAATCACTGATTTTTTCTATAACAGTTTCATTTGAGACAATCCAGGGTTTCTCTATGACATGTATCGTGAGATTTGACGCGCCATCCCAGCTAAAATCAGCCGTAACTCCCAGTCCTTTCATCCGCCCGCAGTTTCCTGGAGGTACAGGAGTGCAGGCATCTGAAAGCTTCTTTTTAATGCAATCAAATACACTTCGATTTACGTTGTGAAACGTTATCGGATCACATCCACCCATAATTTTCCTCCTTATACTGTTAATATTTTTATTTTTGGTTGTACATTCGACAGGGTAAACAGTAGGCCGTATGAACAAACTTTGAATCACAGCTAAAAAATAAAGGCCTGTCTTTGAAAAAAGTCCAAAAAACCAACAGTTATACCCCATAAGAGTACAAAAATTTTTGTATGGTTACTCTGTTAGCCTGAAACAGGGTTTAATTTCCGAGACCGATATTCTTGCAAACGAGATCATCTGAGAATATGGAGGTTTCTCTGTCAAGTTTCAAGGAGAATGAGTACGATCAATGGAAATGGGGATGGGAATTGAAATTACTTGCTGCCTTTACCCTGTCTATAACAATTGTCTATTTATTGTCCTTAAAGAGCGGACTCGCTGAAACTTTAACTACGAACTTCCACTTCTAAGGGTTTTATCCGGAAAGGAGAGCTTATCAAGGTCTGTGTTCCCTTTCCCTCCCTGACTCAGATGGATGCGCCCATATCTCTTATTGGGCTGTATACCCTCCATCTATGCAATGAACACTGCCCGTTATGAATGCGGCTCTCTCACTAAGTAAATAGGCGACCAGGTCAGCTACTTCTTCTCTTGTAGCAAGACGTTTCATAGGGTGTGAGGCTGCCATGTAATCTACAGCTTCCTTTCCAGAATCTATGATTCTGGGAGTTGCAACATAACCGGGAGCAACTGCACATACTCGAATATTGGATTCTGCTAATTCCAAAGCTGCTGAACGGGTTAATCCGATTACGCCATGTTTTGCTGTTGTATAAGCTGCCATGCCAGCCAGGCCGACAATTCCATTGGCAGATGACATGTTCACAATAGCGCCAGAGCCATTCTTAAGCATTGCTGGTATTTCGTATTTCATGCAATAGAAAACACCAGTTAGATCGGTTTCTATAACATCTCGCCATATTTCGATATCAAGGTCTTGAAGTGGAGTGTTTGCGGGTCCTGTAATTCCGGCATTGTTGACAGCAATATCAATCTTTCCGAATCTTTCGATTATGGAGTTCATCGCCATTTGAACACTATGTGGGTCTCGAACGTCAACTTCTATGGGAAAAGTGCGTTTTCCTGATGGATCAATTCTATTACATATATCATGAAGTGGTGCGATATGACGACTCAGAAGCGCAACAGAAGCTCCCCCTGCATAAAGTCTCTCGGCAATAGACTCGCCATTGCCAGTCCCCGCTCCGGTTATAATAGCAACTTTCCCTTCAAATTCGTTTTCTATTATTTTAAATGCCTGACTCATGTGATTGTCCTCGCTCAGGCTTACATTTGAAGTAATAAGTATCTAACTCAAGTGGGGTGAAAGTGATAAAAACCTTATAGTTATATAGGTACGGCGGTAGTGTCGCAAATTTGCTGAAAATCCTGAGTCAAGCATTTTATAGTATCCTCTAAATTAAGTGCAAAGATCTGATTCTCAACTCAACGAGCTTTTCACTCAACGGTTTTTTTCTCTGATGAGTTGAGCCAGAGATGCCATCTCAAATTTGTTGCTGACTCTATCACATATGTACTGATATACACTTACCCTCAATTCCTTTTCTGTGAACAATCGTCATAAATGTTTCATATTGTTATATGCTTCACTTCAATCGGCATCTGTCAGTTCGTTCAGTTATTCTCTTTGCCCCCGGAGCAAGTTTATGTTTCCATTTGTTTTTATGTCCTGGAAATTTATTGTCCGGCTATTTCATTGATGATACATTTGCAAGTTTCTCCGGATTGCTTTTTTCCATACAGGCACAGAAGACGCTAATTTCTCCTTCATGGAGCCATTTTCAATAATTCAAGTATATTAACGCTTAAAGGAAAAAAGACGAACCCGGATCTCTTCTGACTCAAAGACAAAAGATTCTCTGACCTGAAAAAATTCCGGACCCCTAGATTCTCGCAAACAAGAACATTGAATATATGGAGGCTTCCCTAGAAGGTTTCAAAGAAATTATGGCCATGATCAAGGGAGAAAGTGAAGAGAATTAAAAAACAAATTTCACATCTGCCTGAAGATTAAAGAAGCAAAAGTATTCTGAGATTCTTTTTATCATCGGCAAATCCAAAAATTCAGATGTTTTTCAATAAAATTTTGTGGTGGATGTCCACCACTAATTACTGTGAACCACTTATATTAATTGAGATTTTTCGGGTCAGGCTGCAAGGTCGTATAAATAGATATCATTGCCAGCCGTACTATCAACATAGTTCTTGTCCATTCCCCATACAACAGTGTTATTGTATATTTCTGGTGTCGTATAAACTTCTTCAGGATATTTATATATTAGGGTGCTTTGTCCTGTAGGTATGTTATATACGTATACTCCGGGTTTGCCTTCATAATCATCAACAGCTTTATTGTATACAATTTTATCACCTTGTATGTCAATATGTGTCCCTGTACTGGCGCCGTATTCTTTTCCATTTGGATCGGTGTCGAGTGGATGTGTGACGTCTATGGTTTTCTTTGTTAACGTATCATACATCGCAATATATCCCTGATGATTATATACGTCAGACCAGATGACTTTAGTACCCCATATATGCGGTATGTTTGGATCTCCATATGAATTGACAGTTATTCTTTCCTTTGTATCGATGTCATACATTCTGATAGTTATATCCGCTTCAGGGTCTTCCGAATATGAGTAATAAACCACTTTTGTGTCATATATGTCGGGATTACTGCCGTTTCCTATTTTTGTCTGTGTGGATGTAGATATGTTCCTCAGATAAACACTATCATTTGCACTCCAGACGATTCTGTCGCCGTAAATAGCAGGTTTGCTAAATTGGTCTACATTCTGCGTGATGTAACTTTTTGTGGCTGTTGGTATATCGTACACAGCAAGCCTTGGTGTTCCACCGCTTTCATCACGCCACACTAAAATGTTGTCGTAAATATCTGGACTGGATGCTCCAGAAGAGCTAAACGTAGTGTCTGTTCCATTGGTCATGTCGTATAGATGAATTACAACCCCATTTGTCCATACTACCTTGTTATCATAAACAGCAGGATCGTATCCGTTGCCAATTTTCGTAACTTGAGCCGCTGAAACTGCGACTGAAATTAAAATCAAAAAAACAAAAACCAGGAATGCTGAAGCTAAAGCTATTGAACATAGCTTCCCCTTATTTTTCATTTATTTTCCCCCAGGTAGCTTTATTTTTCAAAGTTAATGTACAGTTTATATGATTCGGATATTTTCAGGTTCTGTAATAATATCTGAATCATCTGTTACTAAAGTCACATTAATCCAAACCTGGACTATTTGCCCAACCAATTATGTGATAAATTAGTAAAGATACTAAGTAATTATATAATTTATATAATTTTGCGAATAAAACATTTTCCAACCTTTGTTACATATCGATTTTTGTTATGAAATAAAATTACAGACTTCAATTCGATATCAAAAATTGCTTTAATACCTGAGGTAAATGGAAAATTAAAAAAAGCAATATCTCAGGAACATCATTGTCAAGATGCATAACATCGGGGAAATTGACGGAGGAGCTTATGATATCCAATTTCGATGCTCTAATAGCTGATCCAGGCTACCGTCACGATTGCATCCTTACAAATCTGCCTTTCGGAGAAGAGCAGCACAACCTCCACCAACGAAGAAGGCGAGCAGGAAAAAGAAGATATCACCTGCATTCCAGTATTTTTTATTCATTAGCCTCAAACAATATACACCGCATGGAAACCGATGCAAAAACTATCTCTTCACAAAAAAAGCTGACACTCTCATTTTTATTTGTTGCGCCGAGAGAATAGATTAAAGGTATATAATGTTCGGCAGAATTGACGGACAATAATGCATCTTCCCCGAGTGATTCGTAATTGACCAGCTTCAGGTCTTCTCTGGATGTGACGTACTTCTTCACTTTTTCATCAAAACGGGTTGCCCAGCTATAGGGAGTTTCGGACATTCTTGCCAGCATGAGGTTATGCACGACGTTTCCGGTGCAGAAGATAAGAATTCCCTCTTCTCTTAATTTGTAGAGTTTTCTTGCCAGGTCATAGTGCTGCTGCATGTTGAGTTTTCGATTTATGCTCAGTTCGACTACCGGGATGTCAGCATCAGGGTACATCTTCGAAAGTACGCACCAGACTCCGTGGTCAATGCCCCATCTGCTGTCAAAATTAACCTCTTGAACCAGGTCCTTCACTTTTGTGATAAGCTCCTTTGAGCCGGGACAATCGTATTTTTGATCATATAATTCCTGTGGAAACCCGTAAAAATCGTGGATTGTTTTCGGCTTCTCGTTTGAAGTAATACTGCTGTCCTCTCTCTCATAGTGTGCGGATATTGCCAGTATTGCTTTCGGTTTTGGAATTTTTTCGGAAATCTCTCTCCAGCTTTCTGTAAACTCATTTTCGTCGATGGCATTCATGGGAGAACCATGACCTATAAAGAGGACTGGCATCGCTTTTTCCATGCTTTTGACCCCGGTTTAATTATTTTTTATCTATTATAGTATACGCATTTGCGGTATAAAATAAATTTGAGGTATAAAGTAAAGTACAATCGATTTGGATATTTTTTGCGTTCCTTCTCCTGTCCCTTACAAATCGTCCTGAAATGGAGGACTTCCTCAAAATCTGGAGTCAAATGAAAACATTTAAAATTACCTGAGGTTCAGATATTACATTGTTGAGGGGAATAGCGAATGGTAAACAGGGAAGATCGGTACTTAATACTTTTAGCTTTAACAGCTCTGCTTTTAGTTCTGTTTATTTCCACTTTACCTGTGGCGCTGGCATTTTCTCTACACAGTAACCGGCTTACCGTAAATGAGACTCAGGTCACCACAAATAGTTCGGATGAGGCCTTCCCTTCAATCTACAGGGACAGGGTGGTGTGGCAGGATCTGCGTAATGGGAAGAACTGGGACATCTACATGTACAACCTTTCTACTCACGAGGAAAGCCGGATCACGAATGACAGCTTCGACCACAGGGGGCCTGTTATCTACGGGGATAGGATCGTGTGGGAGGATACCTGTAATGGCTATCATAATGCGGATATTCACCTGTACAATCTGACCACCTTCAGGGAAACTCAAATCACAACAAATGCTTCAGGTCAATATGCTCCTGACATTTACGGGGACAGGATCGTCTGGGAGGACACCCGCAACGGAGGCGGCTGGGATAAAGAGGGCAACAGGGCCGGAAACTGGGATATCTACCTTTACGACCTTTCAACCTCCACCGAATACCGGATCACTACCAATGAGTCAGTGCAGGAATACCCTGCCATCTATGGGGACAGGATCGTCTGGCAGGATTCCCGCAATGGAAATCCGGATATCTACCTTTATGACCTTTCCACTTCCAGGGAGACCCAAATCACCACCGACCCTGCAGCACAGTACTCTCCTGCCATTTACGGGGACAGAATAATCTGGACCGATGCCCGCAATGGAAAAGCGGACATCTACATGTACGATATTTCCACTTCCGTCGAATCTCAAATAACCAAAAGCGGGTCAGTGGAATCCGGGCCTGCTATCTACGAGGACAGGATAGTGTGGATGGATTACCGCAAAGGGTGGGAAAACCTGGATATCTACCTATATGACATCTCCACCTCCACTGAAACTCAGATAACGACCAACGAATCAAACCAGTGGGGAGAACTTGATATCTGGGGAAACAGGATCGTCTGGCGGGATCAACGCAATGGCAACAATGACATCTACATGTGCACAGTCTCAGGAGAGGATGCAGGATCAGAAGTTGAACCCGAAATAAGGTCCGAAGTCGAACCGGAGACAGAGACTGAAGAAAGCACAAGCATGCCGGGATTTGGAATTATTTATTGTGTCGTCTGTTTGTTTGGTGTATTTTTTATAGAATTGGCAGAAGATAAAAAGGAGTGAACTATAATCAGGTACTGGAGAGTTATTGATCCGATTCAGTGACTTCCTCCACTACCCACCTCCACTACTATACTTATTCAAAAAAACAAGGAATAAAAAGCCGGAAAATAAAAAATGAAGCTGAAATAGAAAAGCGGGCTCATTGAGACGGGAAATCCCTGGTCTGGAACTCTCACCCTCGCCGTGTGAAGGAGGCTTTAAGCCCACTGATCACGAAAACAAGCAGATGTAGTGTTTCTATTCCTCCAGACCTTCTCCTTCATATCTTCTGCTTTTTTGACCATTCTATCCGCCGGTCGTGAGCCATTTTCAGCAGGAAGTCCTCTGCAGCTTCAGAGGAACTGCAGTATTCGTGCCAGAGCCAGCCTCCAGGCTCTTCGGGTACCACAATGATTCCTTTTTTCTCTGCAACGCCTTCAAGGATTATCCGCGCGGCTTCTTCTGCCGGAATTGCATCTTCAGGGGCCTGTATCTCTTCGTGGACCTGGCCCAGTATTGGCTTTTTCCAGATGCGCGAAACGACAGCTGAAGGGCATGCCACCGAGAAATGGATTCCTTCTTCTGCAAACTCGTATCGCATGCTTTCACTCATTCCGACCACTGCGTATTTGGTGGCGCAGTAGAGAGCCTGGAACGGGAAAGGTATCAGTCCTGCGATGGAAGCCGTATTGACGATATGTCCTCCGCCCTGAAGCCGCATAACCGGCAGCGCGGCGTTAATGCCATATATAACACTCCAGAGATTGACATCAATTATAGCTCGCCAGTGTTCAAGCGTGGCGTCGACGGTCGGCATCGTACCCCCTATCCCTGCATTGTTAAATAAGAAGTCAATTCTGCCTTCCCAGGTGATCATGTCCTGAACAGCCTTTTCTACTTCCGGCTGTTTTGTCACATCAACAAGCAGGGTACGAATCTGTCCGGCATACGCGTCAAGGTTCTTAGTCGCTGATACCAGACTTTCTGCATTCCGACCAGCCATGAAAACTATTGCTCCCTTTTCCAGCAGCGCTTCACTTATCGCATAACCGATTCCGGAATTCGCACCGGTTACCAGGCAACATTTATCCTTGAAATATTCATCAATACCCATTTTCACTCCCCCTTCTACTTTTCACGGTTTTCTGTTGATTGATTCTGTTTTGATTGATTCTGTTTTGATTGATTCTGTTTTGATTGATTCTGTTTTGATTGATTCTGTTTTGATTGATTCTTTTTGACTCACTTTCCTTTACATCCGGGTTAAGGCCCGAGCTGGCGAATTATCGCCAGGACAGCTACGAAATAGGCAATAGGCCCGGTATAAACCGCCTTGAATAATGCCAGTCTGTCCACAGAAAGCTCTGTAATACCGAATAGAGAGAACATGGAGACGGTTAAAGTCACCATGATCAATACCGTAAAGATGAACAGCACCGTGCCCAGTAATACTCCTCGCCTCGGCAACCTTGACAGTATAAGCCCAGGCTGGGGGAGGTTTTCATCTTTGAACCGGCCGGCGCGAAGCTGGCGATTGATATCGGCTGCCGAGAAGACCGTCACAAGCCAGGTCATCACGATTGAGGTGATTATCGTATCAACCAGAATCCCGGATAAGGCAACGGTGTCCACGTTCCTGTTGATGAGAAATGCCAGGAGAGGGTTTACAGCCATATTAATCAGGGCAGCTGCCAGAGCCTGTTTGTGAATATACGAGTCTATCGAACCCGGAATCACCATACCTCCGCTCCACCGTCAAAGTGAGCGGTGAAGACCTTACCCGGATCGTCCGTTTCTTCTACATTCGGTATCCTGCGTGCCTCAAGGCTCCCGTATCCTGCAGGGACAAACAGCGTGAAGTTGAGAGGAACTGCGCCTTCAGAGACTGCCTGGAAATAATCTTTAATAGAAGCGGGATTGCTGATTTGGTCCACTCTTCCGGTATACTTACCTTCTTTTCGGGTTTTATCTGCATACTGGAACGCTGCACCGTACAGAGATTCGAGGCAGACACTCTCTGGGGAGTGAGAACCGTAGATATTGGTAATCAACTGCATATTGGCAGCCATCTGCCAGCTTGGCCACATCCCTTTACCCCGGTTCATTCCCGGAACTTCGGCATAGGCCTTTGAGACATCCATCCTGCTGCCCGCGACCGGTGATCCCTCAGAATCGACTTTCCTCTTTCCCAACTGCGAATCTACAACTGCACCTTTTGAGTAATCCTCATTTATGGCACTCATCTTTCCCCCCATTTATGCTAAGTGGATAAGGCGGCATCAAACATTTCCCAATAACACGACAAACGTCCCTCTATAATACGACAAAAATTTATACGACAAAAATTTCTCAATAAAAAGGCAGATTCCCGGCCTTTTATCGCCTGTCGTGAGATCTCTTTTTGACCCTTTCCCCTTTTTTGCTGCATACCCACGATATCCGGTTATTTCTGGTGTTATATGCATTCTCAACGGAGTTTAATTCTATTATATATATCTTATATATTGTATCTATCTTATAATATTGTACATTATAATCCGATTATGGGGGGTTGACCATTTTCCGATTTGAAGACAATAAATGTTATAGAATGCCGGCCCATTTTGGCGGTTTTGACTGCCCTGGCCCTGACGCAGCACTGTATTACAGGGATGCAGTTTCTGTAACCTTTGCGTATTCCACGGATGAAAACCAGCTGGCCAGCTACGTGCCCGAAGGTTTTGAGCTGTTGCGACCCGAGCTGAATATCTCTTACAGTCAGTTTCGAGAGATTGACTGGATGGCGGGAGGAGCATATAATCTCGTCCAGGTCAGTGTGCCGGCCCGTTTCAATGGCAAACGTGACCAGCTTGAAGGGCAGTTTATTCTGGTAGTCTGGGAAAATAAAACCTGGCCGATCCTTGGGGGAAGAGAAGAGACCGGCATCCCAAAAATCTATGCTGACATCGAGGACCTGCACATCATCCAGCCGAACTACTATACCAGCGCCAGCTACGAAGGAAATACATTCCTGCGCCTGGAGCTGCTCGGGGCAAAGCCTGTTGACGGGCAGACACTGGCGCAGATACAGGCCTCTGCAGCCACAATCAATGCCCTCGGGTGGCGCTATATTCCCAAAGTCGGCGGCCCCGGAGCGGATTTGAGCCAGCCCGTACTGTATCCCCAGGGTGCCGAGATCCACAGCGCCTGGGCAGGCAGCGGCACTGTCAAATGGACCCGGTTAAGCTGGGAACAGAATCCGGGGCAGTGGCATATCATCAAGGCGCTGGCAGAGCTGCCCATGCTTGAGATGGCTCCGACCATCATGACGAAGGGTGTCGTCATTTTAAAACCCAATAACGGACGTGTTCTCGAATAATTGAAAGTCTGCCCGCTGAAGCCTGCGGGTTTTTTCATAATCTTTTTTTGCTGGATGGTTCTGGCAGCAGAGCTCTTCTATTTGAGAAATCCGGTCTTTCCGGAGTCTTTCCACTTACTTATCTCCGGATGTTCCTGTAGTTTGGGATATGAAAAAATCCGAAAAACGCACATGAAATTCTTCGAATAACAGGCACAAAGAAATGAAAGTAATTGAAAGTACTTTCATGCCAAAGAAAAGTTATAAAACAAGATAATATGAATCCGGCTGATAGAAAGGCAGATTCTTTAAGTTGATTCACAAAACTGTGTCTTCTGCCGTACATCAAATCTGATCAGAGGAAAGTCCTGTTTTTTTGGTCTAATTCATTGAAAACATATACCCTTATTGCAATAACTTTAAGCCCAGCAATTGTCTGAACAATTTAATATATGCATCATTATATAATAACTTATAAATATTATACGATGTCAATCGCAAGTAGATATGATCTTCCCGGGAAACAGGTGATTGGGCCTGTTCTGCTTGAAGCGGCAAACAAAGTGAGTTCTTCCTGGTCGGAGAAGGTGTGAAATGAGAAAAAACCTGAGAAATTCCGGTATAGATAGAAAGCGAGTAGAGGAAGTTCTGAACCGGGGTAAGCAACGTTTCAGACCGAAGCTGGAAAACAGTCTCTTGCCTGCCCGGACGATAGAGGACCTGGAGCTTGTCGAGATCCTTGATATCCAGGCTATTCAGCCCCTGATGGATGATTTCTATAAACTTACTCACATCCCAATAGGCTTAAACGACCTCAAAGGCAATGTTCTGGCAGGCGTTGGATGGCAGGATATCTGCACCAAATTCCACAGGGTCCATCCCGAAACCTGCAAGCACTGCGTAGAAAGCAACATCCAGCTATCCTCGGGCGTTTCCCCGGGAGAGTTTAAGATGTACAGGTGCAAGAACAATATGTGGGACGTAGTGACCCCCCTCATTGTGGAAGGCCAGCACGTCGGCGATATCTATGCAGGGCAGTTCTTTTTTGAGGACGAGCCTGTGGACTACGAGCTTTTCCGGGCTCAGGCCCGAAAATACGGCTTCGGTGAAGAGGAATATATAGCAGCGCTTGAAAAAGTTCCGCGGTTAAGCAGGGAGACTGTGGACACAGGCATGGGCTTCTTCATGACTTTTGCCAGCATGCTCTCGCAACTAAGCTACAGCAATATCCAGCTGGCCCAGGCGCTGGAGGAACGCGATGTCCTGGTAAATGCGCTGCAGAAGACCAGGGAAGATTTCGACCGTGCCCAGGCCGTGGGAAATATCGGAGACTGGCGCCTGGATTTGTGTAATAATGTATTGAAGTGGTCTGATGAAAATCACCGTATCTTCGGCATTCCAAAAGGCACCCCTTTGACCTATGAGACTTTTCTTTCTACGGTCCACCCGGATGATAGGGAATATGTTGATAGGGAATGGAAGGCAGGGCTGGAGGGTAAACCATACGACATCGAGCACCGCATTATTGCGGACGATAAGGTCAAGTGGGTACGTGAAAAAGCTTATCTTGAATTTGACAGGGACGGAGCGTTAATCGCAGGCTTTGGTATAACGCAGGACATCACCGAGCGCAAAAGAGCAGAAGAAGCCCTGAGATTATCAAATATTTATAACCGCAGTTTGATTGAAGCCAGTCTGGACCCTCTTGTAACTATCAGGCCTGATGGAAAGATTGCGGATGTAAATGACGCTACTGAAACAGTGACCGGTTATTTGAGAAATGAGTTGATTGGAACGGATTTTTCAAATTACTTTACTGAGCCCGAAGAAGCAAGGAAAGGGTATCAGCAGGTCTTTATACAGGGTGAAGTTCGGGATTATCCCCTTGAGATTCAGCATAAGGATGGACACATAACCCCTGTTTTGTACAATGCTTCAGTTTATAGAGACGAGAATGGAGAGGTTATTGGTGTTTTTGCGGCTGCCCGTGACATCACCGAGCTCAAGCGGGCGGAGCACCAGCTCAGCAACGAACTGGAGCGAGCGACCGGCTTATACGAGCTCTATACCCGATCATCGAACCTATCAGATCGCGAACTCTACGATTTCGCACTCAATCAAGCTGTTAAGATAACCGATAGCACGATCGGCTTCTTCCACCTCGTCTCCGAAGACGAGAAAGAGATCATCCTCACCACCTGGAACCAGGAAGCATTGAGGTCATGCACGGCAGGGAACGAAGGGCACTACCCTATTGAAAAGGCAGGTAACTGGGTCGATTGCGTCCGGCTCAAGCGGCCGGTGGTCTACAACGACTTTCCTTCCTCGCCGAACCAAAAAGGGCTGCCGGCCGGACACGCTACAGTGAAGCGATTCATGAGCGTGCCGGTCACCGAGAACGGCAAGGTGATGATCATCTTCGGTGTGGGCAACAAGGTGGATGAGTACGACGACCGCGATATCATGCAGCTCCAATTGGTGGCTAATGAGCTTCACAAGATTATGAAGCTGCGTCGCATCGAGAACGAGGTCAGGGAGAGCGAGGCCTTCCTCCGAGACATCATGGAGAACGTCTCGGACGCTATCTTCGTCAAGGATAGAGAAGCCCGGATGATCCTGGCAAACACAGCTTACTACAGGCTTATGGGCAAATCCCCTGAAGAGATCCTCAATAAGACCGTTGCCGATTTTCACCCTCCTGAGATAGCCAGGAAACTAGCGGAGGATGACAAACGAGTCATGGAGACCGGAAAAGGGACAACTTTAGAGGAGAGAATATTTACATCACATGGATGGCGCATCCTCCAGACCGTAAAAGCACCGTACTATGATGGACAGGGCAACATCATAGGATTGATAGGAGCAGCGCGGGACATCACCGAGCGCAAAAAAGCAGAAGAAGCTCTAAAAAAAGCATATGACAATTTAGAAAAACTGGTTAAAGAACGTACAGCAGAGCTTGAGAAAGCTTACAACTCGTTGAAGGAAAGTGAAAAAAGTCTTTCTGAAGCTCAAAGAATGGCACACATTGGAAATTGGGACTGGGATCTTGTGACTGGTAAAGTGCACCTGTCTGACGAAGTTTACAGGATTTTTGGGCGTGCACCTCAAGAATCAGGTGCATCTTACGAAGAATTTCTAAGCTATGTGCACCCGGATGACCGGGATTATGTGGACAATACTATTAAGAGAAGCTTAAGCAGGGAACGCCGTGGAATTGATCATCGGATCATCCTGGATAATGGGGAAGAGCGCACAGTTCATACGGAGCGAGAAATTATTTTTGGTCTAAATAATATCCCGGTTCGAGCCAGAGGAATAATTCAGGATATTACTGAACGTAAAAAAGCTGAAGAAGCCCTGGAAAAAATACAGGAAACCCACATAAAAGAAATCCATCACAGGATTAAGAATAACCTGCAGGTAATCTCATCTCTACTCAGCCTCGAAGCTGAAAAATTCAGTGATTCAAAAATGCTTGAATCTTTCAGGGAAAGTCAAAATCGTGTAGCTTCAATGGCCCTGATTCATGAAGAACTCTATAAAGGAAAAGAGATGGACACACTTGATTTTGCAGCTTATCTTCAGAAACTGGCTGCAGATCTTTTCGATTCATATAATCTTAAAAATAGTGGTATCAGCCTGAATCTTGACCTTGAGAAGATTCATCTTGATATGGATATTGCAATACCTCTCGGCATTATCGTAAACGAGCTCGTCTCAAATTCCCTCAAACATGCTTTCCCCGCCGGAAAAGCAGGTGAAATCCACATCAGCCTCTGCAAAAAAGAAAGTTTTTCCGCAAACGATGATATTCCCGGTCCCTGCCCTTCCTGTACAGGTAAAAATAACGTGCATTACATACTCACCGTAGCAGATAACGGAAAAGGTATTCCTGAAGAAATAGAGTTCCCAAATACTGATTCCCTCGGGCTCCAGCTTGTAAACCTGCTTGTTGAGCAGATAGATGGGTATATAGAACTCAAAAGGGATTCTGGAACAAAATTCACTATCTGGTTCCGAAATCTGGAAACATGAGTAATGTTTATTCGAACAGAGCCGAAGTCTTCAGAATATCTAAAGTTAAGAAGCAAAAAGCAAAACCAGAGATTACATATTTTCCTGCTGATGACCGCCGGATTTGTCTATGTGACATTTTTCCAGGTCTGAAGGCAGGTTTTTGAATTAAAATTCCAATTTGATGTCCTCTTCATTATCTGCCGGTAATTCAAATGTGAAGCTGCTTCCTTTTCCAACTTCACTTTCAACCCGGACAGTCCCATCGTGAAGTTTCACGAGTTCCTTCACGAGAGCAAGTCCGAGCCCTGTTCCGCAGTACTGCCTGGCGCATGAGGAATCAATCTGGGTAAAGGGCTGGAAAAGGATTTTCTGATCCTCAGAAGAAATACCTATTCCAGTATCCGTTACTGTAAAAAGAGCTCTGCTTCCGCTCTTTTTACAGCAAACAGAGACCCTGCCCCCTTCCGGGGTAAACTTGATCGCATTGCTTACAAGATTGTAGAGGATCTGGATAAGACGGCTTCTATCAGCCTTAATGTCTCCGAAATCCGGTTCTACCTTAAAGTCTATTTCAAGGGACTTGGCCTGGGCTAGGGGGAAAAGCGTGGACTTCACCTCTTCGAAAACCGGGTCAACAGAAAACTCACTGTAGTGAAGTTCCATTTTCCCTGCTTCCACTTTTGAGAGGTCAAGAATATCGTTTATAAGTCCCAGAAGGTGTTTTCCACTTGCAGAGATGTTATTAACGTACTTCAGCTGTTTTCCGTTGAGTTCCCCAAAAACTCTCTCAATCAGGATGTCCGAAAAACCGATTATGGAATTCAGAGGCGTCCGCAGTTCATGGCTCATGTTGGTAAGGAACTCACTCTTTGTACGGCTGGCCGTTTCTGCCTCTATCCTGGCACTGAGCATAGCTGCTTCTGCCCGTATGCGGTCGGTTACGTCCCTTCCCACTGCCTGGATGCTGTTATGTTGTGTCTGGACGAGTGAAGCGCTAATGTCCATGAAGATTAAAGTTCCGTCCGATCGTATCATTCTGGCTTCCTTACGCGTGGAACCTGTTGTCCTTACTTTTATTATTTCGGATCGGACTGCTTTCCTCTCTTCCGGCGAAATCAGTTCAAATATTGATTTTTGTTTCAGTTCGTCTTCACTATACCCGAATAATTCACAGGTCATTTTGTTCGCTTCGAGTATCCTTCCGTTAAAGTCATGGATTATTATGGCGTCATTCGATTTTTCAAAAAGGCTCCTGTATTTCGTCTCACTTCTTGCTATCTTTTCTTTTGCTTTCTTCTGCTCACTGATATCTCTCACTATGGCAAGGGCAAGGTTCCGGTATCCCTCAAGTACCTTGGCACTGACTTCCGCATCGAAGGTTTCACCATTTGCCTTTATGTACACTGTATCGGTATGGACAAACCTCTTTTTCCTGAATTCTTTCATTCCCAGAGTACCGGCATCTCTATGGTCGGGAGCCAGGAGATCTACCACGTTCATAGTCTGCAGCCTTTCCTTTGTGTACCCAAACATCTCACATGCTTTCTCATTTACGTCCACTATCCGGCCATCAAGCCGATTCAGGAATATGGCGTCATTTGACTGTTCGAAAAGTGCTCTGTATCTTTCCTCGTTGCGTTTCAGTTCTTCCTGGGCTTCTCTGCGCTCAGTGACGTCCTGCAGTGTACCGATTAATTTTACGACTTTTCCATCTTTTATTACCGGGCGGCCAATTGTCCTGATCCATTTATGTTTGTCTTTTGCCGGGATAAGTTCCAGTTCGTGATCATATGATTCACCTTTTTCCACAGCATCTTTAATTGATTTTTTAAAGATCTCTCTTGAGCCGGGGGGAAGACTACTCAATTCATCTTCTGGATTAGCGGACCCATCTTTTCCATGGATCCTTGCAACTTCAGGTGTCCATGTGACCACCCCGGACACTACGTCAAGCTCCCATCCGCCAATTTTGGCGATTCGGCCGACTTCGCTCAGAAGAGCCTCACTTTCACGCAGTTTGTTTTCTGTCCGTTTACGCTGTGTAATATCTCTGACAACTGCCTGAGCTATGTCATGATACCCTTCCAGAAGCCGGGCATTTATCTCTACATCGATGATATCCCCGTTTGCAGTGAGATATCTGGTATCCCCCCGTACAGCCCCCTCAACTTCCAGTTTTTTCATTGCTTCCTGTCCGTTTTTCCGACGTTCCGGGATCAACAGGTCGCAAACATTCATTTTTTGTAATTCTTCCTTTGAATATCCGAGCATTTTAGAGGCACTGTCGTTTACTTCCAGTATCTGTCCTTTGAGATTGTTTATAAAAACAGCATCACTTAATTGTTCTATAAGGGACCTGTATCGTTTCTCGCTTCGAATGACCTCTTCCTCAGCCATTTTTCTCTCGGTGACGTTCAATGATGTTCCGAGTGAAAGAAAGGTCCCGTCATTCAGGTTGTGGGAGGACCCTGTGGTATTTGTCCAGACGGGTTTACCGTCATCGGAGATCAGCCTGTAATCTATACCGAGAGGAATACCAGGTTGCTTTAAACCCTGTTCAATTGCCTCCCTCACTTTTGCCATGTCTTCAGGATGGACGTGCGCAAAAAACTTATTCCAGTCATTTCCTATGGTGCCATCCGGGAGTCCCAGTACTTTATCCACAGGTTTGGAAATGTAGGTATTCAGTGCATTTCCTTCTCTGTCAAAGATAGCTTTCCAGATTATTGCATCCAGGGAGTTAACAACCTCTTCGTATTCCTTTTCCTTTTTAAGGAGCATGACTTCCGTATTTTTGCGTTCGAGGATGTTTGCTATCATGCTCCCGGCAATCTTCAGGACATAGAGTTCCTTGTCATTCCAGTTATGTCTTTTACTTTTTGAATCGACTCCGAGGAAGCCTTTGAAAACACCGTGACGTGAGAGAGGTATCATCGCAATGGATTTAATCTCCAGGTCCTGCAGCATCTTTTTTACATGCTCTTTTTCTTCCGGGATTTTATCGACATCAGGGACATTGAAAATCTGTAAATTCCTGAGTTTTTCAAATACAACCTTTTTCACATCCCATTTCTCATTGAGTGGTATTCTGGAGATTACGGCATCTGCACTCCATTCATGTGTTTTGATGACATAGTCTGCTTTTTCAGTAATACTGAACACAGTTGCACGGTCCGCACCTGTGAAATCTGCCAGGTCCTTCAGGGTCCTATTGATGTCCCCGTCAATGTCTTTAAAGTTGCTATTTATGAAACGGTCAGATATCTGTGATATCAGTTTATCCCTGAGTTTACTTTGTTCAAGTTCGGCCTTTTCTCTTTTTTTAGCAGTAAGGTCTTCAATAATAGCGTGGCATCCGTAAACGAATCCGTTCTCGTCCTTTCGGGGAAATGCCTTGAAACTCAGAAAAAGTTCCTTATTCCGGACCGATCGATAAAGCATTTCTATCGAAGAGTTCCTGCCTGCCGTAAGCGTCTTTTCAACAGCAGCAGATACGCCGCATTCGACCAGAGGTGGGAAGGTCAAAATGTTAAATTGTTTTGTGAAATCCGCGGAAGGAGACTCCAGCAGGTTCAGCAGAAAATCGTTCAGCGCGATAATGTTCCCTTCCCTATCACATGAAAGTATGCCAAGGGGCAGTTCGTCAACGAGGTTCTCAAAACCTTCGTGGGGTTTTCCCGACAGGTCTGAAGGCTCGGCGGTGCGGCTCTGATACTCTCCGGTCATATTTTTTTACCAGGTCCCCTTGATCAAAATTCCGTTTATTATAGATGGCTTTCACTATTATTTTAGTATAATACAATATTTATAATTTGTTAAATTATTTAGTTTCCGTTTTTGAACTCATCAGATCAGGGTATAGTTTCTCTTTTATAGTTTGCCGCTCCTCGTAAGCTTTCGTTCTCGATTTTTTGATTAACCGTCGCCTTCGGTATTCATAATTAAATTTCATATGATGGTAGATCGTAAAGGCGCCTACAGGATAGAGTAATTTCACAGGACGATGCAAAAACCACCTATCACAATATAAAAAATTTGATTTCAAGCCGTTCTGAGGAACTATAAACTGATCAGTAGTACAATAACACAGATCGATAACAAGATACATCAGCAACAAGATCGGGATCTAAAGTATGCTTAAAAGTTGATATTGCAGGGGAACGGCACATACTTTAAAACAGAATACAATGCTAACTTACATCAAGGTTTTTTGTTTTCCCAGGCGTCCTGATAGCTTTCAGATTTAGCAAATTTTCTCGATATGTTTGGGAAATAAGCTTGTAAGCGTCAAAAGCGTAGTATAATCTCGAAATGGCTATTTCAATTCTTTTGGTTTCGCTCAAATAGACCAACTGCAGAGATGCAGGATTTGGGCGGAAGCCCTGATGGTAGCATTCTCTATTTTTTAAATTTTTCCGAAATTCAAGTACATGTTGACCTTAAGGATAGTACTTTATCCCACAGGACCATACGCATTTGATGCATAAAATCAAGTGCAGTAACAATTAGGAGGTTAATTTACATTTTGAACATTTAACGGTTTAATGCTGCCGTTTTTCAGTTCAAATGCGTAAGTCCTATAATATTCTAAGTTAGAAGAGTTTTTTCTTTTATGCTTATTTAATGGTAATATATATTACTAAGTTAATAATATCTCCACAATTTATATATCTTATCTAGATAATTTCAAATGTTTCTAAATATTTTTGGTTGTTGTGTACTATATAACAAATCAATTTGGAATTTATAAGGTACTTTAAATTGAAAGGTATAATGCTACAGGGGGAAGACAAATGAAAAAGGGGGACAAAGCTTACTCGCTAGTTTTAGCTTCAATGACTCTTCTCTTACTTTTAATTGTCTTTTCATCTACTGAATCGATATCTACTGCACAAAGTGACTCATATCCTGAATATGCGTATGTGCCGAATGAGAAAAGTAACACCGTCTCCGTAATTAACACAACAACCAACACTGTTATCTCTACCTTGCTTGTAGGAAATGTTCCTTGTGGAGTTGCATTCAGTCCTGACGGACAAAAGGTATATGTGACTAATTTTGGTAACGACAGTTCTCCCGGACGCTATTTCTCTGTAATTGACACGGCTACCGGGGAGGTTACAAACCAGCTTGTAGAAGGATTCAAACCTTCTGGAGTTGCAGTCATTCCAGATGGAACATTATATGTGGCATGCTATTCTACGAACGACGTTTATGCAATTGATCTGGCAACCAACAAAGTCTCCAGGATACTTGTAGGATTACATCCCCGGGAAGTTGCAGTTGCAAACACCTCGAATGGATTAAGGGTATATGTGGCAAACAGGCACAGTAACGATGTCTCTGTAATTGACACAACCACAAACACTGTTGTAACCAATATAAGTGTAGGAAAGGAGCCTTACGGAATCGCAGTCAACCCATCAGGAACCAAATTATATGTGACTAACCAGGGAAGTAGCAATGTCTCTGTAATTGACACAGCAACAAATAAGGTTACAACCAGTATAACTGTAGAGAAATATCCTTCTGGAGTTGCAGTCACTCCAGATGAAAAATGGGTATATGTGGCGAACCACAAAAAACCCGACGGGACAGTCTCTGTAATTAACACATCAAACAACGCTGTTATAAAAACGATACATGTGGGAAACATGCCTTGCGGAGTTGCAGTCACTCCAGATGGAAAATGGGTGTATGTAACAAATTCCGGCAGCAATACTACCTCTGTAATTAACACGACAATCAACACTGTTATCTTAACGATACCCGTAGGAACCTGTCCTTCTGGATTAGGTCAGTTTATAGGTTCTGTTCCAGGATCCAGAGTAGAAACAATGACGACTTTAGCTCCTTTATCCAATCGATATTCATCCGGGGAGCCAATAACGCTTCAAGCTACAGTTAATGCAACTTCAGGAACAGAAAAACCTTCAGGCATAGTTATTTTCACGGACGAAAACAACCCTATTCAAAATGGAAATCGGGATGTAATTTCTGGACAGGCAATTTTAGATGCTTCATCGCTTTCAATTGGCTCACATTCGATAACAGCAAGATATATAGGCAATGATAAATTTAGACCCAGCACGTCATCTTCTTTCACACTAACGATTGAGGAAAAGACTCCTCTCGGAATGGATTCTCCTTCCGGTTATACTGGTGATATTATTAATGCTGTTGTTAGTATTTTGGTTGCTCTTATTGGTTTATATGGTGTCTACCTTACACTAAGAAAGAAGTAATCCTGGCTACTAACAAATATCTCTTCTGTGAAAGTTTTGAGTCTATGGATTACAAAAATAACAGATTCAGGATTTTATCCCCAAAATTTCAACCATGGCTTCTTAGAGGCTGTCTGAATATTTTATTATTGAGCTGATCCCAAAACTCAAAATTTGCTTCTTTGGATCTCATATTTAAGTGACAAATCGAGCTTTTGATTATGAAAGCAATCCTGAATAATTCTGATAATTGAGATTAAAACTGGGTTTTGGGATGAGCTAATGATTATATTCTTGCTTCATAAAGCCACAATTAGAATCATTTAAATACAACTACTTGAATAAAAACAGTATTAGGGACAGCAATGTCAGTCTATGAAAATACAAAGTTGATCCTTCAGGAGATCGGAAGCACAACACTGGTTTGTATTACCAAGACGATTGAACCTGAACGGATAAACGAAGCTATTCGGGCCGGAGCCACTATCATTGGAGAGAACAGGGTTCAGGAGTACGAGGATAAACGTGATGATATACTGCCCTGTGAGACACACCTTATAGGCCATCTACAGACAAATAAAGTCAAAAAAGCCGTACATCTATTTGATGTTATTCAGTCAATTGATTCCCTGAAGGTAATAAGGAATATTGACCGGAAAGCCAGGGATATTGACAAAGTACAGAAAGTCTATCTTCAGGTTAACATCGGCAACGAGCCACAAAAATACGGATTCGGACCTGATGAGATAAAAGACGCAATAAAAGAGATCCGCTCTTTAAGGAATGTCCGTGTAGAAGGCCTCATGTGCATCCCTCCTTTTGTACCCCCTGAACAAACCCGTTCCTATTTCAGGAAGATGAAGACCCTTTTTGATGAAATGAAGCAGGAAAACCGGGACAATATCGATATCAGGACACTATCCATGGGCATGTCCGGTGACTACAGGATTGCCATCGAGGAAGGAGCCACGATGGTACGTGTGGGTTCTGCAATATTCGGGAAGAGGAAGTACTGAAAGTGCTGGTTTGTGGAAAAAAGCCCATAACTCAAAAAAAGGCGAAGAAGATAAATGAAATGTATGGTGGGCCCGCTGAGATTCGAACTCAGGATCTCAGCCTTGTGAAAGCTGGAACAAGCGACGTATGCACCGTAAATGACGAGCCAACTTCGATCAGTCTCCCTTTTTTATTGAATGAGCAACTTAATCAACAGAATACTGATGAACAAAAAAGTCAGGATCTTAACAATTCATCGTAGCAGTGATAGCAAGCACCCACAGATACATATACAAAAGTGCTAAAGCCAATCGGTTTATGCGTCTCTGCCTTTCAACCCGAAAAAGAAAGCTAAGACAAAAGTAAAAAACAGTCTGAAAAATATCTCAGCATAATCTTTAGAATGAAATAATAATATTAAATAGTATATAAATGCCAGGGATTGGAAATCAAAATATGTGATTAAATGATAATTCTTAGCTTCTTAACAGCATTGATTTTAACAATATTAATAGAAGAGACTGTTACTTTTCTTCTCGGTTACAGAAATAAAAACACATTCTTAGTAGTCTCTTTAGTCAATGTAATAACAAATCCAGTTGCAAATTACATTGTAATGACAAACAATATTTTCAATATCATAAAGCCTGATATTTCATTGGTAATCATTCTTGAAATTTTGATTGTTTACATTGAGTGGAAAATACTGGAATACGCTCTTCCAAATCAGGAAAAACAATCCTATTTAATCCTTTCAATAATAATGAACCTCGCGTCCTTTTTAACAGGTATAATCCTATTCGGTCTGCCATAGGCATATATATCAAAATCAACCAAAATAGCTTATGCCCTCTGATTTTATAAATAATAGAGGATTTATAAAAAATCTCACAGTTTACGGATTATCTCATGCAGTAATTGATGCAAGTTGTGCGGCAGTGATATTTTCATTATTATCTTCAAAATCAATAACTGATGAATACTTTATCCAGCTAGTCGTCATGTATAATGTTATTGCTTTCGGTCCCCAGACTTTGTTCGGCCTTCTGGTAGATAAGTATAGGTGTCCAAAGCTCTCAGCAATTTCCGGTTCTATTATAACAGCATCAGCAATAGTTGTCGCTTTTCTATCTCCCCTGTATGCAATAATCCTTGCAGGCATCGGAAATGCCCTATTTCATGTAGGCGGCGGGACAATAAGTCTCAACATAACTAAAAATAAGGCAGCGGCACCAGGGATATTTGTAGCTCCCGGAGCATTAGGACTTTTAATAGGAACGCTTTACGGAAAAAGCGAATCCTTTACAGCCTGGCCGTTGTTAATAATAATAGCTATTCTCTGTGCCCTCATGTATTATACAAAATCTCCTGAAATAAATTACAAAACAGACGAGAAAATAAACACAGACTATTTTGAATCAATCATACTCTTGCTTCTAATGACAATCGTGGCAAGATCAGTAATCGGCTCGGTGATCGCTTTGCCCTGGAAATCAGACATCTTTCTATTAGTAATACTAACTTCAGGTATAGTCCTGGGAAAAGCTTTCGGTGGAATTATAGGAGATAAATACGGATGGCAAAAGGCAGGAGTCATATCTCTTTTAATATCTGCTCCACTACTCGCATTTGGAGCAGCAGTACCGGATGCAGCAATACTCGGAATTTTCCTCTTCAATTTTACAATGCCGATTACTCTGGTGGCAATTTCAAATACACTTCCAGGAAGACCAGGCTTCTCATTTGGCTTGACGACACTGGCATTAATAATCGGAGTTCTCCCAACATATGCAGGCGCAGGCAGTTTCCTGTCACAGAGTCCTTCAGTATTCGCGATAATCATCAGTTCAGCAGTAGTCCTGTATTATGCACTATTTTTATATAGCAAAAAAATAAATGAATAAAAAAGAAAAGAAAGTTAAAAGGTAATAAAATGAAAAAAGCAAATATCCTTATAATATCATCGTGCCTGAGCGTATCCATTTTACCATCAGTTGCTCGTGCAGATTTGGTTTCTCCAGGGGAGACTGCTGCCTTACTATTGATTATTATAGCACCTGTAATTGGAATAATTGCCCTACTTGCCTGGCTGATGATTAGAAATATTAAAAAAGGTTATGATTCTGAAAGTTCTGAAAGAGAGCCAGAAATCAGACCCTAATGCTACAGAAAACAATTTTCAAGGATACTGGTTATTTTCAGAGGAATAATATTTTGAAGTAATTATACTATTGTTTTAGTATCAAGAATATTTTATCTGAGTTATATTTCCTTCTGAGTCTACTGGAAAATTAATTTCTGTTTTGAACTGAAAACGTTAGCATTAAACCGTTAAATGCCTAAAGTGGAAATTTTAGTTTTGATGTCTAATGTATTTGGTTTCATACATTGAATGAGTGAGTACAATGTAATAAATTTACAGTCTGAATTTAAAATCAAAAATGCCCATTATCCTGCTTCTTCTTTGTCTAAAGGTACAAAACAAACATTTCATCTGTTTTTCCCTACTTCATATGTTTCCGAACTTAAAAAATAGAGTATCTGGATTCATATGATCACATATTGAAAAAAATACAAACTTAGTGCGCATCGTCAACCTTTGCACAGATATTTTCATCTCTTGTAATATTAATAAGTAATTAGTTACTCTTTTCTTTAAAATCGATAGCAATAGATGACATTAAATCTACGGAAATTCACTGTGGAAAGCAGGATTAACATTTCAATAGAATTTTTATATCATAATTTATTATTTAATAATGTGATATGATGAAATACAAAACGCTGTTATACATTTTATTGGTAGTAAGCATTTTTCTATCCGGTTGCGTGGACATTACAGATTCTTATAAACCAGGAAATTTTGGTGCAACAGAAGAAGAAGCTGAAATGGTTGATGCAATAACTGAGAAGTATGGAGATATGACACAGGACGGCGAACCAAGATTATTGGAAGTTATGATGACTTCTTCAATTAACAACTTTATTCCTGTTGATAAAGTACTAAAATATTCAAAAGACTCTAACAAATTATATGTATGGTTCGTTTATGATAATTTTAACAATGATGTCTTAACTATCGACTGGACTTATCTGAACGATGATTATCTAATACACACATTTGAGTCAAAGACGGGAGAAGATTTCGGAAGAGGGGTATTCATTCTCGAAAAGCCCGACAGCGGATGGCCCATTGGTAAATACGAAGTAAAAATAACGGGTGCAGGAGTTTCAGAGTCTGTTGAATTCGAGATAATTGATGGTCCTACCGAATCAATACCATTAGAAATTTTATCTAATAATGTAACTTCTATTAATTCCGATTCTGCAGATGAAGAAGAGATCATAGCTCCTCAAAGTGGTTTTGAAGTAGAAGAAACAGATTATAGCTTTGTTGGCGAATGGACCTCAAATTGGGGAGATATGAAATTCGAGAGATCCGGAGATCAAATCATAGGCGAATATACCCATGACAAAGGAAAGCTGGTAGGTGTCGTAAACGGCGATGTTTTTATTGGAACATGGTCCGAAAGTCCATCATATACCGGTCCAAATGATGCAGGAGATGTAGAACTAAAGTTAAGTCCCGACGGAAATTCATTTACCGGTAACTGGAGATATGGTTCAGAAGGTGCAACATGGAGTGGAGGATGGACAGGTCAAAGAAAATAATTATGTATTAATTCCTCTCTAAATTGTTGGAATTAACACCATAATTCGAATAGGTTCGCCATGAGAGCAAGAATTTTTGGGTACATTGCAAGCAAGTGATTTGCCTTCAAATTCTTGTCAAATCCTTTTTTATCCCTAGTTTGACAGAAGCATATAGTTCATAATGAATAAATCAGTCGGTTGATTTGGTTTTTGGCGATCAGTTGCAAATAATATTTCATGTTTTTAAATTCCTTGCTACTTTGTATAATTCTAAAAAGATGCCTCGATAGAATCTGTTTTTGTAATCATTTACTGTACTAATTACCTGAATCTGTCAAATTTGGGTTTTATTTGTGGATTTTTTATAATCCCTCTTATGCCTTTCAGATTTCCTGTTGATCTCTCAGCATCCGCCTGATCGAGAGTGTTTTGCGTAGAAACGCTTATTTACATTATTTTTTCAAAGATCATTGAGGATAGGATATACAGCAAGTAGGCTATTGGCAATAATACCATGATCGCGTACAGGAGATGTCCAAGAGAGCTCAGACCTCTCATTATCCGGACTTCAATGCTGTTTCCCCCATGAATTACAGCACCATCATAGCCTATTATGCTGTCAAACAGCCTGAAATATGTCTCATCTTTTTTCATATATTTCACCTATAGTTTTTCTTCCCCACTGTAAAGTTCTTTTTTACTTGTACTTAGATGATAAATACAAAACTTTCTATAAATAGTTATCTTATTAAACTAATATTATTTTAATAGTATTTCAGTGATATTGGTGGTATCATCTTGGTTGGATGGGTATAATTAGCTCTTGAAAATGGGAGAAAATGCTCTTTTAAAGAGTAGTTTTTCTATCTTTGCTTCAATTTCTGCCAGGAATTCTTCATAAATTATTTTCAAAGTATGCCCAAATAATTGCTATCAGTATTTTCTTTCAGCTTCATCCCGGGCGAGACTATCTCCATCAAGTTAAAGTCAAAGAGAAAGAGCACATTAGTCTTGTTTGTCTGAGTTTTCCAGAATACCTGTATACAGATTTTTTCCTTAAGAGTTCAAAAGGGGTGGTTATTCTTGGCAGGCAGAAACAGGATACAAAAGTTATAAAGCCTCTAAATCCGAAAAGAAAGAATAAACAGAGAGTGGACCCGCTGAGATTCGAACTCAGGATCTCTAATATTTGAAAGTGATTGTACCCTTGATGAAGAAAAAGAAAAATCTTTTCAACCGTTGCCTAGTTGACCAGTTTGAGTCCTTGAAATGGAACAAGTATACAAATTTATTTCCACTTTTGTTTGGGATTTTTTCCTTTGATCACAGCAGCAATCTTATCTCTTTCAATAAAAATCCCTATAAGGGCAGCAAACGCACATATTACACCAGCAACCGTATTTATATACTCTAAAATATTTTTAGAATCTCCATTGGTTTTTTCTGATTCTGTTTCTATTTCTGTTTTTACAGAAGTAGATTCTCCAGTTACTGTTTCTGTATTGATAGGTTCTTCAGCACCCGTTTCTTCTTTAGTTACGTATCCATTAGTGTCTTTTGAGACCCCTATGATTGCGAAGAAAGAATATCCCGGAACATCAGCTGTATAGTACATATATGTGCTGTCTTCACTTAACAAGCTAACAGGCAATTGTTCCCATGTTTTGTCACTGTACCTGTTCAGAGTTATCGAATCCTTATCTATATTATTGTCCTCCAGCCAAGCCTTTTCAACCTTGAAGCAGATTACCGGGTTTTCTACATTCTTTGAACTTGCGATTCCGCCGTTTCCGACCCAGACATTAAAGGATTTGTAGACCTCACCGGCAGGCAGTTCGGAAACAAGAGCTGACTTATTTTTCAACTGTTCAGCAATAGTTGTGATTTTTCCCAGATTCTTCTTTGCGTCAAAGCTTACATATACAACACAGGTTGCATTCTTTGTGAAGTCAAACTTCGCAGTTTTGCCGTTAGTAACGAAGACCTGTGAAAGCTCCTTTACTTCAACATTCTTTGCAGGCTCAGGGGAACCTCCACCCCCGCCTCCGCCCCCGCTGCTTCCGCCGCTGCTCTTCCTTTCCACATCTATCAGAGTGGTTTTTGAAGCCGTGCCGTTTGCATTACTAACGGTCAGTTTAGCTTCGTAAGTCCCTCTGGAAGTATACACATAAACAAAACTTGGCTCGTTTGAGTCCTCGACTCCGTCACCATTAACGTCCCAGCTCCTTGAGGTTGCGTTCTGGGAAAAGTCGGTAAAGAGAACAGAGAGCGGATAGTAACCGCTGGTAACATTTGTGCTGAAGTCTGCAGTGGGAAGTATTGAATCCTGTACAGAGGTAGAACCTATAAACTGCCCGAAGGCAGAGGCGCCTATTAGATTTTCTATAGCAGCTGTAACTTCGTTTTTTTCGGTATCAATTATGGAGATGTTGTTACTGCCACTGTTCACCACGTATACCTTTTTTCCATCTGGAGTAACTGCAACACCCGAAGGCCATCCTCCTACATCCACTGTGGCTATAACACGATCTGTGGTTGTATCAATTACAGAGGTATTGTTGCTGCCGCAGTTTGTTGCATATACTTTTGTCCCATCTGGGGTTACTGCAACTCCGTAAACACTAGTTCCTACCTCCACCGTCTTAACAGCGTATGTTGAAGTGTTAATTATAGAGACAGTGTTGTCGATACAATTAGCTACGTATGCCTTTTTTCCATCAGGAGTTACTAAAATTCCATGATGATGAGAATTTCCTATATCCAATTTCGTAACATTGTTCGTTTTTGTATCAATTACATATACATAACTGTCAGTTGTATATTCTGGTTCTTTGTCAGATCCTTTTTTATAGTCAGATCCATCAGCTACATATACGTTTGTTCCGTCTGGGCTGACTGCAACTCCAAAAGGACTATTTCCTACAGATATCTCTGTAACATTCTTTGTGGCTGTATCAATTACAGAAATAGTGTTGCTACCTCCGTTTGCAACATATGCTTTTGTCCCATCTGGGCTGATTGCAATTCCATAAGGCCCATTTCCTACAGGTATCGTGGATATAACATATTTTGTGTCTGTGTCAATTATATCGACAGTGTTGCTCAGATGTTTTGTAACATATATTTTTGTCCCATCTGGACTGAATGCAAAGCCATATGGTTCATTTCCTACATTTATCGTCTCATTAACAGCATCTGTTGCTGTGTCAATTACAGAGATAGAATTGCCGGAGATTGTGATGTAGGCGTATGTTGTGGGGGAGGAACTTTGTGCAGAGGCTACTGCTACTAATACAGTAGACGAAAAGACAATTAAAAATAAAAGAAAAGCGATCGAAGCTAAAATAGTTTGATATGATCTTTCTTTTTTTTTCATTATCTTCTCAGCCTTTACTTTGTGATATTATCTAAAATATTGCCTGAATATTCACATTTTCTCAAATATATTAATTTTTTCTTTTTAATCTAATTTTTTATATTAAGTTATAGAATCAAGATAACAATGTTTGTCTTATTTTTTTAAAATATGTACAGTTCATTCGATATCTCTCCTACTGAAGCTTCCATATCTATATAAATCCCATATAGTTACCAAAAAATGTACTATTTTACAAGAAATCGATATAACTTTTCCACCTATCACTTGGACAACGGTATTTAATAAATTTATGAAATTTGAAAAGGGCACATTAAATTTACACAACCAGAAACTATCCGGCCTCGAAGTAAGAGTCGAAGCATTGGAAAAGAAGCTCAATACACTCTTAGAATCCAAAAAAGACAAAAAAAAGTGGGCCCGCTGAGATTCGAACTCAGGACCTCCGCCTTGTGGAGGCTGGGGAATAAAAGACGCAAGCACCGTGTTTGACGAGCCAAATCGATAAACCCTTTTTCTCATTGAGTGAAGGATTAAATCAGCAGAATACTGATGATCAAAAGGGTCATGCTCTTAAGTAGCTACAATTACCTTCTGATAATGCCATTTGATCGTAATTTTTAATAAAAATGAATGAGTTTAACTAAATGAAATTCTTCATTTAATGTATTTGTTTGTGGATCTATTTACTTTAAGCTTAAAATATTTTATTTATTTGTAATTTTATATCTGGACTAAGGACTTTATCGACACGTTGGAGCTATATTAATGAATCGAATATCAATACGTCAGACAAGAGTGTCATTGTTCCTGATATCACTCACTTTTTTAGCTATGTGGATCGAATTCATTATTTGTAATTTTATTACACTGAATATGCCTTATCGGGAGTTTATAAATCTCCTGATGTTGTACCTTCTTTCACTGTTTCTTCCTGCAGCCGGACTTTTAGTTTTTATGAAAAATAATAGGAGAATCTCATCCAGATGGTATTGGGGAATTCCATTTCTTCTGGGACTTATTCTAAATACGTTTCTTAGAGACTTTATGTTCATGGTTCCGTTTAGCCCCTATGCCGTTAACCTCTTTTATGGTCAGCCATTCATAGCCACCTTTTCCATCCTTTACAAATGGCATATTTTAGAGTTTCTGTCTCCGAGTAACTCTATAATGAATTCCACCGTCATATTTTTCATTTATATCTTCTTTTCGATTTCCGTTGCACTATTCTGCCTCTCTGTCCCGGAAGAAAAGAGAAAAAAATTGATGGTGCCTTTTGCCCTCTCTCTCATAGCAGCATTTTCGAATTTGATCCGTTTTATATTGGAATGGGCAACATTAGAAAATAATGTGTCCTATTACTCCTTTTTGATATCTTCGATAGCTACTCTTATCATTGGTTTGTGCTTCATGGTAATAGCTGATAGTTTTTAAGAGGAAATGCCGATATTGAAGTTGCATTCTCTATTTCGGAATCTACGGAATATAATACCAGGTATGGAATAACTAATCTGTTTAGAGTAGAACTTCCTAATTTTTGGCCAATTGATGGCAATTCACAACTTAATAGCCTGCTATTCTCCTGAATTAAGGTTTGAACCTCAACTGCATGCTTATGCAGGTTTTTCATTTATTTTATATCTGGATATATATTGAAATGGAGGTATCTCAGTAAACTCCACTAGAAATGATGGGGTTTTGATCTACTCTATATTCTTCTATATATCTTAATTTTCACTGCTAGTAAAACTCCCATAAATTCGATCGTTGTTTCTCGCTCTGGTGCCTTTATAGATTTCTGACAATGGGGTTGTATTTGCTGTAATGTGGTGCGAATAATTACTCAGTTCAAAAGTGCCATGCCAAAAAGAGAAACATCAAGTTTGAATGTGATTTTCAACCATAGGTGCTTCTATATTTTAGATGTACTACTTCGACATTCAATAGATGAATGTAAGTTACCCACTCTAAATAGCAAAAAGTCGAAAAAATCATATAAGTCAGAAACAATACCTCTAAATCGTGGAATACCAGAGCGAAGAGTTTGAAGCAGAAACCTTTAAAGATACTGATCTTACAGATGTATCTTTCAAAAATTCAAGGTTTATTGATTGTGATTTTGAAAACTGCAACTTATCAAACGTCGATCTGGATAACACTAAATTTCAGAATATAAGATTCAAAAACTGCAAAATTCTGGGATTGGATTTTTCAAAATGCAATACCTTTATACTCGCTTTTGGATTTGAAGATTCTTTTCTTTCTCTGTCAGTATTTTCCGATATGAATTTAGAAAATACGGATTTTACCAATTGCCAGATATATGACTGTGATTTTGTGAATACTAATCTTACAAATGCGAGTTTTGAAAATTCCGATCTTAAGAACAGTCTCTTTCAAAATTCGAACCTTAGCTTTACATCGTTCAAGAATGCAAAAAATTATACTATAAATCCAAAAAACAATTTCCTAAAAAAGACAGTATTTTCTCTTCCTGAAGTTATCTCCCTTTTAGACATTTATGACATTGTCCTGGAATAAACCACTGTTTTAGTGTCTCTTGATGAATATTGCAATGAAGACTCGGTAGTTGTCCAACCACTAAATAAATCTGACCTCAAACCAAGGCTTGAGGTTGTGGAAAAGAAGCTTTCAGAATTTTTATAACTAACAAAGTACAAAAAAACAGTGGGCCTGCTGATATTCGAATCTAGGACCTCCGCCTTGTAATTTGACAATTTCAAGGTAAGTATGTGTATATTTTGATAAGCCTGGAATTTTCTATATTATTTAGCCTATGAAAAATAGTATAAGTGTTTTAAAATTAAATATCAACATTTTCTTTTTTTGGATAAGCTACCTCTTTTTGGAGAAAAATGTTATATGATCTAACATTTATACTTTATTTCTAGTGTTCGTACGCAATTAATGCCTGAGGTTTAAAATGAAAGAAATAAAACATGATGAAACAGGAAGGGGTTGTGTTTTCATTAGAGTTTTAGGAGCATCTGTGCTGGTGCTTTTAATATTGGTAAGTATCGCAGGAGCGGCACCATTTGCATATATTACAAACTTACGCACCAATGATGTTTCTGTAATTGACACGGCAACAGACACTGTTATAAGCACAGTGAACGTAGGTGACGCACCTTATGGAGTTGCAGCTACTTCCGATGGAACAAAAGTATACGTGACGAATTCCCACGAAAACACTGTCTCTGTAATTGATACCGCAACAAATACTGTTACAGCCACCGTGAAAGTAGGAGTTAGTCCTCGGGGAATTACAGTTCTCCTTGATGGGACAAAAGCGTATGTAGCGAACAACGAAGACGATACTGTCTCTGTAATCGACACTTCAACCGATACTGTTGTAGCCACAATAAATGTAGACGACGGACCTTTTGGGGCTGTAGCCACTCCAGACGGAACAAAGGTATATGTATCGAATACGAATCCTGAAAGTAATTCTGTCTCTGTAATCGATACCGCAACAAATACTGTTACAGCCGCCGTGAAAGTAGGACATTGTCCTCGGGGATTGGCAGTAACTCCAGATGGGGAAAAAGTTTATGTGGCGAATTACCTGGGCATCTCGGTCTCTGTAATCGACACTTCAACCGATACTGTTGTAGCCACAGTAGATGTAAGCGATCCTTTAGGAATTGCAATAACTCCAGATGGGGAAAAAGTGTATGTGACAGGATTCACCACTGTTTTTATAATTAACACAACAACTGACACTGTTACAGATACGGTAGATGTAGGACTACAGCTTTTTGGAGTTTCAGTCACCCCCGATGGAAGAAAGGTATATGTGGCTAATTCCTTTAGTGAAACTGTCTCTGTAATTGACACGACAGGAAACACTGTTACAGCAACTGTGAAAGTAGGAAAATGGCCCTGTGGCTTTGGGCAGCCTATAGTTTCAACTTCTCAAAGCAAAGGCAATACTACAGTTGTCAGCAGTAGTACAGCCAGCAGCTCGACGGATACGAAAACTAAATCTGAGACTTCAATAAAGCCTGGAAATAATACTCAGGATTTTAAACACGAAAATATAACTGCCGTATCAAATGTTGAACAGGCGCCTGAGAAGACCCAAAATGCAAGCACTCCTGGTTTTGAAGTGGTTGGTGGGATAGTTAGCTTACTTGCCGTGTTTCTACGAAAGTAAGAAAAGTAATTAAAAGAATAAAAAAATCAAATTTTTAGTGAGTTCTAAAGTTATATAACACGAATTAAAACCAAATATCAAGTATGATCTTGAAGCAAGAACTGAATCGTTAGAAAAGGAAGTCTATAAACCCTCTAAATCAGAAAAGAAAGAAGATAAAACAGTGGGCCCGCTGAGATTCGAACTCAGGACCTCCGCCGTGTGAAGGCGACGTCATAACCGTCTAGACCACGAGCCCATGAAATGAAATTGAAAACTAATAAGGGTTAAGCAACCATAAAATAGAACTTCTTATGTATAAGCTTATCGCTTGCGGGCTGGTTTTGGGCTTGCCCGGACCTGTTATGGGAGTACTTTTTTATCTTTCTGGAAAGGGGGTTTCAGTTTCTTTGCATATTTTGAGGGTTTTCAGTCAGGCGATAAAGTAAAGAAGTAAATAAGTAATAATGTTAATAACTATAGAAATAATTTAATTGCCTGGTTTGTATGATAGAAATCCTGAAAATCCTCTTCACCATGCCGTTTTTGCTCTATGCATGCTACACTGACCTGAAGGCGCGCAGAGTCTCAAATAAGCTGTGGAAGTCCATGCTTGCATCGGGTTCGGTATTTGTAATCTATGAAGTTTTTACCGGAGGTGTGCCCTACCTTAAGGCTCTTATTTTTTCCGGAGTTATTGTCTTCCTTTCGATTTACATCCTTTTCCAGCTCGGAGCTTTCGGGGGCGGGGATGCAAAGGGGCTGATAGTGCTTTCTATCTTATTTCCGCTCTATCCGGTTTTCCAGTTCTCGGAAAAGGTCTATCCTCTGCTCGGGCTGCCTCCGATAGGACTCTTTACCTTCACGGTGCTGGAAAATGCTCTCCTGGTAACCACCCTGGTGCCTCTCGGGATGTTCTGCTACAACCTTCTGCACTTCTCGCCCGGGATGCTCAAAAAACCCTTCTACATGTTTCTCGGGTACAGGACTGATGTGTCTTCCCTGAAAAATAAGGAGCATCTGGGTTTGCTTGAAAAGTTCGAGCTTGATGAAAACGGGACTGTCATCCGGAAGTTTGCACGTACAGGGCTCGATTTTGATGCGAACCGGAAGCCTGAACTTGAGGAATACGCAAAAAAAGGGCTTATCGAAAAAGAAGTCTGGGTTACTCCGGGCCTGCCTTTCATGCTCTCAATTACGGCAGGCTTTATAACCGCAGTCATTTTCGGGGATTTAATCTTTTATGCCGTCGTCAGCTTTCTTGTGATTTGAACCAAGATTTTCTTTTCTTTACTTTTCCCCGTCTTTCTTCTTTTCTTTACTTTCCCTATCTTCTTCTCTTCTTTACTTTTTCCCGCATTCTTTTTTCATCTTTTCTGCACGACAAGCAGCCCGTAGAGAATAGTTTCGGCAATCGGGGGGTTTTCAGGAGTGCCTTTTGCGATCCTTTCTTCGGGGTAGCCGAGGTTTTCGCAGGTATAGAGCTCGGCCTCTATTCCAAGTTCTTTAAGAATTTCTGCAACCTCGCGGGAGCCGAATGCCTCTTCCGGAAGCAGGAAAATGTTTCTTCCGTTCTTCAACTCCCGGACCAGTTCGGCTTTTGCAGGCTCAAAGTCCCTGCCGTGGGCTGTTATTGCACAGAGGTTCGTCAGGTTTACCTTTGTACGCGCACAGGCGGCCTGCATTGAAGAGATTCCGGGAATTACGGTGTCTTTTTCCCCTGCAAATTTCCCGAGTCCGGAAAACATGGGGTCTCCTGTGGAGAGGACAACGGCATCTGCGGACAGGAGGTGGAGCGACTTGTAATCTTTAATCGTCTTTGCTTCGCAGGTGATATATTCCTGTGCGAGTTCAAGGGCTCTTTTTGCCCCGTAAACCACCGATGCCTTCCTTATCGCCCTTATCCCTTCTTCCGTGAGCATGCCGGGTCCGACCCCGACTCCTACCACTATCATAGTTTTTCTTCCCCTCTGTCCGGTTCGAATTTCCGAGATCTCAGTCTCTTGATTTCACTTTAAATTCAATTTCCGAATTCGCTTTTATTTCTCGCTTTTGCTGTCCATAAGGACAGACCCGTCCCTGTCAATTACAACGATTCTTGCACCTTTGCCTTTCTCAACCGCCATTTCAAAGGCTTCTTTCAGGCGCTCGTGTTCAGGGGCTTTTTCGAGCATCTCAACAACGGTTGCATACCCGCTGCCTTCCAGCATCTCGGGGTTTCCCCATTTCAGGACGAGGCCCGGAAGCCCGCAGATAATGATGTCGCCTGAAGCGTTACCAAGACCTTCTGAGATCCTGCTCCCTACCATAACAACGGTGTAATCGGGGAAAAGCATGTGAGAATACTTCATTCCTATCCGGCCTGTGGTCAGGACCACTTTATCCGTGCAGCGGATCAGGTCTCCTCTCATCTCTCCCAGGTGGTCGTTCCAGGGCTCGACAAAGCCTGTGCTCCCGAGGACCGAAATTCCGCCTTCGACTCCTATCCTGCTGTTCAGAGTCTCTTTTCCTATCCTTTCCCCTTCAGGGATTGAAATCGTGACCTCGGCTCCCTTCAGGCCCAGTTCCTCTACGGCTTCCTTTACTGCAGCCCGGATCTGTTCCATGGGTTTTGGGTTGATTGCCGGCTTGCCCTTTGAGACCTGAAGCCCGTCCCTTTTTACAACTCCTATGCCCTTTCCACCCAGGATGCTGATTCCCTCGGTTTCCCTGGCTTCCCCGACAAATTCAAGCCCCCGGGTAATATCGGACTCGTGGTCGTTAGGAATCTTCTTTACAACTGCACGTCCGGGAGAGGACTCGCTGACTTCAAGGTAGGCCCTCAGTCCGACCGGGGTGGGCACGGATACGCTGTCAACTGTTTTTTTAAGGGAAAGGACAGCGGCTTTTGCAGCGGCACTGGCTGTGGTTCCTGTGGTATATCCTCTCTTAAGTACGGCCCCGTCACTCAGGATCACGATCATCCCGGACGCCACGTTTTTTTCAAGTTCTTCCCTGGGCAGCCCTGCACGGGCAATCCATTCTTCAGGGATCTTGAAATTGTTAACAGGATCTATCATGGAAGAATACTCGGAGGTTTTTTATTATAAATGTATTGACCTGAAGCCAGGAAAAGAGCCTGAAGAGCCTTAATAAAACGAAACTGATGCTTATGAAGTCCCTGCAGGCTTCCCGTGCAAACAGGAAAAAAGTCCGGGTTCGGATAAAGATCAGCTCTTGAAAATCAGCTCTCTAATAATCATTTCTCGGAAAAGGCCATAAAAAACTATAAAAGATCCTAAAAGACCATAAAACAGTGCAAACCTCACAGGACGATATAGAAAAGGGTGGCACCATTCCAAGGAGTGGGGGATTTTTTTCGTTTTTCTGGAAGTTGGGGTATTTCTCTTGGGGTTCGAATGGGGGGTACCATTCTGTTGGGGGGTTTGGGGGGTTGGTGTGTGAAAAATAGCCTTGTGGAATGATGCCTTTCAGATGTCAATACTCGCCTGACATCTATCATAAATCTTCAGTTCTATTATATAAATCTATAGGAAAAAAATGGTAGATTTCCAGTGGAAATCCCTTCGGATCTCCCCATACATAATTATCAGTATTCTTACCACCCATTCTATCGACAGATTACGTTTTTCGTAAAACCTCTCCTCCTGCTGTACAGTCCTTTTCCCCGGATTTTTTCAACTTTTTTCTTTTTTCAGGGAACGTTGTTTATGGAGTTCTTGCAAACATGCGGTCCAGTTCACCTTTTGTAAAGGTTATCACTGTTGGTCTCCCGTGGGGGCAGGAGTAGGGACTTTCAGCGGCTTTGAGCTGTTCTATCAGTTCTTCCATCTGCCTTGAGTTGCAGGCCGCTCCTCCTTTGATTGCTGCCCTGCAGGCAAGGGTCTTGCTAACCTTTTCCGAGATCCCCGTGTCTTTTTTGACCTTCCCTTCAGCCAGCAGGTCCGAGATCACGTCATGGATTACGCCTGTATCCTCGAGCCTTCCGAAAACCTCGGGAACAAAGGTAACGACATAGGTATTATCCCCAAATTCCGAGATCCCGAAGCCGTATTCCTCCAGGTGGGGGATGTATTCCTCCATCAGCACCCTTTCTTTCGGGGTAAGTTCGATCATCACAGGGGTGATCAGTTCCTGCACCCTGGACTTTTTCGTCCTCAGGACCTGTTCGTAAAGGACCCGTTCATGGGCTGCATGCTGGTCGATTATCACAAGGTCTTCCCCTTTTTCGGCGAGGATATACATTTTGGAGACCTGGCCTATGATCCGCAGGTCTTCGAGAAGATCGGTGTTTGCTTTTTGCTTCGGCTTCTGGCTTTGCTTTTCCCCTGCTTTTATTCTTTCATTTGCCTCTTCCCCTGTTTTCCTGCCGGACAGTTCTCTTTCCTTCTCCCCTATCTTTTCCCTTGTCTTTTCCTCTTCTTTCTCTCCCGTTTTCTCTCCTACTATCTCTTCTTTTCTGCCTGCCTTTTCCTCTTCCTTTCCACTTGCCGGCTCTTCTTTCTTCAGGCCATCCTGGATTCCTGCCTTCCCGGCAAAATCAAGCAGGCGTTCGGATTTCTTCAGCCTTCTCTCCGTATCTTTTATCGGATAGGTGTAAGCTTCGGATTTTTCTCTCAGGAGCCTGCTGCTTTCAGGGACCTTTGCTTCCTCTCGAACCTCGGTTTCCTCTCCAGCTTCCTTCCGGGTTTCCTTTCCTGCCGATTTCCCTATCTCTTCTACAGCTCCTTTCTCAGGCAGGGCCGAGGGGATCTCCTGTGGCTGAATTTTTCCTGATGCCTGAATTTTTTCTGATAGCCCGGGGTCTTCAAAGGTTTTCTGAAGCCTTTTACCTTCCTTTTCTCTTACCTCGGGGGCAAGTCCGTGTTCCGAGAGGACCTTTTCAACTGCGCGGATAACTGCATCCCCTACTTCCTTTTCCCGGCTGAACCGGACTTCGGCTTTGCGGGGGTGTACGTTCACATCCACCTCTCCCGGATCGAGGGTAAGAGCAAGCACTGCCACAGGATAGCGGCCTTTAGGGATTTTTGTGTAGTATCCTTCGCGGAGAGCCGTGTTGATAGCTCTTGAAGTTACAGGGCGCGTGTTTACGAAAACATAAAGCTGGTCGCTTCCTCCCCTGTTGGTTTCGGGCTTTGAGACATATCCCCGGATTTCAAAATCTTCTGTCCTGTACTCAAGGGGCAGCATTGAACGGGCAGTATCAGGTCCGAGCAGGTTGACCAGGCTTTTGAACAGGTCGCTTGAGCCCGTACTTCTTATTACCGGTTTTCCTTCACTGAGCAGGGTAAAGGAAATTCCTGGATTTGCAAGGGCAAGCCTTGTTACGGTATCCGTGATATGGGCAAGTTCGGTACGGTCGCTTTTCAGGTACTTACGCCTTGCAGGGGTGTTGTAGAAGAGGTCTTTTACGTGTATCGAGGTCCCGGGAGCCGTGCCTGCATCCGATGTTTCCTGCACCTTCCCTCCGTGGATGACGAGTTTTGTGCCGGTAATCTCTTCCGGGGGGCGGGTAAGGATTTCTACCTTTGCAATGGCAGTAATTGAAGCCAGGGCTTCTCCCCTGAACCCCATTGTTGAGACCGTGTCCAGGTCTTCGATCCTCGTGAGTTTGCTTGTTGCGTGTTTTTCATGCGAGAGGAGGGCATCGGCTCTGCTCATCCCGCAGCCGTTGTCCCGGATAAGGATGGAATGTTTTCCTCCCTTCTCAATCTCGATGCGGATTTCTGTGGCACCTGCATCGATTGAGTTGTCCACAAGTTCCTTTACCACGGATGCCGGGCGTTCGATTACCTCTCCGGCTGCGATTTTATTTATCGTGTCCCTGTCAAGAATCCGGATTTTATTTCCCTGCTCTTCCATCTTTTCTTCAACCCGCTCTTCAGCTTGTTTTCCGGTTTGCTCTTCCGGCATTTCTTCAATCTGCTCTTTCATCTGTCCTTCCGTCTTCTATTCTTCCCGCTCTTACGCCTGCTTCCTATCTGATTTTCCATCTGGCTTTCTATCCGGCTTTCCATTTGACTTTAAAACTGTTCTTCTATCCGTTTTTTACCTATTTCTTTTAGCCAAGCAGCTTTTTCAGCTCATGGAGTTTGTTTAGAGCTTCTATCGGCGTCATCTCATCCGGATTAACCTTTTTCAGGGCTGCTTCCACGGGGCTCAACCCTTTTGCCCTCTCCGAACTTCCATTTCCGCTCCCCGGGTCGAAAAGCAGCATCTGGGTATAGCGGGCGCTTGCCTTGCTTTTCCTCTTTTTACCGTTTTCGCCATCCTCGGTTTCTTCAAGCACGTTTTCCCTTTCAAGTTCCTTCAGGATCTCATTTGCCCTTTCGATCACCTTTTCCGGGACTCCGGCAAGCCTTGCAACGTGGATTCCGTAACTCCGGTCTGTTGCTCCGGGGACTATTTTCCGCAGGAAAACCAACTCGTGACCATCTTCTTTTACTGCAATATGGTAGTTTTTAACCCGCTTCAATTTCTCTTCAAGGGCTGTGAGCTGGTGATAGTGAGTCGCAAAAAGAGCCCTCACGCCAACCTTTCCCCTGTTGTGCAGGAACTCAACAACGGCTTTCGCAATGCTGTACCCGTCGTATGTGCTTGTCCCTCTGCCGATTTCGTCAAGCAGTACAAGGCTTTTCGGGCTTGCATTGTTCAGGATATTTGCAAGCTCCACCATCTCGACCATAAAAGTGCTCTGCCCGCTTGCAAGGTCGTCAAAAGCCCCTATCCTTGTAAAGACCTGGTCGATTATGCCTATGGAGGCATGAGATGCCGGGACAAAGGAACCTACCTGGGCCATAATTGCAATAAGAGCGGTCTGGCGCATATAGGTGGACTTTCCTGCCATGTTCGGGCCGGTAACAAGCAAAAACTGGTCCTCCTTGCAGTCCATTTCGGTATCATTGGGCACAAAACCTCCTGATACGGTACTTTCGACTACCGGATGCCTCCCGTCCCTTATGAGGATCTTGCAGTCTTCGGTGAGCTGAGGGCGGGTATAATTGTTGTTTTCCGCAGCCTCGGCAAGGTCTGCAAGGACATCAAGGGTGCCTATTCTTTCTGCGGTTTCCTGGAGTTCCCTTGAATGGGCCGAAAGGGTCTGTGTGATTTCGGTAAAAATTTCGTATTCCAGAGCCACTGCCTTTTCATTTGCTGTCAGGATCAAACTTTCCTTTTCTTTAAGCTCGGGGGTAAAGAAGCGCTCGGCATTCACCATTGTCTGTTTTCTTATATAATCTTCAGGCACCTGGCTGCTGTTTGCATGGGTGACCTCGATATAATAACCAAAGACCTTGTTGTAGCCGACTTTCAGGGACTTGATCCCGCTTCTCTCTCTTTCTTTTTGCTGAAAAGCTGCAATCCACTGTTTGCTGTTGCTTGCAATATCCCGGAGCTCGTCAAGTTCCGGGTTGTATCCGGGTTTTATCATTCCGCCTTCCCGGACGGATACCGGAGGCTCATCAACAATTGCTTTTTCAATCATTTCAGCCAGTTCTTCCAGGTCTGAAAAGGAGGCAAGCCCTTCTGCGATCTCTTTTAATATTTCGGACCTGGCTTTTTCCAGCAGGGAGTCCCGGAGAGAAGGAACGACGTCCATAGATTTCTTCAGGGCTACGAGGTCCCTGGCGCTGGCATTTCCGTATACTATCCTTCCTACCAGCCTTTCGATGTCCCTTACATCCGAGAGCCAGTCCCTGATATCGTAGCGGAGCAGCGAGTCTTCTGCGAGCTCTTCTACCGCGTCCAGCCTGAGGTTGATTTTTTCTACGGAAAGAAGCGGCTTTAAAAGCCATTTTTTCAGGGTGCGGTTTCCCATAGGGGTCCTTGTGCAGTTCAGGGTCCTGTAAAGGGAATTTTCGTCCCCTCCGTCCCTCACGTTTTTCACGATTTCGAGGTTGCGCAGGGTAACCGAGTCCAGGACCATAAACTCGGTGTTTGAGTAGGTCCTGAGGGTATTGATATGGGCAAGGTCCCTCATCTGGGTGGTCTTTGCATACTCAAGGGCAGCCCAGGCCGAGTAAACTGCAAACTCCAGTTTTTCACAGCCCATTCCCTCGAGGGTTGCAACCCCGAAGTGGACTTTTAATTTTTCTCCGGCGTCTTCGCTTCCGAAAACCTCGGGAGCAAATTCCTGCACAATTGTCTGGTCCCTTAACCTGCCTGTAAGCTCCGGATTCCCGTACAGGGACGGGGGCAGGATGCATTCTGCAGGGTGCATGCGGGCAAGTTCGCTCAGGAGTTTGTCAAAGTTTTCCGAGTCCGTAAACTGGGTTGTAAGAAACTCCCCCGTCGAGATGTCGAGGAAGGAGATTCCGAATTCCATTCCTTTTTCCCCGTTCTTTCCGGATTTTCCGACCTCTCTGCCTGCAACTGCCATGAGGTAATTGTTTGAGGCATCCGAAAACATGGAAGAGTCTATTGCCGTTCCCGGGGTTACAACCCTGACAACCCCTCGCTTCACAACTCCCTTTGCCTGCTTAGGGTCTTCGAGCTGTTCGCAGATGGCTACCTTGTACCCCTTATTTATCAGCCTGGGCAGGTAGGTGTCAATGGCGTGGTAGGGAATTCCTGCAAGCGGCATTCTCTCCCCTGTTTTGTCCTTCCCCCGGGCTGTCAGGGTAATTTCAAGTTCCTTTGCAATGGTTTTTGCGTCTTCCCCAAAGGACTCGTAGAAGTCTCCCATCCTGAAGAAGATAAGGGTGTCAGGGTATGCCTGCTTGGCTTCGTAGTACTGGCGCATTGCAGGGGTCATCATTTCTGTCATTTTTCAACTCACTGTAAGCCTTGAATCGTTAATATCCACAACTGGATCCATATCCACAATTAGATCCGCAGTTAAATTTCTTAGCATGCAACTCTCTAAATCAGGAATAATATCTAAATCTTAAATGGGAACTCTGATAAACGGCTGGTTCTTTTAGTGGCTGGCTACTTCAGTTAAGCAGCATGCTTCCTTCCAGCATACGAGTTTGAGCATCAGCTTGAACATCAGTTTGCGTATCAGCTTGAATATCAGTTTGCGTATCAGCTTGAATATCAGTTTGCGTATCAGCTTGAATATCAGTTTGCGTATCAGCTTGAATATCAGTTTGAGTATCAGTTTAAAATACTATGTCTTTATCTTGAATCATGCTTCTTATATATAATTTAACAATTCGGGATTGTAAGCCTTATCAAAGGAGGGAATTGCTCTGAGCCGGGATAAATTAGTTGAAGTCTGTCCTGTCTGCGGGAACGCGGATATTTACTATGAGGTTGGTGGATTTGTAGGTTCAGTCTACCACTGCAAGGAGTGCGGGTATGTTGGAGCTTTCGTTGTTGAGGCTAATGAGGAAATGATTGAGAAAATCAAGGAGAAGTATAAGCGGGAAAAGGAAAAGGAAGAGAAAGAGGAAGAGGAAAAAGAAGGGGAAGAGGAAAAAGAAGAGGAAGATGAAGAGGAATAATATCGATTATGATTTTTCAAGTTCACAGGTAGCTCCTTTTAATTTCTTTTTTTCATCAATAATAAGTTGACACTTTTATATGTTGATACTTTTTCAGTGCGTTTGCACAGGTATTTCCATATTCATATTCCCTTTCTCATTTTACGCTTTTTGTATGTTTCTGATTCTGTATTTTGATTCTGTGGCCAGTAAGCTTAGAAAACAGGTATAGCTGAAGAAGGTGTATTTACTGCTATTTGCCGCTGGGGGAGTTTTCTTGAGGGGATCTACAAAAGCGCTGGTGTGTCCCAATAATGACCGGGCTAATAATAGCTGAGCCGGAACTGATGAGTGCAGCCGAAAGAAAAAAGCTTGCAATTCAGTTTATTCTGCTTTTTGGTCTGGTAAGTGCATTAGGAGATATCACTTACGAGGGAGCTCGAAGCATTTACGGGCCATATCTCGGCTTTTTAGGTGCAGGTGCGGCAGTAATCGGGCTGGTCTCGGGAGCTGGGGAGTTTCTCGGTTATTTTTTACGGCTGGTGTCCGGTTATTTTATTGACCGGACCGGGCAGTACTGGCTGGTTGCTCTCCTGGGTTACGGTATGCTTATTGCCGTTCCGCTTTTAGCGATAGCCGGGAACTGGCAGGTCACTGTTATATTTATTATGCTGGAGCGGACAGGTAAAGCCATTCGCAGTCCGGCAAAAGATGCGCTGCTTTCTCCTGCTACCAAACAAATAGGAACCGGCCTGGGCTTCGGCATTCACGAAGCTATGGACCAGGTGGGGGCTGTCATCGGGCCTCTGGTTTTCGTGGCTGCTCTTGCCATCAGCGGGAGTTATTCCACGGGCTTTCATTTGATGTGGATTCCGGCTATATTGGCCGTGGTTGTACTGGTGGCAACGAGGCTAAAAGTCCCAAATCCGGCTATGCTGGAAGAAGATATTGGGCAGAAGCCGGTAGAACAGAAATCGGATACGACCTCGGATAAAAAATTTTCAAAGGCTTTCTGGATTTACGGAGTGTTCATTTTTCTATGTGTGCTGGGGTTTGCTAACTTTCAACTGATATCGTATCATTTGCAGGTTAAAGAAATAGTTGTTGAAGCTTTAATTCCTTCTTTATATTCGATTGCTATGGTCGTGGATGCGGTTGTAGCCCCCTTTATTGGCAAGACCTACGATAAAAAAGGAATGATTGTGCTTATCGTAATTCCTGTATTGACCCTGCCCATCCCATTTTTAGGCTTTTCTAATAGTTATGTGCTGGTGATAGCAGCAGTAGTCCTGTGGGGGGCTGTCATGGGGATTCACGAAACTATTCTGCGGGCTGCTATTGCGGACTTAACTCCTCTCCGAAGCAGGGGCTTTGCTTACGGGATATTTTACACACTCTATGGTACTGCCTGGTTTATCGGCAGTGCAGCTATGGGATTTTTGTACGAGATTTCTATCAGTTATATTTTCAGTTTTATCGTAATAATTGAAGTCATCGCTATCATCTTATTTCTGCTGTTAAGATCTAATTTTGAAAGCCCGGCGTAAAAACACATACGTTGTCGGTTATTTTTTTTGTATTGGCAAGGCCGCCTGCTTCGTAGTCGGTGAGCGCCCCGGGTTCAAAAACAAATTCAAAAATTCGGATGCGGGTTCCAGAATAAGTTCAAAAACTATGAATGGGTTGAGAATGAGTCTGAAATGCAGGAATTATGTCGGCTAATAGAAATTCTGCTGGAAAATAGGAATTCTGCTGGAAAATAGGAATTCTGCTGGAAATTAGAATTAATCGGCAAAATAGATGGTTGTAAAAACGCAGTAAAACATGTAAAAACGTCAAAAATTTGAATGGATTTTGGTGGGGCCGTTGAGATTCGAACTCAAGTCGCAAGACCCCCAGTCTTGCAGGATGGACCAAGCTACCCTACGGCCCCGCAGAGTAGATTCTATTTCTTCGATGACAACGGGCTTTGCCTTACTTGCCATCAACCAACTACTGTAATTAAACATGTAGTATAAATGAGTATCGGTAGGGAAGAGCCAGCTCCCTGTCTTTGTTATTTTTTTGAGTGTTGGTCTGCGTCTTTTTGCGTGGAGTTTTTTCCTGGAATTCTGGCTTAAGGTTTCTGGACATCGGGTTCAGATGGGTTGCTCAATATACTTTTTGCCCGCAGCACTCTCTGGACCATGGTGATGTGGGAGAATACGGCTATCAGGACAAGAGCCCAGCCCAGGAAGCCTGAGAGGGCGCCGAAAGCCAGGATGAGCATCCTTTCCGTACGTTCGGCAATTCCTACCGATAGTTTCCTGCAGCCTGCGGATTCGGCGCGGGCGCGGGTATAGCTTACCAGAAAAGAGCCTATAAGGGCAAAGCCTGCCCAGAGCCAGCCGTCAATTCCCAGGATCGGGGTGAGCACAAGCCTGCCGTTAATTGTTCCTGTCATTATCCCGAGAAACATCAGCCCGTCGGAATAGCGGTCGCATACCGAGTCCAGGACGCCTCCGAAAGGGGTGATCCTGCCTTTTGCTCTTGCGACTCCTCCGTCAAGGATATCAAAAACTCCGCTGAAGAGGATCAGGAGCCCTCCTTCAAAAGGTTTGCCCAGGGCGAATGCAGCTCCGGCAGCTACACTTACCGCAAAACCCAGCAGGGTAAGGGTGTTTGGGGAAAGGGGCACTGAGCGGGCAAACGGAATTACCAGCTTTCTTGCGCTGTTTTTCAGATCTTCGAATATTTCAATCCCATCCTTTTATCCGGCTACTTTTCCTTTTTATCGGGTTATTCTTCCTTTTTATCCGACGATTTTTTCCTTTTATCTGGCTATTGATACTGCACATCCAGATATTAGTCTTATCTTTTTTCTAAAGATTTCGGGCTTCAGGGTTCTGTGCAGCCCTTCGAAAGAGCCCTTTACAAACTTGAAGGGCAGCTTTCCTGATCGAATGGTCTGCAGGAATGGAATTCTCCAGAAAAGGGTTTTAAGGATCGTATAAGAATAAAGTCGCACGAGTTTAAAATGATATGGAGTTAAAATATGAATATAGTGGAAGAACACAGGGAAAAATGCACGCAATGCGGACAGTGCCTTTCAGTCTGCCCCCGGTACGATGACCTCGGTTTGCTTGACCTGCTTTACGGGTATCTGGACGGGACTTCCGGAATTGAGCCTGTTTCCCTGCTGCGCTGCCTTACCTGCGGGCTTTGCGCCGAGGCCTGTCCCGAAGCCCTGGGTATCAAGATGCTTATCTCTCCTGCCCGGCAGAAATGGGTAAGTGAACACGGGCTTACGGACAGGCAGACTATGGCAGACCCTGATGCTGAAAATAACCTTTTCAAAAAGGTTGCTGAAATGGATGAAGTCCCTGAGTACACAGACAGTCCTGGCTCTGTCGTGTATTTCCCGGGCTGCGCTGGCACCTATATTAACAAAAATATGGCACAGGCAACCGTTGCCCTGCTGGAAAAGGCTGGAGTCGATTACACGGTCCTGAGCGGGCTTGAATACTGCTGTGGGGCTGTTTCGGCAGGGGCGGGAAATCCGGCCCCGATTCTGCGAAATGGGCAGCGAAATATCGAAGAAGTCCGGAAAAGAGGTGCAAAAATCCTGCTTACGGCCTGTCCCGGCTGCTTTAAGGCTTTTAAGGAAATCTATCCCAAAATGTTCGGAGAACTGGGCTTTGAGGTGCTGCAGGTCTCACAGTACCTGGAACGCCTGCTTGGGGAAGGCAAACTTGCACCCGGATCTGCCCTCAAGCACAGGGTCTTTTACCACGATCCCTGCCATCTTACCCGGGGTATGGGAGTCTACAGGGAAGCAAGAAACGTGCTTGAAAATATTCCCGGCACCGAGCTTGCAAATAAAACCCCTGAAAATTCAGCCTGCTGCGGTTTTGGGGGAGGGGTAAGGGTCAACTATCCTTCCGAGTCCCTTTCGGTTGCTTCGGACCGTTACAGGGCTGCCGGGAAACTGGGCTGTGACGTAATCATAACTAACTGTGGGGGCTGTATGCAGAACCTTGTTGAAGCCGGAGGAGACGAGCAAATAAAGGTCTTTGACCTTGCTGAATACCTTTGCCTTGCTTGCGGAGTAAAAGTCGAGCGGGAAGATCAGAGAATGCTTGAGCTTGTAAACAGGGCTTACAGGTTCTGTATTTCTGGGTATCAGGAGCCCGATTTGCCATAAATTCTCCCTGGGATTTTTTTCCTCATGATTCTTTTTCCTGGGATTCTTTCTTCCAGGAATTTTTTCCTCATGATTCTTTTTCTTGAGATTCTTTTTCCTCGGGATTCTTCCTCTTTTTGATTTCCTTTACTCTCTTTCTCCCTTTTTTTCCTTTTTCCCCTAACCCTCTATTCTTTTGCTGTGGGCACAATATCGTAGCAAAAGTCTGGCCCGGTAAAATCTCTGGTATATAATGTTTTCTCTTTTTCCGTTTTTCCAACCTGAATTCTGTTTAAACCCCGAGAAAGAGGAAAATCCCTGCTCAAAAAAGGAATTTCTGGTCGTCAATCAAATTACATGGCTCAAAATTCTGGTGAAAAACAGCTTTAATGGCCTTCATCTCTCAGTGTGCCCTCTACAGTGAAATATTCTACTTTTTTAATATTTTTGCCGAAATTTCTACCGTTAACTTTATTTTTCCTGCTCTTATATACCTTCAAAAGTTCCTCTTTAATGTTTTATATTTATATTTTTCGTCATACCCTCTCTTTTTCCCTCCTGAACACTCCCTTCAAAATATTTTAACCAAAAAGTATTTATCTAACCCTCTGTTTTGCCATGCGCCTTCTGACAAAATATTTATACCAGTAAATCGAACTTTAACTTGGAGACATCTATAATGATGAGTAAACAGACGGGATTTAAAATGGCACCAAAAACACTCCCTCTGCTAAAATGCTCATGAACCCCAATCAGGACAATAACAAATCTTTCCTGATTTCGTAGTTTCGCTTGTGGTAATCACGATTCCCTACCTGTGGTTATCGTGAATTACTTCTCGTGCGCTCGTGACTTGTAGAGCGTGAGCTGACAACCCATTTGTTCATGGTTATTCATGATTGTTGTGGGTCGAGACGTCTCCATAGTTGAAAAACTAAAACGGAGGATGCAATATTAGCAAAGAAGAATTGCTTCAGGAACTTGCAGGCGCTGTAATCACCTGTAAAAAGGATGCGGTACTCGCTGCCGTTGAAAAGGCAAAAGGAGAACTGGATCCCTCCGAAATCATTGAAAAGGGGCTTGCAGCAGGCATGAACCAGGTGGGTGTCCTCTTTGAGAGGGGCAAACTTTTCTTACCCCACGTAATGATGGCTGCTGACGCAATGACTGCCGGAGTTGCAGCCTTAAAGGATCTTATGCCTGAAGGCGCTGCCAGCTCGAAAATGGGGGTTATTGTGAACGGTACCGTGGAAGGCGATGTCCATGACATCGGGAAATCCATCGTATCTACCATGCTCCAGTCCGCTGGTTTTGAAGTGTACGACATCGGCCGTGATGTCCCGGTCAAGAACTTTGTCCAGAAGGCAAAGGAAGTCAATGCTGACATGATCGGACTTTCCGCTCTTATGACCACCACCCTTCCCGGCCAGAGAGAAGTCATCGAACTCCTCAAGGAAGAAGGTCTCAGGGAAAAAGTAAAAGTCATGATCGGAGGCGCTCCGGCTACCCAGGCCTGGGCTGACAAGATCGGTGCAGACTGCTACGCTGAAAACGCAAGCGAGGCTGTCGCCAAGGCAAAAGAACTGCTGGCTTAAATTATTCTTATTCGGAGGTTACAAAAATGGCAAAATGTAATGCAGTTGCAGGATTCAATGCACTTAACGGTGTAGAATTAAACCTTTTTACCACTGACGAACTCAAAGCAATCCACTACGCTACCATGGATGTTCTGATGAACCCCGGTGTCCAGGTCTCTGACCCCGAGGCAAGGCAGATTTTTAAGGAAAATGGCTGCGAAGTCGATGAAAAAACCAATATTGTAAAGATCCCTGAATACCTTGTAAGAAGAGCCCTTCAGCTCGCCCCCTCCAGGTTTGTCCTCTGGGGTCGCGACAAGAAGAACAACACAGTCCAGGAGTGCGGCGGCAAAGTACACTGGACCTGTTTCGGTACCGGTGTGAAGGTCTGCAAGTACCAGGATGGCAAATACGTAACCGTTGACTCTGTCGAACAGGATATTGCAGATATCGCAAAGCTCTGTGACTGGGCAGAAAACATTGACTACTTCTCCCTGCCGGTCTCAGCAAGAGACATTGCAGGTCAGGGTGCCCAGGACGTCCACGAGACCCTCACCCCTATCGCAAATACCTCTAAGCACTTCCACCACATTGACCCCGTAGGCGAAAACGTCGAGTACTACTGGGACATCGCAAAGGCCTACTACGGCGGCGATGAAGAAGAAGCCCGGAAGAAACCTATCTTCTCCATGCTCCTCTGCCCGACCAGCCCACTCGAGCTCAGTGTCAATGCCTGTCAGGTCATCATAAAGGGTGCTCGCCTCGGGATCCCTGTTAACGTCCTGAGTATGGCAATGTCCGGTGGCTCCTCTCCTGTTTACCTTGCAGGAACTCTCGTTACCCACAATGCAGAAGTCCTCTCCGGTATCACCCTTGCCCAGCTTACCGTCCCGGGAAGCAAGGTCTGGTACGGAAGTTCAACAACCACCTTCGACCTGAAGAAGGGTACTGCACCTGTCGGATCTCCTGAACTCGGTCTTATCAGTGGTGCAGTTGCAAAGCTTGCCCAGTTCTACGGCCTTCCCTCCTACGTGGCAGGTTCCTAGTCTGATTCCAAGGTTCCGGACAACCAGGCAGGCCACGAAAAGACCATGACTACCCTCCTGCCTGCCCTTGCTGGTGCCAACACCATATACGGGGCCGGGATGCTTGAGCTCGGAATGACTTTCTCAATGGAACAGCTCGTCATTGACAATGATATCTTCAGCATGGTCAAGAAAGCCATGAAGGGAATTCCTGTCTCTGAAGAAACCCTGGCAGTCGAATCTATCCAGAAAGTTGGTATCGGAAACAACTTCCTTGCCCTCAAACAGACCAGGCAGCTTGTGGACTATCCCTCCAACCCCATGCTCATCGACAGGCGCATGTTCGGCGACTGGGCAGCAGCCGGCTCAAAGGACCTTGCAGCAGTTGCACACGAAAAGGTAGTAGACGTCCTCAAGAACCACGAAGTCAAACCAATCGATGCAGACATCCTCAAGGATATGCAGGCTGTCGTGGACAGAGCTGACAAAGCCTTCAGAGGTATGTAATTAAGGATATTCAGGAGATCTAAAAATGGCAAACAAAGAAGAAATCATTGCAAAAGCAAAAGACGCAATCACTGATTTTGATGATGAACTTGCAGCAGAAGTCGCAGCAGAAGCCCTTGCTGCAGGGATTGACCCTGTAGAACTCATTGAGAAAGGCTTTACCGCAGGTATGGAGGAAGTAGGCGAACAGTTCGAACAGGGTTCCCTTTTCCTCCCCCACGTGCTTGCAGCCGCTGAAGCAATGAAGGCAGGCATAGAAGTAATTACGCCGGAAATGGAAAAGCGCAAGTCTCAGACCAAGAACCTTGGGACCATCGTCATCGGGACCATCGAAGGCGACATCCACTCCATCGGAAAGGACATTGTTGCCTCCATGCTCAACATTGCAGGCTTTAAAGTCGTGGATCTCGGAAGAGACGTCCCGATAAAGACCTTTGTTGAAAAGGCAAAGGAACTCAAACCACAGATTATCGCATCCTCCGCCCTTATGACCACAACCATGGTCAACCAGATCCAGATCGAGGAACAGCTGAAAGAAGCAGGTATCCGCGACCAGGTCAAGACCATGGTCGGAGGCGCACCCGTTACCCAGGACTGGGCTGACAAGATCGGCGCAGACCTCTACGGAGAAAGTGCCAACGATGTCGTCAGCAAGGTAAGAGCAGCCTTACTCTAAAAAAGGTCCAACAAGCAGAAAATGCAGAAGATCCGATCAAATGCGTTTTCTGCTCAATTTTATTTTGTGCAGTTTTTGCGAAACCGATAGCTAAGGGTATACAAAAAAAGTTCTTTCATATCCGGTCATACTCAAGGGAGAATCCAGTAACCATAAAAGGCAATGAGGTAAGCCTGCTCAATATTGTCCTCTGGTATGCTCAGGGGAGATAAGCGGTAAACTTCAAAACTGCTGATTTCAAAACTGCTGATTTCAAAACTGCTGATTCCTGGTTAAAAACGGAAATTAAAACTATAGTTATATAAATGTAGTTCGATAAAATCAGTAAACCAGAAACTGTAGTTTTGAAATTCAACCTCAATGTTAATCTGGTTCCCTGGGATGCAAATGCCCATAGAGACGGTTCGCAAGCTGTACTTTCAGGCTGTGGAATAGGGTTGAGACGGACTCATGCCCTGAGGGAATTCCATAGTGCATCTGAAAAATGGAGGGATTTTCCGTGGATTTAAAAGCTCTGAAAAAACAGGAAAGTAAACGAAAAATCAGTAAGGGGTACATGTGGGCCCTTTTCTGTGCTGTATTCTGGGGTATCTGGTATCTCCCAGGAACCGTTGTCTGGGTGCTTAACCCCTTTGATGAGATGTACGGTGCTATTGCCGAAACCGGTGGAGACGGCACAGCTCTGATCATAACTGCTGTTCTGATTACGGCCTTCAATGCGCTTACGGTCATGCTTGCGCTTATGCTCTGGAACGGGGTTCTCGGTAAATTCGGAGAACTTGTCCGGACAATGAAAGAATTCCATCCGTGCTCCAAGTGGTTCTTCCTTGCTTCAATTTTCGGAGGTCCGATGGCAATTCTCGGTTCATTCATTGCTATGGGCTTCATTGGCGGAGCATTCGCAGCTGTTGCGGCTCTTCTTTACCCCGTGGTGGGTTCGATTCTTGCCTACTACTGGTACGGGGAAAAAATCTCCAAGAGAGCGGCAATCGGTATCGGTGTCATCATTGTAGGGGGCGTCACGATCTTCGGAGGCGGGCTTCTGACAGAGCTTTCCTCAGGCAATGTCCAGTGGATCGGATACCTTGGAGGTTTGATGGCTGCTGCCGGCTGGGGTATTGAAGGTGCAATCGCAGGAAAAGGTCTCGACATTTCCGAACCCGATGTGGGGCTGACCCTCAGGTTCGTCGGAGAAAACCTGATCTGGTGGGTCATTATTGTCCCCATACTTGCACTTGTCGGCTACCCGATGTATTCCTTTGCATTCCAGGCATTTGAACCCCTGACCCTGCTTGTCCTGATCTTCGCAGGAATTACCTTTGGTTTCTGTTATGTCTGCTGGTACAAGTCTTTCCCGCTCATCGGAGTCGGAAGAGGCCAGGGTATAGGAAACCTCTACGGGTTGTTTGCTATTATCTTCATTTTCCTCTTCTTCGGAGATGTCCCGCAGTGGACCATCCTTGTCGGAGGCACTCTCTGTGTTATTGGTAGTTTCGTTATGTTTACGGAAGACACAAGTGAACTTGAAACTCTGAGAGGTGAGTGAAGTGAGCGGAAACCGCCCTATTAAATTCAGGATTCTGGAACTCTTGCTGGATGAGAAAGAACGCTGGAACTATGAGATTGTTTCAAAGATCCAGGAAGAGTACAGCATGCACGGAAATTACAACCGGGACAGCATCAACTTCGACATAATCGAACTGGCATCCGGAGGGATGCTGAAGGATGTGGAGCAGAAAGTCGATGAGGACGGGATCTACAAAAAAGGTTTCCTCCTGCACAAATACGTGATCACCGATTTCGGAAAAGCCCGTGGCTCCGATGCCTGCCTGAGGTATGTATAATCATCTTTGACGGAGGTTAAACATGGTACAAACAGCAGCTGCAATGGAAGCTTACAATGCCTACTGGGCAAACTCCTTCATCCCTGCCGGGGACGTCATGTGGATGGTCCTCATCCTTGTCCTGGCGGTAGTCGCCCTCTGGCAGGCAAGGACTTTCGTGTCCAAGTTCTGAACCCCGAGAGAATACAGCTTTCCAGATCTAATTTCAAATAAACAATATAATTGGTGACAAAAATGGCAACTGAATATGCTTTAAGGATGGGGGACGGGAAACGCGTCTTCCTCACAAAAGAAAAGATCATGGAGGAACTTGAGGCAGGAATGGCGAATGCCTCAGACCTCGGGGAAATCCCAGATCTCAGTGCCGATGAGATTGACAAGCTTGCAGAAATCCTCATGATGCCCGGGAAAGCCGTGAGTGTCGAACAGGGCATGGAAGTCCCGGTTACCCACGACATCGGTACAATCAGGCTTGACGGAGACCAGGGCAACAGCGGTGTAGGTATCCCCTCCAGCCGTCTGGTCGGTTGCATGATGCATGAGAGGGCATTTGGCGCCGACACCATGGAGCTCGGACACATTGACTACAGCTACAAGCCGGTTAAACCCGTGGTCTCAAACGAGTGCCAGGCAATGGAAGTCTGCCAGCAGAACATGGTCATCCCGCTCTTCTACGGTGCAATGCCGAACATGGGGCTTTACTACACCCCTGACGGGCCCTTCGAAAACCCGGGCGACCTCATGAAGGCATTCAAGATCCAGGAAGCCTGGGACTCAATGGAACATGCCGCAGAGCACCTGACCAGAGACACTGTCTGGGTCATGCAGAAGCTCTTTGCCTCGGGCGCAGACGGTGTCAACTTTGACACAACTGCAGCAGCAGGTGACGCTGACATGTACGGGACTCTGCACGCAATCGAAGCCCTCAGGAAGGAATTCCCTGACATGTACATCGAGGCCGGCATGGCTGGAGAATGTGTGCTCGGTATGCACGGAAACCTGCAGTATGACGGCGTGACCCTTGCCGGGCTCTGGCCGCACCAGCAGGCTCCTCTTGTCGCAAAGGCAGGAGCAAACGTTTTCGGGCCTGTGTGCAACACCAACACCAGCAAGAGCTCAGCCTGGAACCTCGCCCGTGCAGTCAACTTCATGAAGGCAGCTGTTCAGGCTTCTCCTATCCCCTGTCACGTTGACATGGGTATGGGTGTGGGCGGAATCCCCATGCTTGAGACTCCTCCGATTGATGCCGTTACCAGGGCAAGCAAGGCAATGGTCGAAATTGCCGGCGTCGACGGCATATAGATCGGGGTCGGCGACCCTCTGGGTATGCCGATTTCCCACATCATGGCCTCCGGTATGACCGGGATCAGAGCAGCAGGCGACCTTGTTGCAAGGATGGAGTTCTCAAAGAACATGAGGATCAAAGACGCAAAACAGTACGTGGCAAAGAAGCTCAATGTGGACGTCATGGACCTCGCAGATGAGCACGTTATGCGCGAACTCCGTGAAGAGCTCGACATCGGCGTGATCACCTCAGTTCCGGGTGCTGCAAAGGGCATTGCCGCAAAGATGAATATCGAGAAGCTTCTCGATGTCAAGATAAACTCCTGCAATCTCTTCAGAAAACAGACCCAGTAAAGAAAGGATCTGATATACAGATCTCGTAAAGAAAGGTCAAGAAAAACAGCTCAGGTAAGAACAGACCTTTGAAGGAGTCTCAGGCATAAGCCTGTGTTCCTTCTATTTTTGTGCAGCAGGGAGAAATGTCCTGTCCTGAAAACGAGCTAAAAACAGATAGCTAAAAACAGATGGCTAAAAACAGATAGCTAAAAACAGATAGCTAAAAACAGATGGCTAAAAACAGATAGCTAAAAACAGATAGCTAAAAACAGATAGCTAAAAACAGATAGCTAAAAACAGATAGCTAAAAACAGATAGCTAAAAACAGAAAGCTCGAAAAAAGCCGAAGTCATCGGCGGTAGGTTAGAAAAGTAATCCACTGATGAATGGCAGTATCTTCCTGTTGCTCTTAATTTTTCATTAATCCTTTTGATTGAATGTTTTATCTGGTTTCTGATTGAATGTTTTATCTGGTTTCTAATTGACTCTCTTTCTTTGATCTCTGCTCGATTCTCTTTCCTGGATCTCTATCGAATCTATTTTAATTGAACATCTTTGCTGGTAACTCCGCACGGGCATTTTTTATAAAGTTCATCTGGTATCACCGGTTTTACAGGCTGTTATTTCTGCGGATTTTCACATCTTTAACCTTTTTATTTTTTTGCAGTCATTTTTCTTCGTTTTTCAAATTTCCAGTTTTTTCCTTCTGGTTTGAACAGTTTTAATTTTGGAGATCCTTTCATATTGTTTTCAGTCAGGTTGTTCTACTAATTTTGTTTTTTTAAGGACGTAATCTTCCTAATACGATAAATTTATATATTTATACATGCTTTTATTTATTGGGAAATCAAATTTACTTGATTTGCCTTGTAAAGCGCCATTTTAAGTCTCCGCAATTCTGTAAACTCCTGAAACAATTTGCCTTTGAACCTCCATTCTTTTTTTCATTTTTTTCTTCCTCTGAGTTGATACTCTCTTTCTTCGCCTGTTCTCTTTTTGCTTCTCTTTTTTCTGTCCTATGCCCTGATATGGAAAGAAATCAGGTAGCTTCGGTTTTTTCATTTCCAGCCCAAAGTTTATCAGTTGATACGATAATTATGCAGGAGACCCAAACCTGTAGATTAATGCATAAACAGGGCCTCATTTCTTGTTTCCATACCTGATTCTACGATTTATCTGATATTCTGGTGAGAACCATGGCTGACACAATTCACTGGGCAGACGTCATAGCCGAAGACGTGTTAAATAAGAGTGGCAAGCACCTTGTTGCCACAGGAATCACCCCCTCCGGGCATATCCATATAGGTAACATGAGGGAGGTCGTGACTGCTGATGCTGCTTACAGGGCTCTCCTTGACCGGGGGGCGGATGCCCGCTTCATTTATATTGCTGACAACTACGACCCTCTGCGCAAGGTTTACCCTTTCCTGCCTGAAAGTTATGCCGAGCATGTGGGAAAACCAATTTCCGAGGTGCCCTGCCCATGCGGGGAATGTGCAAACTATGCCGAGCATTTCCTGAAACCTTTCCTCGAAGCCCTGAGGCGCCTGGGCATCAACCCCGAGGTCTTGAGGGCAGACGAAATGTACAGGGCAGGCCTTTATACCGAAGCGATAAAGACTGCCCTTGTAAAAAGGGATGAAATTGCAAAGATCCTTGAAGAGGTCTCGGGCAAAATAGTTGCAGAAGATTGGAGCCCTTTTAACCCCCGCTGTAACGAGTGCGGGAAAATCACGACCACGAAGGTTACGGGTTTTGACCTGGAAGCCGAAACCGTGGACTATGTCTGTGCCTGCGGGCACTCGGGGACGGTGCCGATGGCAGGAGGAGGGAAACTCACCTGGAGGGTGGACTGGCCCGCCCGCTGGGCTGTGCTTGGAGTAACCGTGGAACCTTTCGGAAAAGACCATGCCTCAAGGGGCGGCTCCTATGACACAGGAAAGCGAATAGTAAGGGAAATCTACGGGCACGAGCCTCCCTTCCCCATAGTCTACGAGTGGATAATGCTCGGAAAGCAGGGGGCGATGTCTTCTTCCACAGGAGTTGTTGTCTCGATTTCGGATATGCTTGAAGTGGTGCCTCCGGAAGTCCTGCGCTACCTGATCATCCGTACAAAACCTGAAAAACATATCCAGTTCGACCCGGGGCAGCCCCTCCTTACAATGGTGGACGAATACGAACGGCTCAGGGAAAAATTCCGGGAAAACGACCCCTCCCTCGGGGACTTTGAAAAGAGGATTTACGAACTTTCCAGGGCAACCGGTATCTGTCACCCAGAAATTCCTTTCAAGCAGATGGTTACGATCTACCAGGTCGCCAGGGGAGATTTCGAACAGGTGCTGAAGATCGTAAAGCGTTCGGGCTTTTCAGTTGAAGATGAAAAGTGTATCGGGGAACTTGCAGATAATGTCTCCAGGTGGCTTGAACTCTATGCCCCTCCGTTTGCGAAATTTAGTGTAAAAGAGAATGTGCCAGTGCAGACCGCAACCCTTTCGGAACTCCAGAAAGCCTTCCTCGGGGCTTTTGCTGACCTTATCGAAAAGAAAGGGAAAATCACCGGAGAAGAATACCATATGCTGGTCTATTCAGCAAAAGACGAAAGTTCCGAACTGAACAGGCTGATTGCGGAGAAATTAAACGGGCCTGTCCCGCAGGTGGACCCAAAAGATCTTTTCAAAGCGATTTACACCTCAATTCTCGGGCAGGGCTCGGGCCCGAAAGCCGGCTGGTTCCTGTCTTCCTTTGAGGCGGACTTCCTGATAACCCGGTTCAGGGAAGCTTCAACATACAGTCCTGAGAAGCGCATTTGAAGATAGGCACGGCAGAAATAAAAGGAGATAATAAGCCGATGGAAAAATCCGCAAGCTCTTCAAAAGAGCACTTTCTTGCCTGGGATAAGGAATACACCCACCTCAAGTGGGGGGGCCCTGCGTCTATCCGGAGCCTGCAGGCTTATCTTGCACCGGAGGCGAGGATACTTGATGCAGGTTCAGGGAACGGAAGGTATCTTGGAGAGCTTTCAAGGCACTATAGTGCTGTCGGGATTGATATCTCCCTGACTGCCCTCTGCAGTTCCCGCTCACGGCTTGCAAGAAGCGGCAGGTTTGCAGAACACCTTGGGGCAAGTGTACATGCCCTTCCTTTCAAATCCGGATCTTTTGACGGAATTCTCTGTTACGGGGTGCTCCAGCACCTTTTCAAAGAAGAGCGGGAAGCTACTGTCAGGGAGTTCATGCGCGTGCTCGGCTGCGACGGTTTAATCTTTTTCGAGGCTTTCGGCAGGGAGGATATGCGCTGTGGGGGAGAGCCTTCAAGCCCATTTGAAGAAAATACTTTTGTCCGGCAAAATGGGATAATTTACCATTATTTTTCCGAAGAAGAGGTAAAGGAACTTTTCTGCAGTTTTGAGGTCCTTGAACTGGAAAATGTAACAAAAGAGAAAACTTTTAGAGGGGAATCTTATGTTCGGCACATGGTCAGAGGGGTTTTTCGGAAACTTTGAACTTGATTCAGAAATTTTCTGAATCTTCTGACTCATCTGTTTTTTGCCGTTTCAGACCCTCTACGTAACTTCAAAAAAACCTGAATATTTGATTTTTATTTTAGTTTGAATTTTAATTTCTATTTTTGCTTTTATTTTCTTTGGCATGAAAGTACTTTATGCACTTTCATTTTTTGTGCCTGTTATTCGGAGAATTCCATGTGCGTTTTTTACTTTTGTTTTTATTTTTTTACACAAAGGCTAATTTAAGGTAATTGAGCACGATTATTACAAGGGCTCCGAAGATTCCTCCTATTGCGCATATCAGGACTGCTATCCAGGTGATTGCGATTTCAAGTCCGAGCAAAAATTTTGCTACGATCAGGGTTAAGATCCCAAGCACTGCATTTATTGCAAGGCTGGTGGCAGTCTTGAGGACCTTGTACAGCACAAACGCTGCTATAGCTGCCAGAATTAATACTGAGATTTCGGTAACTCCAACTACCATAGATTATACATAGGGTTCAAATTATTTATATTTATCACTGAGTTTTATGAAACAGTAGTGGCTTTCTGGAAATTTGAGCCAGATGTACTCGAAAATGTCTGCTGATATTTTTTATTTGAGAAAGGAATTCCATTTTACGGCACTTTTTCCCTTATAGAGCCCGGACAAATTCAACAAGAATTTCCTTAAGTGCTGCCTCGTTTGAATAAGTCCTGACCTCCAGCGAAGGGTCAGGGTTCCCGAGCACCATTGCAGAAACTGCCGCCCCGGGCCTGTGCAGGCAGAGCACGGGAATTTTCCGGACAAGCGCCCTGCAGATTTCATAGCCCACGCCTGTGGACGGTACTGTCACCTCTGCAATCAGGGCATCGCTTTTTGCAAGCAGACCGATATCTCTGGCATAGATCTCCTGTTCGGTCATTTTCGATTCGGTTTCTTCCAGCCCGGGGTCTGCAACATGCCAGCTGAGTACGTCAGCTCCTGCTTCTTCGAGGGAGTCGTACATAAGCCGGTAGACATCAAGAAGCTGCCTCCCTCCCCGGATCGAGCCTGAAAGGAAAATTTTCTTTTTATCCTTTTCTGAAATTACAACTTTTTCCATTCCTTTTTCACCTGCCAGAATTTCTTACTGCACGCCTCTGAAGTAATGCCCTGCGGTAAAACCCTTTCCCAGACTCTCACATTTTTCCTTTGCCTTCTCTCCGGTCTCGTAAAATACATCAATCGCCTTCCTGTAAGCTACTGTAACTCGCCTGATCTCTTCTGCACTTTCCATCCCGAGTGTTTCAACCCTCAGGCTTGCAACTCCACTTTCGACAAGTAAGGGGATATACTCGAGCATGCAGAGGGATCTTGAGTTCAGCAGGTGAGTCCGGCACTGGTAGTCCATGAGGAGAGGAAATTCATAGTTCTTCTCATCTACCAGAGTGAAGTTTCCTGAGGCACAGGGAGCACTGCATTTGCCTCCTTCTTTTCCTAGCAGCCCGCCTACCAGGCAGTGTTCGGATTCCATCAGTTCGAGGCGGCCGTGGACAATGCATTCGGCAGGTCCGTAGGCTGCTACTTCTTTGAGCTCTTCAAGCGTTAATTCGGGAGAAAGTACAGCCATTCCGGCCCCTTTCTGCAAAAGGAGGTCAAAGGTGTAACCGTTATAGATATTCAGGGGACTGTCTGCAATACACGGGACCTTTTTTTCTTTTGCAAGGTTAAACGTCCCGAGGTTTGAAACAAGGACTCCGGCAGCTCCGAACTTTTTCGCACGGGAAAGAAGTCCTTCTACCTGTTCCATCCCGGAGTCCTTCACGATTTTAGGAGTATTAAAATAAATTTTTCTGCCTGCAGCTCTGGCTTTCAGAACAGCGCTTTCAAAAACAGAATCCGGGTCCCTGCCGGTATCAAGCTCCGTTTTGGAAGCTTCCTCTACTTCGGTTTTGTTCTCTTTTCCGGTTGTGTTTCCGGCTGTGTTTCCGGCTGTGTTTCCTACTGTGTTTCCTGCTGTGCTCGGCTTTCTGAAGAGTCCCTCTCCGAAGTAAATGCAGTCTGCCCCGCCTGCAAGAGCCCCTTCAAGCCCTTCAAAGGAATAAGCGGTAACTGAGAGCAAGGGCTTTTTTGGAAGGGTCTGGGTTTTGGTTTCTTTGATTTCTTCTCTATTGTCTGTTTTCCCTGTTCCCTCTATTTCTTCGGTTTCCTCTTTTTTCCCTGTTCCCTCTACTTCCTTTGCCTTTTTTTCTCCGGGAGCAGGGAGCTGCAGATTTTCGAGAGCTTTACGCTTCCACTTTGAGATGCGCAGGTTTTCAAGCTGCAAGACCGCTTTTGTCCTCAGCTCGTTCAGCTGCCCTACGGGAATAAAAATATCCCCTTCTACACTCACATTAAGTTCGGCTGCTTCAAAAAGAGTGTTTCCAAGCTTGGTAAGCTGTTTTTCAATCTGGGCTTTTGAGGTAGGGAGTTTTTCTGCTTTCTCAACAAGATATTCGGATTCCACTGCCACTGCATTTGAATCGCCGTCTTTTATCTCGAACCTGGCAGGTTTTCCCGGGGTAAGGGTTGCTGTGAGGGATACAGGGATCTTTGGCCTCAGGGCTCCGGATTCGCTTTCTTTTTTAAGGGAATCCATAAGCTTCTTGTCATGAGTCCTGTAGACCGTGCTTCCTGAGGGCGCCCTTGAATCAAAGGGGATCTCTATGGTTTCCCCTTTCCCTGCACTGTATACGGGGCCTTTTTCGGTATACATCGAGGATATGATTTTTCCTTTATCTTCCGGCCTGGTCTCGGCGTTTTCGACCATTATCCCGTCTCCCAGGCGGAGGGTGTTTGAGAGTTTTACACGGATTCTATTTGTGCGCCTGTCATAGCTGACGACCGTGCCTGCAGGGATCCCGCGGTTGTGGGGGTTTTCCCTGCTCATGAGTTTTCCACGCGGGTTTTCGAAAAAGTAGCCTGAGGTAAAGCCGCGGTTAAAAAGCTGGGTAAGGGTTTCCTGCTCTTCTTCGGATACAAAATACCCGGCAGGGTTTTTCAGGTACCTGTCAATCAGGCGGCGGTAGATCCTGACAACTCCTGCAACGTACTCCGGCCTTTTCATCCTGCCTTCTATTTTGAAGGACTCTATCCCTGCTTCAATGAGGGCTCCAAGACCTGAAGCCGTGTTAAGGTCCCTGGGGCTTAAAAGGTAGCTGCCGTCCGTTTTTACCTGCTTGCCTTCACAGTAGAGCCTGTACTTTTTGCGGCACGGCTGGGCGCAGTATCCTCTGTTGCCGCTCCTCCCCCCTATAAGGCTGCTCAGGAGGCACTGGCCCGAATAGGAGATACAGAGGGCTCCGTGTACAAAAACCTCGATCTCCATATCACTTTTTTCTTTTATCTTTTTAATCTCTTCAAGCGAATTTTCCCTTGAAAGTACGACCCTTTCGATTCCCAGCTCCTTTACAAAAGCAACCCCTTCACTGTTATTCAGGGTCATCTGCGTGCTTGCGTGCAGGGGAAGGTCGGGCAGGTATTTCCGCGAAAGGGCAATAAGTCCGGGGTCCTGGATGATAATCGCGTCTGTTCCCATTTCTCTCTGCCGGGAGAGCAGCATAAGTGCACTTTCCACTTCCCCTTCCTTGAGCAGGGTGTTTACGGTTACGTATATTTTTACGCCCCTGAGATGGGCATAATCAATAGCTTGTTCAAGCTCTTCCTCTGAAAAATTAGATGCATATCCCCGGGCGCTAAAAGCCCTGGCGCCTATGTATACAGCGTCAGCTCCGTTTTCCACAGCTGCCGTAAGGGCTTCCATGCCGCCGGCCGGTGCCAGCAGTTCAGGTTTTGCAGGCTTCATCAGATGGGATTACGGAGTATGCTCTTTATTAAGCTTTGGCATCCTTTTCCTGCTGGAAAACTCCAGGGGCTAAAATCAAAGAGTTCTAAAATCAAAGGTTGTAGGGAACAAAAGGTTCTAAAATCAAAAGGTCGGGGAAACAAAGAATAAAAAGTAAAAAGTAAAAAATAAAAAGTAAAAAGTAAAAAGTAAAAAGTAAAAAATAAAAAGTAAAAAATAAAAAGTAAAAAATAAAAAGTAAAAAGTAAAAAATAAAAAGTAAAAAGTAAAAAATAAAAAGTAAAAAAAGGTTAGATTGCGGAGCTGCCGGACAGAGTCCAGTAGAGTTTCTCTCGGGTTATGCCTTTGGTCCTATTATCCAGGTCACGATCCTATCGCTTTTCTTATCTTTTGAAGTTTCGCAGAGTATCTTTCCGTCATGCATATGGGATTCGCAGGAATAGCTGACTTTGTCTTCTTTTCCTATGTGCTTGAAATGTACCTTGAAGTATCCTTCCGAACACCCTATCCCGTATTTGATCCAGCCTTCAATATCCGCTCCACCCTCGCAGCTTCCTTCGCATGCAATGAGTCCAAAACTCTTTTCCTCATAAGACCTTATCTTTTCTGGAGCAGTGTGGCCTTTTTTGTACTTTCCCTTCTCTATTTTCTGAGCCTGAAGCACAAAGTCCTCACTGGTATTGTTCAGGATCTTCAATTGCAAACCTTCAAGAGTTTCCATAGTTTCTGTTTCTGACATCTTCGATTACCCCGATAAATAATGAATCCAGATAAAACTCTGAACAAGAGATTGCCTCTAATAAATAAAAAAGTATCTCAAAATATCTGAAAGTGAATATATATCCAATTCTATCTAATTGAGGAGATTAAAATTGATAGCATCGGCTCTGGACAAATTAAATCCCTTAAAAACAGATTTTCCTGAAAAAGCAGATTGTTCTGAAAAAAACCGGTTGTTTTGAAAAAGTAGTTTCCTTGAAAGTTGGGATCATGAGGATTCTTACTTTTGAATACCGGGGTCCCAATTCTCAGGTTCTTCTGCTTGAACAAAACTGCTTGAACAAAACTACTCGAACAAAACCGCTTGAACGAAATCCAACTCCGAACTTCTGCATTTTCAGTCAGTGCAGATGCAGGGTTTTTGACTGCAGGTAGGGCAGACCCCAGGGTATTTTTTAAGGAATGCTTCTTCAAGGTCAATTCCGTAAAGGTTGGCAAGAGCTCCTATCCAGGCAAAGCAGTCCGCAAGTTCCTCTTCTATATTTTCGGGCTCTTCCCTGCGAATAGCTTCGGCAAGTTCTCCGACTTCTTCAACCAGCCAGAGCATGGTAGCCTTCCCGCCCCGCCTTTTGTCGTTATGGGCGTAGAGTTCGTACATAAGCTTCTGAAAATCGGAAATCTCCATTCTTCTCTCTCCTGCCTCTCCTTTTATTGCCCCAAGTTTTTCCAGCATTCAGAGCCTTACCGGGATTTCCCGCTCTCTCAGGTACTCTTTTACTTCCCGTATTGAATATTCACTGAAGTGGAAAATGCTTGCTGCAAGGGCTGCATCAGCTTTTCCTTTGGAAAATCCTTCGTAGATATGCTGCGGGTTTCCAACTCCGCCAGAGGCGATGATGGGGACATCCAGTTCTTCGGAGAGTTTTCTTGTAATGGGGAGGTCGTAACCGGCGCAGGTCCCGTCCCGGTCCATACTTGTAAGCAGGATTTCTCCCGAACCCAGTTCTTCCGCTCTTTTTGCCCACTGCACGGCATCAATCCCTGTCGCTTCCCTGCCTCCGTAAATTACCACTTCATACCAGGCCGGGGTCCCATCTTCAAGTTCCAGGACAGTTTTGCCGGGATTGTTCTTTATGTCGGTATTTCGCCTGCAGTCAATCGCAGTAACGATACACTGGGCTCCGAATATGTCCGAGGACTCCTTGATAAAACCAGGGTTCTTTACTGCCGAGGTATTGACCGAAACCTTATCCGCGCCTGCCCTTAGGATCTGGCGGATAGCGTCAATCGAACTGATCCCGCCTCCCACCGTGAGGGGAATAAAAACCTCATCTGCAGTTCTTTCGATTACATCGATCATTGTTTCCCTGCCGTGAGCTGAAGCTGTGATATCCAGGAAAACAAGTTCATCTGCGCCGTCTTCATTATAGCGTTTGGCGAGTTCCACAGGGTCTCCGGCCTCTTTCAGGTCCACAAACTCCACACCCTTGACTACACAGCCGCCTGCCCTGTCAAGGGTCACATCAAGGCATGGTATGATTCTTTTGGTGAGCATCTAAGGGATAATGAAGTTAACTGTTATTAAAAGCTTATTGAAATTGAACGGCAGAAGTCCTGAGGGCAGTAGACAGTCAGAATAAGCAGAGATGGAGTGACCCGGTGGGCCGTTCTTAACTGGTTGATCTATCCCGGTCCTGTGAGGAGATCTTTCTTTTTTCTCTCCCTGCGCCTGCAAGGGCCCGTACCAGCCGTCAGTCCGACAAAACACGATCTAAAAGCCGATGCCGCAATTAAGAAATACAGATATTGAAGGAAATAGCCCCGGGACCAGGAAAATACTTTGCTTAACCCAGAAAACGGCTTTCCAATTCTCAGGTAAATATAAGCTCCTTCCTCTCCTTATCTAAAATCCTTGAATAACAGAACAAATTTGAAATGCCAAAACCCATCAAGTAGTCCTCTTGAGCGAGAGGAGCGAGCGAAAAGGACCTCGTGCTCCCGAAGCGAAACTCGGGTTCGGCAACTCTGCCGGTTCAGCCAAAAATATTCATTACGCGGGCGCCTTCAAGTCTGGACATCTCTATTTCGGAACATTCCAGCACTTTCTTTCTAATTCTTATGGGGGCTCCCACCCTGAGGGCGAGGGCAATGCAGTCGCTTGGTCTGGCATCGAACTGCATTATATTATTGTCCTTTCTGACCAGGAGGCGGGCATAATAGACTTTATCTACCTTGTCATCGATCATTACGCCCTCGACTTTTATATCCAGGCGGTCGAAAATGTTAACCATGAGGTCGTGGGCCATCGGGCGAGGAGGAGAGATATTTTTTATTACGTTCCCTATTGAAAGGGCTTCCAGATGCCCTATATATATGGGGAGCATCTCACCTTTTGAATTTTCAAGAAGTACGACAGGGGTAGGGTCACTGAAAACATCGACTATATAGACATCCTTGACATGAATTTCTTCAAAATCGTCGTAATTGTCGATGTCCATATCCAGTAGTTAATTTCACATGTATTAATACCTTATTTAATTTTTTTCAATTTATTAAAGGAGATGCGTATACCTTGATTCATACTTTTTTCGAATGCCAATTTTTCACATTCTCAATTTCTTGGGAAACCATGTCTGCCGAGCATGGGCACGAAGAGAACCTCACCTTTTCTTTTCTTATGTATGTTGCCATTGCTATCTTTTTTAACCCTGATAAGTTCCTGGAAATAATCCCCTACAGGAATTACCATTATGCCACCGGGCTTCAACTGTTCCAGCAGAGCCTTAGGGATAGAGGGAGCTGCGCATGTTACAGCTATTCTGTCATAAGGTGCATACCGGGGATAACCCACTGATCCATTCTCAAGTAATACTGTAACATTATCGTACCCTGTTTCCTCCAGGTTCTTCCTTGCAAAATTTACAAGGGGTTTTATGCGCTCCACAGTGTATATACTTCCGGTTTTTCCTACGAGCTCTGCCATCACTGCAGCATTATATCCGAAACCTGCCCCAATTTCCAGGACTTTATGCCCTTCAGACAGCTCCAGGATTTCACACATAATGGCAACCATATGAGGAGCTGATATTGTTTGCCCATGGCTGATTTCTAGAGGTCTGTCCGTATAAGCTGCCCTTTGCTCATATTCCGGAACAAACCTGTGTCTTGGAACACGGAGCATGGCCTTGAGCACTTTTTTTTCCCGTACGATACCTTCAAGCCCTTCTACAAGGAGCTTGCGAAGCTCTTCGAATTCTTTTTCTTCTTTCTTTCTTATCCTGCTGTCCTTAAAATAGTCCTTTTCGGAAATCGCGTTGGCCAGAACAATCCCCCTTCTTTCTGGTAAATTTTTTACGCATTTCGAAAGCACAATGTCGCCTTTTCTGGATCTGAATATTCCCTCTAACTTTTATTTTATTGATGAAAAGGCGTGTATTTTCCAACTTTTTCCATCTGCACTGCTCCCCTTTTTTTAAAACCCGTACTTGCCTATCAAAGGAACGAAAACTACTCCCCCTCTTTTCTCTTCGTGTATCTTGCCTTCGTGATCCTTTTTAATTCTGATAAGCTCCTGGATATAGTCCCCCACGGGAATTACCATTATTCCTCCGGGTTTCAACTGTTCCAGCAGAGGTTCAGGGATATCGGGAGCTGCGCATGTTACAACTATCCTGTCATAAGGAGCACAGCCGGGGTAGCCCATGGACCCGTCATCAAGCAGTACGGTGACGTTTTCGTAGCCCGCTTTTTTCAGGTTCTCCCTGGCAAAATCCACAAGGGGTCCGATGCGTTCAACAGTATAAACATGCCCGCTCTTCCCTACCAGTTCCCCCATTACTGCTGCGTTATAACCTGACCCTGCCCCTATTTCCAGGACTTTTAGCCCTTTTGAAAGCTCAAGGAGGTCACACATGATAGCAACCATATGGGGGGCAGAGATAGTTTGCCCGAAGCCGATCTCAAGAGGCGTGTCAATGTAAGCCCCTTTTTTCGCGTATTCCGGGACAAATATATGCCTTGGAACCCTGAGCATGGCTTTGAGGACTTTTTCATCCGTTCCGTGGATCTCAAGCCCTCTTATGAGACGCTCTCGCATCTCTTCGAGTTGATGCAGTTCTTCCTGGTCTTCTTCCTGTTTTCTTTTATCCTTTTTTTCGCTGTGGCTTTTTTTACCACGGTCCTCTTCTGCTCCCACTCTGACCTGACCCTTCTCTTCTTCCTTTTCTGGCAAATATGCGTTTTACATATTTTGCAAGTACAACATCCCCTTTTCTGGATCTGAACAGCCCGTCCCGGACCTTGATTTTGTTAATGAAAAGCCTGGTGTTTCCAACTTTTTCTTCCGCTCCCACTACAAATTCATAGTCTCCGGGAACGCGTTTTTCTATTACTTCCGTTTTTTCGGTTCCTTCCTGTGCGGAGAATTTAACCGTTACTTCGTCAATTGCCCTGCCCCACACCGTCTCGATTTCTTCTGCCCTGCCTGCATTGACCCGTTTTCCTCCGGCTTCAAGGGAGGTAATCAGGATGGGACATACCATTCCGCTCTCTTCGTCATCAACAACCAGCTCATCATCCACCTGAAGCATAGTCTCGGAGTCCAGCTCGGTTTTGAAGGTATTTGAGACGTCCATCTTGCTGATAATGACCTTCAATTTGACGTTTTTCGGGGTTTTCATCTTTGCAGGATGCACCTGGCCGCATTCCATACAGCGGACAAGGGGGCTCTGTCCTTCTTTCAAAACTTCATGCGTGACCTCCTCTTGCGGGGAACAGGAGGGGCATTCAATCTCTATTTCTCTTATCATGGTCTAATCAGTAGATGGATTCAAAATACTAAATACTTAACTTCTCCGGTGATGTTTTCTTCCGAAGGTATCCCGCAGGAGAAGTCCTGATAGGAGAAAATCCAATAAAAAATGAATTCGAGATAACGAAAAAGAGTAAAAAAGCAAATAGCTTCCGAGCCTGGGCTCGAATTTTATTTCCTTTCCAGGGAAGGTTCCGAAGACGCTCGGAGCATGGAAAACCAGGTTTGAATAGCTATTTGAGGATGTTCCAGGCAATACCGGCCAATTTTCCGGGAGGGCCTGTAAATTATGTTTCCTGCACTATGTTGAAGGCTCCTGAAGGGCTGGAAACTCCTATCATATTTTCCAGAGCTGCGGGGTGTTTTTGTCTCACTTTCCTTCTCTTTGCGAAAGCGATTTCGTCAAGAGGCCTTGCCCAGATTGTGTCCAGTTCCTCTGCGAGGGCAGAAGGCACGCGCCGGACTCCTACCTGGAGCGAGGTTATAATATACTGGTTTCCATCACTGTTTCTTCCTGAATCCAGAACTATTTCCTCATCTTCGTGAAGAAGTTCTCCGGCATTCAGTTTTACCCAGCGGGTGAAGGGGCGTTCGATCCTGTTTACATAAACTCTTACGCTTATTTTGTCAGGGGTTTTCAGTCCTGAGGCAACGTAAACAAGTCCGCACTCAAGGCAGTGCACCAGAGGGCTTATCCCGAATTTTATCAGTTCGTGAGAGACTTTTTCCTCAGGCGAACAGGAGGGGCATTCGATATTGATATGTTGTGTCATGGCAAGTCTGCATTTCTTATCCTCATTATTCTACTTAATTGTTTCGTAAAACTTTTTATATAAACATTAGGAACACTACTTCCGTTTGCCTCCTGCCTCGCCCAATATCAAAAGTTTTATTATAATGAAATGCGTAGTCTAACATCTCATTATTGAGATGCATCTCAAAATTAAGGCAATAAGGGTGCCGATAGTGCCGGACATCGAATACCTGAAGAAACTTGCCCTCAGAGGGGCAGTAAACAAAACTGTTAAGGTCTCTTCGAGTGAGTTTCACAAGCATACAGGGGACAGCTCCAAAACCGCAGCAAGAAAGCTAAAGCAGATGGAAGAAGAGCGGTTAATTGAAAGAAAGATAGTTCCCGGTGGCCAGTTGATAAAAATGACAGAAAAAGGGATTGAAATCCTGAAGAATGAATACGTTGAGTACAGCAGGATCTTTTCCTCAGAGCCCGATATTCTGGAGCTCGAAGGAAATGTGCTTAAAGGCCTTGGCGAAGGTCAGTATTATATAAACATCCCCGGATACAGGAAGCAATTTGAAGAAAAACTGCATTTTGTGCCTTTCCCGGGTACTCTGAACGTGCAGCTTTCGGAAACCAGTTCGGCTCTTCGAAACAGGCTTCAAGATATGCCTGCAGTCCGGATAGACGGTTTTAATGACGGAGAGCGTACTTTCGGAGGCGGGAATTGTTATCCTATCAAAGTAGAGGGAATCGAAGCTGCTGTGGTCGTCCCTGACAGGACACACTACCCCTCGGATTTAATTGAGATTATTGCACCGGTAAAACTCAGGGATGCCCTGAAATTGAAAGATGGAGACAAAATTGTGACAAGGGTAAAAAAACAGGGTACGGAGGGACATAAATGAACGAGAGCGCGGTATACGAATGTCTGAAGTACGGGAATGAAAACATCAACAGGGCACTGGAAGCCCTGCGTGCCGGAAAAATGATCCAGATCTATGACTCGGACTCCAGGGAAGGAGAAACAGATCTTGTGATCCCTGCAAAGGCTGTCACCTACACAGATGTCAAGTGGATGCGGAAAGACGCAGGAGGGCTTATCTGTGTGGCAGTGGACCCCGTGGCCTCTAAACAGCTCAAGCTGCCTTTTATGGCAGACCTTGTCCGGGAAGCCAGCAAAACCAGCGAGTCCCTCGGAGAAGTTGTTGAAAAAGACGGGGACCTTAAGTACGACTCGCATTCCTCCTTTTCCATCTGGGTCAACCACAGGGACACAAGGACCGGAATCCCTGATCTTGAAAGAGCCCTTACAATCAGGAAAATAGGGGAAATCACCGAAAAATCCCTTTCAGGAAACGGAGTCCGTTTTGGAAATGAGTTCAGGACGCCGGGGCATGTGGCTCTCCTCAGGGCTGCCGAAGGGCTCCTCGATGAACGCATGGGCCAGACTGAGCTTTCAGTCGCCCTCGCAAGGATGGCAGGAATCACTCCTGCAATGGTTGTCTGTGAAATGCTGGATGACGAGAGCGGAAAAGCCCTTTCGAAAGAAAAGTCAAGAGAATATGGTAAAGAGCACGGGCTTGTCTTCCTTGAAGGGCAGGAAATCCTGGAAGCTTATATGCTGTGGACAGGCTCAGTGTGCTGAAACACCTTTTTTCTTCCCTCTTTTGCCCTTATTTTTTATTTCCACCTTTGATTTCTGTTTTACTTTTGATTTCTTTTTCGACTTTTCCGATTTCTTTTTCCCTTTTTATTTTTCTCCTGTTTGTGATTAAGGACAGCAGAATATTATAATATAAAACGTAAGTTACTATATAACAGCAGTCTCTTCCGACTATACTGAACCTTTTGTTTCCGTCGTTCCGTATTCCTGTGTTTTGCAACTCATATCCGGGTGCCATCTGATGATACATAGATCAAAAAAAGTTCGGCAAGTTCTGGTTCTTGTACTTTTCCTTAACCTTGCCGTAGCTTTTGCTAAAATCATTTACGGAACCTTATCCGGCGCCTTGAGCATGACTGCGGACGGATACCATTCCCTTTTTGACGGGGTCTCCAATATTGTGGGGCTTGTGGGAATTTATATTGCATGCCGTCCTCCTGACAGGGAACATCCTTACGGCCACCAGAAGTACGAGACTGTTGCTTCGATTTTTATAGCTGTCTTGCTCCTGTTTGTCGGTTTTGAGATCTTTCGGAATGCTCTTGACCGCTTTCTTGTACGGAGCACACCCGGGGTAACAGCCCTGAGCTTTATTATTATGCTCGGGACAATGGGCGTGAACTACCTTGTCACCCGCTACGAACACGGGAAGGGTGTAGCCCTGAGAAGCCAGGTCCTTATTGCGGACTCCATGCATACTAAAAGTGACATCTATGTCTCTCTCTCGGTAATCGCAAGTCTGGTCGCTATAAAATCAGGATTTCCTCTTCTGGACCCGGTAATCGCTCTTCTCATCTCTTTCCTTATCTTCAGGGCCGGGTTCAGGATTATGAAGGAGAGTTCAAGGGTTCTGCTTGACATGTCCAGGCTTGAGGAAGAAGAGATCTGCAACCTTGTCCTGGGAGTTGAGGGGGTTCTGGGCTGCCACAAGATCCGGACTCGCGGAGGCATGGGCGACATCTGGATAGATATGCATGTGCTTGTGCGGCCCGATATGTCGCTTGAAGACGCACACCTTATAGCGCACAGGGTTAGCAAAATGCTGAAGGCCGAATACAAAGACGTTTCCGATGTGGTTGTCCATCTCGAACCCGCTTCACCCCAAGGATCAAATAGCAAAAAAACCAGTTAAGATGCATGGCTGGAAACATTTTCGGGCAGATGTTTCGAATCACGACCTGGGGCGAGTCCCACGGCAGGGCTGTCGGAGTCGTGGTTGACGGGCTGCCTGCAGGGCTTCCCTTCTCCGAAGCCGATATCCAGAAAGAACTGGACCGAAGGCGTCCCGGGCAGAGTGAGGTTTCCACTCCCAGAAGCGAAGCTGACAGGGTGGAGATCCTTTCAGGAATTTTCGAAGGCATGAGTACAGGCACTCCCATCTCCATGCTGGTCTGGAACTCGGATGCCAGGTCTTCGTCTTATGATGCTATTAAAAACACTCCCCGTCCCGGACATGCCGATTTTACTTACATGGCCCGCTACGGAATTCGGGACCATCGCGGAGGAGGCAGGTCTTCAGCCCGCGAAACAATAGGCAGGGTCGCAGGCGGGGCTCTTGCAAAGCTTTTGCTTTCCCATTACGGAATCCGGATTGCCGGGCATGTGCTTGAACTTGGCGGAATCCGGGCAAAGCCTTTCTCTTTTGAAGAAATTCTCGAAAACGTGGAAAAAACGCCTGTGCGCTGTGCCGACCCTGAGGCTGCTGAAAAAATGCTTGAAAAAGTTGCAGCCCTGCGGCAGGAAGGAGACAGCGTCGGCGGAATTGTCGAGCTTATTGTAAAAGGCGTGCCTGCAGGCCTCGGAGAACCCGTATTTGACCGGCTTGATGCAGACCTTGCAAAAGCCCTTATGAGCATCCCTGCAGTCAAGGGCTTTGAAATCGGAGCCGGGTTTGAGGCTGCCCGCATGCGCGGAAGTGAAATGAACGATCCTTTCCGCATGGAAGAGGGAGAAATAACCTGTTCGAGAAATAATGCCGGCGGGATCCTCGGAGGAATTTCGACAGGTCTGGACATTGTCTGCAGGGCCGCAGTAAAACCCACTCCCTCAATAGGAAAAGTCCAGCAAACCGTTGACCTCACAACCCGGGAAAACGCAGAAATCGCAATCAAAGGGCGTCACGATCCAACAATCCCTCCACGCATGGTGCCGGTTGCCGAAGCCATGGTCGCCCTTGTGCTTGCCGACCATATGCTCAGGAGCGGTTTTATCAATCCCAGGACCCTGCTGGAATAAAGAGATGCAAAGAGATGCGATTCAATTAATATTCACAACTCGGATAACCGTTGTAGGCTCGATAAAACATATATAGAAGACAAAATAAATAAAAGAGAATTAATATTTATTTGTCATATGGCTGGCATAGCATTTTGAGATGTCAATTCTCACGCCAAATAAGGTTTTTGATTCTTCCAGATATCGCTCTGCACAGGATTTTTAAGTGAAAGTCTAATTATGAAGCACGGGAAGGCAAGACCGTATACTATAGGGACAAAGGAATTTTCGCTTTATACATCGTCAAGCAGGAGAAATTTTTTGAATGAGAGAAAGCCTGAGAAAATCTGGCATCGATATAATTGGAGACGTGCCCTGGGGAACGCACTTCTGCCAGTTTTACAAAACCAGGGAAGATTTGATAGATATACTTGTTCCTTACTTCAAAGCAGGGCTGGAAAATAACGAGCTTTGCGTGTGGATCACATCAAAGCCTATGGAAGTAGAAGAGGCAAAAGCAGCCATGAAAAGGGCTGTTCCTGATATTGATGTTTATCTGCAGAAAGGGCAAATCGAAATCATCCCTTACACTCATGGGTATCTGAAGGAGGGTATTTTCGATCCGGATAGAGTTGTAAATAGCTGGGTTGAAAAAATCGATCAGGTTCTGGCAAGGGGCTATGATGGACTGAGGGTTTCAGGGGATAATCGCTGGCTGGAAAAAGAAGGCTGGAATGGTTTTATTGATTATGAGAATAAAGTGGATGCTATTATCGATAAACGCCACGTGATAGCTTTGTGCCCATATTATCTCGATATGTGCAGCACGGCCGAGATTATTGATGTAGTCTCCAACCATCAATTTGCTTTGATCAAAAGGGGAGGGACATGGGAGCGGATAGAAAATTCCGGAAGGAAGAGGGCGGAAAAAGAAGCTATTCAGGCTGCAAAAAACTGGAAATATACCTTTGATGCTGTGCCGGACCTGATAGCCATAATCGATGATAAATATAGAGTTGTTCGCGCAAACAGAGCCATGTCGGCAAGATTGGGGGTGACTCCAGGAGAGTGCGCAGGGTTAACCTGCTATCGTGCTATCCACGGGGCAGACAAGCCCCCCTCTTTTTGCCCGCACTGGCAGTTGCTTAAGGATGGGGCTGAGCACACCGCAGAGGTTTGCGAGGATTGCCTTGGGGGTTATTTCGCAGTAAGCACCTCGCCACTATATGATTCGGAAGGAAAACTCATTGGGAGTGTTTATGTTGCCCATGATATCAACGAACGCAAAAAAGTTGAAGAGAGGCTTAAAGAGAGCGAAGAAAAATACCGCAATATCGTAGAAACCGCCAATGAAGGTATATGGTTACTTGACGCTGAAGCCAGGACTACTTACGTTAATGAAAAAATGGTGGAAATGTTAGGATACAGGCAGGAAGAAATGATTGGCAGATCTTTATTGGACTTTACCGATGAAGAAGGTGAGGGTATCTTCAAACTGAATCTGGAAAAGAGGCGGCAGGGTATCAATGAGATCTATGAATCTAAATTAATGTGTAAGGATGGCTCCCCCTTATGGGTGCTTATAAGTGTTAAAGCCTTACTTAATAAGGACGGGAGGTTTACAGGCTCTATAGGCATGCTCACTGACATCACTAAGCGCAAACAAGAAGAGCACAGAATACGCAGATACAATCGTATTCTTGAGGGAATAAACCAGATCTTCAGCAATGTGGTGCAGGCAAAAACAGAAGAAGAAGTGGGAAATGCATGTCTATCTGTAGCCCTGGACGTGACCGGCAGCCAGTTTGGTTTCATTAATGAAATGGGCGCAGACGGAATGCTGCATGATGTTGCAAAAAGCGAACTGGGATGGGAACGGTGCTTTATGTATGATAAGACCGGGCATCGGCGTCCCCCAAGCGATTTCGCTGTCCATGGCCTGTACGGCAGTGTCGTTATCAACGAGAAAAGCTTCTTTACCAACGATCCGCAGTCACATCCCGACAGTATCGGAATTCCAGATGGCCATCCGCCGATCACATCGTTTCTTGGCGTGCCCCTTGTCCAGGATGGGAAAACGATGGGTTTGATTGCGGTCGCAAACCGTGAAGGCGGCTATAGCTGCGAGCAACTGGAGGATCTCGAGGCTATCGCGCCGGCAGTGGTGCAGGTTCTACAGAGGAAAAAGGCAGAACAGAAGCGGAAGCAAGTAGAGGAGGCATTGCAGGTAAGTGAAGAGCGCTACCGATCTCTATATGAAAACACCCTCGACGGAATTTTGCTGACAAAGCCCGACGGCACTATTCTCTGTGCAAACCCTCAAGCGTGTCAAATGTTCGGCATGACTGAAGATGAAATTATACGGGCGGGGAGAGAAGGTCTGGTAGTCAACGATGAGAAGCTTGCTGCTGCACTTGAGGAACGAAGGCTGACCGGCCGGGCGAGGGCTGAACTGACATACAGACGAAAAGATGGATCAACTTTAGTCTGCGATGTAACCTCTAAACTTTTTGTGGGTGCCGATGGCAATATAAACACAAGTCAGATCATAAGAGATATCTCAGAACACAAGAAGGCTGAGGAGGCTTTGCAGGCTAGTGAAGAGAAGTTCAGGCGGATAGTGGAAACCGCCAGTGAGGGTATCTGGTTAATTGACAGTAATGAACGAACTGTCTTCGTCAACCGGAAGCTGTCCGAAATGCTTGGCTATAGTATCGAGGAAATACTGGAACAGTCCCCTCGAAAGTTCATGTTGCCGGAGTTTCGCGCAATGGTTGATGATAGACTGCATGAACATATACAGGGGGTTAACCGGGTAGTCGATTACAGGTTCATCCGGAAGGATGGTTCGGAACTCTGGTGCATTCTTTCCTCCAGTCCATTGTTTGACGATCATGGAAAATACGCAGGGTCACTGGCCATGATCACGGACATTACCGAGCGCAAAAGAGCAGAAGAAGCCCTGAGGTTGTCAAATCTTTATAACCGCAGTTTGATTGAAGCCAGTCTGGATCCTTTTGTGACCATCGGGTCAGATGGAAAAATAACCGATGTCAATAATTCCACTGAAACAGTTACTGGATATTCTCGAGATGAACTCATAGGTACCGATTTTTCAGACTATTTTACTGAGCCTGAAATAGCCAGAGGAGGTTATCGGCATGTGTTCCAGGAAGGATTGGTACGGGATTATCCTCTTGAAATCCAGCATAAGAATGGACATGTAACTCCTGTTTTGTATAATGCTTCAGTTTATAAGGATGAATCCGGGGAAGTTATCGGGGTCTTTGCTGCTGCACGTGATATTACAGAACTTCAAAAGGTAAAAGAAGCTCTACAAAGAGCACATGACAATTTAGAAAAACTGGTTGAAGAGCGAACCAAAGAGCTTGAGAAGGCTTATGAATCGTTGAAAGAAAGCGAAACCGGACTTGCTGAAGCTCAAAAGATGGCTCATATTGGAAACTGGGATTGGGATCTTGTAACTGGTAAAACATACTGGTCTGATGAGCTGTACCACATTTTTGGGCGCAGTCCTCAGAAATCAGCTCCATCTTATCATGAACTGTTTAATTATATACACCCTGACGATCGAGACTATGTAGAAAAAAGAATCCAGAACGGGCTAAAAGAAGAACCCAAAGGTGGCATTGACTATCGTATTGTTTTAGCTAATGGGGAAGAACGTACAGTCCATTCTCAGGCTGAAGTTATCTTTGATGAGCGTAATGCTCCTGTTCGAGTGAAGGGAATAGTTCAGGATATTACTGAGCGTAAGAGAATTGAGGCAGAACTGGAGTTAGTAGCACGTCTGTCTCAGGAAAATCCCGACCCGGTGATGCGCCTGGATCAGGGCCGTACCATCAATTATGCCAACCCTTCTGCCCGGGTGTTGTTGACAGATTGTGGCAGTGCGATCAGTAAGGAAGCTCCCCTGGAAATCACAGAGCCCTCCGTTGCCGCCCTTGGGGACGGCATCCGGCGTAAACTTGAGTGCACCTATGCCAATCGCACATATATGATAGATATCGCTCCGTTCCCGGGCGCCGGCTATGTTAATCTTTACGCCCATGATATCACAGAGAGTAAAAAAGCAAAAGAAGCCCTGGAGAAAATAGATAAAATTCGGATAAAAGAAATTCATCACAGAATTAAGAATAACTTGCAGGTTATCTCTTCCCTGCTGGATCTTCAGGCTGAGAGATTCCAAAATAAGGAAGTGCTGGAAGCTTTCAGAGAAAGCCAGAACCGGGTAACCTCAATGTCTCTTATCCATGAAGAACTCTATAAAGGTGGAGAAAACGATACTCTGAACTTTTCTACTTATCTTAAAAAGCTGGCTGAAAATCTCTTCCAGACTTACAGCCTCAAGAGTAAAAATATCCTCCTGTGCATGGATCTGGAAGAGAATACACTCTTTGATATGGATATTGCTGTCCCGTTAGGAATAATTGTTAATGAACTCGTTTCCAACTCTCTCAAGCATGCATTCACTGAGGAAGAAGAAGGGGAAATACGAATCAAGCTTTTCAGGGAAGAAAAGGGTAATGAAATGCATAGGTCCCTTTTCAGCCTTTCAATTTCAGATAACGGAAAAGGAATCCCTGAAAGTATAAAGCTGGAAAGTATTGAGTCTCTGGGCCTGCAGTTAGTGAGCATCCTTGTTGACCAGCTGGGTGGGAAAATCGAGCTTAAAAGAACTCATGGGACGGAATTCAGAATTACTTTCAACGTAACAGAAAGGTCATAAGCCCGGAGAAAATAAGTGTCCTGAAAGCCCTCACATTCAAAAGACCTTTCTTGTTATTCGGTTAAGGGATCTCTTAGCGTTATGACTATTGCAATCAGCTATCTGTCTCGATTTACACTTACGGGTTTACATAAGACAGAATATTATTATTGTAGCCAACTGCTGTGCAGGTATCTCCATCTTTTTTCTTGCTTTCATCCGGGATTTTTTCCCTTATTGAGCATATATTCATTTATATGAATAGCGAGCCCATCACTTATGATTTTTTTTCCTTATTTATCGATTGATATCAACATTTTCCTCTATATTTCTTAACAAATTTGAAAAAATGAAGGACTTGTGTTTTTTGTTTGTTGTTCAGGAAAATACAAGCGATATACTTGTCAAGCTCAAAACTTATTCTAAAAATGCAAGTTTCATTATTATTTGGAATATAAGCGTTTTGTTTTATATATGAAATCGTCATACAAAAAATGATCGTGGGCAGTCATTTCTCAAATCTGAAAAATGAATACATTCCGGATTTTAGAATAAATTGAGAGATTCTTGTGCTATGTTTTTCAGTAACTGACTTCCAGGACCCAGGAAGCAAAAAGTCTAATTGTGAAACATGGAAATGTGAGCCCGCATACCACAGAGATAACTGGACTTTTGCCCTATACGTTCTCAAGTAGGAGAAGATTTGGAATGAGAGAAAGCCTGAGAAAATCTGGGATTGATATAATTGGAGACGTGCCCTGGGGAACGCATTTCTGCCAGTTTTACCAGACAAAAGAAGATTTAATGGACATACTTGTTCCCTACTTCAAACTAGGGCTGGAAAACAACGAGCTTTGCGTGTGGATTATCTCACAACCTCTGGAAGTAGGAGAGGCAAAAGAAGCCTTGAGAAAGGTTGTTCACAATATTGATGTTTATCTGGAGAGAGGACAAATTGAAATTGTTCCCTTCGCTCACGAACATATAAATGAGGGTGTTTTCGGTTCAGAGAAAGTCCTAAATGGCCGGGTTAAAAAATTAGATCAGGTTCTGGCAGGTGGCTATGACGGGCTCAGGACAGCAGGGGACACTCCCTGGTTGAAAAAAGGAGAGTTGGATGATTTTGTTGATTATGAGAATGAAGTGGGTGTGAATATCGGCGAACACCACACTATATCTCTGTTCCCATATTTTCTCGATATGTGCAGTGCAGCAGATATTATCGACATAGCCTTCAACCATCAATTCGCTTTGATCAAAAAGGAAGGAAAATGGGAGCGGATAGAAAATCCCGGAAGGAAAAATGTCCCCGAGCGAAAAAAGGTAGATGCGGCTCTGCACCAGATCAAGCAGCGCGTCAGGCTGAAGTTGGAAAACATCCTCTCACCTGCTCGGGAGATGGTGGACCTGGAGCTTGCCAAGATCGTTGATACCGAGGCGATCCAGTCCCTCATGGATGATTTCTATGAGTTTGCTCACATTACCATCGCTATAGTCGATCTCAAAGGCAATATTCTGGTAAGCATTGGATGGCAGGATATCTGCACCAGATTCCACAGGGTTCACCCCGAAACCTGCAAGCACTGTGTAGAAAGCGATACAAAGCTATCCGCGGGCGTTCCCCCGGGAGAGTTTAAACTGTACAGGTGCAAGAACAACATGTGGGACACGGTGACTCCCATCATGGTGGGCGGCCAGCATGTCGGCAATATATTCTCAGGGCAGTTCTTTTTTGAGGATGAACCTCTGGACTATGAGCTTTTCCGGGCTCAGGCCAGAAAATACGGCTTCGATGAAGAAGAATACGTAGCAGCGCTTGAAAAAGTTCCACGGTTAAGCAGTGAGGTTGTTGCCACAGGCATGGCCTTTTTTGCGAAGCTTGCCAACATGCTCTCACAGCTAAGCTACAGCAATATAAAGCTCTCTCAATCACTGGCTGAACGTGATTCTCTAGTTGCCGCGCTGCGGGAGAGCGAGAAACGGTTTCGTTCAGTTCTTGAGAACTCGCTCGATTCGGCGTACCGCCTGGACCTTCAGAACAACTTCTTTGATTATATGAGCCCGGTGATAGAGCAGATTACAGGATTCTCTATTAAGGAGATAAATGCGATGGGCATCAGTGATTATCTTGATCGCATTCATCCTGATGACCGTCCGCTGGTCATTTCGGGATCTGCTAAGTCATTAGATGAGGGTTTTGGGGCTCATGAGTATCGCTTCAAATGCAAGGATGGAAAATACCGCTGGTTAGCTGATCACTTCTCGATCATTAAGGATAAAACTGGCATGGCCTGCTTTAGAGCAGGTATCGCCCGCGACATCACCGAGCGCAAAAAAGCGGAAGAAGCTCTCAGATTATCAAATATTTATAATCGTAGCCTTATTGAAGTCAACCTGGATCCTTTAGTAACCATTGGGCGTAATGGTAAGATTAAGGATGTGAATATTGCTACAGAACAGGTTACCGGATATTCCAGAAACGAGTTAATTGGGACTGATTTTTCTGATTACTTCACTGAGCCTGAGAAAGCCTTTAGAGGCTATCAGCAGGTATTCACACATGGTGAAGTTAGGGATTATCTTCTAGAGATTCAGCATATGGACGGACATGTGACTCCTGTTTTGTACAATGCTTCAGTTTATAAAGATGAAACTGGTGAAGTTATTGGGATTTTTGCAGCTGCACGTGACATTACTGAACGTAAGAAAGCAGAAGAAGCTCTAAAAAAAGCACATGATAATCTAGAAAAAATAGTTGAAGAGCGTACAGCAGAGCTTGAGAAGGCTTACAACTCGTTGAAAGAAAGTGAAAACGGTCTTGCTGAAGCTCAAAAAATGGCTCATATTGGAAACTGGGATTGGGATATTGCAGCTGATAAAGCATGCTGGTCTGATGAATTATATCGTATTTATGGATGTAATCCCCAGGAATCAGGTGCAACTTACGACGAACTTTTTAATTATGTACACCCCGACGATCGAGATTATGTGATTAATGCAATTAAGGCGCTTTTAAAAGGAAAACCATATGGTGGCATTGATTATAGGATGATTTTAGCTAATGGGGAAGAACGTATAGTTCATGCGAAGGGCGAAGTCGTTTTTGATGAGAAAAATATCCCTATTCGAATTAAAGGAATAACTCAGGATATTACTGAGCGTAAAAAAGCAGAAGAGAAAATTCAGATCTTAGCGAATATTGTGAAATCATCAAATGATGCTATTGGCACTATATCCCTTGATGAAATTATTACGAGCTGGAATGAAGAAGCAGAGCAAGTTTATGGTTATTCAGCGGAAGAAATTCTTGGGAAGCACACATCCGTCCTCGCTCCATCCCATTTAGATAAAGAAACAAATGAATTAAGTGAACTTATTAAACAGGGGAAAAAGATCCACCACCATGAGACTTCACGGTTAAGAAAGGACGGGAAGATAATATATGTTTCAATAACTCTTTCTCCGGTTTTTGATAGCCATGGAAAGCTGACTGCGATCTCGTTCATTTCTAGAGATATAACCGAAAGAAAGAGAGTAGAAGAAAAACTTCGGGAAAGTGAGGAAAAGTACCGCAACATTGTAGAAACGGCCAACGAAGGTATATTCATAATTGACGCTGAAACCATAGTCACTTACACTAATAAGAAAATGACGGATATGCTCGGATACACTCTGGGAGAAGTTATTGGCAGAGCGATATGGGACTTCGTCAGCGAAGAGGGTAAGGCTGTCGTCGAACTGAATCAGGAAAGGAGGCGGCAGGGTATCAATGAGAGCTACGAATTGAAATTAATATGTAAGGGTGGCTCATCTTTATGGGCGCTCGTAAATGCTAAATCCTTTTTTGATAAGGATGGCAAGTTTATGGGCTCGATAAACATGCTAACTGACATCACCAAACGAAAAGAAGCTGAAGAAGCTCTGGCAAATATTGAAATTGCCCGAAAACAGGAAATCCACCACAGAATTAAGAATAATCTGCAGGTAATCTCCTCCCTGCTGGATCTTCAGGCTGAAAAGTTCAATAACAGAGAGGATATTAAGGATTCGGAAGTTCTGGAAGCCATCAGGGAAAGTCAGGACAGAGTTATATCAATGGCTCTTATCCATGAAGAACTGTACAAAGGTGGAGGGTTCGACACACTGAACTTTTCATCGTATATTGAGGAACTCGCTGAGAACCTTTTCCAGACATACAGCCTTGGAAATGCTAATTTCAGCTTAAACATGGATCTTGAAGGGAATATTTTCTTTGATATGGATACTGCAGTCCCATTAGGGATAATTGTTAATGAACTTGTTTCCAATTCCCTCAAACATGCATTTACTGAAAAAGAAGGGGAAATTCGAATCCAGCTTTGCAGGGAAGAAAAGAATAATGAAATAGATAAATCTCTTTTCAGCCTGACAATTTCAGATAACGGAAAAGGAATCCCTGAAAGTATAAAGCTGGAAAGTGTTGAATCACTTGGACTGCAGCTAGTAAGTATCCTTGTTGACCAGCTGGATGGGAAAATCGAGCTTAAACGAGAGCGGGGGACAAAATTCATAATTACATTCAAGGTAGCGGAAAGGTCATAATCCCTGATAAAAATACAGTTTCCTAAAGCATTCGCACTCAAATGACCTTTCATGCTCTCTTTTCTCGTTGATAGTAAAATCTTCAGTCCTGCACTCGACCGGAGCCTTACTTCCTGTTCTCTTTTCGCAGGTTCCTTTTTAAATGTCAGAGCATTAACTGTAGAATATGAAGTCCTTTTTTATATTATGAAAAACGCCTGGGTCAACCGTAGCCTTATAAGTTTTCTCCCCCGGATATTGAACATCAAATGTCAAAGAATAATTGTGTACTCCAAAATAGTATGAAATAACGTCAGTTTGATGATTTGGCTAGAAAACTTATATACAGTCGATTAAATGTCAATTATGGAGTTCAAATAGACTTTCCTGACTCGCCTGAACTCCTCATTCCTGGGGCAGGATTATGCCAGTTTTGAGTATACTTACGGCTTACATGGTCCTGCCTCCCAGGAAATTAGGGAACTTGTTAATTATGTGAAAGGATAAAAGCGGATGAGTAAAGGTGAGAAAAAAGAGTTTGCTACTCCTGGCTATATTTATCGTTCTTTTTGTTGTAGGCATATTTGCTCATGCTATTTATATGGATGCAGAGGACTGGAGAGAGCCGGGTCGAAGATATAGTTGTGTATATAGTGTCAGCGTGGGTGGCCTTTCAGGAAGGGAAGTAGCTGGAACTACTGTGATAATGGTTCCGATTCCTGCAACAAAAGAAGGCAAGTTTTTTACTCCACCTGCCCAGAAGGATCCTTATTTTAGCCAGAGACTGATGCATGAAATCCTTGACTGGCCTGAACAACACCGCAAAGGACCCTATTTTGAAAACTCAACTGAAGTTTTTGACAACAAAACGATATCCGGGAACTGGACAACATTCATTGCAGAAACTGATAAAGGTTATATGTATGGATTCAGGACAAATGAGACAAGGCTTGAAGATATCTCTTTTGGTAGAGAATTCGTTGCAGACTACTTCGACATTTTTGATCCCATAAATAATGGAAGCCCTGTATTGTATCCTGTTGAAAACGTTTCTGAAATCTCTGTAGTTCCTTATGGAGACTACACTAAGTATGCCTCAAATCCGACATATGACACCTATGTCTACTTAAGCGATAATCTGGAAGGAGGAGAAACAGTATCTTTCAATATCGAATTGGAGGCAAATAACGATCCAACAGAGTGGCCTGCAAAATACTGTGGTTATTACACTAATCTACTATTAACAAAAGTTAATGACACAGGCTATGTAAAAGTCCGGGCTATTCTCGGACAGGTCGTGCCGCATAGGAGTAACTCTGCTTCTTTATGGAGTAGTCAATATGTTTTAGATTTTTATGGTGATGTGACCTCTGACACCGAAAATTAAACTGTTGAGTTATGACTGTTGGTCATTTTTGTCTGAGACTCATAAAAGCTGGATGAAATTATAGGGGAAACGATTGACCAGTTAGAAACATCCATCAATCATATGCATGGATTGGGTTATGTGAACGCTCTTCCTAACTAAGCAATTATTTTCAACTTACACAAAATAGAGAAGAGCTGAAAACTTTAGTATTTTTCAGTGTGGAAAACGAATGTGGTAACTATCATCTTATAAGTTTTCTGACCAGAGTCTTTAACAATCATTAATTACAGGCTTTTTGTGTATTTGAAATAAGTATGGTAAACCATTAGTTTGATGATCTGGCTAGAAAACTTATATGGTGTCTATTAAATGTCAAGTATGGAGTTCTTATTGACTTTCTCGACTCGCTTGAACTCCATGCTCCTGGGGCAGGATTATACCAGTTTTAGAAATACTGGTTTCTCTGGTTCTGCCTCTCGAGTAAAGAAAAGGGCTGAAGGTGTGATACCAAAGAAAAAACCTGAAGAAACGCTAATTTCAGCAATGTTGCTGAACGAATTTGTGTTTTTTTGGGTACTTAAACATTGACCGAAGAAACGGTTGTTATAACATTTACGGACTGTTATATCGGTTTTGGAGCTAGGGATAGAGCTGGGGATAATTATTCTGGCAGAGGAACTACTGGTGGAAAAAATTTTGTAAAATAGTATTATTCTTACCTTTTTTAGGGGAGATTTGGTGATAATATGGGTAAAAAATCAGTTCTTATTTTTTTGATGTTAGTCCTGCTTTCAGTACCTGCATCTGCAGATACTTACAATGTGCCCGGCCAGAATGAAATATTAGAGGAAAAGACTTTAGAGGAAAATACTGGCTGGTCAGAGATACCTGTGTATGATGTACCATACTCTACCTGGCACGATAGTCCGGAGAAAACAATCTCCCTGCTCTCAAAATTAAGCGAAGAATCTCTTACAAACTGTACGAACCCTGAAAGTCCTGTATATGACCCCAACGTGTTACAAGCATATGGAAGTGTTCCGGCGATTAAAAATGCTTCCCAGCTAACTGAGTTCAGTTCAACCCTGCAGGCTGTAAGAGACAGTTCTATTCGCGAGGCAAAGCCTTATCTTTATCCTGATGGTCCGATAGTTTACTACGGGGGCGGTCCTATGCCAGGGTATTTTTTGATCAAACTCTATGACTATGGGGGTAACAAAATAACTTATCCCGAAACCGAGTTAAAAGATATCTACAACGTTGTGGAAAAGAATGCGAATAAAGCCGGACTTGATGAAGTCCCGGTCATATTTTGTCTCTGGGATAAGACAGCAATATTTTGTTTTCCTGAAAATAAACCTGGCTTCGGCAAAGATGTTGTCCAGCTAACAGATGTTTGCTTCCCGGCGTGTTTTTATTATATAGTTAATTCCTCTTCATTGCAAATTATACAAAACAGTTCACTCCCCGAAATAAAACCATACCTCTACCCCGAAGGCCCGATAATTGCCTACGGTTCCGACACCATGGATCAAATTTTCCCTATAGAACTCTATTATGAAGGAAACGAAACAATCTATTCCCAAAACGAACTTACTGAAATATATGGCATTGTGGAAAAACATGCAAAAAGAGCCGGTCTTGATGGCGTTTCCGTTGAGTTCTACAACGAGAAAGGTAAAGTGCGTTTTGATAATTACTATAATAAATCATATTTCCGGCCCGGTAACCTTACTTCATGGAGTAGCGGCGGGATAGAAAATTCTACATTAAACAGCTCGGCCCAATTAAATGATACGGAAAATACTACCTTTTCGGTAGGAAATAATGTCTTTCCGATAGGGATATTCATCATGCCGCACCGATTGGGTTATGCTCAACATTCCGGGAAATTTTTGGGGTTGTAATTGTAATAGATTACTTTACATTCCCGGTTTCGGTATTCTGCTTAAATTTTCTAATTTTTAAATTTTCTTACTTTTTATGAATTTGCCTTCTTAAACCAAAATCAAGATTTGAGGGATTTGACTTGAAAGTAAAGGCATTGAAAATAAGGGCATTGACAGTTATCTTCCTGCTGGCGATAACACTTGTTTCCGGGTCCGGCTGCATTGACAGCAGCAGCGAACCAATTAACGAAACCTGCATGGGAGAAATGACAGATAATCAAACAGATAATCAGAGCGGTTCATTTAATGATACCATAGAAACCGCTCCTGCAGAAAATTTCTCCGAAAAGAGCAATACTCCTGGACTTGAAAAGGAAAGCTCTTTTTCCGGATATTACAGCAAAGAGAAACTGCAGTTCGAGGCTGATGTTCCCGCTTATTCTCTGCCTCTAAAGGCTTCCGAAATTGCGAATTATGACGATTTCATCCAGAAAATTCCCCTGACAAACGAGAGTATGGATTTGCTGTACAAAAATGGATTTGTTGTAATTGAAAATCCGGCTATCGAAAATCTGCCTGGAGCAGGGAATACGCTGGTAAATTCTACTTATAAAGACCTGAAAGTGGCTGATGTTCCTATTTTCATCACATCGGATTCTCTTCTTCACCTTTATCACATCCAGTTTGATGAGACACTAAAAAGGGCGGAATCTGAGGAATTTTATGACGAGCTCTGGAAACTTGACAGAGCTCTCCTTGAAGCCTCCATAGGGGATTATGACAGCGCCTCAGGGCTAGAAAAGGAAGCCGCAAGAAGAAATGTTGCATACTTTGCAGTGGCTTTGAAACTTCTTGAACCGGAATCTTACCAGATAGGGCAGTCACGGGAAGATTCGGGGAAAATCATACTCTTCGATTCACAGGAAGCAAAACAATACAGTGTCGAAGTCCCCTCTTTTGTAAAAACCGATGTAGAGGCTGAACTGCGTTTAATCGAAGCTCAGGAAGGAGGAGTGTCTCCAATTTTCAAATACGCGGAAGATTACTCTCAGTACACCCCAAGGGGACATTACACTCGCTCTGAAAAACTGAAAAACTACTTCAAGGCCATGATGTGGCACGGCAGAATGAGTATGCTGCTCCAATCGGACATGATTTCTGCAGAAGATCAGGAAAAGGAAGCAAAAATTCAGACTATTCAGGCTTTTTTAATTTCCGACCATTTTGACAGGGATAAAGAGCTCAGGGACAGGTGGGATAGAATTTACGAGGTGACGGCTTTTTATGTCGGTTATTCCGACGACCTCGGACCCTATCAATATGCAAAAGCCCTGGATACCGTCTTTGGGGGTAATAGATATGGGGTGAGTTTCAACAACGAAAGCCTGGCAGAACTGAAGGCCGAGCTGGAAATATATGAAAGTCCGAAAATCTACGGCGGAACAGGTGGAATAATTCAGGCAGGCTCCGAAACTGAAAACGAAACCCTTGATGCAACAAAGGGTTTCAGGTTCATGGGTCAACGCTATACCCCTGATTCCTATATCTTCCAGAAGCTCGGTTTCCCTGCCCTGAATGTCATGGATCTTCTCGGTTCTAAAAGGGCAGCAGAACATCTTAAAAATATGGGGGTTTCCGAAAAAGCAGAATATGAAATCAGCCATCAATCTCTGGAAAACGAATTCGGAGCTTTTGATGAAGAAGCCTGGAATAAAAACCTCTACTGGGCTCAGCTATATGCCTTAAAGCCTCTCCTCGTAAGTTATCCTAAGGGGTATCCCACTTTCATGCGAACTGAAGCCTGGGAAGATAAGCAGCTTAATGCCGCCCTTGCTTCCTGGACCGAGCTCAGGCATGATACTATCCTCTATGCAAAGCAGACCTATTTCCTGGGCGCTCCCCAAATACAGGAAGAAAAACCTGTAGAGGGGTATGTGGAGCCAGTTCCAGAATTTTATGCCCGGATGCTTGCCCTTACCAAAATGGCACATGCCGGGTTAAATGATATGGAAGTGCTTGATGAGCAGTCGGATAAAGACTTTACAACTCTTGAAAACACCCTTGAAAGGCTGGTTGAAATCTCGATTAAAGAGCTTGAAAACAAAGAGCTGACCGATGAAGAGTATGAGTTCATCAGGAATTTTGATCAGAATATAGCTCCAATGCTTGAGAACGTAGATATCAAGTCCCAGATGTCCACTCTGGTTGCGGATGTTTATACAGGTCCTGGAGGAAATGTCTTGGAAGAAGGGACCGGAAAACTGGACCTGATGGTTGTAGCTTATAAACAGCCTGACGGCAGGATCGTGCTTGGAGCAGGCCCTGTAATGAGTTATTATGAGTTCTGGCAGCCCTCGGGAGAAAGGTTGACGGATGAAGAATGGAGAGATATGCTGAAAAATAATCCTCCTGAAAGACCGGCGTGGATAAGTTCCTTTAGGGGGTAAAAGATGCTGTTCTGAATAGGCTATCTTTTTCACTTTCTTTTTTGGGCCTGTTTGCTAAATCCAAATTCAAGATGTGAGGGATTTCAAATGCAAAATATTAGGAAAATACTTCTCTTCTTGCTGATCATACCCATAGCTGCAATTGTGGGCTATTATGCGTTAATGCTTCTTGCAGGCGGTCCAGCCTTGCCTGATTTTTTTGAAATCAGAAATAATGATACGGAGCCTCATGAAGTAACTGTAGAAGTATCGGACTCGCATAACAGTCTCATATTCAATGAATTATATAAGCTGCGCCCGAATGAAACGATTTATGAGGCAAAGCCGTTTAATCTTTTACATTCTATCTATATGAAAGAATATACATTCAGGACTACACTGGATAATGGAACTGAAAATGCAACTACTTCCATAACTTTGCATCGTTGGAGCACAGCTATTATAGTTATAGATTGGGATAACATGTATCCAATAACGACAATGGTAAGGGTCGAAACTGGTAAAAATCGAAATGGTTTTAGACGATGATTATCCAGGTATTCTCTGACAGAGTTCCAATCACTGAAATCATATCTTTGTATGACAGATCTTTGTATGACAGGGAGCCGGCTTCTTCAAAAGTGTAGTTTTTTCAAACCTTATTGATGACACAAACCCCAGTCTCAACTGTATGTTTTTTCATCAGAAATTAATTTTCCGGGATCAGATACAATAAAGGATCAGATACAATAAAATATCCATGCCGGACCTTGTGGTAATAAGTTCAGTCTATTACAGTCGGGATAATAAGTTCCTTAATCAGTGTCCACCTATCTCGAGGATTAATAATGAATTCCGATGCAATTGCTATGACCAGGTCTTTTTCCGGAATGCAACAAATGACATTACCGCCGTCTCCCAGTGCTAAGTGCGCAAAAACTCCGTCCTCTTCGCGTAACCACCATAGATAACCGTATTTATTGGGGTTCATCGCTGTTGATTCGTCAATCCATGTATCGGAAATAATATGATTATTGTTCCAAATGCCACGGTTCAGATACAGAAAACCAAAGCGTGCCATATCACGGGGAATTAGTGTAAGTCCCCATCCTCCTGTGGAATTACCGTTAGGATCTTTAACCCATCCTTTCACATTTTTTCCGAATAAATCCTCAAATCCGAATGATTTCATTTCATGATCCGGGATTTTTTTCATGCCGATTGGTTTAAACAAATGCTCGTTGGCAAACTCACGGGCACTTTTTCCCGTGCTGCGGGTGATGATGCTTGAAAGCAGGTGTGCCCCTGCGGTGGAATACTTAAAAGTTCCAATATTTCCTTTTCGGCCCAGCATATCCAGAGTATACTTTATCCAGTCAGGTTGCATACACATCCTGTCCAGCGGTTCGTGCCAGTCCTCAAATGGATAGGGAGCCGTCATAGTGAGAAGATTGCGTATAGTGATTTCTCGTTTCTGCCTATGAGCAGCATCGGGAACATATTCGGGGAAAAAATCCAGCACCTTCTGGTCTACATTTTTAATATATCCTGCATCTATGGCAATACCAATGAGGGCAGATATTATGCTTTTCGTTACAGATGCCACATGGTGCGTATCCTCCGGACCATAACCATTATAGTATCTTTCATAAGCAATATATCCATTTCTTACAACAACAATACCGTTTATATTGCCGTACTCGGATTTTATCACAGTTTCAAGCTTTGAAAGCTTTTCAGAGTCCATTCTCAAGGTTGTCGGGTCTAAAACTTGCCATTCTGTAGTTGGCCAGTAGTTTCTTTGCATTATAGATACCCCTGAAAGACGTTTTATGGTGTTTTTTAACTTTCAGATAAGCGTTTCAATACCTTTTACAGAAAGCATCGTATAGCGGTGTAAATTCTCCATATTTTCGATTTTTCACAATTATTTCCAGAGGAGTAGAATAAACTCTATTAAATGAATTTTACGGTTTTAAATTGAATTAAACAGATTTTTAAACAAAAAATAGATTCTTTTTTGAAAATAATGCTCAATAAATGATATTTTGTAGAATAAAACATCAATTTGTTTTTTAATTTCAAATCATTTTTAGGGCCCGGAGACGTTTCATATCCTTCATTTTCTACCCATTTCCTCAGCTTAGCATATACCTATGGCAATTCTGAATATGAACCCTTTAAAACAGACTTCGCACAAAGGCCTCCAGGCAAATCTCTCGTTCCCTTTACAGTCTCCTCTATCGGGATGGCAAACTCTGTATCACCGCTCACAAATAGTTGGATCTGGGAAAAAGTTATTTCAACCTGATTTATTGTCGGTGCCAGGTTTCCCGTTGGCAGCTATGTTTTCCTGAAATGTTCTCTCCACCGGAGTGTAGATGACAGGGCTGGTATAGCTTCCCAAACTCCCCCGTCCTGAGCCTGTAGGATTTTTAAGCGTTTGATAGCTAAATCTTGGGCTTTGATCAAATTAACCGAACTTCCAGTTCTCTTTTCGTAGGTTCTTGTTTGAAATGACAGAATATTAATATTACTTTATTAATATGGTCTCTCAAGTTTCAATAAGATTAACTATCAGTAAAATTAATCCTTATCTATATTCAGTCTTCATGTTATGATTCTTACGTCATTATTATCGTTAATCTGCAACCTTCATTAACCTTTGACTGTCATCAATAAAACCCTTAATTCATGATTGCCATGACAAATCCACCAAGGCTTATTGCATGGGAATTCACTGCGGGCTGCAACCTGAACTGCGTGCACTGCAGGGGAGCTTCCACATCCTCAGTTCCCGAAGGGGAGCTTACTACCGAAGAAGCTAAACATTTCATTGACGAGGTTGTCGAGCTTGGAAAGCCCATCCTCATCCTTAGCGGAGGCGAACCTCTCACCAGACCGGACGTTTTTGAAATTGCCCGCTACGGCACTGATGCCGGGCTCCGCGTGGTGCTTGCAACAAACGGGACCCTTCTCACTCCCGAGCTTGTGGAGAAATTGAGAGCTGCAGGGGTGCAGAGGCTCAGCATAAGTATTGACGGAGCGACTGCAAAGACCCATGACGAGTTCCGCGGCATGCCGGGAGCCTTTGAGAGGACCCTTGCAGGCATCGAAGTCCTCAGGAAAGCCGATTTTCCTTTCCAGATCAATACCACGATTTCAAGGCGCAACCTTGAGGAAATCCCGAAGACCTTTGAGCTTGCAAAAGAGCTAGGGGCAGTTGCATACCATGTCTTTTTCCTTGTGCCCACAGGCAGGGGGGAAGAATCCGATGAGGTTTCCCCTGCAGACTACGAGCGCCTTCTGCACTGGTTCTATGACATGCAGAAAGAATCGGAAATCCAGCTGAAAGCGACCTGCGCTCCCCACTATTTCAGGATAATGCGCCAACGGGCAAAAAAAGAAGGCATCGAAATCTCCGTAAAAACCCACGGCTACGAAGCCATGACAAAGGGCTGCCTCGGAGGGACAGGCTTCTGTTTCGTATCAAGCGTTGGAGAGGTCTATCCATGCGGTTACCTTCCCGTGCTTGCCGGAAATATCAGGGAACAGTCTTTCAAAGAGGTCTGGGAAGACTCCGAAGTCTTCAGGAAACTGAGAGATCCCGAAGAGCTTAAAGGAAAGTGCGGGATATGTGAATATAAAAAAGTCTGTGCAGGCTGCAGGGCAAGAGCCTATGCTGCAACAGGCGACTATCTTGAAGAAGAGCCTTACTGCATATACAGGCCCGGAAAAAAGTGATAGTGATCCAGATGATTGGCATTGAAAGTTTAAAAGATCAGCTCCGGAAAGAGGCTGTCGATTTTTCCTGTGATATGGATCATACTGACAGGGAAGTTCCGGTAGTAGAACTTGATGAGACCGACAAAAGAATCCTCAACCTTATCCAGCAGGAAGTCCCCCTCGAAGTCGAACCTTTTGCAAAGTTGGGGGATATTCTCGGGCTTTCCGAAACCGAAGTCATTGAAAGGCTGCGTGAACTCAGCAGGAAAAGGGCAGTAAGAAGGGTAGGCCCTGTCCTCAGCACGAGAAATATGGGGGGCGTAAGTACTCTTGTAGCCCTGAAAGTGCCCGAGTCCCGCATAGAAGAAGTTGCTATTTTTATTAACGAGTATCCCGAAGTTTCCCATAATTATCTCAGAAGTGCTGCACAATATAATCTCTGGTTTACGCTTTCTGCTCCCAATAAAAACAGGCTTGAGGAGATTCTCAGCGAAATTCGGGAGAAATCAGGCTGTCCTCTTCTTGATCTTCCTACAAAGCACCTGTTTAAGATTCAGGTAAAATTTGATATCAGGTGAAATTATGGATAAAACGGATGTACAACTGCTAAAACTCGTGCAGGATGGAATTCCTATCACTCATTCTCCCTTCAGGGAATTTGCTTCCGAACTTGGAATCAGTGAACAGGAGGTTGTTGACAGGCTTAAAAACCTCCAGAATGCCGGGAAGATCCGTCGCTTTGCGGCTTCAATCGGGCACAGAGCCATAGGCATAACAGCCAATGCAATGTGTGTCTGGAATGTACCTGACGAGCAAATCGAAACGGTAGGGAATATCATGGCTGAATTTCCCGAAGTTACGCACTGTTATGAACGCCCCCGTTACCCCGACTGGCAGTACAACCTGTTTACAATGGTGCATTCCTATACCCCCGAAGATTGCAGAAAAGTGGCTGAAAGGATCTCGGAAGCTACCGGAATTAAGGATTATACCCTTTTCTTCAGTGAAAGAGAATTCAAGAAAACAGGAGTCCGGCTTTAAAAACTGGATGTAAATGAGACTTGAAGGCTTTAAGGCGGCTGTAAAAGCTGGCTTTAAGGTATTTATTACCCATTTATTATTCATTTGTCATACACTTATTATCCCATTATTGCCCGTTTATTACGCATCCACTCCGAATTTGTTAAGTATTCATCAAACACTTATCCGGCATTTCCCAAATTTATTAAGCATTCATCAAGCACTTATCAGGATTTACTATTTATTAAACATTCATCAAGCATTCACCAGAGTTTTCATTTGCGAGGTCCCTGAAAATGACTGAAACAAACAATTTTCTCCCCCTCATGCTTGACCTTTCAGGCAAGAAAATCGTGATTTTCGGGGGAGGCTCCGTTGGGGAGCGCAAGGCTGAGCTTTTCTGCGGCTGTGCGGATACTGTTGTCGCCAGCCTTGACTTCTCCGAAAGGCTGCAGGAACTCGGGGCATCAGGGCAGGTTCGGTTGCTCATGCTTGACCTTGCGGCAGCAGAGGACTCCGAGCTAAGGGAAATCATTTCAGGGGCTTTTCTTGTTATTCCTGCAACCAGCAGTTCCGAACTTAACCGGAAAATCACTAATATTGCAGGGGAAAGCGATATTTTGATTAATCAGGTGGATGCTTTAGGTAGTGTTGTAATCCCCTCGGTTATAAAAAGAGGAGACCTTGTGATAGGGATTTCCACCCTCGGGCACAGTCCTGCGGTCTCGAAATACACCCGCAGGCAGATAGAAGGGGTGATAACTCCTGCATATTCCGATATGATCCGGCTTCAGGACGAACTGAGGACTTACCTCAAACTGCACGTAAAGGAGCAGAGGAAAAGGAAAGCCCTTCTCTGGAAAGTCCTGGAAAGCGAGAGTGTCTGGAAAGGCTTTTCCGAATCTTACGAAAAGGCTGCAGAAAAGGCATATGCAATAATCTCGGAGAATTCCGATAATCCCGGATCACTCTGATTAACGTTCTTTGAACGAAAGTGTTTCAATACCACCGAATGGGCTTCAATACCAATTAATCTGTTTCAATACCGGTGAATCTGCTTAAATACCAATGAATCTGTTTCAATAACAATGAAAATGCTTTGAGAAGAAGGAAAACACTTTGAATATTTATCATTTGAATGGAAACCCTTTAGTAAAAAAATGACTGAGGATTTCCGGACAAGTTTAATTTACAACTCCTTATATTATTCATTCTATTTCCTGTATTCATTCTATCCGGAGGCTCTCTGTGACAGAAATCTCAAGTATGGTTATATCCCATAAAAAAGCAAAGATTGAGGAAATGGAGTCCGCCTGGCACGGAGATCTGGACGGGCTGCTCCATAACCTGTATCACCATGAGTATGTATACGAGTGCGTCGTCTTAAAAACCTGCAACCGTGTTGAAATCTACGTTGTTTCCCCCAAAAGCAGCAGTGTACTTTTCTCTTTTGCAAAAGAAATGGGAGCTTCCACCCATATCATCGACTTTTACGGGCATGATGAGTCCCTGGAACACCTGCTCAGGCTTGCAGGGGGGCTTGAGTCCATGATTGTAGGAGAAGACCAGATTCTCGGGCAGATAAAGGATCTCTATGCTTATTCAAAGAAAGCCGGGACCACGGGCAAAGTCCTTGATACGGCTTTTGAAAAGGCTATCCAGGTAGGCAAGAGGATCCGGAACGAGACCCGGATCAATAAAGGTTCGGTCTCCATAGGTTCGGCGGCTGTGGACCTTGCCGAAGATATCTTCGGAGGGCTCACGGGAAAATCCGTGCTCGTAATAGGGGCAGGAGAAATAGGAGTCCTGGTCGCAAAGGCTCTTGCCGAAAAGGATATCGAAGCCATTTACATTGCAAACCGCACTTTTAAGAAAGCCGAAGAAATCGCCTACGAACTCGGAGGGCACGCCGTCAGGCTTGACGATATCAGGGAATATCTCCCGGGCGCGGATGTCGTGATCAGCGGCACCGGGGCTCCCCATTATATCCTTACTCGGGATATTATTGAAGAGACCGTGAAGGGCAGGGACAGAAAACTCCTTCTTATCGATATCGCAAATCCCAGGGATATTGAGGAATCCGTTGTGGAACTCGAAAATGTCGAGCTCTGCAATATCGATAACCTGAGGGTCATAAGTGAAAGGACCCTGAAGATGCGAAAAGAAGAAGCAAAAAAAGCCGAAGACATCATCCAGGAAGAAATCCGGCTTTTAAATATCCAGTACAAACGCCAGAAAGCCGACCGTTTGATTTCCGAGCTTTACAGGCAGGTCTATGATGTCCGAGTAAGGGAAAGGGAAAAAGCAGTCAACCGGCTCAGCGCCTATCATACCATCGGGGAGATCGAAACCGAGGTGCTTGACGACCTCACTCATTCGATTGTCAACAAGATCCTGGCCGAACCTACCAAAGTCCTCCGCCAGGCTGCAGAACTCGGAAACGAAGAGTTCCTTGATGTGGTTTCAAGGGTCTTCTGCCTCGAAAAGGATAATGCAAAGCTTGAAAAAATAAAACAGGCAAAGTTTGAACAGGTAAAACCCGGCTGTTCGAAAGAGCAGGCAGTGGTTAAAGAACAGGCAGTGGTTAAAGAGCAGGCCGCTGTTAAAGATTAAGGCTGAAACGTGCTGGTAAGCAGATACGAAATTATCCGCATGCAGAAATAATTCTGACAGAATCAATTTCCAGATTAAATCAACTTCCCGGGAAATAATTTCCGGAGTAAAGCAATTCGCAGTTAAAACAAGTCATATTTCAGGAGTGATCACATGTTTCCAGAAGTCAGGTTGAGAAGGTTGAGAAAGGGAAAAATCAGGGATCTTATCCGTGAAACGACGCTGTCGGTGGACGACCTGGTCATGCCTATTTTTGTGAACGAGAATATCGATTCCCCGGTTGAGATCTCTTCCATGCCCGGAATATATAATCTTCCGCTCTCCAAGGTTGCAAAAGAGGCAAAAGAGATTGCGGACCTTGGGATCCCGGCAGTGATCCTTTTCGGAGTGCCTGCCTTCAAGGACGCCGAGGGGAGCTCTTCCTGCGGGGAAAACGATGTTGTCCAGGAAGCTGTAAGGAGGATCAAAGCCGAACTCGGAGACCGACTTGTGGTGATCACGGATATCTGTATGTGTGAATATACAAGCCACGGGCACTGTGGAATAATTGATTTTGAAACTAAAGAGGTCCTTAACGACCCGACCCTTGACGTCCTCGGGAAGATTGCCGTCAGCCATGCAAAAGCCGGGGCTGATATGGTTGCTCCTTCGGGAATGATGGACGGGATGGTAGAAGCAATCCGGGAGGCACTTGATTTCAGCGGGTTTGAGAATATTCCCATTATGTCCTATGCCGCAAAATACCATTCCTGTTTCTACGGCCCATTCAGGGAAGCTGCCGAATCGGGTTATTCCTTCGGAGACCGTTCGACCTACCAGATGGACCCTGCAAACAGCGACGAGGCGCTCAGGGAGGTAACTCTTGACGTGGCAGAAGGCGCAGACATCCTTATGGTAAAGCCTGCTCTCCCCTACCTGGATATCGTATACAGGGTCAAGACCGAGTTCGATATGCCAACAGCCGCATACAACGTAAGCGGAGAGTATTCCATGATCAAGGCAGCTGCAGCCAACGGCTGGATTGACGAGAAAAAAGCCATTTATGAGTCCCTTATCTCGATCAAGAGGGCGGGGGCGGATTTCATTATAACTTACTTTGCAAAGGATGCTGCCCGGATGCTGAGGTAAAGGCTCCTTTTCAGGCATTCCTGTTTTTAAGGGGCCTCATTCAGGACTTTCTTTCCGGCTCCTTTTTACATTTTATTTTTAAGCCTGCCTGTTAATTTTGCCCTTATGCCGTCCTCAAGGGGTGCTTCCATCAATAACTGCTTAATAGGTGAAGGCTCTGTTATAGAGATAAATAAGGAGCACAGAATAGAGCATTAACCTGATCCAGAAGCTCGCTCGAAAACGAAAATTGCTTCACTTCAGTTTACTTTAATTTACTTGATTTACTTAATTTACTTGATTTACCTTAATTTACTTGAACTTGATTTACTTAATTTACTTGATTTACTCAAATTAACCGATTTGAAGTCCTTTATCGAACATTTAAGTCCATCCGGTGAGATTCCCATGACGTTTGAGGTAACACTTGATAAGTCCAGACAGATGTATGAGAAAGCAAAGACCCTCATTCCGGGCGGGGTTAGCAGTCCGGTGCGCGCAATCAAACCCTATCCTTTCTATACAGCGTCAGCTGACGGTTCTAAGATAAGGGACCTTGACGGAAACGAATACATTGACTACTGCCTTGCCTACGGGCCTGCTATCCTCGGGCACAACCATCCGGTAATAAAGGCAGCAATCAAAGAGCAGCTTGATAAGGGCTGGCTCTACGGGACTCCTACCGAGCTTGAGGTGACCCTTGCAGAAAAGGTTGCAGGCTATTATCCCAGCATTGACATGCTCCGTTTCGTTTCTACAGGGACGGAAGCGACCATGAGCGCTCTCCGCCTTGCTCGCGGCTTTACCCGCAAAAACAAGTTTGTCAAGATCGAAGGCGGGTTTCATGGTGCCCATGATGCGGTGCTCGTAAAGGCAGGTTCCGGGGCCACAACCCTTGGAGAGCCCGATTCCCTCGGCATTCCTGCCAATTTTACAAAATATACGCTGCAGGCTCCCTACAATGATATTGAAATAATGACCTCTCTTGTGGAAAAGAACAGGGACGACCTTGCAGCAGTGATCATAGAACCCGTGCTCGGAAATATCGGGCCGGTCCTCCCGCTTCCCGGATACCTGAAAGAACTCCGGAAACTCACAAAGGAGAATGACGTCCTGCTCATTTTCGATGAGGTTATTACCGGGTTCAGGCTCGCAATGGGCGGGGCGCAGGAATACTTCGGAGTCGTGCCTGACATGACCACCCTTGGAAAAATCATAGGTGGAGGCATGCCCATCGGAGTCTTCGGAGGCCGCCGGGAAATTATGGAAATGATTGCCCCTTCCGGAGCTGTCTATCAGGCAGGGACCTTCAGCGGAAGCCCCTGTTCCGTGGCTGCGGGAATTGCCATGCTTGATTACCTGAAAGAGGAAAATATTCACGCAAAGCTGAATGCAACCGGAGATTACATGCGTGCCATGCTCTCGGAAATCGTTGAGGACGAAGGGCTTGACTATACAGTGTGCGGAATTGCTTCCATGTTCAAGGTCTTCTTCGGGGCCGAGCCCCATAACTACCAGGAAGTCCTGAAATGTGACAAGGAAGGCTACCTTGCTTTCTTCCACAGGATGCTTGCAAGCGGGGTTTTCCTGCCTCCCTCCCAGTTTGAGACTAACTTCATATCTGCAGCCCACAGCGAAGAAGACATTGAAAAGACCCTTGAAGCTTATATGGAAAATCTCTGAGGACTCATATCTCTGAGAACTTATGTCTCTGAGAACTTATGTTTCTCAGGATTTATCTTTGAAAACGTTTGAGGATTCTACATGATAATAGGTACCCGGGGCAGCCAGCTTGCGCTTGCCCAGACCGAAAATGTTGCACGCCTGCTTAAAGAGCGGGGCGTTGAAACCAGCATCAAGATCATAAAAACCAGCGGGGACCGGTTTACTGACCGCCCTCTGCATGCCGTATCCGCAGGAGTCGGGGCTTTTGTCCGGGAACTGGATGATGTCATGCTTGCAGGAGAAATCGACATTGCTGTCCATTCGATGAAAGATATGCCCACAATCCGCCCGCTGACGCTTCCTACTGTTGCGGTTCTGAAGCGCGACACTCCGTTTGATGTCCTTATCACGTACGACGGGACTACTCTTGACGAACTGCCCGAACAGGCAATTATAGGCACCAGTTCACTGAGGCGGACTGCCCAGATCAGGCGGTACAGGCCTGACCTCATAACTCAGGACCTGCGGGGAAATATCGATACCAGGCTCAGGAAGCTTAAAGAAGGGCAGTATGACGGTATCCTGCTCGCAAAAGCCGGGCTCGAACGCATGGGCTGGGAAATAGAAGGAGAAATTCTTTCCCCTGACTTTTTCTGCCCTTCCCCGAACCAGGGCACGGTTGCAGTTGTAACAAGGGCAGATACTGAGGCTGAAGCTGCGGTTTCCGGACTCGACCATACCGAGAGCCGGATTGTTACCGAAATCGAGCGCATCCTTATTTCCGAACTCGGAGGGGGCTGTACAACTCCGGTTGGTTCCTACGCCGAGCTCACTCCTGATAAGAAAGAAATCCATGTCCGGGCTGAAGTCCTTTCCCTTGATGGCAGGGAAGCTGTCCGGATTGACGAGTTTATCCCTATGCTTGGGGGGCTTGAGAAAGCCAGGGAACTCGGGCACAGGCTTGTGGAGATGGGCGGCAAGCGGCTTGCCGAAGAGGCGCTGCTTCAGATCTCCAAAAATGCGTGCAGTACGGAGAATTCGTACGATTATTGATACAGAGCCTGCCTGCGGGCAGGAAACGGAGCTATCCAATGTATAATCTCACCGGACTTGAATTAAAAAATCCGACCATTCTTGCAGCCGGGGTGCTCGGGACAACCGGGGCGTCCCTCTGCAGGGTCGCGCGTGAAGGGGGGGCAGGCGCAGTTGTGACCAAATCCATAGGTCCGGCTCCCAAAACCGGTCACTCCAACCCCAGCATGATAAAGCTGGACTGCGGCTTTTTAAATGCCATGGGGCTTCCGAACCCCTCCTATCCCGGCTTCCTGCAGGAGCTCGAGTTTGCAAAAAATAACTCCGATGTTCCGGTAATTGCAAGCATTTTCGGGGGAAATCCTTCTGAGTTTGCTGAAGTTGCCGAGGGCCTGCTATCCGCGAATCCTGATGCTTTCGAGCTGAATGTGAGCTGCCCCCATGCCGAAGGGTACGGGGCTGCAGTCGGTTCGAACCCCTGCCTGGTAGAGGCAGTGACAGCGGCGGTAAAGGAAGTTGTTAACGTTCCTGTCTGGGTCAAGCTGACTCCAAATGTTGCAGACATTACCTGTATAGGGACTGCAGCCGAATCCGGGGGGGCGGACGCGGTTGTTGCGATCAATACCGTAAAAGGAATGGCTATTGATATTGAATCCGGATATCCGGTGCTCGGGAACCGTTCTGGAGGGCTCTCCGGAAATGCTGTCAAACCCGTAGCTGTCAAATGCGTTTACGACCTCTACACTGCCCTGGAAATTCCGGTAATCGGGGTAGGAGGAGTTTCTTCCTGGGAAGACGCTGTGGAAATGATGATGGCAGGAGCAGCAGCTGTTCAGGTAGGGTCTGCGGTATATGACAGGGTGGATGTCTTTTCTGAAATCGAGGCAGGAATCGAAGCCTTCCTCGAGAGAAAAGGTTATTCGGATATAAAGAAAATTATAGGGCTTGCCCACGAGATGGTCTGATGCTTCCTCTTAATGCTACAATAACACAGATAACTGAAGAATCCCCTCTGGTCAGGACTTTTTTCTTTGACCACAGGTTTGAGGATATGGAGCCAGGCCAGTTTGTAATGGTCTGGGTCAGGGGCGTGGATGAGGTTCCCATGGGCCTTTCCAGAAATAATTCCATAACGGTCCAGAAGGTAGGTGAAGCAACCTCAAAGCTCTTTGAGTTAAAAGAAGGGGACTCTTTCGGGCTCAGGGGGCCTTTTGGAAAGGGCTTTACCCTCCCTGCCAGAGACGAAAAAGTCCTTGTTATAGCCGGCGGGGTCGGAGCTGCTCCCCTCTCCCCTTATGCCGAGGCAGCCTCTGCCGCAGGTGCGGAAGTGCATACTATTCTTGGGGCGCGGAGTGCCGGAGACCTTCTTTTTGAAGGGCGCTTCGAAGTCCTCGGGAAGGTCTATGTCTCTACCGATGACGGTTCAAAAGGCGTTAAAGGGTTTGTGACCGATGTCCTCAAAAGCCTTGATGTTGCAGCCTATGACAGAATTGCAGTCTGCGGCCCTGAAATAATGATGGCTTCGGTGTTCAGGCTCCTTGAAGAGAGAAAGGTTCTGGAAAAGGCAGAGTTCAGCCTTCACCGCTATTTTAAATGTGGCATTGGTGTCTGCGGAGCATGCTGCATAGACCTGTCAGGGCTCAGGGTCTGCAAGGACGGACCTGTGTTTTCAGGGGTTCAGCTCCTTTGTTCGGAACTCGGAAAATATTCAAGGGACGCCAGTGGGCGAAGAGTTAAAATTTAAGTTTCGATATATCCTTTTAAAAAATGAAAGAGAGCAGGTAAACAGCTCCGTGAAAACAGGATAAGGAAGGCAAAGCTATGATTGGAAGGTTCAGGTCAGGAGATAACGTTTTTTATGGAGAAATCGAAGACGGGCATGTGTATCCCGCTGGAGGGGTTTCGGCCGGGACATTCGAACTTTCGGAACTTCGGGTTCTGCCTCCGTCTTTTCCCTCTAAAATCGTCTGTGTCGGCCTGAATTATAAAGACCATGCCGAAGAGCTTTCCATGGAAATCCCTGAAAACCCTATTCTCTTTTTAAAGCCTCCATCTGCGGTTATAGGGCATGGAGACAAGATCATTTACCCCCCGTCCAGTTCGCGGGTGGACTACGAAGCCGAACTTGCAGCCGTGATCGGAAAACGCTGCAAAAACATTTCTGCCGAAAAGGCTGAGGACGTGATTGCAGGCTATACCTGTTTTAATGATGTGACCGCCCGTGATCTCCAGCAAAAGGACGGGCAGTGGACAAGGGCAAAGAGTTTTGATACCTTTGCGGCATTCGGGCCTTACATCGTCTCTACGGACGAAATTGATGTTTCTGACCTGAAGATCTCCTGCAGGGTAAACGGGGAAACCAGACAGGAGTCGAGCACCTCAAACCTTATTTTTGACATTCCTTTTCTTATCGAATTTATCACCGAGATTATGACCCTGGAAGTTGGGGATGTAATCGCTACCGGAACACCCCCTGGAGTTGGAGAACTGCAGAGAGGGGATACCGTGGAAGTCACGATCCAGGGAATCGGAACACTTAGAAACGAGGTTGTCTGATGCTGCTTGAGCATATTGGAACTGAACTTGACCTTACGGAGCGCCACCTGATCGTGCTCAAAAAGGTAATTGAAGAAGGTCCCATAGGAATACTTAAACTCGCAGAAGTTACCGGGATGCAGAACCACAAGGTGCGTTATTCCCTCAGAGTCCTTGAGCAGGCAAATCTTATCAAGCCTTCAGCTCAGGGGGCTGTGCCGGGAGATGCTGTCCCTAAATTCCTGCAGGACTTTGAGCGGGACCTGAGCAAAATCAATGAGAGGGTGTCCCGCATCCGGGAAATTGAGGCTTCCATCCCGAAGTAAAGGCTTTGCATTTGAAATCCCTTTCGGGATACGCTTTTTTGCTGTCGGGTCTTTTCTCCGGCGTCCCGGGCTTCGGTGACTTTTTATAATCCTATTTACATGTTTTTCCGCAATCATCGGATTCGGCGCATCTTATGGATTAATCCCTTTTTTCGGGTTTATCCTCTGAGTTGAACCTGCATGACATTTCTATTTCATCCAATCAAGATTTAATTCATGTTTACTAATTCAATCAAGCTTTAATTCATGTTTGTTGATTTAATCAAGCTTTAATCCGTGTTTATTTCAGGAGAAACTCCTATGACCTTAAGTCCTGAAGATCTTAAAACAATAGAAAAATACGCCCTTCAAAATGCTGTAAAATACGAAAAAGCCCCCCAGCCCAAAGCTGTAATGGGCAAGGTAATGGGAGAGTGCCCCCAGCTGAGGGCTGATCCCGGTGCCGTCTCTGCGGCGCTTGAAGCCATTGTTTCCGAAATTGCTAAAGGAACCCCCGAAGCCTGGGAAGCCCGGCTGTCGGAAATTGCTCCCGAGCTCATAGAAGCTCTGAGTGTGAAGAAAGAACCTGATAAAGGCTTAAAACCTCTCGAAGGAGCAGAGCCCGGAAAAGTCGTAATGCGTTTTGCCCCGAACCCCAACGGGCCCGGAACCCTGGGCAGTGCAAGGGGCATGGTAGTCAATTCCGAGTACGTGAAGATGTATAAGGGCAAGTTTATCCTGCGCTTTGATGATACCGATCCTGATATTAAGCGTCCCATGCTTGAAGCCTATGACTGGTACCTGGACGACTTCAAATGGCTCGGGGTTGTGCCTGACCAGGTTGTTTACGCCTCGGACCATTTCCCTATCTATTACGATTATGCAAGAAAACTGATTGAGATGGGCAAGGCCTATGTCTGTTTCTGTAAAGGGGAAGACTTCAAACGGTTAAAGGACGCCAAGCAGGCCTGCCCGCACAGAGACACTAGCCCTGAAGAAAACCTCGTGCACTGGGAAAAGATGCTTGCCGGGGAATATGAAGACCAGCAGGCAGTGCTCCGGATCAAGACCGATATCGAACATAAGGACCCTGCTCTGAGGGACTGGGGAGCATTCAGGATCAGAAAGATGTCCCACCCCCGCGCTGAAATCGGAAACAAATACATTGTCTGGCCTCTCCTGGACTTTGCAGGCGCGATCGAAGACCATGAGCTCGGCATGACCCACATCATCCGGGGCAAAGACCTTATAGACAGCGAGAAGCGGCAGGGTTACATCTACAAATATTTCGGCTGGACATACCCGAAAACAACCCACTGGGGCAGAGTTAAGATACACGAGTTCGGAAAGTTCAGCACGAGCACCCTCCGAAAAGCCATTGAAGCCGGAGAGTACAGCGGCTGGGACGACCCCAGGCTGCCCACAATAAGGGCGATCAGGCGCCGTGGAATAAAGGCTGAAGCCCTCAAGAAGTTCATGATCGAAATGGGAGTCGGGATGACTGATGTGAGTATCAGCATGGAGTCCCTCTATGCCGAAAACCGCAAAATCGTGGACCCCATTGCAAACAGGTACTTCTTTGTCTGGGCCCCGGTAGAACTGGAAATTGAAGGTATGGAGCCTTCAGTTGCTAAACTTCCGCTCCACCCGACTGACCACTCCAGGGGTGTAAGGGAAATTCCCGTAGAAAATAAGGTGCTTGTCTGTGCCGAGGATGTCGAAAAGCTGGAAGTGGGCTCAATCATCCGCTTAAAAGATTTCTGTAATATCGAAATCACTTCCCTTTCCCCGCTTCAGGCAAAACGCTCTGACGTTTCTCTTGAAGCCCTTAAAAAAGCAAAAGCAAAGATCATCCACTGGGCTCCCTTTGACGGAATTTCCGTTAAAGTGCGCGGTCCCGAAGGCGATATCGAAGGAATCGGAGAAAAAGGAATTGCGGGAGAACTTGACAAAATCGTACAGTTTGAACGTTTCGGCTTCTGCAGAATTGATTCTGTAAGTGAAGAAAAAGTTGTGGCTTATTTTGCACACAAATGATTAAGGGAAAATTTTGTCCACAAATAATTAAGGGGAAAAAGAAGGGCAGAAAAAAGACAGAAAAGCTGTCCCTTCCGTTTCCTCCTATTTTTTGATTTTAAATTAATTTTGTCTTTTCCGCTTCAGGATATAAGCCGCTCCTGTTGCCAGAACAGCAAGTCCCAGGCCCGGTCCGGGGGCTCCTTTTTCTTCTGAAGCCTCAGTTGCGGGAGTTTCCCCTTCCTCACCTGTGGGTTCGGTTGCTCCTCCGGTTTCGTCCTCTGTTGCTCCTTCCAGAGGGGTTTCAGTCTCATTTCCCGCCCCTTCCCTGTCTGCCAGTCCCTGCTCGTAAGCTTCAGCGTCCAGTTTATTTTCGAGGACTGTGACAGCATTTGGAACTTTCGGGAACAGCGGGGAGTTATCGGTCCCGCCTCCGTTTACCTCGTATGAGGCGTCACATATTCCATTGCTGTTTTCGTCCACGCAGGTTTCACTGTAGCCGGTGCCTTCAAGGTCTGCCCAGAAATTTCCGCCAATATACGGGCCCCGGACAAGGTTACTTTTGGTTGAGAGGGTACTCTGCCAGGCGTTGTCTGCGTTTACGGCGTTTTCTTCGACATTTACGGCGTTTTTGAAGTAGTTGTTATAAATGATGTTCTTGCTGCTCTCTTCAAGGGAGATCCCGAACCCGTAGTTGTAAGCGATGAGGTTGTCCTGGATCGTGTTTGAGCCTGAACCTTCGAGCTTGATCCCGATTTCGTTCAGGGTCATGGTGTTGCCGTTTATGTTATTAGTCCCCGCATCCTGTAGCAGAATGCCGTATTCTGAGTTTCTGGCCAGGTTATTGTTGATATAGCAGTTATTCACTCCTGTAAGCAAGATCCCGGCTTTATTCGAACCCTCCACCCCAAAGCCGCTGAAAGTCGCCCTGTCCGCAGTTATCTCTACGGCACTTTCTGCAGGATCAGCTGCCTTTACAATCGTATCTCCGGGGTTTCGCGAGTCCGACCAGATCCTGACCTGCCTGTTGATTTTGAGGTTTTCATTATAAGTCCCCTGGCTCACAAAAATTGTATCTCCGTCGTTTGCGGCGTCCACTGCAGCCTGTATCGTGGTATAACCCCCTTCTGCTTCGGGGTTCACTTTTAAGTTTGCTGCGGAAACGGCAGAGCATGTGCATACGACTGCCAGGATAAATGCGACTGCTACTATTTTCAATACCTGTAAATGCCTTTCTTTTATTCTTTCCATCTTTAGTTTCCCCTTTTACTCTTCCTTTTCTTTATGTTTTTTTCATTCGGTTATTTCTCTTTAGAAACCGTTAAACTTCTCTTTATCTAATTTAGCCTCTTTTTCAGGAACGGATTTTATCAGTTTTTCAGGAATGAATCCTGTTTGTTTTTTCAGAGATAATTCTTGCAATATTTTGTCAGGAAAAGAATTTTGTCCTGAAAAGATATATTTTTTGAATCACAATTTCTGAACAATTGTTCTTGAAAAGTAAAATCTAATAGCTTGCAGGAGTGAAACTTGTCTAAAATAACCACTGGTGGTTTTCAGATTTTATGTTCTGATTAACCGGGCATCTGCGCCTCTCAGGTCCAGAAATATAATGCATCGGGACATAAAGCCCTGAGATCTGCTCAGTCCTGAATCATAATAAGGCCTGAGGCCTTAACGGGACTGAAATCCGACTCCATGTAAAGGTCCGCAGTTTCAAGTGCCTGCAGGCATAAAATAAAACCTGAAACCCTTAAAAACTTGAAACCCTTAAAACCTTGAAACCCTTAAAAACCTAAAACCCTTATATCTGAATCGTTTTATTATTGTCTCGAATGGAGGCTTAAAATGGATGAAAAAATTGCGCCCCAACTTGAAGAGCTAACCAGGGCGCTTGGAGACCTTGAAAAAACTGGCATCCGGGCAGAGTTCGATAAACTTCTTGCTTATCGCGTTCCTCCTGAACTTGCAAAGGAGAGCATCCTCCGAAAGTTTGGGGGAAAAAGAAAAGTCCTGAAGGTAAAAGACCTTTCAGCTTCCCTGAAAAATTTTGAAATAACCGGCAGGATCCTGGACATCGGGGAAAAGGCAATCCGCCCTCAGGAAGGGGTTCAGGAAGGGCCTTCCAGGCTGTTCACCGGGGTTCTTGCAGATGAAACGGGTTCGGTCATGTTTTCCTCCTGGAAGGAGCTGCCGGGCTCGGTCGGGGATGTTCTGAATGTTAAAAACGCCTATACTCGCCTCTGGCAGAACAGGATAAGGCTTTCGATAGGGGAGCAGTCTCTGGTATCTATAGTATCTGATTCTTCCCTCCCCCAGCTTTCCGAACTTTCCGAAAGCCCCGCAAAAAAATTGGTTGATATAGGCGCTGCGGATTTCTCCGTAGGCACCGTAGCCTGCGTACTTCAGCTTTCTCACAGGGAAGTCCTGGTCAGGGGCAAGCAGTCTAAAGTGATTTCCGGCGTGCTTGCCGATGAAACCGCCAGATTGCCTTTCACCGCCTGGATTGAACTTCCGGGCATTGACATAGGAAGCATAATCCGGGTCGAAGGGGCCCAGATCCGCATGTTCAGGGGAATGCCTTCGATCAACCTCCTCAGCAGTACAAGGATCTCTTTGGTCGGGCCGGAAGAGGCCGAAAAACTTGCTTTTACTTTCGAGTCAGCAGCAAAAGATCCTGCCCCCCTGAAAATTGAAGAAATAGCCTCAAGAGACAGCATGTTCGATATAGCTGCCGCAGGCAATGTTGTTTCGGTCAGACCGGGGTCAGGGATAATTACTCGCTGCCCCGAATGCAGCCGCGTGGTCCAGAAAGGAAACTGCAGGGTTCACGGCAAGGTGGAAGGCGTAAGGGACATGCGGATTAAGGCTGTGCTGGATGACGGGACAGGGGCAATGTCTGTCATGTTTCCGAGGGAGCTTGCCGAAACTATCTACGGGAAGACCCTTGAAGAGGCTGAACAGATCATGTTCTCCGATATTTCCAAAGATGCGGTTTATGAAGACCTGAGGAGGTTCCTTACCGGGCGCTACCTGGCAGTGCGCGGGAATGCTTCACAGGGAGAGTATGGGATTTCTTTTGTTGCGGAAAGCGCCTGGGTGCCTGAAGATGACCTTGCTGTCAGGGCAGTTGAGCTGCTGCACAGGCTCGGGCAGGATGAAGAAGATTCCGGCTCCGAGGGAGGGATAAACCTTGCTTAAGAGGGAAGTTGCGAAAAGGGTTTTTGCAAAGGAATTCGAAGCCTGCAGGGAGCTTGAGAAATCCGCAAGGTATGCGCCCGAGCCAGCTGATTCGAAATCCCCTAACCTGCTTATCAGCCCTCTGGGGCTTATTCTCAACCGGGTCTTTGCCGTTGGGGTGCTTACCGAACTCGACAGCATAGGTACGCAAAACGAAATGTGGAAAGCCCGGATAGTTGACCCAACAGGCGCTTTTACGGTATATGCAGGGCAGTACCAGCCCGATGCATCCATTTTCTTTTCAACGGTCCAGGTCCCTGCTTTCATAGCCCTTACCGGAAAAGCCCGGATTTACGAACCCGAACCCGGCTCGGTTTTTATCTCTATCAGGGCAGAAGAGGCAAATGTTGTGGACGAAGAGATCCGCAATAGATGGGTCGTGGATACTGCGGAACAGGCCGTTGACAGGCTGGAGGCTTTTTCGGAGGCTCTTGAAAGCGGATATCGTGGAGAAATCCTCAGGGAATACCTGCTTGAGAGGGGAGTTTCCGAAGAGCTTGCTGAAGGGATTTCCATTGCCCTTGAAAGGGAACGCTTTCCCCGGGAGTTTGCAAAACAGCTCAGGGCTTCTATTCGGGAAGGGCTTAAAGCTCTTGATTTTGAAGCCGAAGATACTGCGGGAGCTACCGACCAGAAGGAGTTTGTCCTTGAATTACTCAGGGAAATGGGTGGAGGCAAGGGGGTTGATTACGCTGCTTTTGTGGATACTGCGGTCTCAAAAGGCATCCCTGAAGAGGTGGTGGAAGAAGTTGTCCGCTCCCTTCTTGAAGGGGGGCAGTGTTACGAGCCCAGGATCGGGATTATAAGGCTGGTAGGTTAACTTACGAAGCAGGACTTTACGCTCATAAATGAGGAAAATTTGCCACCAAAAACATGTGATAACGCTTAAGTGTGATTAAGTTGATTGGTATTCTTTGTTAAAATTTAGCATCTCATGTTTATCGTATTTATCTGGAGAAATTGACATGAAAGTATTGGTCAGCGACTCACTCTCCAATGAAGGTTTGGAGATTCTGAAAGAGCACTTTAATGTTGACGTCAACACCGGCCTCTCCGAAGATGAGCTGGTGGAAAAGATCGGGGCATACGATGCCCTTGTAATTCGCAGCGGCACCCAGGTTACTCAGAGAGTAATAGAGGCTGCCGACAACCTGAAGATTATCGGAAGGGCAGGAGTCGGAGTCGACAATGTCGATGTGGATGCAGCCACAAAGAAAGGAATCATCGTGACCAACGCTCCCGAAGGAAACATGATTTCGGCAGCAGAACACACGATTGCCATGATGATGTCGATGTCCAGAAATATCCCTCAGGCCAATGCTTCCCTGAAAGCCAGGGAATGGAAGCGCAACAAATTCATGGGTGTTGAGGTCAAGGGCAAGACTCTGGGAGTCATAGGGCTCGGAAGAATCGGGTCTGAGGTCGCAAAGAGGGCTTCCGGGCTTGAGATGAACCTTATGGGCTACGACCCCTTCATTTCCGAGAAGCGGGCAATGGAACTCGGAGTCAAGCTGGCTACGGTTAACGAGATCGCAAAAGAGGCCGACTACATCACAGTGCACACTCCCCTTATCAAGGAGACCCGAAATATCCTCGATGATGAGCAGTTTGCCCTTATGAAACCCGGGGTCAAGATCATCAACTGTGCCCGCGGCGGCATCATCAGCGAAGAAGCCCTGGCAAGAGCCCTCGAAAGCGGAAAGGTCGGCGGGGCAGCCCTTGACGTATTTGTCGAAGAGCCTCCTTTTGACAGCCCTCTTCTTAACTTTGACAATGTTATCGTCACTCCTCACCTCGGGGCCTCCACCCAGGAAGCTCAGGTTAATGTTGCAATCGATATTGCCAAAGAAGTTGTTTCCGTCCTTACCGGCGGGCTTGCAAAGAATGCAATCAATATCCCGTCCGTAAAGCCCGAAGCTATGGCAGTCCTTGCCCCGTACATCAGGCTCTCAGAGCTTATGGGCAAAATTGCAGGGCAGCTCGTAGACGGTAACTACGAAAAGGTAGAAATCGCATACAACGGAGAGATCTCCGGTAAAGATACCAGGCCTCTTACAGTCGCTGCCCTCAAAGGGCTGCTTGAAATGGCTGTCGGGTCCGGGGTAAATTACGTCAACGCCCCTATCCTTGCGAAGTCCAGAAAGATCGCAGTAGTGGAAAGCAAGTCCGAATCTGCAGAAGAGTATTCTTCCACTGTCAGTATCAGGCTCTCCAGCGGAGGAATGGCGAAGCTGGTTGCCGGAACGGTTGTTGGAGATGACCCCAAGATTGTTTCTGTCGACGAGGACAGGGTAGACATCTTCCCGGCTGGCCGCATGATCTTTGCCAAGCACATTAACAAACCGAACGTTATCGGACCATGCTGCCTGGTTCTCGGGAAAAACAACATCAACATTTCAGGCATGCAGGTCGGAAGGTCGGAAGTCGGCGGCGTGACCATGATGGTCCTTAACGTGGATACCGATGTCTCCGATGAGATCCTTGACGAGGTCAGACAGGTCCCCGGCATCCTCAATGCCAAGCTTGTGACCCTCTGATTTCCGAAAAAAATATCCTGCTTCGGCACGGGCTTAACGCTGATTTCTGTGCCGGAGAAATTTACTTTTTCCAGGAATTCTTCATTGTGAAACGCACCCTGGGCGGACTTATATACTATTCTGTCCTTCCAGGTGCAGTTATTTTTCGAGGTTCGTGAATGGAAGAACTTAAACGTGTTGTTTCGGCTCCTTTTAAGAAAAATCTTGTAGCCTCCCTCCCGGAAAAAGACTTTGAGTTTTCCCTTGCCTTTGACCTGAAATGGTTTTCCCCGAAGATTGCTTCTGAGGTAAAGAGCCGCGCCCTTGAAGCAGGCCTGCTTTCCCTTAAGGCCGGTGCCCTTTTCCCCGGTTTCGACATAGATAGTGTCCGGCTTCCCCACGCTTATAAGCCGCCAGAGGGTTTTCTCGAACTCAAAGAGAAACCCGGAAAACCTGGGAACTCTTCTGCAGGGCGTCAAAAGGAAGATATGTCCTTTGAACAGATCCTTGATTTCGTTTCCGCGGACACGGGCTTGAACCGACAGCGGCTTGTTGCCGAAATCAATTCCATGCAGGACAGGCTTTCTTATCTTGTGGACATCCGGATAGTGGCCCTTATTGTTGCAAAGAAATTCGGATGCGACATAGAGGGGGTAATCGGGAAGGTTTCCAGGGCGGTTCTTGGCTCTTCCGATTACGCATAATCTTTATGTACTAGAAATGTTATTCACATCATACCAATCCGACTAATCGCTTGATTTTTAATTTACTGCCCTGGCAGTTCTGGCGATGTTCGAACGCGATAGGGAATTTTTTTCCGCGTGAGTGAGATTTAATACAATCTTGCGGAGGAACATACATTGGGTAAAAAATCACTTGTAAAACTGACAAGAAAAACGAATCCAAGAATCGTTTCCCTGATTCTTACCCTGAAAGAGAGGGCAAATGGAGATTCTGCCCCTATCTGGAAGGATATAGCGAAACGTCTTGAGGCGCCGTCCAGAAACTATGCGGCTGTGAATATAAGCAAGATCAACAGGCACACTGCTGAAGATGATGTCCTGCTTATCCCCGGAAAGGTTCTGGGTGCAGGGCTTCTTGATCATCCTGTTACCGTTGCGGCTGTAACATTCAGCGAGTCCGCAGTTGAAAAAATCACTGAAGCCGGCGGTAAGTGCCTGAGTCTCGAAGAGATCATGGAAGCAAATCCGAAAGGGTCCGGTATCCGGATATTCCGCTGAGGTGACGAAGATGACGGTTATCGATGCAAAAGGACTTATTCTGGGGCGTCTTGCAAGTTCAGTTGCAAAACAGCTGCTTTCAGGAGACGAAAAGGTTTATATCATAAATGCCGAACAAGCCATCATTTCTGGTTCAAGGGCAGCCACCCTTAGAGAGTACCGGGAGACCCGGGAAAGGGGTGCAACGGAATTCGGGCCTTACTTCCCGAAGCGTCCGGACCGCATCCTGAAGAGGACTATTCGTGGCATGCTGCCCTATAAGAGATCAAGAGGCAGAGACGCAATGTCCAGGCTCAAAGTCTATGTAGGTGTCCCCTACGAACTTATGGGCGCTGAAACGGTCACCATTCCGGATGCCGATATGAGGCTTCTGAGTTCCAGCAGGTATATGGAGCTTGGTGAAGTGAGCCAGAAAATGGGTTCAAAGTTCTAATGGGTGAGTCCTCATGGTCAAAGTAGTTAATTCATCTGGAAAGCATAAGACTGCAACTGCACGTGCAACAGTCATGAAAGGTACCGGTAAGGTCAGGATCAACAAAATTCCGCTCGAGCTCTATACCCCTGAGCTTGTAATGATGAAAATCTCCGAGCCTCTGTTGATCGCAGGAAACGATGTTGTTTCCGGGCTTGATATTAATGTTGATGTTCGGGGCGGCGGGATCGTTGGGCAGGCTAACGCAGTACGGACTGCAGTTGCCCGTGGTATTGTGGAATGGACAAATGACACAACCATCAGAGACAACTTTGCAGCCTACGACCGCAATTTACTTGTAAGCGATTCCAGGCAGAAAGAAGCCAAAAACTTTGGTGGACCTGGAGCAAGATCTAAATATCAGAAATCTTACAGGTAAGGAAAAATATGATCCCAGTCCGATGTTTCTCATGTGGAAAAGTAATCTCTAACTATTGGGATGAGTACAAAAGACGCGTCACCGACGGCGAAGGACCTGCTGCAGTGCTGGATGATCTAGGGATCACCCGCTACTGCTGCCGCAGAATGTTCCTCAGCCACGTCGAACTTGTTGACGTGCTCTCACCGTACCAGTAAGGGACCGTAGGGTAGCTTGGTCCATCCTTCGGCGTTCGGGACGCCGGAACCTGAGTTCGAATCTCAGCGGTCCCACTTCCCTTTTTATAGGGTACTGGTTTTCAGGTGTATGTACTGACTATTAAATTTATCATGCTTCTCGATTATTGAAATTCATCGGAGCGTTTTTAAGTTTCAGGGTGATCTGTTGGTCAAGGAAAAGTATACCCGGTTCGAGCGTGCACGAATTGTAGGTGCAAGATCATTGCAGATAGCAATGGGGGCTCCTGTCCTGGTTGAAGATGACGGGCGGCTGGACCCCCTGGGTGTAGCCATTGCAGAGTTGAAGGCCGGAGTTATTCCTATAACGGTCAAACGTAAGAAAAGCTGAAAAACGTAATGGGATACATTGCAGATGCTAAATGCGTTTTATTGTTGATTCTATATTTTATGAGGTGACTTTATGGAGGAAATTGAGCAGACAGGGCAGGAGGAAACCGGAGCACAGCCTATGCCTGAAGAAGAAGTCGTGGCTGAAGCAAAACCTGCACCTGAGAAGGAAGCCGCAGTAAAGACCGGATCTATACCTTTAGAATCGGATGACGAAGCAGCTTCTCACAAAGAGGGGGCCACTTCCCTCGTATCCATTGACGAGTACCTGGCAGCAGGTGTTCACATCGGTACACAGCAGAAAACTCAGGATATGATGCGTTTCGTATACAGGGTCAGAACTGACGGGTTATACGTCCTTGATATCCAGTCCACAGACGAAAGGATCAGAGTTGCATCCAAATTGCTTTCTCACTATGACCCTTCCAGAATCCTTGTAGTATCTTCAAGGCAGTATGGGCAGCACCCTGCAAGAATGTTCTCCAGGGCACTCGGCACAAGGGCAATGCTCGGAAGGTTTATCCCGGGTTCCCTTACAAACCCTCAGATCCACGGTTTCTTTGAACCGGACGTTATTATCGTAACCGATCCGGCCGGAGATGCCCAGGTCCTGAAGGAAGCTTCAAGCATCGGGGTACCTGTTGTAGCACTCTGTGACACCAACAACCTTACCTCAAACGTGGACCTCGTAATCCCGACAAACAACAAGGGTAGAAAAGCCCTTTCTCTTGTCTACTGGTTACTTGCAAGGGAAGTCTCCAGACTAAATGACACTCCCTTCAACTACGAGTTGACTGACTTCGAAACTCCGCTCTGATTCCGGAACATCCGTCCTGCATACTGCAAGCATTTATAAAAATTGCCCATATCTTATATTATGGGTGATTGGAAATGAGACAGCCAGCAGTTGCAGGGCAGTTCTATCCCCTGCGTTGTGAAAATCTGGAGAAAGAACTTACACGATGTTTCGAAGGTCTGGAGATCAGGGAACGAGAAGTCCTTGGGGCGGTTTGCCCGCATGCCGGGTATATCTATTCCGGGAAAGTGGCTGCACATGTTTATGCAACCCTCCCTGAAGCCGATACCTATGTCCTTTTCGGTCCCAACCATACGGGGTACGGTTCGCCGGTGGCAGTATCCAGGGAAACGTGGAAAACTCCTCTGGGCACTATCGATGTTGACCTCGAACTTGCCGACGGATTTCTCGGGAGCATCGTTGATGCGGATGAACTGGGGCATACATACGAGCACTCTATAGAAGTCCAGCTTCCTTTCCTTCAGTACCGTTTCGGACGGGGTTTTAAAATTCTTCCGATCTGCATGGGCATGCAGGACGAAGAAACGGCAGTTGAGGTGGGAAACCTTGTTGCTGACCTTATTTCCGAAAGCGGGAAACGTGCGGTCATCATAGCATCCAGTGATTTTACTCATTACGAAACCGCAGGGCGCGCAAGGGAAACGGATTCCGATGTTATAGACGCTATCCTGAATCTCGATGTTTCAGGTATGTATGACCGCCTCTATCGAAGAAATGCTTCAGTATGCGGATACGGGCCTATTGCAGCAATGCTTTCAGCTTCTCAAAAACTCGGAGGGTCCAGGGCGACTCTGCTCAAATACGCAAACAGCGGGGACGTTTCCGGAGATATGGATGCCGTTGTCGGGTACGCTGCGATTATTGTGGAGTAAGTCCATTGATTGAGGGGTAAATCTCACGACAATAAAGTATGCTCGTTTTTGATTATGCGGTAAAAACCCAGTGCAAAAAGACTCCGGGGTAAAGTTCAGGCCGGGTAAGTTTTTTTATAGATTTTTTACTTTTACATATGGTCAGCCTTCTTGAGGATAAGTTTCATTAATTTACATGCCCAAATTCACCAAAACTTGAAAATTTTTTGAGGAATAATATGGTTTCATGTTCTGCGCCCGGGAAAATCTATCTTTTCGGAGAGCATGCGGTTGTTTACGGAGAAACCGCGATAGCATGTGCGGTAGAGTTGAGGACCCGTGTGCGGGCAGAGTTAAACAGCTCCATAGTCATCCGGTCACAGCTAGGGAAAACAGGGCTTGATTTTGAAAAACACCCCTATGTTTCTGCAGTTATTGAGAAAATGAGGGAGTTTACCTCCATAAACGGTGTCTTTCTTACGGTTGATTCCGATATCCCGGTGGGTTCAGGGCTCGGGTCGTCTGCTGCGGTAACGATTGCAAGCATAGGCGCCCTCAATGAACTGTTTGGCTGCGGGCTCTCCCTCGAAGAGATTGCAAAACTGGGGCATGAAATCGAGATAAAGGTCCAGGGAGCAGCAAGCCCGACCGATACCTATGTTTCTACTTTCGGGGGAGTAGTCACCATCCCTGAGCGGAGAAAGTTAAAAACCCCTGACTGCGGAATCGTCATAGGAGATACCGGAGTTTTTTCTTCTACAAAAGAGCTTGTGGCAAATGTCAGGCAGCTTCGTGAGAGTTATCCTGAACTGATAGGTCCTCTTATGGAGTCGATTGGCAAAATCTCCCGGATCGGGGAATCTCTTGTGCTTTCAGGGGACTATGCTTCCATTGGCAGGCTTATGAATGTGAACCAGGGCCTGCTTGATGCGCTCGGGGTAAATATCCTTGAGCTTTCAAGTTTAATCTATTCGGCAAGGGCAGCAGGAGCTTTCGGGGCAAAGATTACGGGAGCCGGCGGTGGCGGCTGCATGGTTGCCCTTACGGCTACTGAAAAGTCCGCACAGGTAGCTGAAGCCATTGCAAAGGCAGGGGGCAAGGCCACCATTACAAAACCCACGGAACAGGGGCTGAAGGTTGACTGAGCCTGAAGGAATTCCTTGGGTTTTCCAGAGGGAGTTGCTTTTCATCTTTTAGATCTGGTTTTCATCCTTTCGCTTTAGATCAGTGAAGAAATTGTGGTACCTGAATATTATCTAAGTTTATTTAAAAAAGGCATCAAGTGATATAATGAACGCTTCAACTGAACCTGTTATCCTTAAACTTGGAGGCAGCGCCATTACTGATAAAGGCGCATATGAAGGGGTTGTAAAAGAGGCCGACCTTCTCAGGATTGCGCGGGAAGTTTCAGGCTTCCGGGGAAAAATGATCGTTGTACATGGAGCCGGCTCTTTCGGGCATACCTATGCCAAAAAATACGGGCTTGACAGGGGTTTTGACCCTGAGGGGGCAATTGTAACGCATGAATCCGTAAAGAAACTTGCCTCAAGGGTCGTGGAAGCTCTGAACAGTTTCGGGGTCATGGCTATTGCCGTGCATCCCATGGGCTGTACTGTTTGCAGAAACGGGAGGATAGAGAGCATGTACCTTGAAAGCATAAAACTCATGCTCGAAAAAGGCTTTGTCCCTGTCCTGCACGGAGACGTTGTTATGGACCTCGAACTCGGGGCCTGCATCCTCTCGGGCGACCAGATCGTTCCCTACCTGGCAAAGGAGCTCGGGATCACACGGCTCGGGCTGGGCTCGGCTGAAGATGGCGTGCTTGATAAGGATGGAAAACCTGTGCCAGAGATCACTCCTGAAAACTTTGAGGAATTTCGGCAGTGTATCGGGGGTTCGGAGAGTACGGATGTTACGGGCGGAATGCTCGGGAAGGTTCTGGAACTCCTGGAACTGAGCAAAAATTCTAGTATCACTTCCTATATATTCAATGCAGGAAAAGCGGATAACATTTACAGGTTCTTAAATGGGGAATCCATAGGGACCAGGATCAGTCCGGATAAAAGGGTATGAAGCATGATCAATACTACCTCAAGGCGAAAGATAGAACACCTGAAGCTCTGTGCGGAAAGCCCGGTTGAAGCCAGGGGAGCCAGTGCGGGTTTTGAGGATGTGACCCTGATTCACAGGGCGCTTCCCGAATTAAACATGGATGAGCTCGACCTTTCTGTGGATTTCCTTGGAAAACGGATGCAAGCCCCATTTTTGATCGCATCCATTACGGGGGGGCACCCTGATACCCTTCCTGTAAATGCTGCTCTTGCGGCTGCAGCCGAAGAGCTGGGAGTCGGGATAGGGGTTGGCAGCCAGAGAGCTGCAATTGATGACCCTGCCCAGGAGGACTCTTTCAGGGTTGTCAGGGATGAGGCTCCTAATGCCTTTGTCTACGGAAACGTCGGGGCTGCCCAGATCCGCCAGTACGGGGTCGAAGGGGTAGAAAAACTCATTGAAATGATCGATGCTGATGCCCTTGCCATTCACCTTAATTTCTTACAGGAAGCCATCCAGCCCGAAGGGGACAGGGACGCTACCGGCTGCCTGGACATGATTACTGAAATCTGTTCTGCGCTCAAAACTCCCGTGATTGTGAAAGAGACGGGGGCAGGCATTTCAAGGGAAGACGCCCTTCTCATCCAGAAAGCCGGAGTCTCTGCAATCGATGTCGGAGGAGTAGGAGGCACCAGCTGGGCAGGAGTCGAGGTCTACAGGGCAAAAGAAAGCAAGGATTCGGTTTCCGAACGCCTGGGGGAACTTTTCTGGGACTTCGGAATTCCTACTGTTGCCAGCTTAATCGAAGCCAGGGTCTCTCTCCCGATAATCGCAACAGGGGGGATCAGGACAGGGCTTGATATTGCAAAATCAATAGCTCTCGGGGCCAGTGCGGCAAGTGCAGCCCTGCCTTTTGTGGGCCCTTCGCTTGAAGGCAAAGAATCGGTTGCTCGTGTCCTTTCCCGCATGCTGGACGAGTTCAGGGCTTCAATGTTTCTTTGCGGCTGTGCAAACATCCGGGCCCTGCATAATGCCCCTGTTGTTGTCACAGGATGGACCCTCGAATACCTTGAACAGCGCGGTTTTGATGTAAAAGACTATTCTCTGCCCAAAAATGCGCTTTAATCAGAGGAAGAGAGGCTTTAATAACTCCCTTTTCTCTTCCTTCTATCGTTCAAGTATCTACACAATCCTTTACAGATTTATTCGATAACAGATTTATTCGATAACAGATTTATTCGATAACAGATTTATTCGATAACAGATTTATTCGATAACAGATTTATTCGATTACAAATTTATTCGATTACAAATTTATTCGATTACAGATTTATTCCATGGCAATGTTTATACGTAAGACGGAAGTAATGTCTCAAAAGAAAATAGTCAACATCCATTAACATTAATCTGAAAAATGGTTATCTCTCTAAACTCTTTATCAGGGAAAAAGTAATTATCTTTGTTTCCCTTTAGGTATGCCGGAAGAGTAAAAGAATGCTGTTTATTAAGACTGCATGAGGATTCCAGAGTTTTCCTTATTTCATCTGAATATTTGGATGCAGTTTAAGGGACACTTGATGCAGTTTAAGGGACACTTGATGCAGTTTAAGGGACACTTGATGCAGTTTAAGGGACACTTGATGCAGTTTAAGGGACACTTGATGCAGTTTAAGGGACACTGGAAGCAGTCTAACCGGAATTTACAGGGTTGAGTAGTGCGGTAAGCTCTTTACAGGGGCAAAGCCCGTTTGTAAAAGATCTACGTACGAAACCGACAGAGCAGCTGTCAATTCACTGTAACCCTGAAATCAAGAGTTAATTTCCCTTGATATTCACTCTTTACACTCATCAACTTCATGACCAATTCCAGGAATTGGTTCTTTAAAGTCTTGATTTAAGAAATCAACTTCTTTAAATCATTCATTTGAGTCATTTATGGAATTGTTCATTTAAAGGTCACTTATCAAATTCATTAAACCAGGAATTGTTCGTAAGACCAACTGGTATAAGGGATCAATTATAAAAAAGTCATTAAGGCAAAGTACTGAAGTGATTTCCATATCGAATTAACTGGAATATGGAAAATCCTTGAAATCTGGAAAATCCTGGAATAAAGGAAAATAAGCTTGGAATATTAAAGGCAAATCATTGAAGGCAAATCACTGGAATCTGAAAAAATAGGTAAAATCACTGGAATCTGAAAAAATAGGTAACTGGAATATAGGAAACAGGTTAGTAAAGTCATTTCACGGTAAAAGCTTACCCTTAATCTGGAGTATGTTTGGAGTCAGGCTTTTTGAGAAATAGTTGTGACTGAGGAAGGATACTGAAAGTGCCTGTAGATCAAGTCCGGATCTGGAATTCTCTCAATGGGTCGGAAAGCCCTTTGAAATTCTGTGTTATATGAGAACAGGATCAGAGGTAGTTTCCGGAAGTTCTTACAGGTTGCAATATTTGTATACTGAAACAAATATATATTTAAAGTAGTATTCTTCTTTCAGGAACTGCAGCCTGGTGCATTTTCATCCGGGAGAGGATTTCTTAAAGGGTATAAGAAGTAGCTTTTAGAAGTGACTTTTCTAAAGATGATTCTATACTTCTCTATTATCCCGTTTACATTCATGGTCATTGATTTCATACCGTCACCTGATTCGTTTTTGAGGTTTCGGTTTTCCAAGGATATAATATTTAATAAGTTAAACACGAGGTTAAAAATATGACTGAAATAGGTATTGTTGCAGTCGGCGGTTACAATGAAATGGGCCGCAATATGACTGCAGTCATTATAGGTGAAGATATTGTCATTCTGGATATGGGGCTCAGGCTTGACCGGGTTCAAATTCATGAAGATGTTGAAATTGACAAGATGCATTCTCTTGAACTGATCGAGATGGGGGCAATTCCTGACGATACTATTATGAAAGAAATTAACGGGACTGTCAGGGCAATTGTATGTACCCACGGGCACCTTGACCACATAGGTGCTATTCCGAAACTCGCCCACAGGTACAATGCTCCCATACTTGCCACCCCCTATACCGCAGCTATTATCAAGCAGCAGATAGAGTCCGAACGCAAGTTCGAGGTCTGCAACAGGGTTATTCCTTTGCAGGCAGGAGGGACCTATCAGGTTACGGAAGACATTTCCATAGAATTCATCCGGGTCCAGCACAGTATTATCGACTGTGTACTTGCAGCCGTGCATACTCCTGCAGGAGCGGTCCTTTATGCCTGTGACTTCAAGCTCGACAGAACTCCGACAATGGGTGAGGCTCCCGACTTTGAGCGCTTCAAATCCCTCGGAAAGGAAGGGGTCATTGCGATGATCACCGAAAGCACAAATGCCGGGCGCTCAGGAAAGACTCCCTCGGAACAGATCGCAAAGGACATGGTGAGGGATGTGCTGCTCGGGACAGAAGAGTCTGATGTAGGAATGATCGTTACGACTTTTGCCTCTCACATTTCCAGGCTCAAAGCGATTATCGAGGCTGCCGAGGAAATGGGGAGAATTCCGGTGCTTATGGGGCGCTCCATGGAACGCTACGTGGGTGCTGCCAGGGATCTCGGTTACCTTGAACTCCCATCCAATGTGGAGATTTATGGCATGAGAAAAGATATCGACAGGGCTTTCAAACGTATCATGCAGGACGGAAAGAACAAGTACCTGCCTATTGTTACCGGGCACCAGGGAGAGCCGGGCTCCATTCTCGTGCGGGTCGCAAACGGGGAAACGCCTTACACAATCGAACCCGGAGACAGGGTCATTTTCTCCGCAAACGTAATCCCGAGCCCGATGACTCAGGCAAACCGCTATGCTCTTGAGACCAAACTCAAGATGAAGGGCGGCAGGATCTATGACAATGTCCACGTCTCAGGGCACGCATACAGGGAAGACCACTGGGAGCTTCTGCGCATGGTGAATCCCGAACATGTAATCCCTGCCCACGGAGATATGGAAATGCACGGGCACTACATCGAGATGGCCGAAGATGCGGGTTATGTACTCGGAGATACCGTACACCTTCTCAGAAACGGTGAAGTGTTATATATAGAAGAGTAACTCTATAATTAAAAACCCCCCCGTATTCTCGTGATGCTTATGATGCTTATTGATGAGATCAAAAAAAGAAGTTCCTATGTTGATGCTGCAATTGACGAACTGCTTCCGGTAACCCGTCCGGAGGAGCTGTACAAAGCTTCCCGCTATCTCGTGGACGCCGGCGGAAAGCGCCTTCGTCCTGCAGTCCTTATCCTGGCAGCAGAAGCTGTCGGCTCCGATCTCAAGTCCGTTTTGCCTGCAGCCGTGGCAGTGGAGCTTGTACATAATTTCACCCTGATCCATGACGACATTATGGATAAAGACGATATCCGCAGGGGAATGCCTGCAGTCCATGTCAAATGGGGCGAAGCCGGAGCTATCCTTGCCGGAGACACCCTTTACTCCAAAGCTTTCGAGATCCTGTCAAAGGTCGAAAACGATCCTGCAAGGATTTTAAAGTGCATGGATGTCCTCTCAAAGACCTGTACCGAAATTTGCGAAGGCCAGTGGCTTGACATGGACTTCGAAACAAGGGACAGGGTAACGGAACTTGAATACATCGAGATGGTGGAAAAGAAGACTTCCGTCCTTTACGCAGCCGCAGCCAAGATCGGAGCCCTTCTCGGGGGGGCCTCGGACGAGGTTGCCGAAGCCCTATCCGAATATGGGCGCCTTATTGGAATCGGTTTCCAGATGTACGATGATGTCCTGGACATGATCACTCCTGAAGAGGTGCTCGGAAAGGTTCGAGGCAGCGATCTCATGGAAGGAAAGCATACCCTCATTGTCATTGACGCTTTCGGCAAAGGCGTAAAACTGGACATCTTCGGAAAAGGAAAAGCCACTCTCGAAGAAACCGAAGCTGCCGTCCGGACTCTGACCGAATGCGGGTCCATCGATTACGTGAAAAATCTTGCAATCTCATATATCAATCAGGGCAAGGCAAAACTGGACGTCCTCAGAGACTGTCCTGAAAAAGAACTTCTCCTCCAGATTGCTGACTATATGATTGCAAGGGAATACTGAAGTTTCAGAAAATTTATAGTTCTTGAAGGATTGCGGCAGATTCTGCTGCAATTCGAATCTCTTTTTTGGATTTTCGGTTTTTTTGAATTTTCGATTTCTGGTTTTTGAGGATTGGTGGAGCAGAAAAGAGTTTTCAATTATTTCTTTCAACCTCACGCATTCTGGGCAATATATACTGTGTGGGATTAGCAGCTCCGCTCTTGAAAGTTATTTCTCAAAAAAGAGTATTGGAGGCAGGATCAAGTCCTGCCTGGGTTTTGTATTTTAAAATTTTTTATTTTGTGTTTCTCATTTCCATCGTGCTCTGCGCAGCTACAAGCCTTGCGATCGGGACTCTGTAGGGGGAGCAGCTCACATAATCAATACCTATCTGGTGAGCGAAGGCAATGGATTTCGGTTCTCCACCGTGTTCTCCGCAGATTCCCATCTTGAGTTTGGGTTTGACGGAGCGGCCTTTCTGTATGCCGATCTTCATGATCTCGCCCACGCCTTCCTGGTCCAGGACTGCGAAGGGGTCATGTTCAAGGATGCCTGCCTTCTGGTAGATAGGTACGAATTTGGATACGTCGTCCCTGCTGAACCCGAAGGTTGTCTGGGTCAGGTCGTTTGTCCCGAAGGAGAAGAAGTCAGCTTCCCGGGCGATCTGGTCTGCGACGATTGCAGCTCTGGGCAGTTCGATCATGGTTCCTACTTTGTAGTCGATCTTCATGCCTTTTTCAGACATCACGGTTTCTGCTGTCTTGCAGACTTCCTCTTTGGAGAGTGAAAGCTCTTTTACAAGGCCCACGAGTGGAATCATGATTTCAGGGGCAATTTCCAATCCTTCGGCTGTAAGTTCACAGGCAGCCTCCATGATTGCGCGCACCTGCATGTTGTAGATCTCAGGGTAGGTGATCCCGAGCCTGCAACCCCTGTGCCCGAGCATGGGGTTGAGTTCTTTGAGGGAAACCACGCGCTGGATAACTTTCTTTACCTCATCGATCTTTCCGCAGTCTCCGGAAGCTTCAAGTTCCCTGAGCTTTTCATCGAGTTCTTCTTTATCCGGAAGGAACTCGTGCAGAGGCGGGTCAAGGAGCCTTATGGTTACAGGCAGGCCTTCCATGCTGCGGAAGATTCCAAGGAAGTCTTCTTTCTGCATAGGGAGCAGTTTCTTGAGGGCTTTCTTCCTGGCCTTTTCGTCTTCGGCCATGATCATTTCCCTGACTGCAGGGATCCTGTCCTCTCCGAAGAACATGTGCTCTGTCCTGCAAAGCCCGATGCCTTCGGCACCAAGTTCGCGGGCAAGGGCTGCATCAGCCGGGTTGTCGGCGTTTGTCCTTACTCCGAGGGTCCTGATCTCGTCAGCCCAGGTGAGGAGCTTTCTCAGATCGTAATTTATCTCGGCATCAATCAGGTCTACTTTCCCGATTATGACGCTCCCGATACTTCCATCAATTGTAATATAGTCATGCTCTTTGATGGTGAAGCCGTTTACCATAAAAAGGGCGCTCTTCATATCGATTGAGATTTCTCCGCAGCCCACGACACAGGGTTTACCCATGCCTCTTCCTACTACTGCGGCGTGAGAGGTCATTCCGCCGCGCACGGTAAGAACTCCCTGCGCAGCTGCCATACCTCCGATGTCTTCCGGAGAAGTCTCGGTGCGGACAAGAATTGTCTTTTCGCCTATCTCTGCCATCTCTTCGGCAGCTTCGGCAGTAAAGACTACCTTTCCTACAGCGGCTCCGGGAGATGCGGGAAGCCCTTTTGCAATTACTTCCAGTTTTGCTTCGGGGTCAATCCTCGGGTGCAGGAGCAGGTCGATGTGTTCGGCTTTAACCCTGTTTACCGCAGTTTCCCTGTCTATGAGCCCTTCTTCAACCATGTCCGTTGCAATCTTTACGGCTGCAGCAGCGGTACGCTTTCCGGTTCTGGTCTGAAGCATGTAGAGTTTTCCTTCCTGAATGGTAAACTCTATGTCCTGCATGTCCTTGAAGTGGGCTTCGAGTCTCTGGCAGATATCCACAAGCTGGGCATAGGCTTCCGGGATTTTGTTTCCGAGGGTATCAATAAAGTCCGGGGTTCTTATTCCTGCTACCACATCTTCGCCCTGGGCATTGATGAGGTATTCTCCGAAGAACTTCTTTTCGCCTGTAGACGGGTTTCTTGTAAAAGCAACGCCTGTACCTGAGGTGTTTCCTCTGTTCCCGTAGACCATGGTCTGAACATTCACAGCTGTGCCCCAGCTGTCATCAATGTCGTTGAGCTTCCTGTAGGTGATGGCTCTCTGGTTATTCCATGAATCAAAAACAGCATCAACCGCCATCTGAAGCTGAACTTTAGGGTCCTGAGGGAACTCGAATCCTTTTTCGAGTTTGATAACTTCCTTAAATCTCTCTGCTAATTCTTTTAATGCTTTTGAATCGAGGTCAGTGTCTGACTTTACCCCCAGTTCCTTTTTCTTGTCCTCGATTAAGGAATCGAATTTTCTGAATTCAACTCCAAGCACCACGTCCCCAAACATGGCGATAAATCTTCGGTAGCAATCGTAAGCGAATCTTTCATCATTGACTTTTTTTGCGAGCCCGATTACGGATTTGTCCGTAAGTCCAAGATTCAGAACTGTGTCCATCATTCCCGGCATGGACACCCTGGCACCAGATCTTACTGAGACCAGCAACGGATCTTCGGGATCTCCCAGCTTTTTGCCGTTTAGGGCCTCAAGCTTATCGATTGCTTCTTCTACCTGGCTGAGCACTTCCTCTGGATATTTTTTCTCCTTCAGGTAAAGTACACAGACTTCGGTTGTTATCGTAAAACCTGGTGGTACGGGAACTCCAAGATTTGCCATCTCGGCAAGGTTTGCACCCTTACCTCCAAGCAGGTCTTTCATACTACTTTTGCCATCGGTTACATCCTTTCCAAAAAAATATACGAACTTGGACAATGATTCTCCTCCCTGGAACGAGATCATTAATCGGAGTTAAAGTTGGATATACTCAGACCTATGGTCTGGTTGTTGCCAACAATGTCCATTTAATATATAAGCTTGTGGATTCCCTCTCCTGTATTTTATACTTTACTGTATTAACTTGATTCAATTAAATGTATAATATAGGTCTTGCGATATCTTTATATATAATAAGCGTAGACTACATATGCTTTTCAGTCTATAATATATATTCTTATTGGGACTGACAGTTTAATCCACTCGAAGCCGGGGTATTTTGCCCTGTGCGTAGAGGCATAACTATTCGTGGCTGATATGAAACGACTCGGTACCGTGCTGCACAGGTCAGGTCTTAGAAACCTGATAATTAGAGGGGATGAGGTAAGACCCGATAACGTCTCAGGTAGTCTTCCTAAGTTGAATTCGGTTGTTGTTGACAAGGCCCTGAATCGGATTGGTACAATTGCCAGTGTCTTTGGACCTGTGAACCATCCATATTTTTTAGTGAAGGGCTTTAAGCGAATTCCTGATTCGGAAACCCGGGCTCTCGTCAATGAAAGAGTCTATATTCGGTGAGATCTCTGACATTCGATGAAGGTTTTAATCCTTTGTTATGGTTTAACTTTAACTGGTTTATATGTTTTTTGCTAGTTATAGCCGCAAGTTTTCTTATCCCTTCTTTTATATATCTATTGTAATTTATATGGTGCAGGCTTGAGATTGCAGGGAATCATAAACATAGTCATGTTAATTTGTAAGGTGATATAATATGGTAGAAGTCGAAAGAGTTCGCTATTCGGACACTCTTGAAAGGGAAAAAATACGTGCCATGATTAAAGCTCGCAAAGAAAAACAAAAGGAGCAAAGTTTTGAGAACGAAAAGGCCGTGTGTCCAGAATGCGGTAGCAGGAACCTTGTTCACGATTATGAGAGAGCTGAGCTCGTGTGTGGGGACTGCGGACTTGTCATCGATGCCGACTTTGTGGATGAAGGACCGGAATGGCGAGCTTTCGATCACGATCAGCGCATGAAGCGTTCCCGTGTGGGTGCGCCCATGACGTATACAATCCACGACAAAGGGCTTTCCACAATGATTGATTGGAGGAACCGTGATTCCTACGGAAAGTCTATCTCCTCCAAAAATCGTGCTCAGCTTTATCGTTTAAGAAAATGGCAGCGTAGAATTCGTGTAAGTAACGCAACTGAAAGAAACCTGGCTTTTGCCCTTTCCGAACTGGACAGAATGGCTTCAGCTCTTGGTCTGCCCAGGACTGTCAGGGAAACTGCAGCAGTCGTCTACAGAAAAGCTGTTGACAAGAACCTTATCCGCGGACGCAGTATTGAAGGTGTGGCCGCAGCCGCTCTTTATGCTGCCTGCCGCCAGTGCAGCGTCCCGAGGACGCTTGACGAGATCGAAGAGGTTTCAAGGGTCAGCAGGAAAGAAATCGGAAGGACTTACCGTTTCATTTCCAGAGAACTTGCCTTAAAACTCATGCCAACCTCCCCGATTGACTACGTTCCGAGGTTCTGCTCCGGGCTTAACCTGAAAGGAGAAGTCCAGTCAAAGAGCGTTGAGATTCTCAGGCAGGCGTCAGAAAAAGAACTCACAAGCGGAAGAGGCCCGACAGGAGTTGCCGCAGCTGCAATTTACATTGCATCCATTCTCTGCGGAGAGCGGAGGACCCAGCGCGAAGTCGCAGATGTTGCCGGGGTTACGGAAGTTACCATCAGAAACAGGTATAAAGAACTGGCAGAAGAACTGGATATTGAGATTATCCTCTAAACTCTTCTTCTTTTTTATTTAGCCAGCCTGATCAAAGGTTTTTCTGGTATGCTGAGGGTTAAGTGTGCCCTCTTTTTTTCATTACCTTTTCTTCAGAGCGGGTACTTTTAGATGTGCTTGCATCCTGTTTTCAGACCTTTTTCTTTTCCATAAGCATACATTTATAGCACATATTTGTAGCATACATTTGTAGCACACATTTATAGTACACATTTATAGTACACATTTATAGTACAATTTGTAGCACACATTTTATAGTACACATTTATAGTACAATTTGTAGCACATATTTATAGTACACATTTCTAAAAAATTTATGACAAATAATGCTTACAATTGAGATCTCCAAAGCCCTTCTCTTAGGCTTCACTGTCGGGCTCACAGGTGCCCTGGTCCCGGGGCCGATGCTTTTTGCAACTATAGAAGTTTCTCTCAAAAAGGGGTGGCTTGCAGGCCCTGAAGTTGTTTTTGGGCATATACTGGTCGAGTTTGTACTCTCTGTGCTCATTCTCTTTGGAGCTGCTTCTCTTATCGGCAGCGGCACAATCTCATCTATTTCCGTTATTGGTGGGCTTTCACTTGTGGTCTTCGGACTGCTTACTGTAAAAGGTGCAAAAGCTGCTGCTTCTGCGGGAGTTTCTTCGGGCCCTTCAGGCTTGAAATTGACTTCAAACCCCGTAGCACTGGGCCTGATAACCTCCGTTTCAAACCCTTATTTCTGGATCTGGTGGCTTACTGCGGGCAGTGCGCTTGTGCTGAAGGAAAATGAACTGGGAATTCTCATTTCAGTTTCCTATCTCCTGGGGCACTGGGCGGCAGACATTGGCTGGTTTACTGCCGTATCCGGGTCTTTCAGCCGGGGAAAAGCCCTGTTCTCCGGGCGTACTCATGAAATGATCCTTTATGTCTGCGGGGGATTTTTAGTGATTTTCGGGCTTTATTTCATGCTTAATTATAATAATCCCATTCAGTTGTCCTGAAGTAGTCTCTTTATTTTTTTCTTCCTTTCAGGGGTCCTCTCTTTTATTTTTTTCTTCAATTTTTTCCTCAGGGGAGCTTTCCAGTAAAGGTAAGATAGAGCAATATACCTCCACTGAATGTGAGCACCCATAAAGCCAGCTGTATTCTCATATTTTTTAGAGTTTTCCAGCTCCATCTGTTAATCACGAAGACAAAACCAAGAGCCAGAGCTAAGGTCCCAAAAAAGCCATGAATATATATGACTGAAGGGGCATGCCCGGCAGCGATTAGATTGTAAGCCGAATAAAGCATAAAAAAGACGGATAATAGGGCAAGAGCATATCCCCAGGTTGCCATCTTTCCATGTCCTGTTATGCCTCCTTTTTTCGATTTCTTTTTTAATACTATCAGGCTTAACACAAATATCAATAAAGCTCCTATTTGCAGACCAAGTGATATCGTTCTGAGGTTATATGCAATCATTTCAAGTGCCAGATTACCCCTTCCTTTCCATTTTAACACTTTTTAATTATTCCTATTTTATATGGTTCAAGGTATAAAGATGTCTTTGGTAACAAAATTTCTAAAATAAGTTTCCGGGTCGATTTCGATGTTGAGAAAACTTAATAACAAAAGGATAGCTTTAGAGGTTCAGAAGGTAGGAGCTCCATGAAACGGCAATGCATAAAAATTCCCAAGAAGAAAGGAGAATCTGCAAGGAGAGTGCTCCTTGATTTTGAAATCCTTGATAACTCCCTGAAAATAGGTTCGGATGAAATTTTTCTTTATCTACCTCTTTCCCGGGAGCCTCTTTCGCATGAGCTGGCAGATCTTCCCGCAGAAGCTGAACTTTCTGAGTTTGATTTTGAGGCTCAGGAGAAAAAACCCACACCTGGAGATCTTCTTGGTTATAATCCGGCTTACGAGCTCATAGGGGATATCGCGCTTCTGGAAGACCCGGACCTTGATTCTCAAAAAGCTTCAAGAATTGCCGAAGCCCTCCTACTGACCCAGCCAAACATTAAAACCGTAGTCAAACCCCTTACTCCTGTTATTGGCGAGTTCAGGGTCCGGGAGTTTGAGGTAATCGCAGGCGAGCCGAGGACCGAAACCGTCCACAGGGAGTACGGCTGCCGCTACAAAGTTGACCTTTCAAGGGCTTATTTTACCCCCCGCCTTTCTACCGAACGCTCACGAATCCTTTCCTGGGTGAAGGAAGGCGATACTGTTGTCGATATGTTCGCCGGGGTCGGCCCTTACAGCATCCTGCTCGCGAAGAGCAACAGGCCTTCCAAAGTTGTGGCAATCGACAAAAATCCGGATGCAGTCCACTATCTTAAAGAAAATATTTCCCTTAATTCCGCAAAAAACATTGACGCAATCGAAGGCGATGCCCGGGAAGAGGCAAAAAGGTTTGCAGGCACTGCCGACCATGTGATCATGAACCTGCCTCACAACGCTCACGAGTTCCTTGACTCTGCGGTCCTCCTTACAAAACCGGGGGGAGTAATCCATTACTACGGAATAACCCCTGAAGACGACCTGTACGAAAGTTCCGTTGAGCTTATCAGAAAAGCTGCGGAAAAAGCAGGAAGAAAGATTGAAATCCTGGAGAAAAGGGTAGTCCGTTCATATGCTCCTCACCAGTATAATATATGCATCGAAGCAAGGATAATTTGAGATTTCAGTCTCCTGCCAGCTCCTGGCGAGATTCGGAATATAATATGCTTTCTACGCGCCGGCACTTACGGGCATCCGGGCCGATGCGCCAGTATAAAATTCCTTTGCAGGCGGAAAAGAAGGAATCGCCAGAAGCAGAATTCAGAGCCTTGCGTAAAAGAACTATTTAAACATTTGCGGGTCAATTTCAATAAAGTTGCTTAAAAATGCTTAATTACATCTCACACTTATAACTAAAGGGAGCTGATTTCCGATGTCCACATTTACATATTTCATGATAGGCTTCTCCATTTTGCTTGCTCTTATCTTTATATGGTTCTACCTCAGGTACTATAAGAACAAGGAAAAGTAAAACATTAAATTATTATCCATGTTAAAACCAGGGAACAGAAAATTAACCGGGAGTTTTTGCTTTCCTTCTCTGTAATGGCTTCTCTTTGCAGGAGGGAAACAACTCTGACGAGCGAAATAGTTAAATTCTTGATCGCTATTTTAAGTCTGCTTATCCTCAAATCTATGTGCCGTCGTGGCTTAGCGGTATAGCGGCTGATTCGTAATCAGCAGGTCGGGGGTTCAAGTCCCCCCGGCGGCTCCATATAAAATATTAAAACGTTTTTTAACTGAAAAAAAGATAATGGAATGGGATTCATAACTCCATCCTTGCAGTAGAAAGCTCCTGAAAACCTTTTTTGGATGTTAAAGGAATATACTGTTTCAAGAGACTCTGTGCCCTTTATTTATTTCCTCGTATCCTGAATAATAATCTGAGTCCGAACAGGGTTCCACGTGAATTGAGAAGTGCCCGTTTTTGCCGCAGACTTCCTTTAACCTGTCCTCAACCTGCGTTGAAATTTCGTGCGCATCTACAATGTTCAGGTTTCTGTCTACCTCAATATGGACATCCGCAGCCATTGCATTTCCTATCTTTCGGGTCTTCAGCTCATGGAAACCCAGCACACCCTCTGTGGACATCAGAATCTCCTCAATAGTTCTATAGGTTTCCGAGTCAAGGGAGGCTTCCAGCAGTTCGTTCAGGTTTTTGTAAGAGATCTCGAAGGCTACCTTGAAAATGAAGAAACTTAATATAACGGCAGCTATAGGGTCGAGTACCACCCACCTGCCTCCAAGCAGGATTGCGCCTCCAATCCCTACCATGGTCCCTATGGAAGAGAAGGCGTCAGAGCGGTGGTGCCAGGCATTTGCGATCAGTGCATCACTCTTAAGTTTCCGGGCATATATAATGGTGTAGCGGTACAGCCATTCTTTTACCACAATTGAAAGGACTGCTGCTGCAAGAGCGATCCTGCTCGGAGCCGGAAGCATTTCTCCCTGGTAAAAAGCAATAACCTTTTGAAGGCCGCCCCAGAAAATCCCGAATGCCACTGCAACGAGCACAAGTCCTATAAACGCAGCCGAGAGGGTTTCTATTTTCCCGTGCCCGTAGTTATGTGTACTGTCCCTGGGTTTTCTGGCAACCTTTAAACCTGCTATTACTGCGATGTCAGTCATGAAGTCTGACATGGAATGGGCAGCATCAGCAACCATTGCCGAACTGTTGCCTATTATCCCTGCAAAAAACTTAAACCCCGTCAGCAATACGTTTGAAGCCATCGCAACCTTTGTTACGTAAATTGCCTGGGAATACCGGGTATTTTCAGTTTCCTCGGAGTGAGAGAGCGTTTCATTACCTGTAATATCAGTTCCTTTCATAATTTCTCAGAAAAGCCATAATTTATTCGAATAATTTTAAATTCATATCTTTATTTTTCTCTATTAGACAGGAAAATATAGATAAGTTATCAATAGATATAAAGATTCTCTTTAGCCAGTTCCAGGATTCTCAATGTCTTACGATGCTGCATTTCTATCAGATCTTTGCTGTATAACTCTGGATAATTTCTTTTATTTTTTTTTAAAATGACTCCCCTTAAACTTTTTCTGCTAAGGCTAATTTTGGTCGCGGGGGTGAGTTCCCAAAAACCATAAGCCTCCAAATCTCTCCACATTTTTCCTAATATGGGCATGTGCTCGTTTTTTCAAATTTGATCAATGATTCGCCCCCACGACCCTAATTTTAATGTTTATTTTAAGTTTGCTCTGAAAGATATTTCTTAAACCACTCTCCGGCCAAACGAGCAACTTCTTCCAGCGTTCCAGGCTCTTCAAAAAGATGTGTAGCTCCGGGAACAATCTTAAGTTCTTTGTCCAGCATGACCATCCTCTCTAATGCCCACTGGTTCAGGTCTATTACCTGGGTATCTCTTCCGCCTACAATAAGCAGGGTAGGGGCTTTTACATACATGAGAGCACTTTCGGCAAGGTCAGGCCGTCCTCCTCTCGAAACCACTGCTTTTACAGTATCAGAATACTCTTTTGCAGCCATAAGTGCTGCTGCAGCACCTGTACTGGCGCCAAAGTAACCTATGTTAAGGTCTTCAGTATCAGGGTTATTTAAAAGCCAGTTTGTCGTGTTAATAAGGCGTTTTGAAAGCAGGTCGATATCGAAACGGAGGTGGCGTGTTAGCATATCTATTCTCTCTTCTTCGACTGTCAGGAGATCAAATAAAAGAGTTGCAAGGCCGCTTTTCTGAAGTTCCTTTGCAACGTACTGGTTGCGTGGGCTGTGGCGGCTGCTCCCGCTTCCATGCACAAAAACAACAATTCCCCTTGCTCCTTCAGGGATAGATAGAGTTCCCTCAATATAGATCGAGTCAATCGGAATACGGACTTCTGAATTCCTTTTCTCAGTATTTGACGGTATGTTAATTACCCCCCGGAAAGATTTATTTCGATGGCAAACTCCTTGCTTTACTCAGCAGTTCGCATACTTCATCGTCCGTAGTCTGGCTGAAGTCCCCGTATGAGGCTCCGACCGCATAAAATGGCTCCGGTGTGGCAGCACAGATTATTTCATCTACTTTATCTTCAAAGAACCTGCATATCTCCGGGGAAGCCGTGGGGACTGCAACAACCAGTTTAGCCGGTTTTTTGGTTTTAAGGGCTTCAACTGCAGCATGCATTGTTGCTCCGGTCGCAAGCCCGTCGTCTATCAGGATTACGGTCATTCCTCTTATATCCGGTTTGGGATGATCCCCACGATACTTGTATTCCCTTCGTTCCAGTTCCCTGAGTTCGTTTGCAGCTACTGTAGCAATCACTCTGTCCGGTATCTGTAAAGACTTTATGATGTCTTTGTTCAGGACACGGATATCTTCAGATGCGATTGCTCCCATTGCCAGTTCTTCATTGCCCGGAACTCCCAGCTTCCGTACTATGAAAACGTCCATTTTTACATTCAGGGCTTTTGCAACTTCAAAAGCTACAGGGACTCCACCCCTCGGAAGCGCCAGTATCAACACATCCGGCCGGTTTGAATATTTTGAAAGTTCTTTTGCCAGTTGTTTTCCTGCGTCTACTCTGTCTTTAAAGATTGCCATTATCCCCCTCAACTCCCTATTGAAACGGATTAATCCATAAGATAATTATGTTAACTTATAGTATCCACCTTTAAACCTTTAAATGCATGGATTATTATAAATTAAAACTTAAACTTTCATATCCTCCTGAAACCGGAATGTAAAGTCTATACAAATTAATGGGAATAAGGGTAGAAAAGCTATAGAGAAAATACAAATTAATGGGAATAAAAGTAAAGGAGCTATAGAGAAAAACCAGATCAGAATTAATCATGTGAATAAATTTTCCAAAATCCCCATTCGGTTCTCAAATGTTTGCTGGTTTTACGCAGAAACCAGGCATTCAGTTAAAGCCCTGTTCGACGAAATAATTTCAGGATAAAACAATGGAATAATTCGGAACAATTTTATATATTTAGCATACTTTTTTAAATCTATTACTTGTGATTACAGGGGACGTGTCACATATCTGAAAGCAGGGAGAAACAGACAACAGTCGAGCCCTATGAAGTTATACTCTGGGCAACAATAATTAGTGTACTCTATGTGATTAGCCTCAGTAACTACCTGCTCTTCCGTACTCTGGTAGAACTCTTCAGCGTGTATGTTGCATATGTGATTTTTCTAATTGTATGGAAATCAAGAAACCATCTGGAAAACCAGTACCTTATGTTTATAGGAATTGCTTATTTTTTTATCGGGAGTCTGGATTTATTATACACACTTTCCTACGAAGGAATGGGGGTATTTCCTGAATTTGATTCAAATATACATGCTCAGTTCTGGATTGCTGCAAGGTATATGGAAAGCATCTCTTTTCTGCTGGCTCCGCTACTTTTAACAGGTTACGGTATGGGACACCTGAGAAAGAGTGATAGATATATTGGAAGAGCAAGGTTTGCCTGGGAAGTCTTTCTGGCGTATGCAGGAATCACTGTTGTCTGCCTGCTCTCTATTCTTGTTTCCAGGAACTTTCCGGCTGCTTATACAGAGGGTTCAGGGTTCACCTTTTTTAAAATAGCAAGCGAATCTGTAATCTCTTTTATTCTTTTCTGCTCTCTGATGGCTCTTTATGTAAAAAGGGACAGATTTGAAAACCATGTCTTCAGATTGCTTGCAGCAGCTATTATTCTGACAGTCCTGGGAGAACTGAGCTTATGGGTTTATGCAGACGCAGGTGGGTTTTTCAACCTGATGGGGCATTTCTTCAAAATTCTTTCCTTTTACCTGATCTATAAAGCAATAGTTGAGACCGGATTTGAAGATCCTTTCAGCCTTCTTTTCAGGGAACTTAAACATAGAGAGGAGGCTTTGAGACAGGAAACAATTTTCCTCAAGGACGATCAGGGTTATCTTTACAAATTACTCGGTTTAAAGGAAAACCCGTTTGAAGGGGAAGCATGTGTAGAAAAGGTCCCAATAGATGAGAAAGACTATCATTCATTTGTGCAAAACATAGAGGGCCTTCTCGGCTTTCGGCTTGATGAGAATCTTGAACCTGTACTTATGGACGGGGCTGTTGAAGAGATTACAGGTTACAGTAAGGAAGAGTTCCTTTCTCACAGGGTCAAATGGGTTGAATTAGTCCTGCCTGAATACCTGCCTCTATTTTTTGACAATATGAACAAAGCAGTTTCCAATCCGGATCTTTCAAGAGAGTTCGAGTACAAAATACGCAGAAAAGACGGAGAAACCAAATGGGTCAGAGAAATTCTCCAGAAACTTCCTGAGCGTTCCAGATCTCAGGGGCGGATACAGGGTCTTGTCCGTGATATTACCAGACGTAAAACTGCAGAAGAAACCCTTACAAAAATACAGGAAGCCCGGATAAAGGAAATCCACCATCGCATAAAAAATAATTTACAGGTTATCTCTTCTCTCCTCAGCCTTGAAGCTGAAAAGTTCAGTGATGAAAGGACGCTTGAAGCCTTTCGGGAAAGTCAGAACCGGGTTATCTCAATGGCTCTCATCCATGAGGAACTCTACGAAGGCAAAGGCACGGATACAATCGATTTTGCGGTTTACCTTCGGAAATTAACCCTTGACCTGTTCAACTCATACACCGTAGAGACCAGAAAGGTCAGCCTCAACCTTGATCTTGAACAGGTTTATCTTGGCATGGACACTGCAATTCCTCTCGGAATTATTGTCAACGAGCTTGTTTCAAATTCTCTAAAACATGCTTTTCCTTCAGGCGGTGAAGATGAAATCCGAATCGACCTGCGCAGAATGGAGGATTCTACTTTAAAACCGGGAAAAGGTCCGGGCTGCCAGAATGGAAAAGTTTTCCATTACATGCTTACGGTAACAGATAACGGAAGAGGCTTTCCTGAAGAGATAAATTCCCAGAACTCCGAATCCCTGGGGCTCCAGCTCGTAAATATCCTTATCGAGCAGATAGATGGCTGCATTGAACTTAAAAGGGACAAAGGGTCGGAATTTACGATCTGGTTTGATAATTCAGAGGATGAATGAGGCTCAGGTAAATGAAATCCGGATGCGTCGGAAATTTGCAGGTGTTTTCAACCAGATTCAAATCCGTATGCAATCTTATGTCTGCTTTGAAATTTTTAACATAAAATTATTTTTTGTTTGAAAACAATTTTTTTGTTAATTAATTTAAAATAGTTAATAATATAATGTTATATTCGTGGAGTTAGGAAGTTAGCGGGTATGATAATAAGTAAAGGACTGCCTGGAGGCCATTGATCCTGCTCCGGATCGATATGCTAGGGGGAGTATATACTTCGGGGCTGCTGTATTGGGGAATCCAGTAAAAGGGTTGTGGCGCCTCCGGGCTTCTTCTTACTCTGCTTTTTTACTGTTCTTTTCTCGATCCGTTATTTTATATCACGGTGTGTAAAATCAGGGGTCTTCAGCTCTCTGGTATTTCAGTATACTTCAATGTAATTTTATATGAGGTCGATAAGCACTTCTAGGTAACTTCCAGGTAGTACATTCAAGGGGGCAACTGCATATATCATATTGGGGGAAACACATTTAAAGTAAGGTTTCATGAGGCAGCGGTCTGGATCGCGATAATAGGCCTGCTCTACTTAATCAGCCTTGGAAACTACCTTCTTTTCCATACTCTGGTAGAGCTGTTCGGTGTCTACGTTGCATATGTAATCTTTTTGATAGTGTGGAAATCAAGAGCTCGCCTGGAAAACAGATATCTTATACTCATAGGTATTGCTTTTTTTTTCATCGGGAGCGTTGACCTTCTGCACGCCCTCACATTCAGGGGAATGGGAGTCTTCAAGGTTCCTGGAATTAACCTGACTGTCCAGCTCTGGATACTTGCAAGATACCTGGAAGGTATTTCTTTCTTAGTTGCCCCGCTGTTCTTAATACGTAACAGAAAATCTGGAAGCAAAGAGGCTGAAAACAGGTATGGGGGATCTCTTGAAGACTCCACTTTTGCCGGGAAAGTTTTTCTCGTATATGCAGTAATTACTATCTCCTGCCTGCTCTCAGTTTTCTTTTTCAAAAATTTCCCGGTTGCTTACGTCGAAGGTTCAGGGCTCACTCCGTTCAAAATCCTGAGTGAATACATAATCTCTTTCATACTCCTCTGCTCTTTGCTTCTCCTGTATGTAACCCGGGACAGATTTGAAACTAAAGTTTTCAGGCTGCTTGCGGCTTCCATAGTCCTTACAATCTTCGGAGAGCTGTCTTTTGCCCTGTATACTCATGTAGACGAATTTCCAAACCTCATAGGTCACTATTTTAAACTGCTGTCTTTTTACATGATCTACGAAGCTGTCGTAGATATCGGGTTTGAAGAGCCTTGCAGCCTGCTTTTCAGGGAACTCAAGCACAGGGAAGAAGACTTCAGGCAAAAAGCAATTTTCCTCGGGGATGAGTACAGCCACATCTGCAGAATGATAGGGGTAAACAGGAATCTTGAGCTGAAAAACAAAAGCTCTGGGAATGATGAAGATCAGGACGGTTCCCACTCTTTTTCACAACACTTCCCGGGGATAGGGTTCCAGCTTGACGGGGACTTTGCACTGATATCCATGCAGGGGCCTGTCGAGGAAATGACAGGTTATGGGAAGGCGGATTTCCTTTCCGAAAAAGTGAGTTTGATGGAAATAATTGTACCTGAAGATCAGCCTTTGATTTTTGAAAGCCGGCATAAGTTGAAATCAAATCCTAAATTTGTAGCTGAGAATGAGTTTCGAATATGCAAAAAAAATGGAGAGCTAATATGGGTCCGGGAAATTACCCAGAGGATTCAGGGCAGGTCTGAAGGCTCAGGAAAATTCCATGGGCTGGTCTATGATATCACTGAGCGCAAAATGGCTGAAGAAGCCCTGGAAAAAATAGACCGCATCCGGATAAAAGAGATCCACCACAGGATAAAGAATAACCTTCAGGTGATTTCCTCCCTGCTCAGTCTGCAGGCGGAAAAGTTCGAAGACAGGGAAGTGATTGAAGCTTTCAGGGAAAGCCAGAACCGGGTTGCATCCATAGCCATGATCCATGAAGAGCTTCATGGAGGAGAAAACCTGGATTCCCTTGATTTCGCGGACTATCTGCAGAAACTGACTGCAGACCTTTTCAGTTCATATCGTGTGGGCAAGGACGGGGTAAGCCTTAAACTTGACCTTGAGAAGGTCTATCTTGGCATGGATATTGCAATTCCTCTCGGGATTATTGTCAATGAACTGGTCTCAAATTCCCTGAAGCATGCTTTCTCAGATAAAAACGAAGGAGAAATCTGCATAAACCTGCGCAGTAAGGACGCGCCTCACTCCCGGGAGGAGCTTTCAGGTTCGGATCCGGAATGTCTGGAGAATAATGGTTTCCGTTATACCTTGACTGTTGCGGATAACGGAAGAGGAATCCCTGAAGAAATGGACTTCCGAAATGCTGACTCTCTCGGACTCCAGCTCATCACCATTCTTGTTGAACAGATAGGCGGCTGTATAGAACTTAACAGGGACTACGGGACGGAGTTCATTATCAAGTTTGGCAATTCCGAAAAATGAAATGAAGCCCGAATTGCGATTCGGAATCACTGGAAATCGGAGATTTTCTGGGAGTCAGAACAAACCTGACGGATCAAAGCTGCGGAAATATGTAGCTGAGATTTAAAAATCTGTTTCAGGGTTAGGGAAAAATATTCTCTTGAACCGGGCATTTCTTCAGTATATTTCTTTTCTTAATTGCTGTACTGGCTTGTAAGTTGCTTTTTATCCAGCTGACTTGCGAGCCTGGGCCCCGTGCGGAGCAGGACGAGAATACTTAAAAATTACTTCATGGACTCCCGGCTGGATCAACCAGTTAACCTGGAATCCTCAAAGTTCCCGCATGCAAAGAAATATTTTTTGGGGTGTAGACCTGCAAATTTGTGCTAAAAATAGTATAAATATTTACTCCTCTTTAGGGGCCTATTTTAAAATTCTCAGTTTTCGTATCTTATTTTTTTCATAACTCTATAGTCTCAGATATTTCTTTTTTGAATGCACAATGCCCCATTTGATTCTTATTTTTCTGCAAATCTACCAGTCATGGACATTTTTATAAATGAGCACTGTACAAAAATATTATAATATAAATGTTAATATATATACTTAAGTCGACAGTAAAGTCCAGTAAATTTAATCTGGAGTTCGGCGCGAAAACGTAAGATTATCTTACTAAAAATTGAAAGGTGGCGAGCCTATAATCGAGCAAAAATTCTATGATAACATCAATGTTCTGGAATGCATTGAAAAAGACGGAATAAAGATCGAGATCCTCGAGTATAAGACCCTGCGCGGACTCCGGGATGTCTGCCTTGCAGAAAACCTGTATTATCTTGAGAAAGCGGGCATGAGCCTCAAGCAGGTAAAAATCACCCTCCGGAATAGTGCGTTAACCACTGAGAGGGGAGCCCTGTACTTCCATAAAGGGAATATCTCTGCTGAGTGCGAGACCGGGGGAGTCGGCGGGCTTGCAAAGAAGCTGATTAAGAATAAACTGACCAGCGAATCTGCCTTCACTCCTACATACTCGGGTACAGGAGAGATTTTCCTTGAACCGAGCTTCAGCCATTACATCCTGCTGGAACTGAACAATGATTCGATTATTGTAGATAAGGGAATGTTCTACTGCTGTGAAAGCGGGATCAGTGTAGAAGCCTCAGCCCAGAAAAACCTGTCCTCCGGGCTTTTTGGAGGGGAAGGCTGGTTCCAGACAAAAATCAGCGGAACGGGGCTGTGCGTCCTTGCAATTCCTGTGTCTCCGACTGAGGTCCTGAAACACGAGCTTAAAAATGAGAGACTGCAGGTCGATGGAAATTTTGTATTCCTGAGGTCGGCTTCTGTCAGCTTCACGGTTGAGAGGTCTGCAAAGAATCTGGTCGGAAATCTGACCAGCGGTGAGGGATCCCTTCAGACCTTTGAAGGCACTGGAATTGTCTGGATGGCCCCCACCCAGTTCGTATACGGAGCCCTTTCTCGATGCTATTATCCTCCTGCTCCGAAGGCTTCCAGAAGCAGTAGCAGCAGTGATGACTGATTTTTTTCCCGGAATCGGGCTGTTTTCACTTGCCTGAATATGGAAAGCACCTGGAAGTAAAAAATGAAAGGTGCTTTTTTCTTATTTCTTTCCCTGAATTCCTCCGATATTTCCTTCCAGCTAAGAGCTTTCCATCTGGGGACTTTTCAGCTACGGGCTTTCCAGCCAGGGGTTTAATACTCTCCCAGGTCTGTCCACCCCAGTTCTTTCATTTTCGAAGAGTCGCTTTCTTTTACTCCCCCAACATAATACTCCTCCTCACAGAGGTATCCAAGGTCGCAGCTTTCAACTCTCCGTATATCGGAGATGTCTATACCGTAAACGGTCCCGTAGTAAGCGGTTATCAGTTCTGAGGGGGTAGGGGCTTTAATAAACTGGATGTTTCCTTCTTCATACCACTGGTCCCAGGGGGTCTTTTCTTCGGATATGAGGTACTTCATTTCTACATTGTTTCCTTCTGCCCCCGAGGCTCCCGTAGTATTGTCAGTATCATCGGGCTCTTTTTCCAGGGGCTCCTGGACAATTTCATCCCATCTGCCATCGATTACGGCAGACATTACTTTTCCCTCCGAAACAATGACTTCCATGCTGTGAGGGGTAAGAGCTTCGGTCACAATCTGGTCTGTCCGGTTTCCGTAGCCTCCGTGACTGCTCGTGAATGTATAGTTCAGAACGTGCTGTTCCGGGAAGCTCTCAAGCACCTCATGGCCTTCAAGCTTGAGGTCAAAGCCATCAAAACTGTACGTTGGGGCAGTTTCTATCCAGTTTTCGGCTATCCTTTCAGCTTCTTCCGGAGAAGTGGACACGGCATAAGTCCGCAGCTCAACCAGGGCAGAATCGATTTTCTGGAGTCCTTCAGGCATGTATTCGGAATAGTATGGGTCTACAATTACGGTTTTTGTGCGGGTCTCCTCAATCAGGCTGATTTCCAGGGTTCCCACATCCGCAACCAGAGGTTGCCCTTCCTGTGGGACGTAGCGTTCTTCCATCTGAAGGAACCCATTTTCTTCAAACAGGCTGATAAGCTCTCTGAAAGCGCTTTCATTGAAGGGCTTTTCATATGTTTTCATGAACCTTCCTTCATTGTCCGAAGTTGTAAACACAACCGATGTGCTGTTTACGGTTAGCTCCTGCAGCTGCATTTCCGGGAGCGTGAACGCTCCGTATGTTTTGTGGGTTATGGTCGCATTTTCCGAGATCTCTGTTGGTTTCTCGGCACATCCGGATACAAAAGTTAACAGCAATATCAGTAGTACAGGAATTGTTTTGTTTATCCAAATCTCCTCCTTACTTTTTTCTCTTCGGAGTTCTACTTCCAGGGTTACTTTTTAAATTAAAACCGTTTCTATAATACAGTTTTTTTAAAGAATATATCTTTTTTAGAATATGTCTTTTTTAAAGAATATATCTTTTTTAAAGAATATATCTTTTTTAGAATATGTCTTTTTTAAGAATACGTCTTTTTAAGAATACGTCTTTTTTAAGAATACGTCTTTTTTAAGAATACGTCTTTTTAAGAATACGTCTTTTTTAAGAATACGTCTTTTTTAAGAATATATCTTTTTAAGAATATGTCTTTTTTAAGAATATGTCCTTTTGTCCGGCTTTATCTAAGTATATAATTTGTAAAAATCCTCTTCTATTTTTATTACTTTTTCTTTATTTTTCTGGTTCTGAAACAAGATAACATTTATATCTGTACATTAATGATTATCTCAGTACTATAATTATTTGACATTTTTATATTAATGATTTCCTAAAAAAATGCTTATTTACGTTAGAAGGCGCAAACCAGATGAAACTGCAACTTGTTAACCTCCTTTTGTTTTCCGACAAAAGGAAGAACTTTCTATTACTGCTGGCAGAAGGACCCCGAAATATTAATGAAATTCTTGATCTGCTTCAGGTCTCAAGGATTTCTCTGCTCCCCCAGATCAAAAAATTAAAAGAAGAAGGGTTGGTCGTTCAGAATGGGGATGTGTGTAGTCTTTCGATCATAGGTGACATACTGGTTAAAAAAGCAAAGCCTCTACTGGATGCGGCCAGTACGTTTGAGGAAAACGATTCTTTCTGGAGCCACAGGAAACTGGATTCTATTCCTTTTCATCTGTTAAAACGGATAGGGGACCTTAAAGGGAGCCAGCTTCTCGAACCCGGGCTCACTCACGGATTTGATCTGTTTCCTGAGCTGGTCAATCATTTTGCCGAATCTTCAAAGGTTATGCTCCTTTTTTCTTATTTTCACCCTCAGATTCCCTCTTTTTCCCTTGAGCTCGCAAAAAGAGATTTTCAGTTGCAGCTCATCCTTAGCAGGGATTCATTTGACAGGTTTTCAGGGGACTTCCGGGATACGGGAGAGAAAATCCTGGCGAAGAAAAACGCCTCTATTTTTGTGTATTCAGGAGCCCCCCTTGAAATTCCTGCATTGATTGCGATTTCGAAAAGTGCGTTATTACTCGGGTTCTTCAATAAGAAAGGGAGGTTTGAAGGGCAGTACCTCCTTAATTTTGAATCCCGTGCCCTGAGCTGGGGAAAAGAACTCTTCGAATACTATACTGGAAGGTCGGAGAAAATCTTTTCAATGAATTGTTCTGACCGCAGCTCTGATAGCCAGAAAGCTTCCCATGACCTTTAATAGGGCAAGGATAAAAATCAGAAAAAGAATCAGAATAAGCCAGAATACACGCTTATGTCCGGAACGTGAGACCTCCAGTTTTAAATAACTTTTATTCCCGAAAGCTTTTACAGGTATCTCAATGAAACGAACCTCCAAGGAATGGAAAGAAAAAAGGGCTGAATTCATTAAAGGTAAAACCTGTGCCTGGTGCGGCTCTTCTGAGCGTCTGTGTGTGTACACTCCCGGAGCTTTTTCTCCGGCAGAGGTCCGTTCCGGGATTTACAGTCTTGCCTATGCCAGATTCAGAGAAGTGTACAGACAAAAGTACCAGAAATTCGAGCATGTCCTTACCGGCAAACACCGCCATAAAAGCCACCCTGCCTGGCACAAAGCCTCTACTGTGCATAAAGCCGAGCCTGACCACACCGACCTTGAAGAGCAGTGTATCGAGGTGCTTGTTGAAGATACGGGAGAAGGAAACTTCAAAAAGCTTTATCATGAATGGCTTGAAGAAAGCGGAATTGAAGAGCTGATTGAAGAAGAAACCCGAAAAGCCGAGGAAGAATATGCATCTTTTGAACATGCAATTGTACTCTGCAATCGATGTCATTTTGCAAGCCTGAGGGGCATGGAGCTCTGCCCGGTATGCAAAAAAAAGTATAAGCCTTCAAGGTATGAGACCTGTTTTGACTGTCTGCCTGATGAGAAAAAGAAAGAAGTTATGGAAAGGCAAAAGGAAAAAGGGGAGTTTCCGGAGAATTCGGAGCAGTTTTCTGATAAATCATTTGCTGATGAGCCATAGTTTCGCTTTATGCCCGGGGAGGTATGAAACGGGAAACGTCCGGTTTTTCAGAAAAGAGCCCAACCACTTCCTCCGCACGCCCTGCAGGTTCCTGTTTCCAGGTTTCCTGCCCCGCCGCAGAGAGGACATATTATTGCAGGCTGGGCAACGAGCACGTTTCCCTGTCCTCCGCAGGCTTGACAGATTCCACCTTCAGAATGCCCGGTTCCGTTGCAAAGCGAACATTTTTCCGGAGCATACTCCGTATCGACATAGGTATAGAGCATCTCATCACCTTCTTCATTTACGAGCACAGGGTATTTGTCTGAGCAAAAGATTCTTTTAATTACATATTTTCGGCGTTCTGGGTTAAAAGATCTTGCAAAAAGATGAAAAAGAAAGTGTTATAATGTAATTGCCGGATTTCTTTTATATATTTTATACTTATAATACGAAGCGTAAAACCTCCGGTCCTTTAGCTCAGGTTAATTCACCTTTTTTTGAAAAAAAATATTTTTTCTGGTCCTGTCTGACTCAATTTTATTCGTAACTTCCCCTCTTTGTAACATAAAATGTTATTTGCAACGATTACAGTAATTTTAAGTAACATCAAAAAAATAATAATCATCGGGGAGAATTTTTCAAGTTGTGTCCTGGAGGGACACAGGCTTTAAAATATATCTCCTTACTTTTGGGAGCTGGGAATATGGCAAGTAAAGATGATCCACAATTTTTGTCAGCAAGCACAATAAAGAGAGACAAAGTCCTTAATAGAGCAGGAGAGCATTTTGGGAAAATCGAGGAATTAATGATCGACCTTCAGGATGGAAGAATAGGGTACGTGGTGCTTTCTTTTGGCGGAGCTCTGGGTATGGGCAATAAGCTGTTTGCACTTCCCTGGAAAGCTCTGTCGCTGAGGGTGCATGAACACGCTTTCGTACTTAACGTTGACAAAGAAGTGCTGGAGAAGGCAGAAGGTTTTGATAAGGGCAAATGGCCATTGGCAGACCGCGAATGGCTTGCCAGGACGTACACCTACTACGGATACGAACCTTACTGGCAGCCGGAAATGGCAGGACAAACCGGAGTAAGTGCCGAAAGTCCGGCAGCAGGTAAAGAAACCCCTGATTTTTTGTCAGCAGGCACGATAAAAGGGGATAAGGTCATCAATAAAGCTGGAGAGCACCTTGGGAAAATCGAGGAATTAATGATCGATCTCGAAAATGGTAGAGTTGCATATACTGTACTGTCTTTTGGCGGGTTCCTGGGTATGGGTGACAAATTATTTGCTATTCCCTGGCAGGCTCTTCAACTTAAATTGCACGAGCACGCCTTCGTACTTGACGTGCCTAAAGAAACCCTGAAAAAAGCAGAGGGCTTTGATAAAGATAACTGGCCTATAACTAACCGTGAGTGGCTTTCCACTATGTATGGCTACTATGGATACCAGCCTTACTGGCAGTGGGAAAGAGAAAGAATTGAGAGCCGACCAGGTAACATTTAAGACCTGCTTAACTTCACAAACAGGTAAAAGCATCAACCTTACTGGCAAATCGGGAAGGCAGAGTGAACAGAGCCCTTGAAGCCGGAAGAAACAGCAGAAGAAAAAAGGTACAGATAGAAAAAAGAGCGGATGGAGGCCGAGATGCAGGAAGCGAAGCATTATACTCCCGGGGATTCCTGTCTACATGTTTCCCGCAGCTTAAGGCTGGTCAAGCCCTGAGTTGAAGCCTGTAAGGCTTCAATTTTCTTAATTCTCTGTTTATGTTCTGCGTATCAAATTCTCAGTTCCTGTTAAAAGCTGTGCCAGCAGGGACTTTTTTATCTCCACTGCATCGTTAGGGCAGAGTTCCCTGCAGCAGTAGCACAGGATGCATTTTTCCGTATTGATCCTGAAAGTTCCGTCTTTCCGCCGTTCCACCGCCTTAGGGGAACAGTTCAGATAGCAGGTCCCGCATTGCGTGCATTTCCTTTGATTAATCCGGGGATAAATGGTATAATATTTGCCGAGGCTGCGCTTAAGGAAAGCAGGGGTTGTACTGACCCCTCCGCTTGATGGCTTGAATTTCGTTTTGACTTCTTTTAATGGGGTTCCGACCACCACAGGGCACTGGTTTCCGAACCCCTTCTTCAGGGCTCCTGCTGTGGTGGGGATTTTGAGAGGGTCAAAGCCGATCATTTCTGCTGCAACAATATCCAGGGAAACACAGTCCCTGCTTGCCAGAATTACCCCTGAGTTTACCGGCTCTCCGTGGGAAGGCCCGTTTCCCTCCATGCCCCAGACCCCGTCCATAACTGAAAAAGCGGGTTTGACAATAGAGTACACATCGGCTACGGCTTCTCCAAAAAGTTCCCGTTTCCCGAGGAGGTGTATTTCTTTCCGGCATTTCAGGGGAAGGACTCCGAAGAAATTCTTGACCGCACCCGTGTAATATGTAAGCTCATGGGTTTTCAGTTTCGGAAGGGATATTACAACATCGGCTTCAAGGACAGGGTTTGCAACATACAATTTCCTGAACTGCAGCGGCTCCGGGACTTCTACCAGAGTAAAACCTGCGGTTTCGAAATTCACTACTCTTGCTCCGGCTTTCAGGGCAGCTTTTTCTATTCCCGAAGTCTTCATAGCTATTGCCGTGGCCCCGGGCCTTGAGATCCCGGCTCCGTCTCCGACTGTCGGTTTCCCTCCTGCATCGAGTACGAATTCACACATTGCCGCTACCACCGAAGGATGGGTAGTTGTGGCGGCTTCCGGCGGGCTGGCCGCAAGGATGTTTGGCTTGAGAAGTACGCTGTCTCCGGGACTTATTATATTTTCAATGCCACCCACCAGGTCAAGAGCTTCCGCTATTGCTCCTTTCGTATCAGAATAATCAGGACAGGAAACTATGGAGACTTTGTTCATTGCTAAAAAATAAATGGAAATTATTATTGAATTCTTTTCCGGTTTCAGTTTATTCTCAGTTACTTTACTTTCTTAAGTATTTTTTATATCCGGGTTTTACCTGTTTTTAAGGCCCATTATTGAGTCTATTTCTTCAGCTATGCTTTCCAGTTCATCGAGTATCCTCTCCGAGTCCTTTCTCATCTCCTTTACTGCAGCTTTCAGGCTGCCTCCCCTCAAATAAATCAGGCGTTTTTTCCTGTAAAGGAGCCCGGAGTCATTGAGGTTCCGGAGGTGATGGTTGATTCTTGAGATTTTCATATCAAGGTCTTCAGCCAGGGCTTCCGAGGAGCTTATCCTGTCATTTGAGAGTTTTTCAAGCAGGCTGAAGATTATCCTGTTGGCTGTGTTTTCGGTATCCCTGCCCGAAGAAAAGCCAAAACTGTCACAGAACCATGACAGGTCTTCTTCAAGGCTCTTGATCTGGGGTTTTTCAATATTTCTGAGGATAATCTGCTGAACCATCTGTGTATTATTTTAGAGATTCAGGTATATATATTTTATTTTGATTTGTAGATATCATCTCGATTTTTTTGAAATTATTCTTATTTTACTGATAAAATATCTCTTGTTTTCTGGTAATTTTTAAATACAAGTTTTGCATTATATGCAGATAGTTGGGCGTTTGAAGCTCAATACATTCATCAATTCCCATGCTGACTTATAGCAACCAGTGAATGTTCAGCTAATATTGAGGTCACTTACATATAAGGAGGAACAAAGAGTGATTATCAGACCTATTGGCGAACGAGTATTACTCAAGCACCAGAAGAAAGAAGAAGTGACTAAAGGCGGGATCTATATCCCGGAGTCTGCCCGGCAGGAGAAGAAAGAAGGAATCGTTATAGCCGTGGGGACTTTTGAGGATGGAAAGGAGCTCCCCCTGAAAAAGGGAGATCACGTAATTTACGGGGGGTACCAGGCAGATGAGATTGAAATCGATGACGAAAAACTCATTTTTGTCGATTTCAAGGATATACTGGCAACCGTTGTTGAAGAATAATCTTGAATGAGGCCGCTTCTGAAAATACTACCTCAGATATCTCGCGAAGGTCAGGTAAACCCTGACCCGGATAAATCATGACCCAACTCAGTAAGAATATTTAATCAGAATTCAGGTGAACACAGATGGCTTCAAAGCAGATAATGTTTGATGAGAGTGCAAGAAAAGCCCTCTTAACCGGTGTAGATAAAGTCGCAAATACTGTTAAGATCACCCTGGGCCCCAAAGGGCGTTATGTCGTGCTCGACAAAAGCACAAAACCCGTGGTTACAAATGACGGGGTCACCATTGCAAAAGAAATAGAGCTCCATGACAAGTTTGAAAATATGGGGGCAAAGCTTGTCAAGGAGGTTGCTTCCAAAACCCAGGACAACACAGGAGACGGGACAACTACCGCAACCCTCCTTGCCCAGAGCATGATCCGGGAAGGCCTGAAAAACATCAGTGCAGGGGCAAATCCTATCGAGGTCAAGAAAGGGATTGAGATTGCCACGGAAAAGGTTGTAGGGTATCTTAAGAGCAAGAGTGTTGAGGTAAAGGGCAAGGAAAAAATCATTCAGGTAGCTACCATTTCTGCAAACAATGACGAAGAAATAGGCAACCTGATCGCCGATGCCATGGAAAAGGTCGGCTACAACGGGGTAATCACCGTTGAAGACTCAAAGACAATGGAAACCAGCCTTGATGTGGTTGAGGGTATGCAGTTTGACCGCGGCTTTGTTTCCCCCTACATGGCACTTGATACTGAAAAAATGATCTGTGAATTTGAAGATCCCTATATCCTTATTACGGACAAGAAGATCAACAGCATGAAACAGATCGTGCCCGTACTTGAGAAGGTAGCTTCCGAAGGCCGTTCCCTCTTGATTATTGCTGAGGACGTCGATGGGGATGCCCAGGCAGCCCTTATCCTGAACATCATCCGCGGAGCTCTGAGGGTCTGTGCTGTAAAAGCTCCGGGATTCGGAAACGAGAGAAAGGAGATGCTTGAGGACATTGCCGTCCTGACCGGCGGGCAGGTTATCAGTGAAGAGAAGGGCATGAAACTTGAGGAATTCAGCGACTACATGCTCGGAAGTGCCAGGAAAGTCACGGTTGACAACCATAAAACCATAATCGTAGAAGGCAGGGGCGACAAAGCAAAGATTGATGAAAGGGTCAGGATCATCGAAGCCCAGGTCAATATTGCCGAAGCCGACTACAGAAAGACCGAGCTTAAAAAGCGCCAGGCAAAGCTGGGGGGCGGCGTTGCGGTAATTAAAGTAGGTGCTGCAACCGAGACCGAGCTCAAGGAAAAGAAGATGAGAATCGATGATGCCCTGAACGCCACAAAAGCCGCAGTTGAAGAAGGCGTGGTCACAGGAGGGGGTGTAAGTCTCTTCCGGGCAGCTGCAATTCTTGAATCCCTGAACCTTGACGGCGACAGGCAGGTGGGCGTAAAGATCGTTCAGAGGTCCATAGAAGAGCCTGTCCGTCAGATCGCCACAAATGCAGGCAGGGAAGGCGCTGAAGTGGTGGCAGCCATAAGGGCAGAATCCAGCGAACTCTTTGGGTATAATGCAAAGAGAGATGTATTTGAAGACCTCTTCGAAGCAGGTGTGATCGATCCGACAAAAGTGGTAAGAAGTGGCCTCCAGAACGCTGCCTCAATCGCAGGCATGGTGCTCACGACTGAAGCTCTTGTAACCGATTTTGATGAAGAAAAGGACGACAGGACAGCTGCAATTATTATCTGATTGCGGCATTTACTCTCTTTTTCTCTTTTCCTTTTCTCTTCTTTTTCCTTGGCATGAAAGTACTTTATGCACTTTCATTTTTTGTGCCTGTTATTCGGAGAATTTCATGTGCGTTTTCTCCTTTCTTTTCCTCTTCTCTTCTTTTCCCAGTTTCTCCTTTCTTTTCCTCTTCTCTTCTTTTAATTTTTATTTTCCCTTTTTTACTTCTTCTTTTTCCTTTTTTCCTGATTTCATTTTCCTTTTCCCGAATCACTCTAAAGCCCTTTTCCTTCTTTTTTCTTCCTGGTAAGGGCTGAAAACCTTTTTCTGTTATTAGCACAATATGTTCGTAAAGTATAACTCTCAATATTTATAACTATAGATCAATAGTCAAACTGTTATAATCTTCCATAATCATTAATAATCACTTATATTCCTTCTGATCACCAGTTCATTTACTAAAAACGCCCCTGCCAGAAAGGTGAAAGTAAAGATGCTTGAAGTCTACTGTGACTCATCCTATAATGAAGGTGAAGACTCCTACATCGGCTGCGTGGTACTACGGGACGGCATGCAGCTTCATCAATCAACAACCAGAGTCCTGGGCCATCCTCAGAACAATCTTGAATGTGAACTTGCAGCCCTTAATTTTGCCATCTCCCTTGTAAGGACTTTTTTAGCAGACGATAACGAAATAGTCGTTTATAACGACTCGACTGAAGCTGTAAAAGCTTTTCAGGGAAGGGCGCAGGAAGTAGAAAAGGAGTTTTCGGGGTCCAGACTTAGCTTCGAGTATATCCCCCGGGAGAAAATGAACCAGGCAGCTGCAGACAGCCTCTCTAAAAAGTTTCCTGTTTTTTTCTCGAGCACGTCCACATCCGAGGTGGAGTCTTTTTCGAGGCGGGAAGACGTTCTTTCAGATATCGCCCGGCATGGAAGCAACGTTTTTTATCTGGAAAAAGTCCCGGAAATGTCTACAAACAAAAAAACCTGCTACAGATTGATAGTTCGTACAATGGAAAAGATCCTTTCTGATGACCTGGTCTATCCGGTAAAAAAAGGAGGGCCGGGTACTCAGATAAAGGCTGCGGAACAGATTCGAAAAGACCTTTCAAACCCCGAGGTCCTTTCTTCTCTGAAAGCAAAGGGTGTCAGACCTGAAAACTCCTACTTCCTGCTCACGGATGAGACCTGGGGGCTTCGGGGTACGGACAGTCAGGCTTACTCCATTCTGCCCTCTTCCATTACCCACAGGGTCATATGCGATGAAGTGGACCGATCACCTCAAAACCTCTTCAGAAGAGCAGAACGTTTCAGGTAATTATCTGAATCCGGCAGCCATTGCTTACAGCCCCTCTCTCCGGAAGCCGATGCCGGTATTTTGGAAGTTAAAGTATTCCACTTATTATATTATCATTCAACCCCAAAACCCAACTTAAACCCCCTGAGAATACATGAAACCCATAGATTACAAAACACAGCTCTTGCTAACAGTTTTCGTCAGCTCTCTGCTCCTCGGGAACCTCCTCGGGAGCAAGCTAATTGAGATCTTCGGAATTGTAACCTCGGTCGGCTTATTCGGATATCCGCCTACTTTTCTTATTACGGATATAGTAGAAGAGGTTAGGGGAAAAGAGGTAACAAAGATTTTCGTACACGCAGGCTTACTTTCACTCTGTATGGCCGTACTTTTCGTATTTGTAAGTACAGGCCTGCCCCCCTCCCCTCTGTATCCGCACAGTGAAGCTTATAATAACGTTTTCTCAAACTCCCTGCGGATTATCCTGGCAAGTATGATCGCTTTTGTTATAAGCCAGTATCATGACCTCTGGGCTTTTAACTTCTGGAAGCAGAAGACAAATGGCAGATACCTCTGGCTCAGAAACAATCTTTCAACAATTGTTTCCCAGCTGCTTGACTCCGTTGTTTTCATTTTTATCGCTTTTTATCACGTAACTCCCGATCTGGGGGCAGTCCAGATCTTATATATGGTTATGCCTCTCTGGGCTCTCAAAGTGATTTTTGCTCTCCTTGATACTCCTTTCGTATATCTTGGGGTCCGGTGGCTTGCTTCCGAAAACGTGGACACTCTTCCCTATCATGAGGACAGCAGGGATAAAGGTCCGGTTAATGGTTAAATTGGGACAGTTCCTTAATCTTGTCCGATCCGAAAATGACTCTGAATACCTTTTCAGGGACTTAAATCCCACTTTAATCCCAATGCTTATGGGCATCCCCGTCCTATATATTAACGGGGGTGCTGATTACGGCAGAACATCCTGAGATAGAAATACGGCAGGCAAGGGTCGAGATCCGGAGTAATACGGAAAATTACGAAAAGGCTTACGAAAAAAAAGCTGAAGAGCAGGAGAAGTCAGGTAAAAGGTCCAATAAAGGAGTTCCCTCTGAAGAATTCTGCATCTCCTGTATGGATATCCCTGAGGAACAGCGTAAGGGCATGATTCTGGAGATCCAGCAGGTAGCTGAAAGGCTTCTGAAAGCCCATGGGGTTATTAACGAACCTGGAGACCTTTTAAAGGGAGAGTGGTTCCTCAAACTGCAGAAGCCGAAGTTTGAAAAGAAACTGGTTTTTGCAAAATCCGGAGAGGAGGTCTTTATAGGCTTCTATAGCTATAAGGAAGAAACTCCTATTCCCGATCCCAACTTTGTTTTGCTTTCTCAATACGGCGTCTGGTACCCGCAGAGGATAGAGGAAAAATTTGAAGAAACGGTCGCCTCCTTCTTTACGGGAGCTTATGGGGACTACGATTTTCTCAATATCGTCCCTGAAAACGTTGAAAAATTCCAGGCGTTTCAACGTGATTTTGCAAAAACGCTTGAAGACCAGGGCTGGGACGGACCGGACGTGGAGGTAGTTGAAAAAATCATGCCTAAAGATTAAGTTTCTCTGAAAACTCATGTCTCTCTATAAACTCATGTCTCTCTATAAACTCATATCTCTTTGAAAACTCAAGTTTCTATGGAATCTCCCGTTCAGAGCGTTCGCTTTTTCTTTTCAACCTCTTCCGGGAATTAATTTTTTTCCAACTTCTTCCGGGAATTAATTTTTTCTTTTATGCTCTCTCATTTCTGATTCTTTGTTTTTCCCACAGAATATTTAAATATTGAAAGCATACGCAGTTTCAGGTACATACTCAGTGATGGTATCTACTCAATGATGGTACATATTTGATGATATTCCTTGCTTTTACCTTGTGACTTTTATAGTAATCGCTTTTCAGAAGGTCTTTTATGTTTTCGATAAATTCCGAATGCATCCTTTCAAAAAAATCCGAAGATATCCCTCCTTTCTATGTGATGGAAGTACTGGAAAGTGCCAAGGAGCTGGAAGCTCAGGGCAGGCATATAATCCACCTCGAAGTCGGAGAGCCTGACTTCCCTACCGCTCCCCATATCTGCGAGGCTGCCTGCGCTGCTATCGGGCAGGGACTTACAAAGTACACTCACAGCCAGGGGCTCCTTGCTCTCCGAGAGGCAATAGTTGAGTCTTATTACCGGAAGTTTGGAGTTGACCTGAACCCGAACCAGATTATTGTTACTTCCGGGACAAGCCCCGGGCTCCTGATGGTTTTTATGGCTCTGCTTGAAAAGAGGGATGAAGTAATTATGTCGAACCCTCACTACGCCTGCTATCCGAATTTCGTAAAATATCTGGGAGGGACCCCTGTTTTTGTCTATACGAGTGAGACAAACGGCTTTGCCCTTGAACCGGAAACCGTAAGGCAGTGCCTGAGCCCTAATACCAAAGCCATTCTCATTAACAGCCCTTCAAATCCCGGCGGGCATGTGATGTCTCCTGAAAGCTTGCAGGGCCTTGCCGCAATAGCGGACGAAAAAGGAATTCCTATCGTTTCGGACGAGATCTACCAGGGCCTGATCTACAGCGGAGAAGAACACAGCATCCTGGAATATACCAAAAATGCCTTTGTCCTGAACGGCTTTTCCAAACTGTATGCAATGACCGGCTGGAGGCTCGGCTATATTATCTGTCCCCCCGAGTGTGTGCGTGCGATTCAGAAAATTCACCAGAACTTCTTTATCTGCGCAAACTCCTTTGTCCAGGAAGCAGGCATTGCAGCCCTCAAAGGTTCTCAGGAACATGTTGCTGAGATGGTCCAGATTTATAACATGCGCCGCCAGTACATGCTGAAAAGGCTTCTCGGCATGGGGCTCGATGTTCGAAAAGAGCCTATGGGAGCTTTTTATGTCCTTGCCGATGCCCGCAAGTTCAGCAACGATTCCCTTGAACTGAGCCGCAGGATCCTCAATGAGGCGGGTGTGGCAGTAACTCCCGGCATAGATTTCGGAAACGGGGCAGAAGGCTACCTGCGCTTTTCCTATGCCAACAGCCTTGAAAACATTGCGGAAGGCATGGACCGTCTGGAAGCTTTTCTGGAAAAAGAGCTTGATGGATGAGAACTTCCGGAATTCGGAAGCAACCAGTTTCTGCTAATTAATTTTTCTAATTTCTTCTGGCACGAAAGTACTGTGATTTGACAGGTACTTTCATTCCTTTGTGCCTGTTATTTCTTTGTGCCTGTGTTTGAAGAATTTCATGTTTGTCTTCTAATCAACCTGTCCAGATAATCACTTTTGATGTCAGTCTTTCTTTTTCACCGTATATGCAAAATCCGGTTCCGAAAGATTTTCCAGTTCTACCAGCCCATCAGAAACTGCTAATTTTCCTTGCGGGTTTTCGTTTTCAGGAACTGATTTTTTATCCTCTTCAACTACTGTTTTTTTTGTAGTTTCTTTTGTGGTTTCTGTAGTAGTTTTCGTTGTTGTTCCCGTTGATGTTTCCTTAGTATTTTCTGTTGATGTGTCCTTCGATGCTTCCGCTGTTGTTTCTTTCATGGCTTCTGCTGTGCTCTCTTTTTTGCCGGAATTGGGGGTTTCAGCCTTTTTCTTTCCTTTTTCCTCTTTCTTCTCAGGCATCTTCCGAAGCTTTTCGATTGCTGTGCGGTCCACAGGAATTTTTTTCGGGAATTTGGTCTTTAGCTTCTCAGGGTTTCTTTTGATAAAAACACCCGCAGCAAGCAGAACCAGGGTTGCAGCAAGGTAAGTAAGGAAACCGAGGTGAAGTTTCTCCTCTATTATAATCGAGGGATCGTCGGAGGCATTGATTTCTTTTGAAACCGTACCATGTCCGGTCTTTTTTATTGTCAGTTTATGCTGCCTTCCTTCTGCGTTAAATACGACAGGGGTCACTCCTTTATATTTTCCGTCAAGGTAGACCCTTGCTCCCGAGGGGCTTGAAGAAACGCTGTATGTCCACCTGCTTATCTGGAGCTTTTTTGAGATTGAATACGTTTCCCCGGCTGTAACAAAAACTCGCTCAAAGACATCTTCATACCCTTCCTGCTTCAGCATCACTTCATAAAAACCGGGAGGGACGTCCTCTATCAGGGCCGGGGTTTTCCCCACAGGCATTCCATTTATATAGATCTCGGAGCCGTTAGGAACTGTTGTGATTTTGATATTTCCTGAGTCTCCTTTTTCCGCTACCGCCGGAGTTTCAGTATCTTCAACTGTGGAATTGCCCTGCCCAAGACCTGGGGCAGAAACGTCCGCAAATACAGGGCCGACGGCTAAAGTAAGTATCAGGAAGGAAAATAATGTGCAGGTAAGGGCTTTTCTGAAGCACCCTTGTTTAAGGTAAGATTTCTTTTTTATATGGAACCCCTTCGTTTTGAATGATGGGTCTTCTTTTTAAGTAACTGGTATTTATAACTCCTCATTCTTTTACCTGGTTGAGCAGAATTTTTCTGTTTCCTTTTAATCCGTTTAATTCAGGTTATTATTTTTCCACTGCCGCAGCTGCCCTTTCCTGCTTGAAATCAAAAATGCTGCTCTGATTTCTATTTTCTTTTTCAGGGCAGAAAATTCCCGTAATCATCCAGGTTCCATATATGAAATGCGTCCCCATGATAAAGTAAAGTTCTTTTTCTTTCAGGAGTTCAAAGAGCTGCTCTCTGATTTTCTTTTTCACGGCTCCGAGTTCCCTTTCTTCCCTCACGATATTCCTTACGGTTTCATTGAGTTCCCAGTCAAGCAGGATAATTTTGTGCCCCCTGCAGGCTTCTTCCCCTTCACATCTGAAAGTATACCTGACCTCCACAGGCATTCTGGCTTTTTCCCCTTTTTCCAGAAAATCCCCCATCATGTTAAAGTACTGCTGCCGGTCACAGGTCTCAATGCTGTTTACCTTTACCTCCACATCCAGAAGCTCCGGCTTTACCACTCCAAGACTTGCTCCTTCTATGTTCAGCCTTTCCAGAGACGTCACAAGCGGCAGGATAAGCTCTTTTATTTCCCTGTCCTTTGCGGGCTTCTCCAGGTTTACATAATCAAGAACCTTCCTGCTTTCCCACCTCAGGTCATGCTCAGGCTTCGTAACCGTAACCTCAAGCAGGTCGTTCTTCCTGAAATCCACCAGCCCTTCACCGTACCTGAACCTGAGAGGGTAGAGCCTCAGAAGTTCTCCGGCTTTGTTAATGCCTGTAACTCCGACTGCATGCACGTCCCCATTTCTTTTGCTTTTCTCCGGGGTGGCTCTGACAAGGACTGCAATTTCTTCTTTTTCTCGCCTCAATGGGGTAACCTCAGTTGTTTTTGAGTGAATCTGGAGAAAGATTGGCTTTCAGGGATATTAACTTTTGAGGACGCTGGGTGAAAGTGTTTTTTCTTGAGGGTGTTAGATCCGGAGATCTCAAGAAGAGGATATTGTCAAAAAAGGGAACAAATATTGAGTGTGTTGATGCCGGAATAGAAAGTACTCATGCAAAACTGAGAAAGTCTTCCTGAAAAACTAAATTAAAGAAAAGAAAAAACGTGGGGCTGGTGAGATTCGAACTCACGATCGACGGGTATCTCCGAACAACTGCTTTAACAGTTTTCTGGTGAGCATCTATCAGTGCTCCAACGGTTCCTCATTGTCCTGCCCCGTCGGGAAAGACTCGGTAGACCCGTTGTTCATCATTTATCCGCTGGAGCCCATCGCCATGCCGGGCTAGGCCACAGCCCCTTTACAAGGATACTGAAATAGCCTTTCTCTTTTAAATAGTTAACGGCAGAAAATAGTGTTTATGAGAAAAAATTTATATAAATTATTATTTCTTCCTCAGTACATCAACAGGAAATATATTATTCCTGCAAGAATTGCAAGCACAAGTATTGCAAAGGCGATATAACCAAGCAGCCGGACCATGAAATCGTATGTGCTTACCTCGCCTGTCCATTTGCCTGTTCTTCGGCGGTCAAAGTATTTCATCCATTTCTTGCTCAATTTCAAAGGCTTCAGGTCTCCTTTTTCAATTTTGTTCTATATCGGGGGTTTTACAAATAAAGCTATTTATATGACTCCCTGAGAATCGAATTCCTGATTTGCTTGATGCTTTTCTGAAAACGAAAGAAGGTCAGGAATAGCTTCAACCGGTTTTTTAAGCCAGAATAGACGGGAAGTAAGAAAGCTGAGTCCAGGATTGTCTGGAAGCTTCTTCCGGATCGGTTTGGGGTGAAAGACTTCTGTTTCCAAATTCTCGGGGATTTGTCTAAAAAAAGTTATAGAAAAAGGATTGGAATTGAGAGGTAAGGGGTGCCTCTCAATTTTAGTGATTGGTGGCGGGGTTTGGGGTGAATCCTATCCGGATCTCTTTTCTAACCTTTTCCAGGATATGCCGTTTTTCCAAGTATGCATACCTGTAACGATATCAAACACTTTTCTAATATATAATTTTTGTGAGGGAGCTTGGAGTTGATATCAAAAATTGCAGCTAACCCCCTCAATAATTTTTCATAATTTTAAATATATATTGGGAAGTTTTAGGATTGAGAGTATAAAGGGTTTCCTCTCAATCTCTTCGGGTTAATCAACTGGGATTTCCGTTTTTCCAGGTTGTTATATAACCTGTAATTATGTTTATCAACAGTATAATATAAAAATTTTTTCATACAGTGGCAGGGGAATTTTTTTAATAAGTCAGTTCTTTTTCTTAGATGGTCAGCTTCAACCCTGAACGCCTTCTTCCTTCCTTTATGTTGAAGCTGGTCTTCCCTTGGATTTTTCATTGATTACTTCTACCCTTTTTTGACTATTTTTTTATATATTTAAAGATTTTTGACTGCCTTAAATATATGGTTTTTATATACTGTTTATATAGCCCATTGCTCGGTTTGTGGCACCTGGCCTCTTCCGGGAACTATTGTTTTCCAATATACAGGGCTGCGCGCTCCTAAGTATCTGCATCCCGGAGCATTATGCTCTGTCAGGTGGGATGCTGAGTATAAAAAAAACGCACATGAAATTCTTTGAATAACATGCCCAAATAATGAAAGTCTTTTTTCCTTACCTTTTTTGAGAATAGAACTCCATCATTACCTTTGGACAGGAAGGTTGTTTTTTCTTTGGTTCTCC